>Ga0209162_1000872_pt1 | contig 31584 bp, 31 predicted proteins | sample YNPNPMetaG_FD_187121 | JGI IMG/M metagenome (GOLD analysis project Ga0209162, IMG submission 187121) | Anoxygenic and chlorotrophic microbial mat microbial communities from Yellowstone National Park, USA - YNP NP MetaG (SPAdes) (version 2) ...
GGCGGGGCGACGCGCGCGATACCCGTAGCGCAAGCCTCTGGCTTGCGGCCGTTGAGGGGGCGCAAGCCGGAGGCTTCACAAGCCGGAGGCTTGTGTTACAGGCGGGGCGCCGCGGCGCGATACCCGTAGCGCAAGCCTCTGGCTTGCGGCCGTTGAGGGGGCGCAAGCCGGAGGCTTCACAAGCCGGAGGCTTGTGTTACAGGCGGGGCGCCGCGCGCGATATGGGGGGCGGGCCGTCAGTCGCGCTCTACCAGCTCGATCAACACCCCGTGCGCACCCTTCGGGTGAATGAAGGCCACCTGCCCATAGGCCCCGCGTTTGGGGGTCTCGTCTATCAGTTGCGCGCCCTTGGCCTTCAGATCGGCCAGGGTCGCGGCAATGTCGTCTACCTCCAGGCAGATGTGGTGCAACCCCTCCCCGCGCCTGGCCAGATACTTCGCGATGCCCGACTCGGTCGAGAGCGGCTCCAATAGCTCGATCTCCGAGTCGCCGGTCGGCAGGAAAGCCATCTTGACGTCCTGCTCCGGCATCTCTTTGATGGCCGTGACGGACATCCCCAGGGCATCCCGATAGACTTCCAGCGCCTTCTCCAGGTCCTCGACGACGATGGCAATGTGATCCACGCGTTTGATGGCCATTGTTTCTCTTCCTTAGCGCTTCACGTGCCAGACACTCTGCAAGGTGCCTGGCACGTGATGGCGATTTTCAGGTCCGTTCAATCGGGCCGCACGCCCCACTCCTCGCGCACGGGGTCGAATCCGCCGAGCGTGACCATATCCAGCTTGACGTAACGTCCATGCCCTTCGACGGCAACGGTCCCGTCGGGCAGGAAGAGCCGGCCGCTCCCCTCGAAGATGCGCGATTTCTCGCCGGTGATCCGCCCCGTGCCGATCAGCTCCACGCCGACCGGCGCCGGCCGAAGGAATCGGAAGCTGAGCTCGGCCGTCACGCCCCAGATCGCCTCGCCGTAGGGGATCATGATGGCGCGGCCCATCGCCTCGTCCATGGCGGCCGCAATGGCTGCGATGTTCAGGTGGCCGGCATGATCCACGTGATGGTCGGCGCCGGTGAAACGGGCCACTACACCGCCGTCCTCCTGCTCGTAGAAGCGCACTTTCAGGCCGACGGGGTTGCTGGTGCCGCACACGAAGCACATGCGGCTGTTGGGCTGCTTGCGCGCGACCGGCAAGGCCGGCGGCCGGTCGTGCGCGGATCGGTCGGCCGGCCCGGCGCCCGACATCGGGCAATGCACCCGCGCCTCAGCGGCTACGGAGCCATCGGCCAGAAGGAGCTCGGCCGCGGCCTCGATCTCGTGCTCCCCGGCCGCACTGAGCCGTCCCACGGCCGCCAGTTCGCACTCTAGCGGTACCGGCCGGCGATAGCGCACGCGCAGCTCTTGGACCTGGCCTCCCTTCGCTTCGGCCGCGCGGGCCGCCACCTCGGCCAGGAGCGCGGCGATGATCCCGCCGTGCATCCGACCGGGATAGCCCTGATGCTGGTCCCGGCCGGTGAAGCGGGCCAGGAACGAGCCGTCCGTTTGTTCCTCGAAGCGCGCCTGCAAGCCCAGGGGATTGTCGCTCCCACAGATGAAGCAATAGCTATTTGTCGTAAATGTCATCGGCGTTGTCGGTCTGATTTGTTTTCGCGAGCATGGCCGCGCTCACGCGCCATCGCCGCGCAGCGCATGCCACGCGGGCAACGCATCGCGGCGCTCCCACCATTCGGGCGCATCGCCCCAGCGAAAGCGGATGAAGTCGAGCCGTTGTTCGGGCACGGCCTCGGCGCTCGCCGGCCGCATCCGGTTGGCGATGTATTCGGCCACCGGATAGTCCCCGCGCAGCGCCAGCAACGCCGCGTGAAGGGGGGCCGGGTCGTAGTGCACCGTGTGGATGGCGGCCTGCCAGCCGGCGCGCGCCGACCAGTCCAGCAGCGCGTAGCTCGCCCGGCCCACGCCGGCATCGCGGCCGCGGCCGTAGCTCAAGCTGCCCGGATTGACGATCAGCACATCGGGCCGGGCGCGCGAGGCGGCCCGGCGGATCAGCGCGGTGTGCGTGTGGCCGCAGACCACCACGTCGGCGTCCACGTCGCCCAACAGTTCCCGAACGCGCGCATCGGTTTGCACCCACGGCGAGCGGTCTTCACCGGGCCGGGCCAAAAACGGCAGGAACGGATTGCCCGGCACGCCGTGCACCACGAGCAGATCTTCGATCCGGCCGGCCGAGAGGGCCACATATTCGGGCAGGGCCGCCAGCCACGCCAGGCGTTCCGCGCCCAGCCGATGGCGTTCCCAGGCGACCATCTCGTGCGCCAGGGGCAGGTTCCAGCGGTCGGCCGGCCACAGCGGCGTATCCCAGAGGGCCAGGTACAGCTCCGAATTGCCGAGCACGGCCTGATGCGGCAATGAGCGCAACAGGTCTACCACTTCGGCGCCCCATGGGAACTTGTAGACCAGGTCGCCGGTCACGATCATGGCGTCGGGCCGATGGCGGCGCAGGTCGGCCAACACGGCCTCCAGGCCGAAGATGTTGCCGTGGATGTCGCCGAAGACCGCAAAGCGCATCGCTACTCCTGCTCCGCAAGCAGATCGAACTGCCCCTGGCCGTTCTCCAGCGCGAGCAGTCGGGCTTTCATGGCAAGGCCGCCCGCGAAGCCGTGCAGGCTCCCGTCTGCGGCGATGACGCGATGGCACGGGATGATGAGGGGGATGGGGTTGGCGCCCACGGCCGCGCCCACGGCCTGAGCCGCGGCCCGGCCGCCGGCCACCTGATCGGCCACCCAGGTGTAGGTGCGCGTCTGGCCGTAGGGGATGCGCAGCACGGCCGCCCAAACCGCCCGCTCGAAGGGGGTATGGCCGCCCAGATCGAGCGCGACCGCGAAGTCCCGCCGCGTGCCGGCCAGAAAAGCCGCCACCTGTTGCGCGGCCTCGCGCAAGAACGGATCGTCCGGCGCCGCCGCGGCGTCCGGCAGCCGGCTCGCGAGCGCGGCCAACGCCGCCGCCTCCGTCGGCCGCGGCAGGGTCAACAGGCGCAAGCCCTGCGGCGAGGCAACCAGGCCGATCCAGCCCCACGTGGGCGCCTCGAAGATCAGATAGCACGCGTTAGCGGCCATGGTCGTCTTCCTGTCTTGCGGCGCGGCGCAGCAGGAGCGCCTCGGCCGCCAGTCCCAGCGCCAGGAGCGCGGCCGCGAGCAGGGCCGCGCTCGCCGCGACGTGGAGCGCGGCCGATGCAGCCACCCGGGGCGAGATCAGCCGCAGGCCCCAAAGCACCAGGCCGACCGGCAGCAAGAAGTTGAGCGCCAGCCACATGCCCACCCGCCGCGGAGCAAGCGCCGGCGGCCGGCTCAACCGGCTGCTCAGCCAGATCAACAGCGCCAGCGGAAAGAGAACGCCGGCCGCCAGGAGCAAGATCCCCGCGACGATCATGACTCGAACCTGCCCCGTCGTCGCGCCCGCCAGATGTGCCAGGTCATCTTCAGGAAGAGCCAGCTATCGTGCAGCGGCCGGAAATGGCTCACCTTTTCGGTGTAGATCGTCTTGATGGGAATCCAGGCGATGCGGAAGCCGGCGAGCTGTGCGCGCAACAGCAGCTCCACCTCCGCCTCGAAGCGGGTCGCGCTGGTGCGCACGTTCTCCAGCACCGGCCGGCTGAGCAGACGGTAGCCGCTCTGGTTGTCGGGGATCGTCTGGCCCATGGCCAGGCTCAAGAGGAAGGTGCCCACCCGATTGCCGAACTGGTTCTTCGCGGGCATCTGCGAGAAATCGCGCTGTCCGATGATGATGTCGCCCAGGCCGGCATGATACGCTTCGAGGAAGCGCGGGATCTCATCCGGGTCGTGTTGGCCGTCGGCGTCCAGCGTGATCGCGGCGTCTACCTTGCGCTGCACGGCATAGGCGAAGCCGGTATTGAGCGCCTTGCCCTTGCCGCGGTTGGTCGCATGTTGAAGCACCTTGGCGCCCGCCATGGCCGCGGTCGCGGCGGTTCCATCGGTAGAGCCATCGTCAATCACCACCACCGGCGCGTACTTCAATGCGCTCCGCACCACGTCGGCGATGTAGGGTGCCTCGTTGTAGGCGGGCATCAAGATCACGATTTCGTCCCTGGCCTGGGTCATATCCTGCCATCCCTTTGGGGTGAACGCCAACGGATACAGTTTACCGCGAGATGCCCGTCGCGTCAAAACGCCCTGATGCGCTCTTGCCTCTGGCTTGACAAGCATCCCTCCTGGCGGCAGAATAGAGGGCGTGACAAGGAAGTCATCGCATCAAGGAGAACTATCATGTCCCTCTTACGTTCGACGCTCATTGCGCTGTCGCGCAACCGCGCGGTGCAAGATCTGATCGTGCGTGTTCCCGTTTCCCGGCGCATGGCCCGCCGCTTTGTGGCCGGCGAGACGTTGCAGGATGCGCTGGCGGCCGTGCTTGCGCTCAATCGCCAGGGCCTGCTCGCCACCCTCGACCATCTGGGCGAAAATGTCACCGGCCACTCCGAGGCGATTGCCGCGGCCGACGAGTACCTGGTCGCGCTGGAGGCGTTGCAGCGGGCCGATGTCCGTTGTAACGTGTCCGTCAAATTGACCCAGATGGGGCTCGATCTGGGCGATGATTTTTGCTTCAGCAACGTGAGCCGGATCGTGCGCAAGGCGGCCGAGCTGGGCAATTTCGTGCGAATAGACATGGAGGGCTCGCCCTATACGGTGCGGACGCTCGCCATCTATCGCCGGCTGCGCAAGCAGTTCTCCAATTGCGGCATCGTCATCCAGGCCTATCTCCATCGCAGCCGGGCCGACGTCGAGGCGCTGATCGCCGAGGGGATCGGCCATTTCCGGCTATGCAAAGGCGCATACGACGAGCCGGCCGACATCGCCTATCGCGAGCGGCCGGTGGTCACGCAGGCGCTCAACGAGCTGGTGCGCCTGTGCCTGGAGCCGGCCGGCCGGGCGCGGGGCGCGTACGCGGCGATCGCTTCACACGACGAGGCGGTGATCAACTTCGCGCGCGCGTTCGCCTATCATCACGGCATCCCGCCGACCGACTACGAGTTCCAGATGTTGTACGGCATTCGCCGGGAGCTCCAGGCCGATCTGGTGCGCCGCGGCCATCAGGTGCGCATCTATGTGCCGTATGGCACGCACTGGTATCCCTATTTCATGCGTCGTCTGGCCGAACGGCCGGCCAATCTGCTCTTCTTCCTGCGCGCGCTGGTCGGAGATTAGATGACTTGCTTTACGTGCCAGGTACCCTCCCAGGTGCCTGGCACGTAAGGTACCTGGCACGTCCGGCGGCGCATTTTCGAGTTGGGGCAAGCCATCTGTTGCTATCCGGCGCGACGCTCGCGGCGGTCCGGCATTTAATTTCATATCTGATACTCGATATCCACATATCCACCTCCCATTCAGGAGCGAACAACCATGGACAAACCACTTCAAGGCAAATGGGCGCTGATCCTCGGCGCTTCGTCCGGTTTCGGCGCGGCGACCGCGAAGGCGCTGGCGGCGGCCGGCGCGAACATCTGCGGCGTGCATCTGGACCTGCGCGCGACCCTGCCGGCCGCGAAGGCCGTCATCGCCGACATCGAGGCGCAGGGCGTCAAGGCGCTCTTCTTCAACACCAACGCCGCCGATCCGGAGCGCCGGGCCAAGGTGTTGGATGGCCTGGCGGCCGAGCTGGGGCCGGGGGGCACGGTGCATGTGATGATGCATTCGCTGGCGTTCGGCAGCCTGTTGCCCTTCATCGCCGACAACCCCGAAGAGGCGATCAGCCAGGCGCAGATGGAAATGACCTGCAACGTGATGGCGCATAGCCTGGTCTATTGGACGCAAGATCTGGTGCGCCGGGGCATGTTGGGCCGGGGGAGCCGCATCTTCAGTATGACCAGCGAGGGGAGCCAGCGCGTTTTGCCCTACTACGGCGCGGTGTCGGCGGCCAAGGCCGCGCTGGAATCGCATACCCGCCAGCTCGCGCTGGAGCTGGGGCCGCGGGGCATCCTGGTGAACTGCATCAATGCCGGCGTGACCGATACGCCCGCGCTGCGCAAGATCCCCGGCCACGAGATGATGATCGAGATGACCCTCCGTCGCAATCCGCAGGGCCGGTTGACGACCCCCGAAGATGTGGCCGCGACGATCGTGGCGCTCAGCCATCCCGATATCAAGTTCATCAGCGGCACGGTGATCTTCGTGGACGGCGGGGAGTCGGTGGTGCCGTGAGCGATCCCTTTGCCATCCTGCGTGGCAAGACCGCAGTGATCACCGGCAGCGGCCGCGGGATCGGCCGCGCCATCGCGCTGGAGCTGGCCGGCCACGGCGCGAACGTGGCGGTCAATTACTTCCGGCACAAGGAACAGGCCGAGCAGACCGCCTACGAAGCGGAAGCGGCCGGCGGCCGGGCCATCGTCGTCAAGGCACACGTCGGCGAGATCGAGGGGGTGCAGCGATTGGTCGAGGCGGCCGCGGAGGCGTTCGGCGGGGTGGACATCTTCGTGGCCAACGCCGCGTCGGGCGTGCTCAAGCCGGTGCTCCAGCAAGAGCTGAAAGGATGGGACTGGACGATCAACATCAACGCCCGCTCTCTCCTGTTCGGCGCGCAGGCGGCTGCCCGCCACATGATGGCGCGGGGCTGGGGTCGCATCATCGGCATCTCCAGCTTCGGCAGCCGCCGCGTGCTCCCGGAGTATAGCCTGGTAGGGATCAGCAAGGCGATGATCGAGACGACGATCCGCTACCTGGCGGTCGAGCTGATCCCCCACGGCATCGTCTGCAACGCCGTCAGTCCGGGCGTGGTGGAGACCGAGGCGTTGAACTTCTTCCCCAGCAAGGATGCCATCCTGGCGGAAGGCCTGCGTCGCACTCCGGCCGGCCGCTTCGTCACCCCCGAAGAGGTGGCGAAGCTGGTGGCCTGGCTCTGCACCGACGACGCCCGCATGATCGTGGGGCAGACGATCGTGATGGATGGGGGGTATGAGTTGATGGCGTGAAACGTGAAAACGTAAAACGTAAAACGTAAAACGTAAAACGTGAAATGTGAAACGTCAAATGTGAAACGTCAAATGCAGAATGTGAAAGGCAAGATGCAATGTGTTGACGTTTGACGTATCACGTTTGACGCATGACGGTCGACGCAGGCCGTTTGCCGTTTTTACGTTTCACGTTTTTACGTTTTACGTTTCACGTTTCACTCCTCCAACGTCGTCACATCCCCTTCCGGCAACCCCAACGCCCGCGCCCGCAGAACGCGGCGCATGATCTTGCCGCTGCGGGTCTTGGGGAGCTGCGACACGAAGGTGATCTTTTCGGGTTTGGCGATGGGGCCCAGTTCATGGCCGACGTGCGCCTTCAGCGCCTCGGCCAGCGCCTCCGACGGCTCCTGGCCGGCCTTGAGGATCACGTAGGCGTGGATGGCGTTCCCCTTGACTTCGTGCGGCAGGCCGATGGCCGCGGCCTCGGCCACCGCGGGATGGCTCACCAGCGCGCTCTCGATCTCGGCCGTGCCCAGCCGGTAGCCCGATACCTTGATCACGTCGTCCACCCGGCCGATGATCCAGAAGTAGCCGTCTTCATCCTTGCGCGCGCTATCCCCCGTGAAATAGAGGCCCGGATACTTGCTCCAATACTGCTGGACATACCGGTCGGGGTCCTTGTAGATCGTGCGGAGCATGGCCGGCCACGGCGTCTTCAGCACCAGATAACCCTCTTCGCCGGGCGCCACCGGCTGGCCCTGCTCGTCCACCACGTCGGCCTGGATGCCGGGGAAGGGCCGCGTGGCGCTGCCGGGCTTGAGATCCACCACCGGCAGCGGCGTGATCATGAACATGCCGGTCTCGGTCTGCCACCAGGTGTCCATGATCGGGCAGCGCTCCTTGCCGATTACCCGATAGTACCAGCGCCAGGCTTCGGGGTTGATCGGCTCGCCCACGGTGCCGAGCAGGCGCAGCGATGAGAGATCGTGGCGATTGGGCCAGGCATCGCCGAAGCGCATCAGCCCGCGGATGGCGGTCGGCGCGCAGTAGAGGACGTTGATGCCGTACTTCTCGATCATGCTCCACCAGCGGTTCGGATAGGGGTAGGTCGGCGCGCCCTCGTACATGAAGCTGGTCGCGCCGAGCAGCAACGGCCCGTAGACGATGTACGAGTGGCCGGTGATCCACCCCGGATCGGCCGCGCACCACCAGCGGTCTTCTTCCTTCAGGTCGAACACCATGCGCAACGTCGTGCCGATGCCCACCATGTAGCCGCCATGGGTGTGCAGGACGGCCTTGGGCTTGCCCGTCGTGCCGGAGGTGTAGAGCATAAAGAGCGGATCCTCGGCGTCCATCACCTCGGTCTCGCAGCGGTTGTTGTTCGCGGTCGAGCGGGCGATGGGAAGCGCCATCAGCTCGTGCCACCAGTAGTCGCGACCCTGTTCCATCGGCACGTCGTGCCCCGTGCGCTTGAAGACGATCACGTGCTCGACCGTCGGCGACCGCTTCAGCGCCTCGTCCATGATCCGCTTCAGCTCGACGATCTTGCCGTTCATGTAGGAGCCGTCGCAGGTGATGCACACGTTCGACTGGCTGTCCTCGATGCGGCCGTGGAGCGCTTCGACCGAGAAGCCGCCGTAGACGACCGAATGCACCGCGCCGATCTTGGCGCACGCCAGCATGGCGATGGGCAGCTCGGGTACGCGGCCCATGTAGATCGTCACCCGATCCCCCTTGCGCACCCCCATGCTGCGCAGGACGTTGGCGAACCGACACACCTCGCGGTTGAGCGCGTGGTAGGAGAAGGTGCGCACCTCGCCGCTTTCGCTCTCCCAGATCAGCGCCAGCTTGTTGCGCCGCCAGGTCGTCAGATGGCGGTCGAGGCAGTTGTAAACGATATTGGTCTTGGCGCCCGTGAACCATTTGTAGAACGGCTTGTTCGAATCATCCAGCACTTTGTCCCAGCGCTGAAACCACTCGAACTGCTCGGCCTGGGCGGCCCAAAAGCCCTCCAGGTCGCGCTCGGCCCAGCGGGCCAGCTCCTCGTAGCTCTTGACGTTCGCCTGGGCGATGATCTCTGCGGATGGCTTGTAGATCTCTTGCTGCTGTTCGTTGCTCATGATGTCTCCCCTGGGTGAAGGATTTGTGCCGATGTCCGGGCTATCCGGCGTTTTCGGTCGTTGCGCTGGACTAAACGATAGATTTGTGTTACTCTTATTATACGCAAAGAGGACACAATAGAAAAACAGGAAGGCCGGCCATTTCAAGCACGACGCGCGCCAGGTCACATGTGGGACCTCAGCCGGGCCGCCCTCAGGTTAGAATTTCATTAATTCCTTAGACAAACTCTTGACTAATCGCGGAATTTCGATTATAATACTAACCAGAATATACAAAAATACAAATTCACCGCATCGGGCAAAGGATAGAGGAACCATGCAATACCGAATCAAACAGAAGTCAATGCCAGAAGTGTTGATCGAGTTGCGGGAAGATGACCCCGAATTCAAGCAAGCGTTGGTCGCTCATTCGTTTCGCGCCGGCCAGACCGTGGCCGAACCCGATGTCCTCAGTCGCAATCTGTTTACCCTGATGAAGGGCCGCGTCCAACTGATCCGGGAAGGCCCGAACGGCCGGCGGTTGGCCATTGCCACGTTGGGGCCCGGTGCGGTGTTCGGTGAAAGTGCCTTGCTGGGCGCGGTGGATTGGAGCGTCAAGGCGGTGGCCTTGACCGATTGCATTGTGTGGATGGTGCCCGCTCCGCAGGCCGAGGCGTTGGCCTATCGCCACCCTGTGTTGAACTGGGGGCTGCTCCAGACGGTGGGCCATCGGCTGGCGCAGGTCGAGAATCGCATGGAAGAGGTGGCCTACAAGCGCCTGCCCGAGCGGCTCGCCGGCTTGCTCCTCGAGCTGGCGAACGGCGGCCGTTCGATCCACGGCACCAGCCATCAGTCGTTGGCCGATATGCTGGGCACCTATCGCGAGACGATCAGCGCGATCCTGCGCAGTTTCAAGGACGAGGGGCTGGTTGACCTGGGCTATCGCAAGATCGAGCTGCGCGACGTGCAGCGGCTGCGGGCTGCCGCCGGCGCGGTCGAATAGCCGTCGGCGAGGCGATCGTTCCCATCTTGCTGTAGGGCGAACTTAAGTTCGCCCTACAGCCCGCCGCGGTCGAATGGCCGCCGGCGAGACGATCGTTCCATCCTTATAGAACCCGGGATGACGAGGGCAGATCTCCAGCGATCTGCCCTCGTCTTATCTATGGGGCTAGAAAAATCTTGCAATCTGGTGTAGAATCAAGATGAAAGCTCGCAGCTCAAGCAAGGACGATCCCATGGAAAACCTGGTCGGCATGGTCGAACTGCCCCTCTTTCTCTTGAACACGGTCCTGTTCCCGGGCCAGGTGTTGCCGTTGCACGTCTTCGAAGACCGCTATCGGCTGATGATCCGCCAATGCCTGGCCGAGGACAAATCGTTCGGCGTGGTGCTGATCCAGGAGGGCCAGGAGGTCGGCGAGACGGCCACCCCCCACGCGGTCGGCACGACGGCGCGCATCGTGGAAAGCAGCCACCTGGCCGATGGCACATTGAACATCGTCACGGTCGGGGTGGAGCGCTTCCGCATCCGACGCTTGCTCTACGATCAGCCCTATCTGCGCGGCGAGGTGGAGCCCTTCCCGTTGGTGGGCTCGGCCGACCATCCCGCCGTAGCGCGCCTGACGCAGCGGGTGCGGGAGCGCGTGATCCGCTACATCGAGCTGATCGCCGAGGCGGCCGGCCTGCGCATCCAGGTGGAAAGCGTCCCCGAGCTGCCGCAGCAGGTGGGCTACCTGGCGGCGGTAGCCATGCAGATCGAAAACGCCGAGAAGCAAGCGCTGTTGAACGCGGCTTCGGTCGACCGCATCCTGGCGGCGGAGGTTGCGCTGTTGAACCGCGAGAACGCCCTCTTGACCTGGATGGCGCGCACGAAGGGGTGGCCCGATCGCGCGCAGTTCGGGCCGGGCGGCTCGCTGTTGCCCAACTGAGCCGAAGCCCTCAGCCCGGCGCTGGGGGCTTTTTGTTGGCCCGTGAAAACGGCACAAATCACTTGCCAACCCGCTGGTTTGCATGTACAATGTCCTTGAGCGTCTTGGGCCCACCGATGCGCGCCTCGCAGCAGGCGACCCTGGCGTGGGCGGCAGACGATCACGTTCAGGCAGGAGATGGCGGTGATTCGGCCGTTCGGTCTGACCGACGTTTTGCTCGTGCGGCGGCTGCAACGATGCAGCGCGATCCTGGCGATCGAGCACGCATTGACCCACCCGCGCGATCCGTTGTGGATCGCGTTGACGGCCCCGTGGCCGTGGGCCGGGTTCGGCGTCGCGACCTATGTCCTGGCCGCGCCCTTCTGCAGCGATGAACCGGCCGGATTCGTCCAACTGATGAAACGCCCGGCCCGGCCCGAGGCCGACATCCTGTATCTGGCGCCGGCCCTGCCGGCCGGCGAGGCGCGCGATGCCGCGGTCGAAACCCTCTGGCATGCGCTGCTGGATCATTGCGTGGCTTCGGCCGCCGGGCACGGCCTGCAACGGTTGTTCGCCAGCATTCCCGATGGCGGCCCGGAAGAGGCGTGCCTGAAGGATGCCGGCTTCAGCCTGTACACGCGCGAAACGGTCTATCGGCTGGCGGTGGCGCCGGCCCCGGCCGCAGCGCCGGTCGCCGGCTTTCGCAGCCAGGGGCCGCAAGACGGCTGGGCATTGCAAAGGCTCTACACGTCCAGCACGCCCAGGCTCGTGCAGCAGGCCGAGGGCGCCATGACGGGCAACGTGGGCACCCCGACCCTCTCCTGGTGGGAGCCGGATAGCTGGCAGGGCGCGGTGTGGGAGCCGGCCGGCGAAGTGCGCGGGGCCGTGCAGGTCCACCTGGGGCGGGCCGGCCACTGGCTGCGGCTGTGGGGGGCCAACGGGCTTTCGGGCCGCGAAACGCGCAACCTGATCGAACAGGGCCTGCGCATGATTGCCGCCGCGCAGGCCGCCGGCAAGGCCCGCGCGGTGCCGGTGTACACGACCGTGCGCGATTACGAGCGCGATCTGGCCGCGATCCTGGCCGGCTTTGGCTTCGCGCCGTTTGCCGATCGCGCCCGTTTCGTCAAACATACTCTGGCGTCCATTCGCGAGGCCGTGGCGGCGCCGGCGCTCCCGGCCCTGGAACCTACACATAAGATAGTCATTCGTAGTATCAGAGAAGGTTAGTTAAGACGAGATATGCATCAACAGAAAATCACAGATGACCTGGAAGCCCTGTTGCAGGTGTTGCCGCCTCACGTCGAGAAGGCGTTGCGCGCGGCCAACCAGGGCGAAAATCTACTGGAAATCATCCTGGATATGGGCCGCGTGCCCGAAGCGCGCTTCATAGACCACGAGGTGATCCTGAGCCCGAACGAGATTACTGCCGCCGACCTGGACTACGTCATCGCACGCATCGGCCAGTTCACCGGCGACAATCGCGCCGGCATCGAACGCACCCTGCATCGCATCTCTTGCATCCGCAACCGGCAGGGCCGGATCATCGGCCTGACCTGTCGGGTGGGCCGCGCCGTGTACGGCGTGATTGATATCATCGAAGACATCATCCAGTCGGGACAGAGCATCCTCCTGCTGGGGAAGCCGGGGGTGGGCAAGACCACCCTCCTGCGCGAGGCCGCGCGCATCCTGGGCGAGAAGAAGCGGGTGATCGTGGTGGACACGTCCAACGAGATCGGCGGGGACGGCGACATCCCCCATCCTGCCATCGGCCGCGCCCGGCGCATGCAGGTTGCCGCGCCTGAGCTGCAACACGAAGTCATGATCGAGGCGGTGGAAAACCACATGCCCGAGGTGATCGTCATAGACGAGATCGGCCGGGAGCAGGAGGCCGCCGCCGCCCGCACCATCGCCGAACGCGGGGTGCAACTGGTCGGCACCGCGCACGGCATCACGCTCGAAAACCTGCTGATGAACCCGACCCTGTCCGATCTGGTCGGCGGCATCGAGAGCGTGACGCTGAGCGATGAGGAGGCGCGACGCCGCGGCACCCAAAAGGCGGTGCTCGAGCGCCGGGCGCCTCCCACGTTCGATGTGCTGATCGAGATCCAGGACCGCCAGCGCATGGCGGTGCATCACAACGTGGCCGCGGCCGTGGACGCGATGTTGCGCGGCCGGCCGCTGATGCCCGAGATCCGCTATCGGGACGAGAACGGCCAGGTGCGCATCCAGGCCCCGCCGCCCCAGCCGGCGGTCGAGGCGCGCGGGGTGACGTTCACCCCCATGGGCCGCCTGCCGTTCGAAAAACAGGGCAACGGCCGCCACACCGAGGAGCGTACCGAAGTGACCCGCACGCCCGCCGAACAGGAAACCGCTACCGCTACGTCGCCGCGCACGAGCCAACCCCTGCGGGTCTATCCGTATGGCGTGAGCCGTGGCCGCATCACCCAGGCCGCCCAGAACCTGAGCGTCTCCGTGGTGATCGTGGACAATCTGGACGCGGCCGATGCGGTCGTGACCCTGAAGAATTACTATCGCAAGCATCCGCAGCCGATCGCCGACGCCGAACGACATCGCACGCCCGTTTATGTGTTGCGCGCCAACACGGTCAACCAGATCGAGTCGTGCCTGGGCGACATCTTCGGCATCCCGGTGGAGGTCGAGGATCCCGTCGAGCGCGCGCTGGCCGAGGCGCAGGAAGCGATCCGCCGCGTGCTCGCCGGCTCGCCGTCCGAGGAGCTGCGACCGGCCTCGGCCGAGGTGCGCCGCATGCAGCACGAGATGGCCCGCGCGGCCAACCTGGTATCGCACAGCTACGGCAACGAGCCGCGACGCCGCGTGCGCATCTTCCCGGGCTGAGCATGGGGCGCTTCATCACTTTCGAGGGGGGCGAGGGGAGCGGCAAGACCACCCAGGTCCGGCTCCTGGCCGCCTGGCTCGCGGAGCGGGGCTACGACGTGTTGACCACCCGCGAGCCGGGCGGCACGCGCATCGGCGACCAGATCCGGGCGCTCCTGCTCGATCCGACCTACGCGGAGATGCGGCCGGAGACGGAGATCTTGCTCTTCTCGGCCGCGCGGGCGCAGATCGTCGGCCAGGTGATCCGGCCCCATCTGGCCCGCGGGGGCATCGTCCTGTGCGATCGCTTCGCGGATTCCACGCTGGCGTACCAGGGCTATGGCCGCCAGTTGGACCTGGCGACGTTGCGGCAGATCACGGCTTTCGCCACCGGCAATCTGATCCCTGATCTCACGATCTGCCTCGATCTGCCCGTCGAGATCGGCTTGCGGCGCAAGCGCGGGGGCGACCAGGCCGAATGGAACCGGATGGAGCAGGAACAGCGGGCGTTCCATGAGCGGGTGCGCCGCGGATTCCTGGCGCTGGCGGCCGCCGAGCCGCAGCGATGGCTGGTGCTGGATGCGACCCGGCCCGCGGAAGAGCTTCAAGCAGAGATCCGTCAACGAGTTGTACAACTTTTGGAAAGGAGCGTTGTCCCATGAAACTCATCATGGCCATCGTCAGCAGCGATGACTCTCGCGAAGTGCTCAACCGGCTCACCAAAGCCGGCTTCCGAGCGACGGTGATCAGCACGACGGGCGGATTCCTGCGGGAAGGGAACACCACGCTCTTCCTGGGCGTGGACGATCAGAAGGTGGCGCAGGCCGTGGACATCTTGCGCCAGACGTGTCGTCGGCGCACGCAGTGGGTCTCGCCGTTGCCCACCCTGGAAGGCCCGGGCCTGGAGATGTCCGAGCCGATCGAGGTGAGCGTGGGCGGCGCGGTGGCCTTTGTGATGAACGTGGAGCAGTTCGTGCAGGTGTGAAAACGGGCCTGGCGCGCCTGTCGCCCGCGCGCGGGCGCCGCGGCGGCGCCCAGAGGAGGCAGCGTAGGGGCGCATGCCGTGCGTCCTGATGCACGGCACATATGCATGTCGGGGCGCACGAGCTGCGCCCCGACACCCGTTGTGCGTCCCTACATGACGCCGAAGTCGTCGCCGGCCATGTCGCCGCCTTCGCCGGCCAGTTCGGGCATCGAGCGTTCGATGTCTTCGGGATTTTCGCCGGCTTCGAGCCGCTCGACGACTTCGGTGAATTCCGGCCCGAGGTCTTCGCCGGTCTCGTTGGCCATCTTGCGCATGAAGCGCGCCAGCGACTTCGGATCGTTTTCGTCCAGCCCATCCAGGTTGCTCGGATCGGCCAGACTGTCGAGCCGGCTCTCTTCGGAGCGCACGACCGAAACGCGCGAGATCAGGCGGGTCAGGTTCGTGCCGCCGCAGCGTGGACACACCGCCGGCCGCGATGCGGCATCGGCAAAGCTCCGCCAGAGCAAGCTGACCCGCCGTTTGCAATCCAGGCAGGTGTATTCGTAGATCGGCACGGCTATCACCTCATCGGAACGGGGAATCGCTTTTGACGGAGATTATACTCGAAACGCCGGTTTGCATCAAGCAAGGGCAGCTCAAGGAACTATTCATGACAGATCGCGCGCAACCTGCGGATGCAGAACAGGAAAGTGGTGCATCGGCCTGGTACGAGGCGCTCGACGAGCCGCGGCCGCTTCTGGTGGTTATCTCGGGGCCATCGGGCGTGGGCAAGGATGTGACCATCCGCCGCATGAAGGAGCGCTGCTACCCTTTTCACTTCGTGGTGACGGCTACGACGCGCGCCCGGCGGCCGGACGAGGTGGATGGCGTGGATTATCATTTCGTCTCGACCGAGACGTTCGAACGCATGATCGCCGAGGGAGAGCTGCTGGAATACGCGGTAGTGTATGGACAGTACAAGGGCATCCCGAAGGCGGCCGTGCGCGCAGCGCTCGCGAGCGGCCAGGACGTGATCTTGCGGATAGACGTCCAGGGTGCGGCCACGGTGCGCCGGCTGGTGCCCGAGGCCGTCACGATCTTCTTGACCGCCGAGTCGGAGGAGGCGTTGATCCAGCGCCTGCGCCGGCGCCGCACGGAAAACGAGGAGCAGCTCCAGCAGCGCATCAAGATGGCCTGCGAGGAGCTGCGCCGGGTGAGTGAGTTCAAGTATCGCGTTGTCAACCGCGAGTGCGCGCTCGACGCTACGGTGGATGCGATCATCGCCATCATGCAGGCCGAAAAGTGTCGGGTGGATTGGAAGCCGGTGACCATATGATCGAAGATGAGATGGGGTTGCCCGTGCCGCCGCGGGCCGCGGTGACGTTGCCGCTGGCCCGGCCCAAGATGGTCTATTTCCTCCTGGGCCTGATCCTGATCGTTTTTCTGGCCGAGACGCTGCTCGGCGGGTCCACCCGGCCGGCGGTGTTGGTAGCGCTGGGCGCGCAGGTGAACCTGCTGGTGTGGCAGGGCGAAGTGTGGCGGCTCTTGACGGCCATGTTCCTGCACATCGGCGTGATGCACGTGATGTTCAACGGCTGGGCGCTCTATAGCCTGGGCCGCGATGTGGAGATGTTCTTCGGCTCCACGCGCTTCACGATCATCTATCTCTGCTCTGGCCTGTTCGGCGGGGTGGCGTTCTATCTGTTCGGCGGCCCGGCCACCGCCACGACCGTGTCGGCGGGCGCGTCGGGCGCGGTGTTCGGCATCATCGGCGCGGAGCTGGCCTATTGGCTGCGCAATCGCGAGGTGTTCGGCGCGTTCGGCCGACAGCGCCTGCTGAACCTCAGCACGTTGGTGATGGTCAACCTGGTCTTCGGTTTCACGGTGCCGGGCATCAACAACCTGGCGCATCTGGGTGGGCTGATTTCCGGGTTTTTGTTGGCTCTGGCGCTGGCGCCGCACTATCGGGTGACCTGGCGCTGGAACGGCCTTGTACCGTTGCCCGAGCTGGTGGATCGCTCCTCGGGCCTGGTGCGGGCCGCGGCCGTCATGATGGCGTTCGTCTTGTTGTGGGCCGGCATGGCGCTGGGAGATCAACGCTGGACGGCGCTGGCGCCCCTCCTCAGGTTGTGACACAAGCGGAGGCGCCTATGTCTCACGTAGCCGGTTTGGATGTTCGGCCATCGGCCATCGCGGGCACGTGGTATCCCGGCAGCGCCGCGCTCTTGCGCCGCACGGTCGAGGAGTACCTGGCCGGCGTGAAGCCGGTCGCCTTGCCGGGACCGGTGCTCGCGCTGATCAGCCCGCACGCGGGATATGCCTATTCGGGGCCGACGGCTGCGCACGCGTTCGCGCAGGTGCGCGGGGCCGCGTTTCGCCGCGTGATCCTGCTCGGCCCGCTGCACCGGCCGATCTGGGGCAGCCGGCTGGGGCCGTTCATGACGCCCCAGGAGGCCGCGTATCGCACGCCCCTCGGCGACGTGCCGGTGGATCATGCCTTCATTGCCGGCCTGGGCAAGCTGGTGGATCTGACGCCCGTGCGCCGCGACGAAGAGCATTCGCTGGAGATCGAGCTGCCCTTCCTTCAGGTGGCGCTCGGCGAGTTCAGCCTGGTGCCGATCATGCTCGGCGAGCACATCGGCGAGCCGCGCGCGCTGGCGCGGCTGGAGCTGCTGGCGACGGCCCTCGCCCGGTTGAGCGACGCCTCGACCCTGATGGTGGCCAGCACCGACCTGAGCCATCTGGACGATTACGACGAGGTCGTGCGCACCGACCGCCGGCTGGTGGAACTGGTCGACGCGTTCGCGGTGGATGAGCTGGCCGAAGCGCTGCGGACCGAACAGGTGCAGGCGTGCGGCGCAACCGGACTGGTGGCCGTGCTCAAGGCCGCGCAAAAGCGCGGCGCGCGCGGCGCGCGCGTCCTGGCCTACGCCTCGTCGGGCGATGTCACCGGCCGCAAACAGCCGGGCATCTATACGGTGGGCTATCTGGCCGCGGCCGTGTATGGCTGATGGCCGCGCGCGTGCTGCCATGTGGTATGCCGATGTCTGCGTCAATACGCCCCTCGGCCGTCGGGTCACGCCGGCCCCGGCCGAGGAGAGCGAATACGATCCGCTCGGCCAGACCTTCACCTACGCCGTGCCCGACCATCTGGCCGGCCGGCTTCGGCCGGGCCATCTGGCCTGGGTGCCCTTTCGCAGCCGGCGCTTGCAGGCCGTCGTCCTGAAGCTCAGCGACGTTCCCCCCGATTTCGAGGTCCGCGAGATCATCTCGCTGGTGTGGTCGCAGCCGCTGTTGACCCCCGTCCAGATCGCCCTGGCCCACTGGATCAGTCATACGTATCTGGCGCCGCTCATCGAATGTCTGCGGCTGATGATGCCCGTCGGCCTCAGCCAGCGCGGCCGCACCGTCTTCGTCCGCACGGCCGAGCCGGCGCCTCCCGACCTGACCCCCACCCAGGCCGCGCTGCTCGACCGCATCGCCGCGGCCGAGGGGGAATGGGCCGAGGTGAGTGCCGGATTGCGCGGGGTCACGCAGAAGGCCGACCTGGAGCCGCTCATCGCGCGCGGCCTGGTGACGCGCGAGGTCGCGTTCCCCCATCCGCCCCCGCGGCCCAAGACCGATCGCCAGGTGCGCCTGGTGGCCGACAGGGAGGCGATCGCGCGCGCGTTGCCGACCCTGGGCCGGGCGTCGAAGCAGGCCGAGGTGTTGGCGCAGATCGGCCGATCGGCCGATCGGCAAATCGGCCTCGATGAGCTGTGCGCGGCGGTCGGGTGCGGACGCGAGTCGGTCAAGGCGCTGGCGAAGCGCGGCTGGGTGACGATTGCGCGGGCCGGCCCCAGGGCGCCGGCGCTGGTTAGCCTGGCGCTGGAAGGGGATGCCGTCCTGGATGCCATCGTCGAGCTGCGCGGGGCCGAGAAGCATCGGGCGGTGTTGGAGGCGTTGCAGCAACACGATGGCCCGGCCTGGATCGGCTGGGTGTACGCGGAGACGGGCGCAACGCGGGATACCCTGCGCGATCTGGAGGCCGCGGGATTGATCGCCATCGCCGAAGAGATGGTGTGGCGCGATCCGCTGGCCGGCCGCGAATTCGCCCTCGACCGGCCGCCCGTCCTGACGGAGGATCAGGAGCGGGTATGGCAGGCGGTGGCCCAGCGGATCGGGGAAGCGGCGAATCGGCAAGTCGGCGAATCGGCCAATCGGGAAAGCGGCCAGGCGGCGGAGCGGCAGGTCAACGGGGCGGCGAGTTCGCCGTGGGCCATGTTGCTGCACGGCGTGACGGGATCGGGCAAGACGGAGATCTATCTGCGGGCCATCGGAGAGACGCTGAGGCGGGGCCGGCAGGCGGTGGTGCTGGTGCCCGAGATCGCGTTGACGCCGCAGACGATCCGGCGCTTCGCGGCCCGCTTTCCGGGCCAGGTGACGATCTGGCACAGCGAGCTGGGAGAGGGGGAACGGTTCGACGTGTGGCGTCGGGTGCGCACCAACCACCCGGCCGCGCAGGTGGTGGTCGGCTCGCGTTCGGCGCTCTTCCTGCCCTTCCCCGACCTGGGCCTGATCGTGGTGGACGAGGAGCACGAGCCGTCCTACAAGCAGGAACGCACGCCCCGCTATCACGCCCGGGCGGTGGCCCTGGAGCTGGGGCGGTTGAGCCGGGCGGCGGTGCTGCTGGGCAGCGCGACGCCGGCGCTGGAGACCTATTACGCGGCGCGGCGCGGGGAGATCGAGCTGTTGGCGCTGCCGAAGCGCATCCGTTCGGTATCCCCGGCGCCGGGCGCCGCGCCGACCCTGATCGCCGAAGCCGCGAACGACCTGCCGGCCGTGCGGGTGGTGGACATGCGGCAGGAACTGCGCGCGGGGAATCGCAGCATCTTCAGCCGGGCCCTGGCGAGCGGCCTGCGCCGTGTGCTGGCGGCCGGCCAGCAGGCGATCCTCTATCTCAATCGTCGCGGGGCCGCCACCTTCGTCATGTGCCGCGATTGCGGCCATGTGGAGGCGTGCCCGCGCTGCGCCACGCCGCTCACCTATCACGGCGCGAGCGAGGCGCTCCTGTGTCATCACTGCAACCGGCGCTATCCCGTCCCCACGCTCTGCCCGGAATGCAACAGCAAGCGCATCCGCTTCTTCGGCGCCGGCACCGAGAACGTGGAGGAGGCGGTCAGGTTGGAGTTCCCCGAGGCGCGCACGCTGCGCTGGGATCGGGATGTGACGGCCGCCAAGGGGAGCCACGACGCGATCCTGGCCCGCTTCATTGCGCACGAGGCCGACGTGTTGATCGGCACGCAGATGATCGCCAAGGGGTTGGACCTGCCGCTGGTGACGCTGGTCGGCGTGATCGCGGCCGATGTGGGCCTGTTCCTGCCCGATTTCCGCGCCGGCGAGCGCACCTTCCAGTTGCTCACCCAGGTGGCGGGCCGCGCCGGCCGCAGCGCGTTCGGCGGCGAGGTGATCGTCCAGACCTACCATCCGGATCATTATGCGGTGGTGGCCGCAAGCCGACACGATTACGAGGGGTTCTATCGCCAGGAGATGAACTTCCGCCGCGAACAGGGCTATCCGCCCGTGCGGCGACTGGCGCGGCTGGTGTACCATCACAGCCGCCGCGATCAGGCGCAGGCCGAAGCGACGCGCCTGGCCGGCCTGCTGCGGGCCCAGATCGCCGGCGCGGGCTCCGAACCGGCCTTCCCCGACACCGACCTGATCGGCCCGGCGCCGTGCTTCTTTGCCAGGGAGCGCGGGGAATATCGCTGGCAGATCATCGTGCGCAGCCCCGATCCGGCCGCGCTTCTCCGGCGCATCGTCATTCCCCTGGGCTGGCGGCTCGATGTGGATCCGGTGGATGTGTTGTAGGGCCACGGATCAACGGACGAACGGACAATGAGCGATTGCGAGACGGTTGTGGTCTATCGGGAGGCCGGCCGGTACGCCGGCTGGCCGGCAAACTACGGCATCTGGTCGTGGGGCGATGAGATCGTCGTCGGCTTTACGGTCGGCTATCACGATCCGGCCGGCGGATTCCATGCGCGCGATCGCAGCCGGCCGTTCGTGCCCATGCAGGCGCGCAGCGTGGACGGCGGCCGCACCTGGCAGGTGGCGCCGACCCCCTGCCGCACGCCCGGCAACCGGGGCCTCTCGGCCGATGAGCACGTGGTACCCGAGCTGCGGGCACAGGCCGCCATCGAGCAGGGCCTGGAGAACGCGCCGATCCCCTGCCCCGGCGGCGTGAACTTCGCCCACCCCGATTTTGCCCTGCTGTGCGGCCGTACCGGCCTGAGCGCCGGCGCGCGCTCGTGGTTCTATGTTTCATACGACCGGTGTCGCGCGTGGCAGGGCCCTTACGCGTTGCCCATGTTCGGCTTCGGCGGGGTGGCGGCGCGCACCGATTACCTGGTGTCCGGCCCGGATACCTGTACCCTCTTTTTGACCGCGGCCAAGGCGAACGGCGAGGAGGGTCGGGTGTTCTGCGCGCGCACGACCGATGGCGGCCGCACGTTCGCCCTGCTCTCCACCATCGGGCCGGAGCCGGCGGGCTACGCCATCATGCCCGCGAGCTTGCGCCTGGGCCCGACGCGGCTGTTGTGCGCGGTCCGTTGCTGCGAGCGGCCGCCGCACGCGCCATCCGCGCATTACTGGATCGATCTCTACGCCTCGGACGATGACGGCGCCACCTGGCGCTATCTCACCCGGCCGGTCCCCGACACGGGCACCGGGGGCAATCCGCCCGCGTTGATCCGCCTGCAAGATGGCCGCCTGTGCCTGACTTACGGTTATCGCAGCCGGCCGTTCGGCATTCGCGGCCGCCTGAGCGCGGACGAGGGCCACACTTGGGGCGACGAGATCGTCCTGCGCGACGACGGCGGCAGCCACGACCTCGGCTATCCGCGCACGGTGCAGCGACCCGACGGGACGATCGTGACCGTCTACTATTTCAACGACCGCCCCGGCGACGCCTGTTATATCGCGGCGACGCTCTGGCGAGCGTGACGCGCAAAAACCGACCTTAAAATTTTTGCATTGTGCTTGACATCGGTGCTCTGATTTGCTATACTATGATTGCCAACGGGAGAACTGCTCTGAAGAAACCAGGGCTTAGAAGAAAACCGGAAAAGCCATCAAAGAGCGCACAGCTCGATGATGAAGCGAACGGAGAAATCTAGGTACAGTTTAGAAAAAGCAGTTCGAACAATGGCGAGGGAACCCCGAGAAATCGCAGGCAAGAAAACTAAGCCCTAAGCGATTCCAGGAATTGGAATACCTCGGTGGCCAAACCTGAAAGCGATGCCAGAGAAAAAGGCGTTGGCGCAGGGGAGGGCCGTGCAGACGAGGCCAAAGTAAGGGCTGGGGAGTAGGTAAAAAGGCCGGGCGGTTGCTTGGGGTCCCTCTATTTAAGGGGACTAACCTGAAATAGATGTAGGACGAAATTAATTTCGTCCTACATCTTGAATCACGCGATGTTGAGCACTTCCGGCAGCAGCTCGGCCACGAACGGCAGATGGCGGTACGCCTCATGGTAGTCCAGGCCGTACCCCACGACGAACCGATCGGGCAGGTCGAAGCCTTTGTAGCGGATCGGGATGTTCACCAGCCGATGCTGCGGCTTGTCGAACAGCGTGCAAACCTCCAGACTGGCCGGGCCGCGCGCCCGCAACGTGCGCAGCAGGTAGTTCAGGGTCAGGCCGGTGTCTATCACATCCTCCACGAAGAGGACGTGTTGCCCCTCGACGATTTCATCCAGGTCCTTGATCAGGCGCACGGGCCCCTTCGCCTGCCCGCGCGGCGCATAGCGCGAGATGGCCATGAAGTCGAGCCGCGCGGGAATGGTTACCGCGCGCATCAGATCGCTGATGAAGAAGACCACGCCCTTCAAGACGCCCACGAACAGGGGATTGGCGCCGACGTAGTCCCGGCTGATCTGCGCGGCCAGCTCGCCGATGCGTTGTTGGATCTCGGCTTGCGAGTAGACGATGCGGCCCACGCCGTGAGTCAAGGCGAGAGAAGGAGAGGAGGAAGGGAGGGCATTGGACGGGATCATTTTTTCGGCTCCGCGTGTCTCCTGATGCGAATTCAGTGCCGCGCCGGCCGCCGCGCCACCATGACCAGATCGGCCGACTTCCCGGCGTCGAACGGCTCGGCCGGCAGCGCCATGCGGCCGAAAGCCCGGTCGCGCTCGAAGCCGGCCTCCGCGAGCGCCGCCAGCAGGTCGGCCCGAAAGAGCGGCCGCTGCGGCGTGGTGTGCACTTCGACGGCCCAGTCGCGGCCGGCCTGGCGAAAAAGGGCCACGTGAAAGTAGATGCGGCCCGCGGGCACATCGTAATCTGCGAAGCGCCAGACGAGCACGGACCGGCCATCCAGCTCGCCGCCCTGGGCCGCGAACCAGCGCGGCTGTCGTTGCCAGCGCAGATCGTAGTTCAGGTTTTGCAGGATCAGCACGCCGTCGGGCCGCAGGAGATGCGCCATCTGCCGCAGCGCGGCCACCAGCGCGGCCTGAGTGAGCAGGTGCGGCAGCGAATTCCCCAGGCAGATCACGGCGTCGAACGGCTCTCCTAACCCCGCCAGCGTCTCGTCCGGGCCGATCACCGCGAAGGTCGCGTTCACCCCGCGGGCCTGTGCCTTCTGTTGGGCCAATCGGATCATGGCCGGGCTGATGTCTACCCCCACGACCGCATAGCCGCGCTCCGCCAGCCACAGTGCATGGCCGCCGCTGCCGCAGGCGAAATCCAACACGCGCCGCGCGCCGGCCGCCTCTAGCTGGTCGCGCAAAAAGGGCCCCTCGATGGATAGCCGGGCGTCCCAGTCGGTCATCACGTCGAACATGGGCGCCAGAGCGTCGTAGAAATCGGCGGGCGAATGCGCAGACGACATGGATGGGGGCATCAGGTGCGGTCGAACACGATCAGGTACGGCAACTGGATCGCGCCGACCGGGCAAACCGGCTCGCAGCCGCCTTCATACTGACACCGTTCGGGATGGGCCAATACGGCTTTGTTGTTCACCAGCGCCAGGGCGCGCGGCTGGCACGCCGTGATGCAGTCGCCGCAGCCGGTACACAATTGGGGATTGATTTCCGGTAACACCATCAGGTCCACAGGAACCTCCGCCCAGACTTCGCTTATCGTGTCCGATATCTTTCCAACAAGTGGGGGCGACGGGGGTCGCAGACCCCCTTTGAGCAGGCTCGCAGGCGGTCTGCGACCGCCGTCTCTCCGGATGAGAGTATATTATGTTCACAGTATAGCACCGATCGGCCTTTGTGTCAGGGACTTTTGTCGCAACGGATGTGTGTTTTCACCCCACTTCGGCCACTTCGGCAAGCCGATCCCGATCGGCGATCACGATGCGATGGCGATCGAACGCGATCAGGCCCTCGTCGGCCAGGTCGCGCAGCGCGCGGCCGATCATCTCGCGCACGGTGCCCAGACGGGCGGCCATCTCGGCCTGGCTGATCATGTGGCTGCGGTCCAACGTGTCGGCGTGGCTGGCCCGTTCCGCCTCGGCCAACAGGAGCCGCGCCAGCCGCGCCTTGACCGAGCGCAACGACAGGTCTTCGACCATGGCGACCAGGTGCCGCGCCCGTTGCGCCAGGCTTTCGATCAACGCCCATGCCAGCTCGGGATGGGCGAGCGCCAGTTGGCGGATGTCGTCCCGGCGGATGCAACACAGCGTCGCGTCGGTGATCGCGGCCGCGCTGGCCGGATTGGGGCCGCCGTCCAACACGGCCACCTCGTTGAAGGTGTTGCCCGGCCCCAGATGTTGCAGGATCTGCTCGCGGCCCTGGGGCGATAGCTTGAAGATCTTCACCTCGCCGGCGGCCACGATGAAGAACCCGGCACAGGGTTCTCGCTCGAGGAAGATCACCTGGCCGCGCGCATAGCGCCGGAATCGCGCCGCCTGCGCCAGCGCGGCCAGGACATGTTCGGGCAGGGCCGCGAAATAGGGCACGCGACGCAATAAACCGAGAGTGGAAACGGTCGAATCGGCCACCTGTCACCTTTGTTCTGTCGCCCGAGCGACGAACTCAAATCCGCACGGCCTGCCAGCGGCCCTGGCGAAAGCGGCCGACCAGCAGCAGCGCCTGCACGGCCATGCCGAGCACCAGCGCCCACCAGATGCCGTCCGCACGCCAGCCCAGGCGCGCGGAGAGCAGCCACGCGGCCGGCAACTGGACGATCCACAGCGCGATGATGTTGATCACCATCGGCGAGACGGTGTCGCCCGCGCCCGTCAGGCCGCCGTCCATCACCGTGCCCAATGTCATGAATGCCCGGTAGAGGCTCAAGATGCCCATGGCGCCGACTCCAACCGCGATGGTCTGTGGATCGGCCGTGAAGAGCGCCAGAACCGGCCCGGCGAAGAGGGTCAGGAGACCGAGCAGGACGACCGAGAGGCCGGTCGCGCTGCTGGCGATCAGCGTGACGGCGCGGGCCGCGCGGCCGGGCTGGCCCGCGCCCAGGTTTTGGCCCACCATCGCGATCGTGGCGCCGGCCAGGCCGCCGGCCGGAATCAGCAGCAACATCGCGATGCGGCCGAAGAGGCTGAAGACGGCCAGGGGCGCCGCGCCGTAGCCGGCCAGGAAACGCATCATGATGGTGTTCGCCAGGTTGGGCAACCCGCGCTGGGCGATGCCCGGCACTGCGATCCGCAAGATGCGTCGGATCATGTCCCAGTCCGGCCGCAGGTAGCGCCGTTCGATCCGCACGGCCGCCCGGCCGCTCGCCAGCAGATAGAGGCCGTAGCACATGGCCGCGGTGTTGGCCAGGACCAACGCCAGGCCCGCGCCGCCCACCCCAAGCCCCAGCCAGATCAACAACGGCTCCAACACCAGAAAGGAGAAGAGCGCCAGCAGGTTCATCTGCAACGAGAGGTGCGGATTGCCCGCGCAGTTGAGCATGTTGCCCATGCTGGGCACCATCTCCATGGCGATCAGGCCGGCGAAGATGGCGCGCGCATAGGCCGTCGTCGGCGCCAGCAGGTCGCCGCCCGCGCCGACCAGGATCAAGAGCGGCTCGGTGAAGAGCAGGCCGACGATCCCCAGGCCGCCCGCGGCCACCGCGAACAAGACCACCGCCTGCGTGGCGGCCTGATTGGCCCGCGTCGCATCGCGCGCGCCGACGTAGCGCGCGATCACCGCGCCGCTGGCGCCGCTGAGGGCCATCAGCACGCTGATCATGGTGATGCGCAGTGACATCGCCAGGGTCGCGGCGGCCAGGGCCTGCGGACCCAGCCGGCCCAACCAGTACGCGTCGTAGATCCCCGGAAAGAAGGAAAGGCCCTGGCTGATCATCAGCGGCCAGCTCAATTGCCAGATGTTGTCGCGCAGCCGGCCCTGGGTGATGTTGACCGTCCGTTGGCCCAGGCCGAGCCGCCCAGGCGACAAACGCAGAGACACGTTATCGTCCCTCGACTGGATGAAGGTGTGATGCGCCATGCATGATCGCCGGCCGCAGCGTGCCCTGCTCTACCGTCAGGCAATGCGCCTGCGCCAGCAGATCGGCCGTGAAATCGGACCAGTCGGTCGTGGTGACCACGGCCTGCTCCACTTCCCTCAGGGCCGCCACGAGCATTCGCCGCCGCGCCGCGTCCAGTTCCGACATCACATCGTCCAGGAGCAGCAGCGGGCTTTCGCCCGTCTCCTCGCGCATCATCTGGAGTTCGGCCAGCTTGAGGGCCAGGGCGGCCGTGCGCTGTTGGCCGCGCGAGCCGAACGCGCGCAGATCGCGGCCGTCCACCGTGAAGGCGATATCGTCGCGGTGCGGCCCCGTCAGGCTGGAGCCGGCCGCGATGTCGCGCGGCCGGGTCTGCCGCAGGCGCTCCAGAAAGCCTTCCTGGATGCTCTCGCGCGTGGCCGCCTGATAGGCCGGCCGGCCCTCGGCCAGGCGCAGCCGCCGCGCCGCGTCGACCTGCCGCTCGGACGCATGGGCCAGAGTGGCCGGATCGGGACTGGGCAGATAGCCCAGGTGCAGCCGCTCCGCGCCGGCCGTCAACGCCAGGTGGCGCTCGGCCGCGATCCGGTCAAGCGCCTGCACCGCGGCACTCCGGCGCTGCAACAGCGCGCTGCCGTGCTCCGCGAGATGGGCGTCCCAGAAATTGAGCTGGCCCGGATCGCCCCCCTCATCGCGCAGCCGGCGCAACAGCGCGTTGCGCTGCGCCAACCCGCGATTGTACTCGCTCAGCGCCCGGCAATACGCGGCCGAGATCTGACACAGCGCGATGTCCAGATAGCGCCGGCGTTCGGCCGGCGCGCCCGCCACCAGGCTCACATCTTCGGGCAGGAAGAGCACCACCCGCAGATGGCCCACCAGGTCCATGCCGCGCTTCGCCGCGCCGTTGATGCGCACCTGCTTGCGCACGGTCGGGCCGTTCGCGCCGCCGTTCGGCGCCAGCTCCAGCACCAGCTCCAGCTTCTCGGCCCGCGGCCCCGCGCCGATCTCGCCGGCGAGCCGGGCATAGGGCAGGGGGCTTTCCAGCGCCAGCCAGGAGATCAGCTCGCGCTCGGCCGTGGCGCGCGGGGAACGGCCCGTCGCCAGCAGGTGGATGGCCTCCAGCAGGTTGGTCTTCCCCTGGCCGTTCGCACCCTGGATCACGGTCAGGCGGTCGGCCAGGCTGAGCTCCAGGCGGACGTAGTTGCGGAAGTTCGTGAGGGAAAGATGGTTGAGGCGCATCGCACACTATGCAAAACGAAGGACGAAGGGAGATTCAGCTCCTTCGTCCTTCGACCGCTTGTCTGCTCTACCGGCTGGTCGGCGCATCGGCCTACCGATTCAACTGCATCGGCATGATCACGTGGATGAACTCTTCCGGTCCGGTGCCGACCGGCCGGAAGACGCCCGGCCGATCGGACCGCGTGGTCTCCAGCACCACCTGCGGCGTATCTATCACGCCCAAAACCTCCAGCAGGTAGCGCGCGTTGAACGCGATCTCCAGGCCGTTCCCTTCCACCAGCGCATCCACCTCGCCGATGTTGTCGCCCGCCTCCACCGACGTGGCGCGCAACACGATGCGGCCGGGCACCGTATCGCTGCCGGGGACGATCTGGAACAAGACGCGGTCCGCGGCGTCGCGGGCGAAGAGGGACGCGACCTTGAGCGCGCGCTGGAACGCCGCCGTGTCCACCACCGTGCGCGTCGTATAGCTCTTGGGGATGATGGCGTTGAAGTCGGGGAACCTGGCGTCAATGAGCTGCGACACCAGGTCCACCTGATGGAACGCGCCCTTTTCTCCTTCGCCCTTGCCCTTCATGCGGAACAAGACCTGGTTGCGGCCGGCCGCGATGGCCACCTCCACCGGCTGTTCCGGGTCGCATTCGCCGCTGATGCGGCTCACCTCTTGCAGCGAGCGGGCCGGGATGATCACGCTCTGATCGGCCGGCGCCGGCGCGCTCAACTGGGTGCGCCGCACCGACAGGCGATAGCCGTCGGTGGCGGCCATCGTCAGGCGGTCCCCCTCGAGGCGCAGCAGCACGCCGGTGAGGGCCGGCCGGCTGGTGTCTTTGGCGTCGGCCGCCGCGAAGGCCACCTGTTCGATGATCTGCCGCAAGGTCGCGGCCGGCAGGCCGAGCGACCGTTCGCCGTCGGCCGTGGGAATGAGGGGGAACTCGCTGGCGTCAATGCCTTTGATGTTGGATTCGAAGCGCGCGCACCTCAGGTTGACGCTCATCGTGCGCACCACCATCTCCAGATCAATGCGTTCCGACGGCACCGAGTTGACCCATTCGGTCAACAGGCGGGCCGGCAGGGTGATGGCGCCGTCATCTTCGACCTGCGCGCCGAGCCAGCAACTGACCCCCACCTCCAGGTTGGTCGCCGCCAGCTTGAGCCGGCCGTCGTCGGTGCTGAGGAGGATGTTGCCGAGCACGGGCAACGTGCTGCGCGACGATACGGCGCGTCCCACGATGGCCAGCCCTTTGGCGAAATTCTCTTGGAGGATGGACAGACGCACGGTGAAACCTCCTGGGAAAGGATGCAAAAGTCCGGTTATTAGTATAACACAAACTGCACGCGCAACGCAACATAGGAGCTATTCGCACTCTCCATGATCTTGTAACCAGCCGCGCTCCAGCCCGGCCGCCTCGAACGCCTCCAGCGCCGCGTCGTACTCTTCGGGGGTGATCTTGCGCCCCAGGACCGGGTCGTTGACCGCCTGGTAGGCCGGGAAGTATTGATCCATCAGGCTGATGTGGACGCGCGGGGAAAGCTCGGTGGCGATCCAACGCAAGACGCCGGCCGTGCCGGCGAGTCCGTCGGGCAACACCAGGTGCCGGATGATCATCCCCCGCCGGGCGATGCCGGCCTCGTCCAGGATCAGCTCATCGCCTACCTGGCGAAAGATCTCGCGCAACGCCGCCCGGTTGTGGGCCACGTAGTCCTTGAAGCCGGAAAGCCGGCGGGCCACCGCATCGTCGTCGTACTTGGCGTCGGGCAACCAGATATCTATGACCCCTTCCAGGAGCCGCAACGTCTCGACCGTCTCGTAGCCGCTGGTGTTGTAGACGAGCGGGATGCGCAATCCGCGGGCCGCCGCGTAATCGGTGGCGGCTAGGATCTGGGCTGCAAAGTGGGTGGGCGTCACGAAGTTGATGTTGTGACAGCCGCGGCGCTGAAGCTCGAGCATCATCTCGCCCAGCCGCTCGCAGCTCACCTCGTTGCCGTAGCGATACTGGCTGATGGGATAGTTCTGGCAGAAACAGCACTGGCCGGTGCAGCCGGAAAAGAAGATCGTGCCCGAGCCGCGGGTACCGCTGATGGGCGGTTCCTCCCAGGGGTGCACGTTCCAGGACGCGACGACCGGCCGCGCGGCCATCCGGCACACCCCGCGGCCGCCGGCCGTGCGATCCACGCCGCAGCGCCGCGGGCACAGCCGACACGCCTTCAAGCTCGCCAGCGCCATGCGGCTCCGCTCGGCCAGCTCGCCGCTCCGATGCAACGCCAGGTAGCCGGGCTCCCAATCGGACGGGCTTGCCATCTTCATCTTCCTCCCGTCGCGCCGAGGCGGACCACCGCGATCTTCAGGTAGGCCAACTGGCCGGCCGGCGTCGGAAAGTCGAGGGCCGGCTCGTGATACACCGCCTCCACGGTCGCGCGGCGGCCGGTCGCGGCGATCCCCGCCAGCACGCGCTCGCGAAACGCGCGCCACGGCAGCTCGGCCACGTTGCAACAGGCCAGCAGCAGGCCGTCGGCCGCGACCACCCGTGCGGCGAGGCCCGCCAGTTCGTCGTAGTCCTGCGCGGCCGCGAAGCGCGTCGTCTTGGTGCGCGAGAAACCGGGCGGGTCGAGGATCACCAGGTCGAACCGCTCGTTGCGCCGGGCCAGGCGGCCCAACCAGTCGAACACGTCGCCGAACACGAAGTCGTGGTCGTCGGTCGGCAGGCCGTTGGCGCGATAGTTGGCCTTGCCCCATTCCAGGGCCGTCCGGGACAGATCGAGGTTCAACACCCGATCGGCGCCGGCCATGCTGGCCGCCACCCCGAAGCCGCAGGTATAGGCGAAGCAATTGAGCACGCGGCGGCCGGCCGCCCAGGCGCGCACGCGGCCGCGCATCTCCCGCATGTCGGGAAACAGGCCCACGCTCAGCCCGGCGCCGGGCCGGATCAGATAGGCCAGGCCGTCTTCCTGCGCCACGATCTCCTCCAGATGGGGACCGAAGATCGGCCGGCCGGGCGCGCGCGCGGCCAACTGTTCCCCGGTGAGCCGGCTGGCCTGTTTGGGCCGATATTTCACGTAGATGCTGCGGCATCCCGTCAGTTCGCTCAGCATCTCGATCAGGGCCGGCGGGCAGGGCTGGAGCGGCTCCGCCTCCTCGTAGAAGCTGACCACGAGCGCATCGCCGTAGCGGTCTACCGTGAGGCCGGCCACGCCATCGGCCGCCGCGTTCACCAGCCGATAGATCGTCACGCGGGGATCGGCCGCCAGGGCCGCGCGCCGGCCGATGGCGATCTGCAACAGGCCGCGGAGCGCGGCCGGCGCGCGGTCGGCCAGGGCGCGCACATGGCCGGCCACCGCCGGCAAGACCGCGGGCATGAGGGCCCACCACTCGGCCGGAGGCGCGGCGAACGCGATCGGCTTTCCGGTGGTGGGATGCGGCAACGCCAGCCGCTGCGCGTGGAGGCATAGCCGCGGCGCGGGCCGGCGCAACGGATCGTAGAGCGGATCGCCCACCACGGGACAGCCGAGCGCGGCCAGGTGGACGCGAATCTGGTGGGGCCGGCCGGTTTCGGGCGTCAGCTCCAGGCGGCTCAGCGCGCCTCCGGCGAGCGTCTCGAGCACGCGGTAGCGCGTGCGCGCCGGCAGGCCGCGCGGATCGGCCGTCGCGGCCGGCCGATAGAGCTCGCCGCGGTCGCGCACGATCGCCGCGTCGATCACGCCTTCCGCTCGCGGCGGCCGGCCGTGCACCAGCGCCAGATAGCTCTTCTCGACGGCCCGGCCCTCGAACGCGCGGGCCAATCCCGCATTCGCCTCGCGGCGGCCGGCGAACAGCAGCACCCCCGACGTCTCCGCATCCAGCCGCTGGTGCATGCCCAGGTAGGGCCGGCCGGTCTGCGCCTGGACGACGCGCAGCGCGTCGGCCGGGTATGGATCGCCGGGGTCGGCCGCGTGCGTCGGCACCCCCGCCGGCTTGTTCACCACGACCAGATCCTCATCCTCATACACCACCGGAATATACATCAACCCCAATCCCCAATCCCCAACCCCCAGTCCCCAGCCCCTCACGGCGTCAACCGGCTCAAATCTCGCGGGAACAGGGTCGCCAGGCGGATGTTCTCCAGGCCGAGCAACTGCATGATGAAGCGCTCCAGGCCGATGGCGAATCCGCCGTGGGGCGGCATGCCGTATTTG
>Ga0209162_1000873_pt1 | contig 31558 bp, 23 predicted proteins | sample YNPNPMetaG_FD_187121 | JGI IMG/M metagenome (GOLD analysis project Ga0209162, IMG submission 187121) | Anoxygenic and chlorotrophic microbial mat microbial communities from Yellowstone National Park, USA - YNP NP MetaG (SPAdes) (version 2) ...
CCGCAGCTCCCCGCCGGACGCAGCACGCGCCTGGCCGAGCGGATCGGCGTGGCCCCGGAGACGCCGATCGTGATCTGCAGCGGCATGTTCGCTCTCGACCGCGGGGACGGGCCGGGGCTTGAGAATCTGCTGCGCGCGGCGACGCTGCTCCATCGGGGAGTGGTCGTCCTGATGGGCAATGTGGGCACACATCCGCAATTCGAGCCGTTGCGCGCGCTGGCGACATCGGCCGGGCTTGCGGGCCGCGCCTTCGTGTTGCCCCCCGTGCCGCCGGCCGAGGTGGCTTCCTATCTGGCGGGGGCCAGCATCGGCGTCATCCCGCTGCAACTGCGGGGGCTTGCCCGCTACGCGTCGCCGAACAAGCTTTTCGAGTACCTGGCGGTCGGCCTGCCGGTGGTCTACGGCGACATGCCGCCGGTGCACGCCATCTGCGAGGAGTACGGCTGCGGCCTGGTGTGCGATCCGACTTCGCCGGCCTCCCTCGCAGCCGCGATCAACCGCCTGCTGGACGACGCCGACCTGTACGGCCGGATGCGTGCCGGCGCGCTGGCCGCCGCACGGGTCTATAACTGGGAGGCGCAAGAGCAGGTCCTGCTCGATGTGTATCGTCGTCTGCTCGCGACCCCCGCATCGCGGGCCTCGCGTTCCCCGACCGGCCGACGCCGGCCCGCCCGTCCATGATCCGCCTGCGCCACCTGGTCAGGGACACGTCGGTCTATGGGCTGGTGAGCGCCACCCGCAGCCTGGTGGGCTTGCTCCTCGTGCCCATCTATACGCGCGTCTTCCTGCCGGGCGATTACGGGCAGATTGATACCCTGACGACCCTGGTGGCCTTTCTGACCCTGGCCGCGACGCTGGGCATGGACACCGCGGCCGCGCTCTACTTCTACGATAACGAGGGCGAAGCGGACCGCGGGCAGATGATTACGACGGCGGTCGTGACGCGCGTGGGGCTTTCGACCCTTTTTGCCGCGGCCATCACTTTCTCCGCGCCGGCCATCGCCGGGCTGCTGTTTCGCGATGCCGCGGCGGCCGGCACGATCCGCATCGCGGTGTGGACCGCGCCGGCCAGCGCGATGGTGGGGTTCCTGATCGAGCTGCTGCGCCTGGGCCGTCGGCCGTGGCTCTACGCCGGCCTGGCGATCGCCAACCTGCTGCTGGGGGTCGGCCTGAGCATCCTGTTCGTGGTCGGCTGGCGCTGGGGCGTGAACGGCGCGTTCGCCGGCCCGCTGGCGGCCGCGCTGTTGACCCTGCCGGCCGGCTTCTGGGCCACGCGGCGCCTGCTCTTCCCGCGCTTCTCGCGGGCGTGGCTGGCGAAGCTCCTGCACGTCGGCCTGCCGCTCATCCCGGCGGCCCTCGGCGGCTGGTTCATCGCGTACTCGAACCGCTACTTCCTGTTGCATTACGGCTCGGCCGCCGATGTGGGGCTGTTGGCCGTGGGCAACAAGGCCAGCGCGCCGCTGGTGCTCTTCACCAGCGCGTTCCTGACCGCCTGGGGGCCGTTCGCGTTCTCGCTCCAGAAGCAAGAGAACGCCCCGCTGGTCTATGCCAAAGCGCTCACCTATTTCTGGATCGTGGCGGGCGCCGGCGTGGTGATCGTGGCGCTGTTCGCGCGGGAGATGCTCCTGCTGTTCACGACCACGAACTACCTGGCGGGTGCGTCCGTCTCCGGCCTGATGGCGCTCCAGCTCGTGGCCGACGCCAGCTACTACATCGTCAGCACCGGCGCGATCCTGGCGAAGCGGACCCGGCTGCTGGCGATCAGCGTGCCGGTCGCGGCCGCGGCTTGTGTGGTGTATAATCTCCTCCTGGTGCCGCGCTTCAGCTATGTCGGCGCGGCGCTGGCCGCCATGCTGGCCTATGCCACCTCGGCGGTCATGGCATATTCTCTGTCCCAGCGCGCGTACCCGATCCCTTACGAGACCGGCAAGGTGCTGGGGATCGCGGGGCTGTGCGTCGCGGCCTGGTTGGCCGCGCTGATCGCCAACCGGCTCGACCTGTGGCCGGGGGTCGGAGTCAAGGTCGTGCTGCTGGCCGGCTTCGTCGCCGCGCTGTTCCTGCTGCGAATCGTCGGCGCGGAAGAGGTGCGCCTGGGGCTGGCGTGGGTGCGGGGCCGTCTGCAAACTGCAAGAGACAAAACATGTGTGGCATCGTCGGACTGATACACCTCGACGGCCGGCCGGTGGACGCGGCCGACCTGCTCGCCATGGCCGCCGCGATCCGCCATCGCGGGCCGGATGACGTCGGCTACATCCTGGGCAACGCGGCCACGGGCGAGTATGCGCTCTTCGGCGGCGACGACACGCCCGCCGACGTGTTCGGCTACGGGTTGCCCTACGCGCCGGCCGGCCGCCTGACGGCCGCCGCCTCGGCCGGCGCGCCTTACACGCTCGGCCTGGCGAACCGTCGGCTCGCCATCGTGGATCTGACCCCCACCGGCCACCAGCCGATGTGCAACGAGGATCGCACGCTCTGGATCGTCTACAACGGCGAGCTGTATAACGCCGACGACCTGCGCGGGGAACTGGCCGGCCTGGGCCACCGCTTCGTCTCGCAGAGCGATACCGAGGTGATCCTCCATGCCTACGAGGCGTGGGGCGAGGGGTGCACGCCGCGCTTCAACGGCATGTGGGCCTTCGCCATCTGGGACATCCCCCGGCGCCGCCTGCTCCTCTCGCGCGACCGGGTCGGCATCAAGCCGCTCTACCTGTGGCAAGAGGCCGGCCGCTTCGCCTTCGCGTCGGAGATCAAGGCGTTGCTGGCGCTGGGCATCCCGCGCCGCGCGAACCCGGCCGCCATCTATGACTTCCTGGCCGCCAACCTGAGCGACCACACCGAGGAGACCTTCTTCGCGGGCGTGCGCGCGCTGCCGCCCGCGCATACCCTGACGCTCGACCTGGCCGGCGCCGCGACGCAGCGCCGGCGCTACTGGCAGCTCGACCCGGCGCGGCAGATCCGCCTGCCGTCCGACGCGGCCTACGCCGACGCCTTCCGGGAGCTGTTCGAGGACGCCGTGCGCCGACACCTGATCAGCGACGTGCCGGTGGGCACCTGTCTGAGCGGCGGGCTGGACTCGTCGGCCGTGGTGGGGGTCATCAACCGGCTGATCCGCGAGCGAGGGTTGCACGTGGTGGGCATGGAGGCGCGACAGAAGACCTTCTCGGCCCGCTACGCGGACGCCCGGCACGACGAGGGCCGCTTCATCGAGGCGGTCGTCGCAGACGCGGGGGTGGACGGCCGGATGGTCTATCCGACCCCGGCCGGACTGCGCGAGGCGTGGCAGAAGCTGGCGTACCACCTGGAGGAGCCGTTCGGCTCGACCAGCATCTTCGCGCAGTGGAACGTGTTCGGCCTGGCCCGGCAGGCGGGCGTCAAGGTCACCCTGGACGGCCAGGGCGGCGACGAGCTGCTGGCCGGCTATCTCGGCTTCTTTCCGCCCTACTTCGCGGACCTGGCCGCCGGATTGCGTTGGGGCCGGCTGGCGGCCGAGTTGCGCGGCCACCTCGCGCTGCACGCCGCGTCGGCCCGGCAGGAGGCGCGCAACCTGCTCTCCAACCTCCTGCCCGAGGGCCTGCGGCTCGGCCTCAGGGGGCGGGCCCTTGCTCGCCAGCCGTGGCTCGCGGCCGACTTCGCCGCCGAACAGGCCCTCGCGGTCGAGCGCTGGCGTCCGCCCGCCTTCGGCCGCTCCCGGCTGGCGCACGCGCTCTACCGCGGCCTGGCGTTCGATCCGCTGCCGTCGCTGCTGCGCTTCGACGACCGCAACTCCATGGCCCATTCCATCGAGTCGCGCGTGCCGTTCCTGGACTACCGGCTGATCGAGTTCTGCTTTGCCCTGCCGCCCCAACAGAAGATCCGGGACGGCGTGACCAAGTACGTCCTGCGCGGGGCCCTGCGCGGGATCATCCCGGAGAGTGTGCGGACGCGGCACGACAAGATCGGCTTCAGCACGCCGCAAGACACCTGGCTGCGGGACGACCTGGCGCCGTGGCTGCGCGAGGTCTTCACCTCGGCCGCGTTCCGCCAGCGACCGTATTGGGCGCCGGAGGTCGTCCTGGACATGCTCGATCAGCACGCGCGCGGCGCGGCCGATCACAGCGCGACGCTCTGGCGTTGTCTGGCCGTCGAGCTGTGGCATCGGGCGCTGGATGTGTGAGATGCACGTCGTCTACCTGATCGCCATCGAGGACGTCGTCCGCTCCCCGTTGATCCGCTCGCAGGTGATCGCGCTCCTCAAGGTCATGGCGGCGCGGTCGGGCCGGCGCATCACCCTCGTGGCGCTCTATCCCATTGCCAACTGGCTGCGCTTTCGCCGCGAGATCCGGCTGTTGCGCCGCGAGCTGGCGGAGGCCGGCATCGCGCTGCACGTCTTGCCGATCCTGTTCCTGACCCGCCTGTTCTACATCCCGCGGCGATGGCTCCCCCTCTATCTCGCTCAGGCGTGGGTTGCGGCCGTCTGGATCCGCTTTGCCCTGCGGCCTTCGCTCGTCCACTGCCGATCCTATCCGGCCGCGCTCATCGGCCGGTGGATCAGGCGCTGGAGCGGTTGCCCCCTGGTCTTCGACGCGCGGGCCCTGTATCCCGAAGAGGGGGCCAGCCGGATCGAGAGCGGCAAGACGCGACTGCTGGACGAGCAGGATTTTGCCCTGTGGAAGCGCCTCGAAGGCCGGCTGATCGCCTCGGCCGACGCCGTGGCGGCCGTGTCGCAGGGCATGGCCGGGATCCTGGCCGATCAGTATGCGGACGTCGCCGACCGGCTCTTCGTGGCTCCTGCCTGCACGTCCGTGCCCCCCTTTGCCGGGCTGTCCACCTGGCGGTCGGCCGGCCGGCGGGAATTGGGCCTGGGGGACCGGCTGACCGCGGTCTACGTGGGCGGCTGGGTGGATCGGCAGGCGCTGAGCAGCCTGTTTCGCGCCCTGCGCGACGCCATGCCGGCCGCCGCGTGGCACTTCTTGCTTCTCGTCTCCGTGGCCGATCCGCAAGGGTTGGCCGCGTGGCTCCAGGGCGAGCTGGGGCCCGCTGTCGCGTGCACGGCGCGCGCAGCGCCCCAGGGCGAGGTCATCCGCCTGCTGGCCGGCGCCGACCTGGCCGTCCTGCCGGTCTGGAGGCCGGTTGGAGCCGGTGCCGACGACCGTTACGAAAAAGTGGCGCGCACGATCCTCTCGGTCAAGTTCACCGAGTACCTGGCGGCCGGCCTGCCGGTGATCGTGAGCCGCTGGGCGGGTGCGGCCGCGGAGATCGTGCGCGCGCACGACCTGGGGATCGTGTACGATGAGGCATCGCCGCAGGAGCTGGCCGCGTGGCTGGCGAGGTGGCAGGCGACGCGGGCCGATTTCAGCACCCGCGCCTGGCAATATGCCCGCGACCACTTCGCGGTGGACGCCGTGGCCGCGCGCTATGGGGAGGTTTACCGCAGGCTGCTCGATAGGCGCGGCTGAATCCCCCGCTGCTTGAGGTGACGCAGCGCTGCCGGTGAAAAGCCCCCTGGAATTCTCCTTCCCTTGCGAAATGTGCTACAATATGCGCATCACGAGCCGCGACCCCCGAGTACCGCGGCTCCATTCACCGACGGCTCCCGACCGGATTTTCAGGACAGACGACCTATGGCGCAACCCACCACCATCCTTGCTCACGACCTGGGCACCACCGGCGACAAAGCCACCCTTTTCGACGCGGCGACGGGCGCGCCCGTCGCCGCCACCTTCGAGCCCTATCCGACCGCCTATCCTCACCCGAATTGGGCCGAGCAAGACCCCGCCGACTGGCAGATCGCGGTCTTCCAGGGCACGCGACGGCTGCTGGAGAAGGCCGGCGTGGCGCCGGCCAACGTGGCTGCGATCAGCTTCAGTGGCACGATGCAGGGCGCGCTGCTGGTCGACGCGGCCGGCCGGCCCCTACGCCATTGCATCATCTGGGCCGATCAGCGCGCCGTTGCCCAATCGGACGCCATCGCCGCGACGTGCGGGGCCGACGCAATCTATCGGCTCACCGGCCTGCGCGCCAGCCCGGCCTACACCGCGGCCAAGCTGCTCTGGGTGAAGGAGCACGAGCCGGAGGTCTATCGGCGAGCGCACAAGGTGCTGCACGTCAAAGATTACGCGGCCTTCCTGCTCACCGGCGTCATGGCGAGCGACTATTCCGACGCCTCGGGCACGCAACTGCTGGATATTCGGGCGCGGCGCTGGGCCGACGACATGATCGCGGCCATCGGCCTTTCGGCAAGCCTGCTTCCCGAGCTGTACCCGTCGGCCACGGTGATCGGCCGGGTGACGGCCGCGGCGGCCGCGGCCACCGGCCTGTTGGCCGGCACGCCGGTCGTGATCGGCGGCGGCGACGGCGCGTGTGCTACGGTCGGCTCGGCCGCGGTGGCCGAGGGGGACGCCTACACCTACATCGGCTCGTCGGCGTGGATGGCGCTCAGCACGGCCGAGCCGTTGCTCGACCCCGCCCAGCGCACGATCACCATGGCCCATTTAGACCCCGCGCTGTACTTTGCGCTCGGCAACATGCAGGCGGCCGGCGGCGCCTACGATTGGCTGGCCAATCTGTTGACGGAAGAAGGGGCCGCGAAGGACTTTCGGGGCCTGGACGCCCAGGCGGCCGTTGCGCCGCCCGGCGCCGGGGGCCTTCTCTTTCTGCCCCATCTGCTCGGCGAGCGCGCGCCCTATTGGAACCCGGCCGCGCGCGGCGCGTTCGTCGGCCTGGCGATGCCGCACGGCCGGCCCCAGGTCGTGCGCGCCGTCCTGGAAGGGGTGGCGTTTCACCTGCGCCTGATCCTGGATGCGCTGCGCGCTCAGGGCGCGGCCATCCGGGCCATGCGCCTGATCGGCGGCGCCGCGCGCAGCGCGCTCTGGCGCCAGATCATCGCCGATGCGCTTGGCCTGCCGATCCTGTTGCCCGCGTTGACGGCCGAGGCGACCTCCCTCGGCGCGGCCATTGCCGGCGGCGTGGGCGTAGGCCTCTATCCCGACTACCGCGTCGCCGGCCGCTTCATTCCCGCGGCCGAGGCCGAAAAGCCCGATCCGACGGTCGCCGCGCGCTATGGCGAGATGATTGCCCTATACGCAGAAGCCTATCGGGCGCTGGAGCCGATCTTCGCGAAGCTGGCAAAGACGGCCTGAAGCAAGCCCACCATCACATTCCGGGAGAGAATCTGCCATGACTCACACCACCATCCATCTGCAACCCGCCTTTTTCGAGAGCAAAGAGCGCGTCCTGGTCGAGCACGGCCCGCTGAGCGCCAGCGTCTTCCGCTTCGATAGCGGCGTGGCCGGCCTCCGGCTCAAGAACGAGCTCGGCGAGCTGGTCATGTTGCCGTTCCAGGGCCAACAGATCTGGTCGGCGGCGTTCGGCGGCCGCAACCTGACCATGAAGACCCCCTTCACCGAGCCGCGGCCCACGCGCGTCTACCTGGAGACCTATGGCGGCTTCCTGTTGCATTGCGGCGCGACCGCGATGGGGGTCCCTGGCCCGGAGGACAAACACCCGCTGCACGGCGAGCTGCCCAACGCGCCCTATCAGCGAGCCTGGGTTCTCGTGGGAACAGACGACCGCGGGCCCTACATCGGCCTGAGCGGCGAGTACGAACACATCGTCTTCTTCAGCGATCACTACGTGGCCCGGCCCGAAGTGCGGCTCTACGCCGGCTCTTCCCTCTTCCCGGTCACGATGACCGTCACCAACCTGAAGCGCACGCCGATGGATCTGATGTACCTGGCACACGTGAACTTCCGGCCGGTGGATTACGGCCGGCTGGTCTACAGCGCGGCGTGCGATCCGGCCCACGTGCGCGTGCGGCGCAGCATCCCATCGCACGTCAAGCCGGCGCCGGGCTATCGGGAATTCCTCGAGGAGCTGGCGCAACACCCGGAGAAGCACAACGTCCTCGTCCCCGGGCTCTCCTTCGACCCGGAGGTGGTCTTCTTCGTGGACTATCGCGCGGATGAAGAGGGGTGGGCCTACACCATGCAGGTACATCCCGACGGCACCGGCGATCTGATCCGCCACAAGCTGGCGCAGCTCAATCACGGCATTCGCTGGATCTCGCGCACGCCCGACCAGGACACGTTGGGCATGTGCGAGCCGGCCACGGCCGAGCCGGAAGGGTATCACGCGGAGAAGGCCAAGGGGAACGTGCGCGAGCTGGCGGCCGGCGCATCGGTGACGTTCGAGATGGAGATGGGGTACCTGGCGGCCGACGCCGTGCCGGCTATGGAGCGGAAGATCGCCGCGCTGGCGCGATAGATGACGCGGCAGGGGTACGTCGGCGCGCGTAGCCCGGCGATGAATCGCCGGGCTACGCAAGCGACGCCCCATGAATGGGGCTCACCTTGAAAATGAGCCGTCGGACGTGCCAGGCACCCTCTCAGGTGCCTGGCACGTAAAGCAGCATGACCTTCGGCCATCACGGCTGCGTTGCGCCCGCGATGAGCGGGAGATAGATGGCATACGAGGGGTTGGCGGGCAACCAGCGCGCCACGATGCCGTCTATCACGTCGCAGTCAATGTTCAGCGTCACCCCGTTCCACGTCTCCTGGTGGCCGAAGCCCGCCTCCTCCCACGTGAGCGCGTCCGCCGTCTGCCACGTCTCGTTGTGGCCGCCGGCATATTGCCAGATGCGCTGATGGTCGGCCCAGAGGTACGCGGGCAGGTTCGGCACATCCCATACGGTCACGTCCGGATTGTAGGACGTATAGAGCCAGCGCGCCGGCCAGATCGCATCGGGCGCGTTGGAGAGTGCGGCGAAGCTGACCAGCGCGGCCGGGTTGCTGTACACGCCGGCCAGATTGCCGGCCGCGCGCAGCCCGGCCGTCCAGCCGGAGATGAACGCCTGCACCGGCGTGTTGCAGGACGGATCCTTGCTGTCGTAGTGCTCCAGGTCGTAATAGACGATCGTGCCCGCGCCGTCCGGCGCGGCCAGGCCCAGGTCGGTCGCCGCTTTGATGGCGGCGCTCGCCTCGGCGAGCCCCTGGGCATGGGCCGTGATCGGGTCCCCGCTCATGAGCGGCTTGCGGCCCGTGTAGCACGGCGCCTGCGGCCCGACCCAGGTGGGGATGAAGCGCCAGCCGATCCGGCCGAGCTGCGCCACCAGGTCGGCGTTCAACGCCCGATTGCTGCAATAGCGGCCCGCGCCGCCGATGTACAGGTTGACGACGCGATAGGGGCTGGAGACGAACCATGCTTCCAGGGCCGCGGCCGACGGCACCTCGCAGGTGTCGAATCCCTGGCCGCGGAAAAGCTGCGTGCGCGCGGGCAGCGTCGGCGGCGGAGGGACCAGGACCGATCCAACCGCGGTCGCCGGCATCCCGTCGCGCAGGGGCCGCGCGGCGGCCGCGCTGGCCCGTTCGCCGGCCAACAACCAGCAACCGAGCAGCAACAACCCGACGATGAAGGTGAACGCGCGAACGCGTAAATGCGCAAACACCCGAGAGGTTCTCCCCTCATCCTGTGGGAGAGGATGCCGGAGGAGTGAGGTTCACTCACACCTCGCGGATATCCACCACCGTCTCGCCCGGCACCTGTTGCAAGACCGCCAGCAGCTCTTCCTTCGTCACGCCTTCGATCTTGACCACCGCATCCCACCACGCCGGATCCTTCGGATAGACGCTGCCCCCCAGCGCGTTGATCCCCCACCCCCGGGCCGCGATCGCGTTGACGAGCCGGGCCAACCCGCCGACCTGATCGGTGGGCATGCGGACGGTCGCGCGCACGCCCGGGCTGCGCAGGTCCATCATCGAGGTCAACTGCGCCAGCAGGTCGGTCTCCGTGATGATGCCCACCACCGCGCCGTCCTCCAATACCGGCAAACAGCCGACCTTCTTCTCCACCATGAGGCGCGCCGCCTCTTCGATGGTTGCCTCCGGGCCGATGACGATGACGTCCTTCGCCTTGATCATCACATCCTTGACGGTCAAGCGCGCCAGGTAGCCGGCGATCTCCCACATGTTCAAACTGCCCAGCCGGCCCGGATCCACCAGCAGCGACTGGCGGGTGACCAGGCCGAGCAGCCGCTTGCCGTCGCCGACGACCGGCAGGCGCCGGACGTTCGCCTCGACCATGAAACGTTGCGCGTCAACGACGGGCATGTCCGGATCGGCCAACAAAGGATGCCGGGTCATGTAGTCCTTAACCAGCATGAGGGGCCTCCTTCAGGGTGATCACCGAGGCCATCCTGCTCAGCTCCGCGAGGGGGATGTGGCAGAAGATGCGCTGTCCGGTCGCGGCCACCTGCCAGGGCGGCGTCTGCGTCTCGCAGATCGCGCCCAGCTTGCGCGGGCAACGCGTGTGGAAGCGGCAGCCGGCCGGCGGGTTCAACGCGCTCGGCACCGTGCCGCTGAGCCGGATGCGCGCTTGTTCGACGCGCGGATCGGGGATGGGCACCGCGGAGAGGAGCGCCTCGGTGTAAGGATGATATGGCGGCATGTAGATCGCTTCGGCCGGGCCGATCTCGACGATCTGGCCCAGATACATCACGGCGATCGTGTCGCAGAAGAAGCGCACCACGCTCAGATCGTGCGCGATGAAGACCATGGTCGTGCCCATCTGCTGCTGGATCTCGAGCAGCAGGTTGAGCACCGCGGCCTGCACCGAAACGTCCAGCGCGGATACCGGTTCGTCGCACAACACCACCTCGGGCCGGCCGGCGATCGCCCGCGCGATGCCCACGCGTTGCTTCTCGCCGCCGCTGAGCTGGCGGGGCAAGCGGTCGTAGTAGCGCTCGCCCAGCTTCATCAGATCCAACAGGCGGATGACCTCGGCCCGCACCTCCCGGCCGGGCAGCTTCCTGAACCGCCGCAGCGCGCGGCCGATCTGCGCGCCCACGCTGAAGGAGGGGTTCAGGGTCGAGTCCGGGTTCTGGAACACCATCTGCAGGTTCTTCAGGATGTCGAGACTGCGCCTGGAGACCGGCTGCGCGATGTCAATGCCCATGAACTCGACCGTGCCGGCGGTGGGCGTCTCCAGGCCGATGATGGTCTTCACCAGCGTGCTCTTGCCGCACCCCGATTCGCCGACGATCCCCAGCGTCTCGCCCGGCCGCACCTCGATGCTCACATCGTCCACCGCCCGGACGTACTCCCGGCCGCCGAAGAGCCGCCTGGACGGCACCCGGTAGAACGTCTTCATGTGTTCTACCTTCAAGATGGGCCTGTCCGCGGCCCGGCGAGCGCCGACCGGCGGGAATGCGGACGCGCCCGGGGACGGCGCCTTTTCGGCCGGGGCCGGCGGCTTCCACCCCTGCTCCGCGATCTCCTCCGCGAAGAGGCAGCTTGCCCAATGGCCGGCCGCCACCTCGCGCAGCTCGGGCCGGCGTTGGCCGCATTCGCGACGGGCAAACGCGCAGCGCGGCTCGAAGATGCACCCCGGCGGCAAGGCCTGGGGCGAGGGCACCCGGCCGGGGATGGGGTACAAATAGCTGCTGGTCTTGTCCTGTCCCAGCCGCGGCACGCAGCGCATCAGGCCCTGGGTGTACGGGTGAGAGGGCCGCAGAAAGATATCGGCGACCGCGGCCCGCTCGACCATCTCGCCGGCATACATCACGGCCACCCGGTCGGCCACGCGCGCGATCACGCCCAGGTTGTGGCTGATGTACATGATGGCGGTGTCGAAATCGCGCTGGAGATCGGCGATCAGATCCAGCACCGCGGCCTCGACGGTCACATCGAGCGCGGTCGTCGGCTCGTCCATGATCAACAGCGCCGGGTCGTTGAGCAGCGCCATGGCGATGACCACCCGCTGCTGCTGGCCGCCCGAGATCTGGTGCGGGTAGCGCTTCATGACGTTGGCCGCATCGGGCATGTAGACCCGCTCCAGCATCTGGATGCACTTCGCCTCCGCGGCCTTGCGATCCATGCCGCGATGCACGATCAACACCTCGGCCATCTGGTCGCCCAGGCGCATCGAGGGGTTGAGCGCCTGCATGGGATCCTGATACACCATGGCGATGCGATCCCCGCGAATCTTGCGCAGGTCTCCCTCCGACTTCCCCACCAGGTTTTGGCCCTGAAAGAGGATCTCGCCGCTCACGATCCGGCCGTTGGCGCCCAGGAAATTCACGATGCCGAACGCGACGGTGCTCTTGCCGCAACCCGACTCGCCCACGATGCCGAGGGTTTCCCCGCGCTGGATGTCGAAGCTCACCCCGCGCACGGCCGGCACGTCGCCCTGGCGCGTCGCGTACACGATGGCCAGGTCGCGCACGGCGAGGATGGGCACGCGCGGGCGGTGATCTGCGATCATGCGTTCGCTCCTTACTGATAGCGCATGGACTCCTCGCGCAATCCGTCGGCCAACAGGTTCAGGCCGACGACCAGCGAGGCGATGGCAAGCGAAGGCCACAGCGCGGCCCATGGACTGCCGGCCAGGATGTAGCGCCGGCCCGAGGCGACCATGCTTCCCCAATCGGGCGAGGGGGGCGGCAGGCCCAAGCCCAGGAAGCCCAGGGTGCCCATCGCGAAGATGGCGTAGCCCACGCGCAGCATCGCATCTATGACGATCGGCCCGCGCGCGTTGGGCAGGATCTCGACGAACATGATGTAGAGCTTGCGCTCGCCCCGGATCTCGGCGGCGCGAATGTAATCGCGCGTGCGGATGTCGAGCGTCAGGCCGCGCACCAGGCGGGCGATGCCCGGCGTGCCGACGATGGCGATCGCCAGCACGACGTTGGTGGCCGAAGCGCCCACCGCGGCGATGATGATCATGTAGAGGAGGATGACCGGGAACGCCATCATCGCGTCCAACACGCGCATCACCACCTCGTCTATCCACCCGCCCAGGTAGCCGGCCACCAGGCCGAGCGTGCACCCGACGAGCAGCCCGAGGAGCACGCCCCAGATGGCCGTGCCCAGCGGCAGCCAGACGTGCTCGCCGACCGGCAACATGATCAGGACGATGCGGGCGCCGTAGAGCAGCCGCGACCAGATGTCGCGGCCCAGGTCATCGGTGCCCAGGATGTGCGCAGCCGACGGCCCCGAATTTTGGGCCCGGTAGTCCTGCGCGGTGGGGCTGTAGGGCGTCAACAACGGCGCGCAGATGGCCGCCGTCACCCAAAACAGGACGATGATCAGCCCGACGACGGCCGTCTTGGAAGCAAACAGGATGGCCAGTCCGTTCCAGATGCGACGCCACCACCGCGGACGGGCGGCCAGCGAAATGCTCTGCGTGCTTGCGGTCATGAGGTGCTCCAGCGGATGCGCGGGTTGATCAACGTGTAGATCAGGTCGGCCAGCAACTGGGTGGCCACCGCCACCACGACCAGGACCATGGCGCCGGCCTCGATCGCGTTGAAATCCTTGAAGAGCGCCGACTCGAGCAGATAGCTGCCCAACCCCGGATAGCCGAAAATCGCCTCCACGACGACGATCCCGCCCAGGAGCCAGTTGACGTGCAACATGATGACGGTGATGGGCGCCATCAAGGCATTGCGCAAGACGTGCCTGATGACGATGCGGCGATACGGCAGCCCTTTGAGAAAGGCCGTGCGGATGTACGGCGCTTTCATCACCTCCACCACGCTGGCCCGCGTGATCCGCAACACGTAGCCCAGCTCGACCAGGGTGAGGGTCATCACGGGCAAGACCAGCATCTCGGGCCTGTTCCACGGCGCCTTCTCGCCGAACACGGTGGCGCCCGGCACCAGCTTCAGCCAGAACGCGAAGATCACGATCAGGAAGATGCCGGTGGCGAACTCCGGGGTCACGGAGAACATCATGCCGCCGATGGAGAGGATCCGGTCGAGCGGCTTGCCCTCCTTCAGCCCGGCGAGGAGGCCCAACAACAGGGCCAGGGGCATCACGATCACAAACGCCGCGGCCGCCAGGACCAGCGAGTTGCGCAGCCGGATGAACAGCAGGTCGGCCACGGGCCGGCCGGTGCGCAACGACACGCCCGGATCGCCGCGCAGCAGGCCGCGCTGCAACGGGACGTATTCCACCGGGCCGCCGGCGAACGCCTTCCAGCCGGTGCCCTGGATGAAGACCCACACATCTTTGCCGGTGCCCGTCTCCCAGCGGACGGCGTGGTTTTGGGTATCAACGCCCCAAAACACCCGGCCGACGCGCGCGCGGCCGGCCGCATCGCTGCGCGCCAACACCTGGCCGACGCCGGCCAACACATCGGCCGCCTGCCGGAAGGCTTTGCGGGCTTCGTCGGCCTTGCCGGCCTTCAGCGCGGTGACGCCCTGCAGGAGCGGCCGGCCCACATCGGGGCTTGCATCGTCTACGGCGTTGGCCAGCGCCTGGAGCAACGCCGGCAGGGTGGCCATCTGTTCGGCGTCGAACGGATTCCGGGCCGGATCGCCCAGATCGCGCAGGACCTCGGCGGCCGTCCGGTAACGGCCGCTTTGCAAGGCATCGGTCAGGTCGCCCACGTTGCCCGTGAGCTTCTTGAGGAGCGGCACCACGCCTTCCAGCGCGGTGACCGCCGCCCGGACATCGCCGGCCTTCAGGCTCTCATATGCCCTCTGGAGTTGCGTGGCGCTCTCGGGAGCGCGTTCGCGCAACTGCGCGGCCGCGCGGCTGAGCTGGCCCGCCATGAACTGCTGGTCGCTCAGTTGGAGGCGGCCGGCGTCGGGGCCGGTGAGGGTGCGGTAGACGGCAATGGCCTTGAGCAGCGCATCGTTGCCCGCGACGGCCGCCGCGGCCTTCTGCAACGCCTGTTTCCGGCCGGCCGCCTTCGGATCGCGCAGCGCCTCCAGCTCGCCCTCGGGGCCGGCCAGCGCCGCGAGCAGCGCGGCCTGATCCTGGCCCGGCGTGCGCAGGATGGCCAGGATGCGCTCCACCGCCCGGCCGATGGCCTGCCGATCTGCCTCGGCGATCTCCACATCGTCGGCCAGCGCGGCGCGGTACGCTGCCAGCCGGGCGGCCTCGCTCGCGGGATCTTTGATCTGCCACCGGCCGTTGTCGGGCTTCTCCTCCACCTTGCCGTCCGGCAGGCGTTGCCTGATGATCAGGTTTTCGCCCTCCACCCGCCACTGGACGAGCGTCCCGTCCCGCTCCACCGCCCACCACTCCTTGAACCCATCGGCGGTCGTGATCTGGCGCACCGGCCGGCCGATGAGCCGGCCGGCCTGCCAGTCACTGCCGATCAACCAGTAGAGGTAGCGGACGGCGATCGGCTTGTCGAGGCCGTTTTGCGCCAGGAAAGAGGCTTCCTGTTCCGGGGTGATCTGGATGCCCAGGACGTTGCGCGCCACATTGCCGGGCGCCGCCGAGGTGATGGCGAAGACGGCCACCGAGACGAGGAACATGGTGACCAGCATGAGCAGCAGCCTGCGCAGGATGAATCTCGCCATGATCCGGGGTCCTTATCTCAGGGGGTGTCGGAGCGGCCGAACCCGTCTCCGACACCCATCGCCGTCCTCCGGCCGCCGCGGGCTTTACGCCGACTTCCACACTTCGTTGAAGAGCATGTACAGGGTCGGATGCCCGGGGATGCCCTGGACGTTCTTGCGGTAGATCGTCCAGATGTTCATCCACCAGGCGATGCCGATCGAGCCGCGTTCCATCTGGATCTGCTCGAGCTGGCACATGATCGCCCGGCGCTTCGCCACGTCAATCGTGCTGTTGGCCTGCTTCAGGAGCCGGGTGAACTCCTCATCCACCCAGCGCGATTCGTTCCAGGGCACCGGCTTGCCCTGATCGTCGGCCGTGTAGGCCAGGTTGAGGATCATGGTGCCCAGCGGCCGATGCGTCCAGGGCGTCACGCCCAGGTCCACCTCGGTCCATTTGTCCCAATACTGGCTGTTGGGCATCGCGTCCACGGTGATGCGGAAGCCGGCGGCCGCGGCGTCCTCCTTGAGGATCTGCGCGTAGGCCACGATGTCGGGCCAGCCGGAGCCGACCGCCAGCTTGATGTCCAGGCCGTTCGGATAGCCGGCCTCGGCCAGGAGCTGCTTGGCCTTCGCCGGATCGTAGGCGGGAACGGGCTTCTCGCAGTATTCCGGGTGCTTCGGGTAGACGTGGAAGTCGCCGCCCAGCACGCCCTGGCCGAAATAGGCCAGCTTGAGGATCTTCTCGCGGTTCTGGCACAGCTTGAGCGCCATGCGCACCCGGTTGTCCTTCCAGGGGTCCATGTCCACGCGCATGCGCAGGACGCGGCAGATGCCGGTGGGCAGCCCGGCCACGGTGACGTTGGGGTCGTCCTTCAAGCCGTTGTAGAAATCGGGGCTGACGTTGTCGCCCAGGTCCAGGTAGTCCACCTGGCCGCCCTTGATCGCCGCCATCCAGGCCGCCGGATCCTCGCCCATGTCGATGAATTCCATCTCGTCCAGGTAGGGCAACGGCTGGCCATCGGCGCCCTTCTGCCAGTAGTCCTTGCGGGCCTTCAGCAGGACGCGCTCGCCGACCTTGTAGGTATCCAGCGTGTACGGGCCGGTGCCGTGCGGCGCCTTGAGGAAATCGCCCTGGAACGTGCGATGGTTGAGCATCATGGCCGGGTAGTGGAACAGATGCTCGGGCACGCCGATCTCGGGCCGGTTGAGGTGCAGCTTGACGGTGTAGTCGTCCACCTTCTCGATGCCGTTGGCGTCCATGTAGGACATCAGGCCGGCGATCGAAGAGCCGACCTCCTTCTTGAACCATTCGCTCATGGTGAAGACCACATCGTCGGCGTTGAACTCGTCGCCGTTGTTGTGCTTGATCCCCTTGCGCAGCTTGAGGGTCCAGGTCTTGAGGTCTTCGCTCGGCGTATAGCTCTCCAGAAGGTAGGGATGGGTGATGTTGTCCCGGTCGGTGTAGGTGAGGTACTCGGCCACCTGGCGCAACTGATTCGAGGCCGAGACCCACGAGAATTGCGCCGGGTGGGCCACCTTCTGCACGCGGCTGGCGCAGATCAGCTTGCCCCCGCGTCGCGGGCCGGCCGCGGCCTTGGGTGCCTCGGTGGCCTTGGGCGCCTCGGTGGCCTTGGGCGCGGCCGTAGCCGCAGCGGGTGCGGCCGTCGGAGGGACCGCGGTGGGGGGTGCGGCCGGCGCGGGCGTGGCCGGTGTGCCGCAGGCAGCAAGGGCGGTGGCGCTGCTCAGCGAGACGCCCAGCAGCGTCGCATAGCGCAGGAACTCGCGGCGGCTGATCTGGCCCTGCCGCAACTGTTCCTGGAGCTCCGGCACCAGGGGGTGCAGGCCGTTGTTCGACTTCTTTTTGATGATCTCCATGGTCTCTTCTCCTTGAAATATGAGTTTTTGTTGATCTAAGCCTCCAACCGCCAGGCCGAGCCTTCGGCCCGAATCACGCGATCCAGGATGATGTCGCGGGTCTCGCGAATCTCGGCCAACATGGCCTGTCGCGAGGCCTCGACGTCGCGCGCGCGCAGCGCGCGGATGATCTCGGCATGCGTGTATTCCTGAGACTTGCCGGCCCCGCGCAACACCATGAAGCGCGCCAGGCGGTCGTGCAGATGGCCCAACAGCCGGGCCAGCTCCTGATTGCCCGACGCGGCGGCGATCAGGGTATGGAAACGGCGGTTCTCATCGGTGTAGCGGTCGTACGATTCGTCGTCATCGCCGGTGTAGCCGGCATGGACGTGCTCCAGCTCGTGCAAGGTCTCTTCGCTGATGCGCTGGGCCGCGCGCTCCACCGCGGCCACCTCGAGGATCTCGCGCAGTTCGAACAGGTCGAGCAATTCTCTGAGGGTGATGCTGCGCACGAAGTAGCCGGAGCGGGGGCGAATGGTGACCAGGCCCTCCTGGCTCAACATCTGGAGGGCGTCGCGCAAAGGAGTGATGCTGCTTTTGTAGGTTTTGACGAGCTCGTCCAGGTTGAGGCGTTCGCCGGGGCGGCGATGCCCCATGATGATGGAGCGTCGCAACTCCCGATAAACCCTCTCCTTGGAGGTTCGATCTCCCTCACCGTCCGCCATGCGGCCTCCACGCCTGTCTCGAAAAAGATGAGTTTGGGGACGGATGCAGTATACCACATCATATAGCAGATTGCAAGTTCTAAAATGTCTCTTGCGCCCGATGATGTGTTAGATGGATATTTTGATATTTCAGATATTGACTTCTGTAAGATCAGAGCTATAATAACCCCTGCAAGTCGCTATCGTCCATTACGCAACGCTCATTCGACAGGAGAGGTTCGATGATCGCAACTCATGGCCTGCGCATGACCAGCGCCCATTACGCCCGCCTGGGACAGCAGGAGTGCGCGCAGATCCACCAGGCGACCCTGGAGATCCTGGCGCGGGTGGGGGTAGACGTGCACGATGAGAGGGCGCGCCAGATCCTGGTCGCCGGCGGCGCCGAGACCGACGGCCTGCGGGTGCGCATCCCGGCCCACATGGTGGCGCGGGCGTTGAGCACCGCGCCGCAGTTCATCACCCTGTACGACCGCAACGGCAAGGTCGCCATGCGCGCCGGCGGCTACAACACCTACTTCGGCGGCGGCTCGGATTGCCTGAACGTCCTGGATCACCGCACCGGCCAGCGGCGCAAGCCGACCCTGCAAGACGTGGTCGAAGCCATCACGGTGATGGATGCCCTGCCCGAGATAGACTTCGTCATGTCGCAATTTCTGCCCGCGGACGTAGATCAGCGCATCTACGACCGCTATCAGATGCAGGTGATGCTCAACACGACCACCAAGCCGATCGTCTTCGTCACGCCCGACTTCGAGGGATGCGTGGCGGCCGTCGAGATGTGCGAGGCCGTGGCCGGCAGCGCCGAGGCGTTCCGCCGCAAGCCGTTCGCCACCTGCTACATCAACGTCACTTCGGGGCTGATCGCCAATGCCGAGGCGCTGCAGAAGTGCATCTACCTGGCCGAGAAGGGCCTGCCGCAGCTCTGGATCCCGCTCAACGCGGGCGGCGTGAACTCGCCGGTCACGACGGCCGGTTGCATGGCCGCGATGAACGCCGGCACCCTGCTGGGGATCGTGCTGGCGCAGCTCGTCCGGCCGGGCGCGCCGGTGGCCGTGCCGGGCTGGAACGGCGGCCCGTACAACCTCAAGACCATGGTCGGCAACTATGTGTTGGCCGACGAGCAGGGCGTGCCCACCTCGATGGGCAAATACTACAACCTGCCGGTGTTCGGCCTGGGCGGCTCCACCGATTCCAAGGTGCTGGATCACCAGGCCGGCATGGAGGCCACGATCAGCCTGATGAGCGCGCTGCTCCACGGCGCCAACATCGTGCACGATGTGGGCTTCATGGACGCGGGCTTGCAGGGGTCGCTCCAGCTCATGGCGATGTGCAACGACACCATCGGCTTTCTGCGCGCGATGACGGCCGGCGTCGTGGTGGACGACGAGACGCTGGCCCTGGACGTGATCGAGGAACTGGGCCCTACCGGCAACTATCTGGGCCACGAACACACCCTCCGGCACTACCGGGAACCGTTCTACTCCAAACTCGCCGATAAAGGCCCTTACTCTTCGTGGCTCGACAAAGGCGCCACCACGATGGAACAACGCGCGGCCAGAATGGTGGAGCAGATCCTGGCCACGCATAAGCCGCAACCGTTGCCCGCCGAGGTGCAGGCGAAGATCCAGGCGATCGTCGAGCGGGAACAGAAGCGGATAGACGGACAGGAATGAGGCCCTCATGACCCACGACGAATCGCTCTTTTTCATGCGCAAGCCGTGGCGCTACGATCCCGATTATCGCCGGCCCGCCAGAGAGGCCGATGCGCTCGGATTTGCCACGAAGGCCCTGCACGCGGGCTTTCGGCCGTTGGTAGATCACGGCCGGTTCAACTCGTTTACGTTGCCGATCGTCCCCTCGATGACCTATCCCTATGAGCGCTTCGACAAGATCCCGTATCCTGTCTACGGCCGCACGAAGACGCCCACGGCCGCGGTGCTGGAGGAGCGGCTGGCCGCGCTGGAGGGCGGCGAGGCGTGCGTCACGGCCAGCTCCGGCTCGCAGGCGCTCTTCAATCTGATCTTCACCATCGCCCGGCCCGGCGACAACATCGTCACCTCGCTCCACACCTTCGGCGAGGGGTACAAGCAGGCCGCCAGCATCTTTCCCGAGCGCTGCGGCATCCGCTTTCACTTCGTGGCCGATCCGGCCGACCCGGCCGCGTGGGAGCGCGCCATAGATGAGCGCACGAAGCTCGTCTGGGTGGAGACGCCGAGCAACCCGGTGCTCTTCATCACCGACATCGCGGCCGTCGCCGAGGTGGCCCACAGCCGCGGGGTGCCGCTGATGGTGGACAACACCACGGCCACGGCCGCGCTGCAGCAGCCGATGAAGCTGGGCGCCGACATCGTCTTGCTCTCGATCACCAAGTTCCTGGCCGGCAACGCCACCATCCTGGGCGGCGCGATCGTCGGGCCAGAGGCGTTGACCGAGGACATCCGCTGGAACACCACCGAGTTCGTCGGCGCCATCATGCAACCGTTCGACTCGTGGCTGGCGGTGCAATACCTGGAGACGCTCCCGCTGCGCATGGAGAAGCACAGCGCCAACGCGCAGGCGGTCGCGGAATACCTGGCCGGCCATCCCAAGGTGGTGCGGGTCAACTACCCGGGGTTGCCGGATCATCCCCAATACGACCTGGCGCGGCGCCAGATGCGCGCCGGCGGCGGCATGTTGTCGTTCGTGGTCCGGGGCGGCATTCCGGCCGCGGCCCGCATGGTGGACAGCTTCAAGCTGATCATCCATGCCGTCACCTTCGGCACCAGCCGCACCATCTGCATGCACCCGCGCACCATCACGCACGAGCACATGACCCAGGAGGAGCGCGATCGGGTGGGCATCGACGACGGCCTGATCCGCCTCTCGGTGGGGCTGGAAGACGTCGAGGACATCATCGCCGATCTGGATCAGGCGCTGGCGAAGGCATAGCACCCTTGCGCTGCGCCGAGGAGGTCACCGTGATCCGAGCCAACTATGCCGACCGCGGGACGCCGGCCTTCCGCGTGCTCACCGATGCGCAATGTCATGCGATCTACCTGGCCGCGCTGGATTGCCTGGATCAGATCGGCGTGGAGGTGGCCAACGCCGAGGCGCGCGAGCTGCTGCGCGCGGCCGGCGCGCGGGTCGAAGGCACGCGCGCCCGCCTGGCGCCGCATCTGGTGAAGGATGCGCTGGCTGCGACGCCGCCCGCGTTCACCCTCTGGGGCCGCGATCCCGGCCGCGAGATCCGCGTGGCGCCCGATCGCGTGCACTTCGGCCCGGGCCTCACCAACACCTACTTCATTGATCCGGACACCGGCGAGCGCCGGCCGGCCCGCCGCGGAGATGCCGGCCTGACGGCCCGCGTGGCCGACGCGTTGCCCAACATAGACTACGTGATGGGCCTGGCGCTGATCGGCGACGTGCGGCCCGATCTGGCCTCGGTCTACGAGTTCGCGGAGCTGCTGGCGAACACCGGCAAGCCGATCATCGCCTGGGCGCACAAGCCCGCCAACGTCGCGGCGATGGTGCGCATGGCCGCGGCGGTCGCGGGGGGCGAGGAGGCGTTGCGCGCGCGGCCGCTCTTCGCCCTCTTCTCCACCTATCCCTCGCCGTTGCGCCACACCGACGAGGACCTGGCCAATCTGCTCCTGGCCGCGGGGCACGGCATCCCGGTCGTCTACCTGGGCGGGCCGACGGTAGGGCTGGAGTCGCCGGTGACCGGCGCCAGCGGCCTGGTGCTCCATCTGGCGGTCGCGCTGAGCGGGCTGACCATCGTGCAGCTCAAGCAGCGCGGCGCGGCGATGGCCATCGGCGCGGTGCTCTCGGCGATGGACATGCGCACCCTGCGGCCGGCCTATGGCTCGCCCGAGATGAGCCTCTACAGCGCGGCCGCGGCCGATGTGGCGCGCTATCTGCATCTGCCGTTCATGGGCACGGCCGGCGCGAGCGAAAGCAAGCTGCTCGACGCGCAGGCCGGGCTTGAGGCGGCCATTCAGGTGCTCATGGCCGCGCTGAGCGGGGCCGCGCTGGTGCACGATGCGGGGTTCCTGGATTGCGCGGACATCGGTTCGCTGGGGATGTTGGCCTTGACCGACGAAATCATCGGCATGGTCAGGCGCATCATGCGCGGGGTCGAGGTCAACGAGGAAACGATCATGCTGGATCTGCTCGCGGCGGTAGGGCCGGCCGGCTCCTTCCTGGATCAACCGCGCTCGGTGAACCGCGCGCGGCAAGAGATCTGGGTGCCCACGCTGCTCGACCGGGCGCCCTATGCGTTGTGGGAGCAGGCCGGCCGGCTCGATGCGGCCGGCCGGGCCATGGACAAGGTGCGCAAGATCCTGGCGCGCCATCGGCCCACGCCGCTCGACCCCGCGGCGGCCGCCCAGATCGCGGAGATCCTGGCCGCGGCCGAAAGCGGAAACTGACCTGAAAATGGCTCGCCGGACGTGCCAGGCACCCTTCCAGGTGCCTGGCACGTGAAGCAAATGGTCCGGGAATTTGGCAAAGACGTGTATCGGGATTACAATAACCTCGCATGTCCGACATTCGTACTTGCCCCCGTACGAGATCGCGGCCTGACAGATATCATCGGGACGCCATAGCAGAAGCCATTATCCAGCAGTTTAGAGGAGGAGACCGTGCGCCAATTCCGGGGCAAGGCGGCCATCGTCATCGGCCTGCTTTATGTGGCTTTTGTCGGCTGGTCTCTCTACGGCGCGGTCGTGCCGGTCGAGACCTATCTCTTCCGGATGGTCCATCTGGGCTTCATCTTCGTGTTGGCCTTTCTGGTATATCCCCCCGCCAGAAAGGAACGGCCGTGGGTCAGATGGCTCGATCTCGGCCTGGCGCTGATGGGCGCGGCGACCATTGCCTGGGCATTGCCAGATACCGATGCGTTCGTCCGGCGCACCACTGTGCCCAGTTTGCCCGACGTAGTTTTCGGCCTGATCGCGATCCTGTTGCTGCTCGAGCTCTCCCGGCGGATCGTCGGCGCCACCTTCACTATCGTCGTGGCCGGCTTTCTGCTCTACTCGTATCTGGGCGCCTGGATCCCCGGCGTGCTGGGCCACAAGGGCTATGGTCTGGACCGCATCGTTGGCCACATGTACATGACCCTGGAGGGCATCTTCGGCGTGCCGCTGTCGGTCAGCGTATCGTTCGTGATGCTGTTCGTGGTCTACGGCACGTATATGGATGCGGCCGGCGCGGGCCAGTTTTGGCTGGAGCTGGCGCTGGCCATCATGGGGCGCAAGTCGTCCAGCGCGGGCCGCGGCGCGGTGATCACCACTGCGTTGCTGGGCGGTCCGCAGGCCAGCGGCGTGGCCACCACCATGTCGGTGGCGCCCTTGATGTGGCCCATCCTCAAGCGGGCCGGCTACTCGCCCAACATGGCGGCCGGGTTGATCTCGGCCGGCGGCATCGGCGCGGTCATCTCGCCGCCTCTTATGGGCGCAGCCGCGTTTCTCATCATGCAGTTCTTGAATATCTCTTTCTGGGATGTAGTGGTCATGGTGATCATGCCCACTCTGCTCTATTACGCCGGCACGCTTTTCATAGTGGAGATGGAGGCGCGGCGCTACCGCTTCACACCGCCCGAAAGCCTGGGCCTGACCGCCTGGCAGGTTCTGCGCACTCGCGGCCATCATCTGATCTCGCTGATCCTGCTGATCGCGCTGTTGGGGTTGGGCCGCTCGCCCGAATCGGCTGCGATCTGGGCGATCGCGGCGGTGGTGCTCACCAGCTTTCTGAGCCGCAATCGCGACGAATGGCTGACCCCGCGACGGTTGGTCGCGGCCACCATCGAAGGGGCGAAGAACATGTTGCCGGTGGCGGTGTTGTTGGCCGGCGCCGGCCTGATCGTGGGCACGTTCACCCTCACCGGCCTGGGATTGAAGATCTCGGGCATCATCATGGGGGTCAGCGGCGGCTCGGTGATCATCGCCCTCCTCCTCTCGCTGATCGCCTCGATGATCATCGGGTTGAGCCTGCCGATCACGGCCACTTACATCATGACGGTCATCATGATCGCGCCGGCCCTGGTGCAGGTCGGCGTGCCGGTCCACGTCGCGCATCTCCTCTCTTTCTACTTCGCGGTGCTCTCGGAGGTCTCGCCGCCGGTGGGGCTTTCGCCGTCGGCCGCGGCGGCCGTCACGGGCGGCAATCCGTTCGGCGCCATGATGCACGCCTGGAAGTATTCGCTGCCGGCCTTCCTGGTGCCCTTCTTCTTCGCGGCCACCAAAGAAGGAACCAGCCTTCTGATCGTGGACGCCAACCTGCCGGACTTTCTTTTGGCCGCCATCACGGCCGTGGCCGCGCTCTACTTCCTGGGAGCCGGGATCACCGGCTTTGTCCGAGGCAAGCTCCACCTGATGGAACGAGCGTTGTTGATCGCCATGGCCTGTGTCATGGTCGTGGATCCGCTGGACGTTCGTTCGCTCTGGAGCATAGCGCCTCTGGTCGTCGGCGCGCTGGTGCTCACGCGCGACTACCTGGCGCATCATCGCTCGACGGTTACATCTGTCTGACCCGCAAGGCGACGCCCGTTCGGACTTTCTATTCAATTCAACCCACAAACGGAGGAAACACATGAAACGCCAAGCAGTCTTGTTCGTCCTGGTGATCCTGGCCGTATTGGTTGCCGGCTGCGCGCCGCAGCCGGCGGAAAAGCTGTCTTTCAGCATTGCTACTGGCGGCACCGGCGGGGTCTGGTATCCGCTGGGCGGCGCGATCAGCAGTGTGGTGACCAAGAACGTCCCCAATACCGAGGCGACCGCCGAGGCCACCACCGCGGCCATTGACAACTTGAAGCTGCTCGTGGCCAACAAGGCCGGGATGTCGTTCTCGTACGACTACCATGTGATCTGGGCCAACGAAGGCAAGCTGACCGCCGTCTCCGACAAGAAGCAGCCGGTGCGTATCGTCATGGCCTTCTACGAACAGCCGCTGCACATCGTCACCAAAGAAGGTACGGGCATCAAGGCGCTGGCCGACCTGAAAGGCAAGCGCGTTTCGACGGGTGCGCCGAACAGCGGCACCGAGGAGCAGGCCGATTACGTCCTGAAGGCCTTGGGCATAGACTGGAACAAGGACTTCGCCCGCGAGAAGCTGGGCGCCACGGAATCGGTAGCCGCGCTGAAGGATGGCAAGATAGATGCCTTCTTCTGGAGCGGCGCGGTACCCACCTCTTCGATCATTGACCTGGCCTCGACGCCCGGCCTGAAGATGGTGTTGTTGCCGATCAGCGGCGATCTCGCGCAGAAGATCATGGCGGCCAATCCGGGGGTGTTCCACAAGAGCAAGTTCGCCAAAGGCGCTTACGCGGGGGTGGACGCCGACATCGAGACGCTGGCCATCACGGCCGTGCTGAACACGATGGAGAGCTTCCCGGCCGATCGGCTGTACCAGATCGTCTCCCAGATCTTCGACAAGAAGGCCGAGATCGCGGCGGTGTGGAAGGCCGCCAACAACCTGACGCCCGAAAGCTCGATGACGCAGCTCGGCCCGGAGGCGCAGAAGTATCTGCACAGCGGCGCGGCCAAGTATTTCCGTGAAAAGGGCGCGCTGAAATAGTGCGGTGGCCTTTCCGGCCCGCGACCGGGCTCGCGCGTGCGCGGCGTTGGGGATGCCGGCCGCGGGCATGGGTGGCCGGGCTGCTCCTGGCGGCCGGCCTGCTCCTGATGTTTGGCCCGCTGCCCGGCCGCACCTGGTTGGCCGTCACCGATCTGGCGACGGGCCGGCCGGTGTTCGCCGCGGCCCTGCCCGACGGCACGGCCATTCATTTGACCTGGACCAACTCCCTCTTCGGCCTGCAGGTCGAGGAGGAGTACGTGGTCCGCGGCGGTCGCCTGTTCCAGACCTCGGTGACCTTTGCCGATCCGACGGGTGCAACGCCGCCGGCGGCCGGCCCGGCCGATCTGGACGAGCTATATCACACCGGCGGGCCGTTCACCGTCCAGGGGCTGGAGCGTCCGTTCACCGAGGTGATCTTCCTGGTGAGCGAGGTCGGCCGGCCCCGGCTCACCCTGGTCGGCTGGACGCTCGACTTGAAAGGGACGGTCGGCTTTGGCGGCCGGGTGCAATTGCGCGCCCGGCCCGCGCATCCGGCCGATCTGCTGATTGCCATAGCCGGCTCGCCGATTTGACAGTTCGCCGGATCCGTGATACAAACCATCCGACAAATGCATAGCTGCGGATGCAGGTGCGCTGTTCGCCCGGAAGCACAGCGCGCAATGGGGGAAGACCGGTTCCAGTCCGGCGCTGTCCCGCAACTGTAGCTTCGGCCCTTTGGGCCGGAGGAGCCAGATGACCCGCCTGCATCTTCGGTCCGTGACGCCCTCGCGGAAAGGGGTGAGTTATGGACGCCGGTCTGATGGCGCATAACACCCCCGTCGAGTAGACGGGGTTTTTGTTTCCATGGCTCAACCGTTCGCGGTTGAGCTTTTTTGTTAAGGCTCCCCCCTGTTCCCCGCGAGCATTCATTCCCGAGGAGGAAAACATGTCTCGCACCCGTTCGTTCGTTGTTCTGCTCATCGGTCTGGCGGCGGCGCTCATCGTGGCCGCCTGCGCGCCGACGGCTACGCCCGCCGCGCCGGCCACGGCCACCGCCGTCCCCCCGACTGCTGCCGTCGCGCCGACGGCCACGGCGGTCCCGGCCACGGCCACCGCCGTCCCCCCGACCGCTACCCCCGCGCCGACGGCCACGGCGGTCCCGACGAAGCCGGCGGCCGCAGCTTATCCGCTGACGCTGAAGGATGATCTCGGCCGCGAGGTCAAGCTGGCCCAACAGCCGCAGCGCATCGTCTCGCTGGCGCCCTCCATCACCGAGATCCTCTTCGCCGTGGGCGCGGGTCCGCAGGTGGTCGGCGTGACCAAGTACTGCAACTACCCGCCGGAGGCCGGCCAGGGCCGCGAGATCGTCGGCGGCTTCTCGGCCAAGTCGCTGAGCGTCGAAAAGATCATCGGCCTCAAGCCCGACCTGGTCTTCGCCGGAGGTGCCACCCACAAGCCCGTCAGCGAGGCGCTGGAGGCGGCCGGGGTGACGGTGTTCAACTTCGACCCGAAGGACTTCGCGGGCGTGTACGCGGACATCCTGGCGGCCGGCGCGCTCACCGGCCACGCGGCGCAGGCCGAGAAGGTGGTCGCCGATATGAAGGCGCGCGTCGCGAAGGTGACGGCGGTTACGGCGGCCATCCCGCCCGATCAACGGGTCAGGGTGTTCTACGAAGTGTGGGACGAGCCGCTGATGACCGCCGGGCCGGCGAGCTTCATCGGCCAGGTGATCGAGCTGGCGGCCGGGGTCAACATCTTCGCGGACGTGAAGGAGCAGTATCCGACCGTCAGCGCGGAGGCCGTCGTGAGCCGCAACCCGCAGGTGATCCTGGGCCCCAGCTCGCACGGCGAGGGACTGACGGCCGAGAAGATCGCGGGCCGGCCCGGCTGGAAGGAGCTGGCCGCGGTGCAGGCCGGCCGCATCGTGATCATAGATGGCGACATCATCTCGCGGCCGGGCCCGCGCCTGGTCGACGCGCTGGAGGCCGTGGCGCGCGGGCTGTATCCCGAACGATTCAAGTAAGGGGCATCTCTTGACCGCAACCACGATCCGCTCCTGCAGCCGGCCGATCTGGCCGTTGGCGGTCGGATTGGCCGGCCTGTTGGCCGTGGGCCTGGTGCTCAGCCTGGGGGTGGGCGCGGTGTCGGTCGCGCCGGGCCAGGTGTTGGCCGTGCTGTGGGCCAAGGCGCGCGGCACGGCCGCCGCCCCGGCGCAGTTGACGATCATCGTCTGGGACCTGCGGCTGGCGCGGGCGCTGCTGGCGATCGCCATCGGCGCGGGGTTGGCCGCGGCCGGCGCGGCCTATCAGGCCGTCTTCCGCAATCCGCTCGCCGATCCGTTTGTGATCGGCGCGTCGGGCGGCGCGGCGCTGGGCGCCGCCGGCGCCATCATCACCGGCCGGCTGCCGGTCGTGCCGGCCGCGTTCGCCGGCGCGGTGCTTGCGGTGGTCGCCGTCTACCTGCTGGCGCAAACCGGCGGCCGGCCCAGCGCGATCAACCTGCTGCTGGCCGGCGCGGCGCTCAGTACCTTGCTCTCGGCGGCCGTGACGTTGCTGATGTTCCTCAACGATCGCGCCCTGCACGAGGTGTTCGCCTGGCTGATGGGCGGACTGGCCGGCCGCAGTTGGCCGCACCTGGCCGCGGCCGGCCCGGTCATCCTGCTCAGCATCGCCGGGCTGTGGGCCCTGGCGCGGCCGCTCGACGCGCTGACCGGCGGCGAGGAAAGCGCGCAGAGCCTGGGCCTCAACCTGATGCGGGCGCGCTTTGCCGTGGTGGCGGCCGCGACCCTGGCCACCGCGGCCGCGGTGGCGGCCGGCGGCATCATCGGCTTCGTCGGCCTGATCGTGCCGCACATCGGCCGGCGGCTGGGTGGCGGCGCGCACGCCGGGCTGATCCCGCTCTCCGCGCTGGCGGGCGGTCTGCTCCTTCTGGTGGCCGACGACCTGGCGCGCACCGTCGTCGCGCCGGTCGAGCTGCCGGTCGGCGTGCTGATGGCGCTGATCGGCGCGCCCTTCTTCCTGTGGCTGCTCAAGCGAGGTTGATGCCATGCTCTTTGGACTGCGGCTTGGACTGCGGCGCCCCGACGCCGCTTTTGGACTGCGGCGGCCCGACGCCGCTTTTGCATCGCAGCCGCCCGACGCCGCCTTAGAGGCCCGCGATCTGACGTTGGGCTACCATCACGGCATCGTGCTGCACAACCTGCACCTGAGCGTCCGATCGGGCCGCGTGCTGGCGCTGGCGGGGCCGAACGGCGCGGGCAAGACCACCCTTTTGCGCAGCCTGGCGCGCCTGCTGCGACCGCGTCAGGGAATCGTGCTGCTGGATGGCCGCGACGTGTGGCGGTTTTCAGAGCGCGACACGGCGCGGCGCCTGGGCCTGGTGCCCCAGAACGAGGCCGCCGAATGGCCCTTGACGGTCGAGCAGGTGGTCATGTTGGGCCGGGCGGCGCATCGCGGCTGGTTCATGCCCTACACCGCGGCCGACCATCGCGCGGTTGATGACGCGTTGGCGCAAACCGGCCTGACGCCGCTGCGCGCGCGGCTGTTGACCGAGCTCTCCGGCGGCGAACGCCAGCGGGTGCTGATCGCCCGCGCGCTGGCGCAAGAGCCGGCCGCCATCCTGCTGGACGAGCCGACCGCCCAGCTCGACCTGCGCTATCAGGCCGCGGTGCTCGGCCTGACGCGACGGCTGGCGCACGAGCGCGGCCTGGCCGTCGTGGTGAGCTTGCACGACCTGAACCTGGTCGCACTCTATGCCGATCAGGTGGCGCTGATCGCCGACGGCGGCCTGGTGGCCGAAGGCTCGCCCGCCGACGTCCTGACCCCCGATCACTTGCAGCGCGCCTACGGCGTGCCGGTCGCGGTCGGCCGGCATCCGGTGTACGGCACGCCGCTGGTGATGCCGGTGATGGAGGGATGAGACGGGAAGTGAGAGACTGGAGATGGGAGACGAGAGAGGGGAGAGGGAAGAGGGAAGAGGAGAGACGGGGGGTATCCTCTCAAAAAGTGGAGGGCGACGGGGATCTCAGACCCCCTTTGAGCAAGCTCGTAGGCGGTCTGCGACCGCCGTCTCCCAGGATTATTGAGGATACCGGAACGTGAAAGGAGAGAGGCGACATGTCTGAGGAGGAACGCCGCGCGGCGCGGCAGGAGAACCGCAAGAAGGGCCTGGTGATCGTCAACACCGGGGACGGCAAGGGCAAGACCACGGCCGCGCTCGGCATCGTGCTGCGCGCCTGGGGCCGGGGGATGCGCGTCTGTGTCATCCAGTTCCTCAAGAACGAGCACGCCCGTTTCGGCGAGATCCGCGCGGCCGAGAAGCTGGGCATCGCATGGCTCAGCACCGGCGACGGCTGGACCTGGACGAGCAAGGATCCGGCCGAGACGCGCGCCCGCGCGCTTGCGGCCTGGGCGCTGGCGCAGGAGAAGATCGCCGGCGGCGAGTACGACATCGTGGTGCTGGACGAGTTCACCTATCTGCTCCATTACGGCTGGCTCGACGTCGCCGACGTGCTCGCCTGGCTGGCCGAACACAAGCCGGCCATGTTGCACCTGATCATCACCGGCCGCTACGCGCCGCCCGCGCTGGTGGAGTTCGCCGACCTGGTGACCGAGATGCGCGAGGTGAAGCATCCCTTCGCGGCGCAGGGCATTCGCGCGCAGGCGGGGATCGAGTTCTGAGAGAGGATCATCGGGAGCCTGGTCATGGATCGTCAAGTTATCCTGGCAGTGGGGCACGGCAGCCGGGCGCCCGCGGCGATCGCCGAGGCGCGCAGTCTGGCCGATGCGCTGGCCGGGCAGGTCGGCCAGGAAGTGCATATCTGTTTCCTGGAACTGGTCGATCCCGATCTGGCAACCGGCCTGACGCACGCGGCGCGACGGGCAGGCGACGGCGGCCGCGTCGTCGTGTTGCCGCTCTTCCTGGCCGCGGCCGGCCACCAGAAGAACGACGTCGCCGCCGCGCTCGGGTGGGCCAGGGCGCAATTTCCGGCAACCCGCTTTGTCATGGCGACTCCGCTGGGGCCGCACGCCCACCTGATCGCCCTCGTCGCGCAACGCATCAACGAGGCCTTGGACCTGGCCAGAGACGCATTGGCGCCGGAGTCCAGCGCCGTGCTGCTGGTGGGCCGGGGCAGCAGCGACCCGGCCGGCAACAGCGAGGTCGCGCGCGCGGCCCACATCCTCTACGCCAGCGGACGGTTCTATGCCGTAGAATATGCCTTTCAAGCCGTGGCCCGACCGATGGTCGCCGAAGGGGTGCGCCGTTGCGCGCAGTTGGGCGCGCAGCAGGTGATCGTCGCGCCGTACCTGCTCTTCACCGGAGACGTGAATAGCGACATCCGCCGGACGGCGGAGGAAGCCGGCCGCGACCTGGGCTTGCGCCTGATCTGCGCCTCCTATCTGGGCGTGCATCCGTTGGTCGTGGAGGTGGCCCGGCAGCGGTTGGCCGAGGCGCTCGCCGGCGCAGCGGCCATGAACTGCGACCTGTGCCAGTATCGCTTCCCCCTGCCCGGCCGTGAAGATCAGGTTGGCCGGCCGCAGAGGACCCATCATCTGCACGGCGGCGCGGCCCATGAGCACGATCATAACGATGGAGCGAGCCATGACCACTGAGCTCCCGGCCGGCGGCTGCGTCTACTTCATCGGCGCCGGGCCGGGCGATCCGGAGTTGTTGACCCTGAAGGCCCAACGGATCATCGCGGCCGCCGATGTGATCCTCTACGCCGGCTCGTTGGTGAATCCGGCCGTCCTGCGCCATGCCCGGCCTGATGCCGAGATCCACAACACCGCTGCGCTGTCGCTGGCCGAGCAGGCGGCGCTCATGACGGGCGCGGCCAGCCGGGGCAAGATCGTCGCCCGCCTGCATACCGGCGACCCCACGATCTTCGGCGCGCTCGCCGAGCAAATGGCCGCGCTGGACGCGGCCGGGACGCCCTATGCGATCGTGCCCGGCGTCAGCTCGGCCTTTGCCGCGGCCGCGGCCCTGGGCATCGAGTACACGTTGCCGGAGGAGACCCAAACCCTGATCCTGACGCGCTTGGGCGGCAAGACGCCGGTGCCGTCGGCCGAGGCGCTCGCCGGCCTGGCCGCGCACCGGTCGAGCATGGCCATCTTCCTCAGCACCGGCATGATCGCCGGGGTGGTGGACGCGCTGGTTGCGGCCGGCTACGCGGCCGATACGCCCG
>Ga0209162_1000875_pt1 | contig 31542 bp, 19 predicted proteins | sample YNPNPMetaG_FD_187121 | JGI IMG/M metagenome (GOLD analysis project Ga0209162, IMG submission 187121) | Anoxygenic and chlorotrophic microbial mat microbial communities from Yellowstone National Park, USA - YNP NP MetaG (SPAdes) (version 2) ...
GCGATGCTTAAGAGGTTAAGCTGATCATGGCGAGTGGATTGTAGAACCGACCCCCGGCCCCTGGTCGGGTCGGGAATATCCTGGCTTAAATCCGGCGCCATGCGTGTGCTCATTTAGTTTCTCACCACTGATTTCAGAACCTGGATGATCCGGGTCTAATCTTAGACATTTTCCTTAAATTTGCAAATGAAAACGGGCCGTTCGGGGGACCAGCTCGTGCGCCCTCAGCGATACACCGGGAGAACAGCCTCTACGGGTTGGCTTCCTCTCTGATTTCCAAAGCTCCTGACCCCTGATCAAGGGTGAGGACAACCCGGCGGTTGGCGGTAGCGAAGTTGGGCGTTTCCCAGGTGGCCTCATCCGTCTTCACCAGATTGGGCGACAGGGTGAAGCTCCCGCTTCCCTTATTTTCGCGAATCAGTTGGAAGGCGCAGCCTTCTTCCAACACTATGGTGATGGCTCCCGACCCTCCTTCCAGGTAGAGATCGGCGGCGGCGCCGGCCGGTACATCCAGGAGCAAGCTCCCGCTATCGGCTTCTATGTCTCCGTTAAATTGTGGGGCGCGTTCGGGAAGGAGCAGCTCCAGGCTCCCGCTCCCGGCCTCCACCGCGAGCGAGCGCAGGCTCAAAGCGCGCAGGTCTAGCCGCACCGGACTGGCATGGGCTTTGACCGTGAGGTTGAGGGGGATGCCCGGCGCTAAAGCGATGTCCCAGCGATTGGCCTGCGGGTCGGTGGAAGGCAGGGGGAAGAAAAACCCGGTGTTACCTCCATCGCCCAGAGTGATGAAGGTGTCGTTGAGTGCGTTGGTGTAAGCCTGGTACTGATAATCTCTGATGTGGCTGATGGAGGCCTCGAACAGCGCGGTGTTGGCTTCCAGGGCGGTCAGGGTGGTGGGCATGGGCGGCAGATCGAGCACGATGGTGGCACTGCGGCTTTTACCGATCGGTTCGCTCAGGGTGGTGCGTTTGACTTCAACCTTGGGTAAAAGTCCCAGCGTGGGACCGTAAATCAGGAGGCCCAGGGTCAGCCCCATGGCGCACAGCCAGATCAGGGCGTTGATCCAGCGCGCCCGGTACCCGATGAGGATATCCAGGCCCAGGAACACCAACAGCAAGGGCCATACGTAGAACAAACCGTTCAAATTGGCCAGGGGTAAGTAGCCGATGTTAACCAGCCACAACACCAGGCCTGCTGTGATGAGCAGCAGCGGAAAGAATACAGAGCCGCGATGATGATGCATAATGGTTTTGCCTTTCCCCGCGTCTTGGTTCCTGTAAGTCAAGTTTAGCATGAAATGTAAAAAATGAGGAATCAAGGGGGCTTCTGGACCTGCGCCGCGGCTCTCCCCGCTCACCGGGCGCGTCAACTCCCGGTCGGTCAGCCGTGGCTGTTTTCCCCATCGCTCTGCAGTTCCCGCCATGGCAAATCGCAGTATAATGCATCTTGAGGCATGGATATGAAGACATGGCTGCGCAAATTCTCCTTAAGAGAACGCCTGCTTGGGCTGAGCCTGATGGCGCTCCTTTTGAGCGCTGCGCTGGATTACGCGAGCGGGACCAGGTTTTCGGTCGAGAGTCTGTACATTCTGCCTGTGGCGGCAGCGGCGTTAGGGGGTGGCTTCTGGCCCGGCCTGGTGATGGCGGTGCTGGCCAATCTGTTGCGCCTGCTGCTGGCCCTGAGCGCCTCTGCCCATGCCCTGGAGACCCTTTATAGTGAGGCCCTGCTCGACTTCTGCGTGGAGCTGATCCTGGTCTATGGCCTGACGTACCTGCGTCTGTTTCAGGAAATGCGCGAGGAAATGGTGCAGTTCATCGCGCACGATTTTCGCACACCTTTGGGCAATATCATGATCGGGCTGGATGTCCTGCACGAACAGCCGGCGGTTCAGGAACAGGCTGCGGCGCTGCGTCTGGTGGAAATGTGTCAGACTTCGGCGCAACGCCTGTTGCATCTTTCCAACTCGATGTTGGACCTGGCTAGACTGGAAAATGGCCAGATGCAGCTCCAGGTGCAGGCGCTCGATGTGGCCGAGGCGGTGCAGACGGTGTTTGAGCAATTGGGCCTGTGGGCCGAGCAGTCCCATATCACCTTGCAGTTCCAGCATGCCGATGCCGCTCAGCGGGTTATGGCCGATGCGCTGCTGTTGAATCGGATTCTGCTCAACCTGGTGGGCAACGCCATCAAGTACAGCCGCCCCCATTCGACGGTGCTCGTCCAGGTTGAGCCAGTGAAACGCCAGGTGCGATTTGCCATCACGGACCAGGGGCCGGGCATCCCGCCTCACCTGGTCGCGCGCGTTTTCGACCGCTTCTTTCAGGTGGAGGCGCGGCGCTTTGGTCAGGCGACGGGGAGCGGCCTGGGATTGACGTTTTGTCGGGCGGCAGTACTGGCGCAGAAAGGGTCAATTGACGTGGAAAGTGAGTTGGGCCGCGGGACAACGGTCAGTTTTACCCTGCCTATGTCGTCCGCGCCTGAGGAGGGGACAGCGTGAAGTTTCGCCGCCGGTACGTGGTGTTGGAAACGGATGAAGGCCTCTGGGCGATTTGTGAGGGAAAGGAGCACGTGGAAAATGTGCTGGCCTGGTCGGCGGACCGCGACACAGCGCATTTGATTGCGGAAGCCCTGGACGTGCTGCCCCTGACCGTCGCGGCCATGATGGATTGGGAGCAGGGTTTCCGGGATAGCCCTAAATTTACCCAGCTAAAGTATCAGTTGCTGAATTTGCGCGTAGCCAGGAAGTATTCCGAGCTGCGCTTTGAAACGCATTCCTGGTGGAAAAACATGAGAGAGCTCCTGAAGGCGGTCCTTATCGGTCTTTTCGTGTTGTTGGTCCTTATTTACGCGCTGACCTGGCTGGCCAGGCTGTTTTAGCCGATTCTGGTGGTATGGGGTGGAAGATGACCGATGCTGAATTGGATGCTTTTTTCCCGCGGACGCACTACGAAAGCACGCCTTTAGGGGTGGTGGTGGCGGGGAGCCTCAGTCAGGGCCTGGAGGTGCGCCTGTCTCCGGATCGCCTCATCGAAGGGCTGGCGGTCGGGCGCTATGTGGTGGTCCATGGGCAAACTGACCTGCGCTTTTTTGGCATGATCACCGACATTGCTCTGGAGGCGCGCCATCCCGATGTGCTGCATATGCCCCCCGCTGCGCCCGATAGTTTCGCCGCACGGGCTTATAGCGGGACGCTCACCTATGCCCGGCTGCACGTCACCCCCTTGCTGGTCATGGAGGGCGGGGTCACCCGTCCCGCGCGCACGGTGCCTGCGCACTTCACCCAGGTTTACGATGCTACCCCGGAGGAGGTGGCGCAGATTTTCGGCAGCGAAAAAGACCCTGGGCACTTTTACATCGGCGAGCCGTTGGAAATGCCCGACACCCGCGTGACCCTGGATTTACGCCGTTTGGTGGAACGGTCCAGCGGCATTTTTGGTAAGAGCGGGACGGGGAAAACCTTCCTCACGCGCATGGTGCTCGCCGGCATCATTCAGCAGCGGGTAGCCGTCAACCTGGTCTTTGATATGCACAACGAGTACGGCTGGAAGAGCCAGGAAGAAACGTCCCGGCAGGAGGTGAAGGGCCTGCGTCAGCTTTTCCACGATGGGCGCGTGAGTGTTTTCACCCTGGACCCGGAATCCTCACGGCGGCGCAACAGCAAGGTGGACTTCGAGGTGCGCCTGAGCTTTGAGCAGATCGAGCCGGAGGATGTGGAGATGCTGGCGCCTCTGTTGGGCTTCACCGACGTGCAGACCAATGCCCTTTACATGCTCCGGCGGAAGCTGGGGCGGGAGTGGTTGCTGCGCCTGCTTGATGAGGAGGGAACGGATGAGACGCTGCAGGCGCTGGTCAGCGAGGATAAAATTCACGAAGGCACCCTGGGCGCAATGCAGCGCAAGCTTTCGCTGCTGCGGCGCTTCGATTTTCTGGTGGAAAAGAGCCTGGGTCATGAGGACCCGGTCCAGCGCATTCTGGATTATCTCAACAGTGGTAAGAGCGTGATCCTGGAGTTTGGCCGTTACGGCAGCGCTCTGGAAGCGTATATTCTGGTCGCCAATTACATCACGCGCCGGATTCACAAGACTTACGTAGAGCGTAAAGAGGCGGCTTTAGGGGAGCGCGGTCAGGAGCCGCAGCCTCTGGTCATCACCATCGAGGAGGCGCATAAGTTCCTCGATCCGGGCATCGCCCGCCATACCATTTTTGGCACCATCGCGCGGGAGATGCGCAAGTATAATGTAACCTTGCTGATTGTGGACCAACGGCCAAGCGGGATTGACCCGGAAGTGATGAGTCAGATCGGCACGCGCATCACCGCCCTGCTGGATGAGGAGAATGATATTCGTGCGGTCTTCATGGGCGTCTCCGGGGCCGGGGCCTTGAAGGAGGTGCTGGCCAGCCTGGAGACCAGACAGCAGGCCTTGATTCTGGGCCATGCCGTGCCCATGCCGGTGGTCATTCGCACGCGCGATTACACCTCCCTGTACGGAGCGCTGGGCGCATCGAGCCGCGCAGCTCAAGATGAAGCGGCGCTCTTGTATGGGGATTAGGCATCATAGGAAGCGTTTGAGCAAAGGGGGGTGTTATGACGCAAGATCTGGATGAACGCGCTTTTGTCACGCAGACGCGACTGAACCGTTACCCTCCGATCAAGCTGGGGTACATCATGGTCATGCGCCTGCGCACGCAAGGGCTGCGTACAACGCGCCTGTGGCTTTGGGATAAGATCGCCCGGCAGCTCTACGGGTTTTCCCCGCCAGAGATTGCCGAAGTGCAGCCAGGACTGTTTGTGGGCGGACAGCATTTTCGCCGTGGCCTGCAAAGGATGCGCGCCCTGGGCGTGACTGCGGTGCTCAATCTGCGGCGGGAATGGGATGACGCCGCGCGGGGCCTGGCGTTAGACGCTTATCTCCACCTTCCCGTGACCGATGACGATCCGCCGGCGGTGGCGGATTTTCGCCGGGGTGCGGCCTTCATCACCGAACAACGCCAGCAGGGCCGGGGCGTGTACATTCATTGCGCCAGCGGAGTGGGGCGAGCACCGACCATGGCCATCGCTTATCTGATGTTGGAGCAGGGCCTGAGCCTGGATGCGGCCTTGGCTACTGTGCGTCGCGTGCGGCCTTTCATTCGCATCACGCCGCCGCAACTGGCCGCCCTGCGCGCTTTGGCAGCGGCTTTTCCGGCACAGCCGCTTCAGGAGGGAGCTATGCATCCTTTGTTACAACAGCTTTGTGAGCGCTTGAGCGAAGACGAGGGGATCACCGCGGACCTGACCGATGTGGCCGCCATGCAGGTGTTGCGTTGGGCCGAGGCGGAGATTGCCCGCTGGGAAGCGGAGCTGGGCGCGCAGCCCGATCCTCAGGCCTGGGCGGAAGGCCGCTGGACCGTGTTGCGCCGGCATCTGCGGCGCGTGGCCCGCGAGGCCGCTGCCGCGGCCGATCCGCAGAGCGCCATAGCTGCTTTGTTAGTATCCCCAACTTACCAGGAGTGAGAGATGAGCAAGAAAACCTATCGGTATTCAACTCGTGATCTGATTATTGTGTTGGTTGTGCTGGCGCTGGGTTTTCTGGCGCAGCAGTTTCTGGGCGGAGGGGCGCCCGAAACGCCGGAACCGGCGACAACGGACGCGCCGACGACGGCGATTCGCGTCTACTTCACCGAGCCGCGCTATCCCGACGATAAGGCTAATCGGCCCCCGGCGATTGACCGTTTCCTGGTCGAGGCCATAGATCAGGCGCAGAAGACGGTGGACATGGCCGCCTTTGAGCTTGATCTGGAGTCGGTGACGCAGGCGCTGATCCGCGCCCATCAGCGCGGGGTACGGGTGCGGGTCGTCACTGATTCGGATTACGTGGACGAATACGGACCGGTCGAGCTGCAGAAGGCGGGCGTCCCGGTTGTCTTTGATGGACGCGAACCCTTCATGCACAACAAGTTCACGGTCATTGATGGCAAACAGGTCTGGATGGGGTCGTGGAACTACACCAACAACTGCACTTTCCGCAACAACAACAATGCGGTTGTGTTCGATTCCCCGGAGCTGGCGGCTAACTACACCGCTGAATTCGAGGAGATGTTCCTGGATAGGAAATTTGGCCCGAATTCGCCCATCAATGTGAAATATCCGGAAGTCACCGTGGGCGGGGTTAAGGTGGAAAACTACTTCGCCTCGGAGGATAAGTCCATCATCCCCCGCCTGGTCGAACTGATTCAGGGGGCGAGGAAGAGCGTGTATTTTATGGCCTTCTCGTTTACGGATGACAGCGTCGCCGCGGCGATGGTTGAACGCTATCGGCAAGGGGTCACGGTCCAGGGCGTGATGGAGGCGCGCAACGCCACCGGCTCCGGCTCCGAGTTCGACGTGCTCAAACAGGCGGGCATCTCGATCCTGGCTGACGGCAATCCCTACGTGATGCACCACAAGGTCATTATCATTGACGAGGCCATCGTCGTCACCGGCTCCTTCAACTTTACCGGCGGCGCGGCCAAAAACAATGATGAAAACCTGGTGATCATCCACAGTCCGGAGATTGCCGCTCTGTACAAAGCCGAATTTGACCGGGTTTACGCGCAGGCGCAGGCGGCTCAATAACGTCCCCGGCCAGCGTCCTTGACGAAACCCTATCCCCGCATATAATGCGGGATGCGGTGAATTTAAGAGGGGGAGGCATCAATGTTAGACGCGACGGACCTGCGCAAAGGGACCACGTTTATTTTGGATGGTGAAGTTTATCAGGTGCTGGAATACCAGCATTACAAGCCCGGACGGGGCAACGCTATTATTCGTACCAAGATCCGCAACCTGCGGACCGGGTCCATCATCCCCCGCAACTTCCTTTCGGGCGAGCGTTTTGAGGAAGCTCCGGTAGAACGCCGGCAGGCGCAATTCCTGTATGGGGATGATGAAGCCTACTACTTCATGGATACCGAAACTTACGAACAAATCCGCGTCAACGCGGAGCTGATTGGGGACCGCGGCGGCTATCTGAAAGAGGGCCTGGAGGTTTACGTCATCCGCCTGGATAACGAGCCGCTCGATGTGGAACTGCCTGCCGCTGTCGAGCTGAAAGTCGTGGATTCCGAAGTGGCCGTGGCCGGTGACACGGCTACCGGAGCCAGCAAATGGGTCACCTGTGAAACCGGTCTGCGCGTGCAGGTCCCGCTCTTTGTGAATGTCGGGGATGTGATTCGCGTAGATACCCGCACGGGTGAGTACAGCACCCGCGTTTAATCGCAAGGCCGTTGAGGGACGCTGTGCGGCGCGGGAGACGCGCCGCACAGTTTTTATAGCCAGGGTCAGGGTTAGCCAGGGAGGAATCATGGCCTGGAAGCTTTACGCGGGACGTTGGATTGCCCTGAATGATCGGAACGAGGTCATAGGAACAGGGGACACCTCTCACGCCACTCTGGCTATGGCGCGCGCGTTGCGCCCTAAGGAACGCTTTCGTCTGGCGTGGGTGACCCCACTCCCGCCCTATGTGGCCTGGCCGGAATGGCTGAAAGAGCGTGTCCTGCCGCATCTGTCGGCCGATCGCGTCTGGCTGGTCGGCGGGGTCGTGCGCGATATGGTGTTGGGCCGTCCCCATCACGACTGGGATTTTGTGGTTGCTGGGGGGGCCTGTGCTCTGGCGCGCGCCCTGGCCGATCAGCTCGGCGGCGTCTATTTCCCTCTGGACGAGGAGCGCGACATAGCGCGGGTGGTCGTGCGCGGCCTGGAGCCTTCTCCCATCACGCTGGATTGGGCGGCCCTCCGCGGGGCCGACCTGACCGGGGACCTGGCTTTGCGCGATTTCACCATCAACGCCATGGCGCTGGGGCTTGACGGCACCTTCTACGATCCCTGGGGCGGTCTGGCCGATTTACAGGCCGGCATGGTGCGCCGGGTCAGCGCGCGCAGCCTGGTGGACGATCCCCTGCGCATGTTGCGCGCCGTGCGCATCGCTGGGGAACTGCATTTTACGGTGGATGAGGAGACCGCGCTGCAGATTCGCCAGCTGGCGGACCAGATCCGCCTTCCGGCCGTTGAGCGCGTGACTGAGGAGCTGCTCCGTATTTTCCGCGCCCGCCCCTTTACCCGCAGTGTGGATAGCCTGCAGGCGCTGGGTCTCCTGGCCCCGCTGTTGCCTGAGCTGATGGCCCTGGAAACGGTCACCCAAAGCGCACCCCACTATCAACCAACCGTTGGGCAGCACGTGCGCGCCGCCCTGACGGCCTGGGAGGCGCTGCTGACCTGGCTGGAAGGCGGCGTCAGCACCCCGCCGGTGGATGTGCCTGCGGCGCATTGGAACGCTCTGGAGCGGACCCTCGCCCCTTATCAACCGGCGCTCCTGGCCTATCTCCGGGAAGTCCTGGGCAGCACCATCACCCGCGCTGATGCTATCACCTGGGGCGTGCTCTTTCACGATGTCGGCAAGGCCCTGACGCGCAGCGTGGATGCGGCGGGACGGGTTCATTTTTACGGCCATGCCGAACAGGGGGCAGAGCTGACGCGCCAGCGCCTGGCCGCGTTGCGTTTTCCCCTGGAAGTGCAGGCCTGGGTGGCCGCGCTGGTTGCGCATCACATGGACCTGATCAGCTTTTCGCGCAAGACCCTGACCCGGCGGGCCATCTATCGCTTCTTCCGCAGCCTGGAGGGGGCCGGGATAGGGGTGCTGTTGCTGGCGCTGGCCGATACCTTGGGGGTGATGGGGCCGCGTCTCACGGCGGCTTACTGGCAGGAGCGGCTTGAAGTCGCTCAGCTCCTGTGTGAGGCGTATTTCGCGCGCGCGCCGGAGTTGGTGCAGCCCGTCCCTTTGCTCAACGGCCATGACCTGGTGGCCCTGGGCCTTTCCCCCGGTCCCCGGATCGGTGCTTTGCTGGCGGCCCTGCGTGAAGCTCAGGCTGCCGGAGAGATCACGACTCGCGAAGAGGCTGAAGCTTATGTCCGTGCGCATCTGGTGGAATAGCGGCTTTTGGCTTCTGTTGGCCCTGCTCCTGGTCGCCTGTGTCTCCACGGCCACGCCCGCCCTGGTGCACGTCACCTTACAGGCGGATGGCGCGACGCGCGTTCTGACCACTCAGGCGCTGACGGTGCAGGATTTGCTGCGTGAGCAGGCCATCACCCTGGGCGAACTGGATGTGGTGCGCCCTCCCGAAACCACCCGGCTGCAGGATGGAATGACGGTTACCGTTACGCGCGTTATCCAGCAGATGGAGGTCATCACCGAAACCGTGCCCTTTGAGCGACGTACCCTGCGCGATGCCACCTTGCCTGCCGGTGATGTGCGTCTGGTACAGGCGGGGCAGGCGGGGGTGCGGGAGCGTGTCTATCGTCTGACTTTTACGGACGGGGTCTTGACTGAGCGGACCCTGGTGCAGGAAACGCTCATCAGCGCGCCGGTGGATGAAATCCAGGTGCTGGGCACCCGCTCCGTGGCCGCCAGGATTCCCATCACAGGCACCATCGCTTTCGTCTCCCGGCAGGATGCCTGGGTGATGCGTGGCAACAGTCAGCAGGTGCGTCAGGTGACCGCCCTGGGGGATGTGGATGGGCGGGTCTTCCGCCTGTCGCCGGACGGCACCCGGCTGCTTTTCACCCGCGCTGTGCTCAACAACCGGCAGAAGATGAACGAGCTGTGGCTGATAGACATCACGCGCATGGAGGCGACGCCGCTCTCTTTGAACATTACCAACGTCCTGTGGGCGGATTGGGATGCCACTGGCCAGCGTATCGCCTGGAGCACGGCGGAGGTCGTTGATGCGGCTCCCGGCTGGCGGGGGCAAAACGACCTGTGGATGGGCGAAATCAGCGCGCAGGGGACCCTGCGCGCTTCCCGCCGTCTCTACCGCGCCGAGGCTGGCGGCGGGCTGGGCTGGTGGGGGACACGCTACCTCTGGTCGCCGACGGGGGAGCTGCTGGCCTATTCCCGGCCCGATGAGGTCGGGTATGTGACGGTGAAAAATGGCCAGCGGGTGACCTTAATGCGCTTTGCCCCCTACCGCACCTACAGCTCCTGGGCCTGGAATCCAGGCCTGGATTGGGCAGCCGGGGGAAAGCTCTTGCTGACCGTCTATCATAACCCGGCGGCTGGCGGCGATCCGGAAGAAAGCCCCTGGTTTGATGTCGTCGCTCTGGACATTACCGGCGCTTACAGTGCGACCCTGGTGAGCAACAGTGGCATGTGGGCGGCGCCGCAGGTAGCGCCGGATGGGACGCGGCTGGCTTACGGTCAGGCGCGTTTCCCGCAGGAGAGCCACATCAGCGCTTACACCCTGTGCCTGGCCGATGTGGATGGGTCAGAGCTTACCTGCCCCTATCCGCCTGAGGACGAGGCCGGGCTGGAGCTGCCGGTCTGGCGTTGGAGTCCCGATCGTCAGGGCGTGCTGGTCATCTATCAGGGCCAACTCGTGCTCTGGGATGCGGCGCAGCAACGGGCGCTGTCCCTCACCGATGGCTTTGCCGTCACGGCTTTGGACTGGCGTTAAGCCCGGAGCGCCCTGCCTCTTGAGCGCTGCGGGGTTTTTGCCTGAGGTTCGGACATGAGTTGGGACAGAGCAGGCATGGAACGGACAAGCATGGGGATGGGCAGGCATGGGATGGGCAGGCATAGGATGGGCAGGCATGGGATGCCTGCCCTACTACCATAAATCCCGCATCATCCCCCGTAGCGGCGGCATCCCTATGCCGCCGCACCTATGTCCTACAGGCATGGGGATGGGTAGGGAAGGACGGTAGTTCAGCCTAAACAGCAAGAAAATGATGGGATGCCATAATGTTTTCATGGGTGATCTTCTTACCGCAACCCTATCTCGGTTTCGCAGCGCATGTCCGAACTCATGTCCTAATCTCAGTTTTGCGCCTTTCGGATAATTTCGTATAATTCACCTTAAGCAGGGGGAGATGACGATGCGGGTTATTATCACAGGCGCAGCGGGATTTGTCGGGCAGCATTTGCGGCGGCATTTGCTGGCCCATACGGATTGGACTTTGTGTCATTTTTCCTATCCGATCTTACTGGGCAACCTGCTCCCCGACCGTGAGGAAGAGCACCTGGTGGATTTGCGCGATGCGCAGCGGGTGCAGGATAAGCTACGCGCTTTTGCGCCCGATGCCATCATTCATCTGGCCGGACAATCCCATGTCCCGACCTCCTTCGCCGATCCCTGGGACACGTTGGAGACCAACATTCGCGGTCAGCTCAACTTACTGGAAGGCTGTGTGCGGCTTAACCTGCGTCCGCGGATTGTCGTAGTCAGCTCCGGGGAAGTCTATGGGCGTCTGCAAGCCGATCAGGGGCCGCTGGATGAAACCCTGCCGCTCTTGCCGGAAAATCCCTACAGTGTGAGCAAGGCCGCCCAGGACCTGATGGGTTATCAGTACTTCATCAGCCATAAACTGCCGGTCATTCGCATCCGGCCCTTCAATCACGTCGGTCCAGGGCAGTCAGAACGCTTTGTCCTGCCCGCTTTCGCCGCGCAGATAGCGCGCATTGAAGCCGGATTACAGGAGCCGGTCCTGCGGGTCGGCAACCTGGACACGGCGCGCGATTTCACGGATGTGCGGGATGTGGCCCGCGCCTACGAACTGGCTGTGCGCTACGCCCATCCCGGCGAGGCTTACAACCTGGCCTCCGGCGTCCCGCGCACCATCCGCAGTTTGTTGGAGGCTTTGTTGGCCCTGGCGGCCGTCCCGATTCGTGTGGAGGTGGACCTGGAGCGCTTCCGCCCTTCGGACACGCCGGTGTTGTACGGCAACGCCATGAAATTCCGCGGTGTCACCGGTTGGCAGCCCCTGATTCCCTTTGAACAAACCGTCGCCGATGTCCTGGCGGAATGGCGGCGCAAGATCGCGCTCCAGCGCAAAGCGCGGGGCGAGGCTTAAATCGAAAGCCTCACCACCGAGAACACCGGGATGAAACACGCTCTGAGAGCTCTGGGGGGTCTCTGGGGTTAAATTTTTTTGTGGCTGCTCAGCCGCCCCCCCGTCTGGCAACTGCAGGCTTATTCCGTAGCCAGCGCATCCGCTGGCAGGGCGGCATAGGGATGCGCTGGCAGGGCGGCATAGGGATGCCGCCCCTACGGGCGGGATAAAAGGCGGCGCGCTTTCAACTGCCAGCCTGAGCAGTTACATTTTTTTGCAGTCATCATCATGGACATGAGCAGTCGAGGAGAGGAGTTATGAAACCACGGGCGTTAATTACAGGCATCACAGGCCAGGATGGTTCATACCTGGCCGAATTTTTGTTGGGCAAGGGGTACGATGTCATTGGCATGGTGCGCCGGACCAGCACGCTTAACTTCGCGCGCATCGAGCACATCCAGGAGCGCCTCACGCTGGTTCAGGGGGACCTGCTCGATCAAAGTTCACTGATTGACATTTTGCGGGAGTATCAACCGGATGAGGTGTATAATCTGGCGGCCCAATCCTTTGTGCCCACCTCGTGGAATCAGCCTGTGCTCACAGCGGAGGCGACGGCTCTGGGCGTCACGCGCATGTTAGAGGCCATTCGCAAGACCAATCCGCACATTCGCTTCTATCAGGCCAGCAGCAGCGAAATGTTCGGTAAAGTTCAGGAGACCCCGCAGAACGAGCGGACCCCCTTCTACCCGCGCTCACCTTACGGGGTGGCCAAAGTCTATGGGCACTGGATTACCATCAATTATCGTGAATCCTACCAGCTTTTTGCCGTATCGGGCATTCTGTTCAATCACGAATCCCCGCGGCGCGGATTGGAATTTGTCACGCGCAAGGTGACCTGGCATGTGGCGCGCATCACCCTGGGCCTGGAGCACGAGCTGCGTCTGGGGAACCTGGAGGCCAAACGCGATTGGGGCTACGCAGGCGATTATGTCGAGGCCATGTGGCTGATGCTGCAGCAGGATCACCCGGAAGATTACGTGATTGGCACGGGCGAAACGCATACCGTACGTGAGCTGTGTGAAGTGGCCTTCGGTCACGTTGGCCTGGATTGGCGGGACTATGTGGTGCAGGACCCGGCCTTCATCCGCCCGGCTGAAGTGGACCTGCTGGTGGCGGATGCTTCTAAGGCCCGCCGACAACTGGGGTGGGAACCGCGCGTGCGCTTTAAGGACCTGATTACCATGATGGTCGAGGCCGATCTGGCTTTGCTGCGCCAGAAACAGCGTGCCTGATCGTAGCCCAGGCTTTTAGCCTGTCTGCCGCAAGAACCGTCGGGCTAACCTGGTGTGCGGGAATTATTGAAGTCACTCTCGGAAAGGAGTCGTCTATGGATATCGAACGGGTTATTTTGATTGTTCTGGATGGGGTAGGGGTTGGCGAACTGCCGGATGCCGCTGATTATGGCGACACAGGCAGCAACTCAATTGGCAACACCGCACGGGTGCTGGGGGGCCTGGACCTGCCTAACCTGCAGCAATTGGGCCTGGGCAATATCATTGACATCCTGGGCGTGCCGCCGACGCATCCCGCGCAAGGTGCTTACGGCAAAATGGCCGAAATCTCAGCCGGCAAGGATTCCGTCACCGGCCACTGGGAGCTGATGGGCATCTGGTCACGGCGTCCCATGCCTACCTATCCCCATGGCTTCCCGGAGGAATTGCTGGCCGAATTCACCCGGCGGACCGGCTACGGCGTGATCGGCAACAAGCCCGCTTCCGGGACGGAGATCATCAAAGAACTGGGGGCCGAACACCTGGCAACCGGCAAGCTGATTGTGTACACTTCGGCGGATAGCGTGTTCCAAATCGCCGCCCATGAGGAAATCGTCCCGCTGGAGGAACTGTACCGCGTCTGCCGCATCGCCCGCGAGATGCTCACCGGCGAACACGCCGTCGGGCGGGTCATCGCCCGGCCCTTCCGCGGCGAGCCGGGCAACTTCTGGCGGACCGAGCATCGGCACGACTTCCCGCTGCTGCCCCCGCGCCCCACGGTGATGATGCGCCTGGTCGAGGCCGGGTATGATGTGGCCGCTGTGGGCAAAATTGATGACCTCTTCGGCAACACGGGCATCACCCTGAACAAGCACACTACCAACAATCACGATAGCATCGAGGCGCTCCTGGAATTCCTGCCCGAGCGCTTTAAGGGCATGATTTTCGCTAACCTGATCGAGTACGACATGATTTACGGTCACCGCAACGACCCGCAGGGCTACGCGGGCGCTTTGCGCGCCTTTGACGACCGCATCCCCGACATTCGCGCGGCTATGCGGCCTACCGACATAGCGATCATCGCCGCTGATCACGGCGTAGACCCGACGACGCCGAGCACCGATCACTCACGGGAATACGTCCCCCTGCTGGTCTTCGGCGCTCCGGTCCGGCCTGATGTGAACCTGGGCACGCGCGGCACCTATGTCGATGTCGGGGCGACTATCAGCGAAATCTTTGGCCTGCCCGCTCCTGAAATCGGCGTCAGCTTCCTGGCCGACATACGTCGTAGCTAACCGGGGAGGTGACCATGGGTGACATTCGTTTTGGTACCGATGGATGGCGGGCGCGCATCGCCGAAACCTACACCTTTGCCAACGTGCGCCGGGCAGCGCAGGCCTACGCGCTCTACCTGCAACAACAGGGGCTGGCCGACCGGGGCTGCGTGATTGGCTATGACCAGCGTTTTCAATCTGAAGATTTCGCCGCCGCTGCTGCGGAAGTGCTGGCGGGACATGGGATCCGCGTCTGGCTGACGGACCGGGCTACCCCTACGCCTGTCATCAGCTACGCGGTGGTGGAACGGGGCGCCGGCGGCGCGATTAACATCACCGCCAGCCATAACCCGCCTGCTGATAACGGCTTCAAGGTGCGCGATGCCCAAGGCGGCGCGGTCCCGCCCGCCGGCTTGAAGGCCATCGAGGCCCTGATTCCGGCTTCCGAAGCTGAGGTGCGCACCCTATCCCTGGACCGGGCTGAGGCAGCCGGCCTGGTGGTGCGCTGGGATCCCGCCTCGGCCTACATCGAGCATATACGCGCGCTGGTTGACCTGGAGCGCCTGCGGCAGGCCGGGCTGACCATCCTGGTCGAGCCGATGTGGGGCAACGCTTCGGGCTGGTATCCTCGCCTGCTGGGGGGCGGATCCAACCGGATTGCCGAAATCCATGCCGGACGCAATCCCATCTTCCCCGAAATGAAGCGGCCTGAGCCGATTCGTCCCAACATTGACGTGGCTTTACAAAACGCTGTGGCCATGGGAGCGGATGTGCTGCTCATCAACGATGGCGACGCGGACCGGATGGGCATCGGTGACGAGCACGGTGTTTTCCTCGATCAGCTCCGCGTCTTCGCCCTGCTCACCTACTACCTGCTGGAATATCGCGGCGAGCGGGGACCGATCGTGAAAACCCTTTCCTCAAGCTGTATGCTCAATCGTCTGGCCGAGCGCTATGGCGTCCCCGTGTATGAGACGGGCGTGGGCTTTAAATACATCGCGCCCAAGTTCCTGGAAACCAACGCCTTGATCGGCGGCGAAGAGAGCGGCGGCTATGCCTTCCGCGGCAATGTGCCTGAGCGGGATGGCATCCTGGGTAATCTCTACTTTGTGGATTTCATGCTGCGCGCGGGCAAATCCCCGTCGGGGCTGATGCAGGAACTGTTCGAAACCCTGGGTCAGACTTATCATTACGATCGCATTGACCGGCATTTCCCCGCCGAGTGGCGTCCGCAAATTGTCGCCCGCCTGAACGCTCAGCGGCCTGAGCGCCTCGCCGGTGTGCCGGTGCGCGAGCTGGTGACGGTAGATGGGTACAAATATGACCTGGGGCCTTATGGCTGGCTGCTCATCCGCTTTTCGGGCACGGAGCCTCTGTTGCGGGTTTACTGTGAAGTCACCGACGCACAACTGGTGCAGCCGGTGCTGCAGGCCGGCCTGGAGCTGGCTGGATTGGCGGAGCTGGAGCAGCCCTGAGCGGGTTTTCACCGGTGAACGCGCCCTGGTGGGGATGGATTCCAGGGCGCGTTTTTATATGCTTTACCGGTTCTCCCGGTCTGCGATGGGCAGCGTGAAGAAAAAAACGCTGCCTTCGCCGGGCAGGCTGCGGAAACCCACCCGTCCGCCGTGAATTTCGACCAGCCGTTTCACGATCGCCAGGCCCAGGCCGCTGCCAGGCATGGCCTGTACGCGCGGGTCTTGAGAGCGGAAAAAAGGGGTGAAGAGCCGCTCCTGCTCGGCCAGGGCTATGCCGTACCCGGTGTCCTCCAGGGTGCACAGGAGCCTGTCCGGCGCGTCGGGCAGGGGGTCTACGTGCAGGTAAACTCGACCGCGATCAGGCGTATACGCGATGGCGTTGCGCAGCAGTTGGATGAAGACCTGAGTGAGCGCGTCCGAATCGGCCAGCACGGTGGGCAGCGTATCGGGCAAGTCCAGTTCAAAGTGTAAGGCCCTGGCTTCTCTTTCGGCGCGGCAGGCCTCCAGCGCCGCCTCCAGGGGAGGGCGCAGTTTGATCGGCAGCAGGACCAGGGGATAGCGGCTTTGTTCAAGCAGGGCAAACAGGCGTTGGTTTTCCCATATTCGGCGCAACCAGCGCGGCGCATTGGCTTCCCCGGCTTCCAGGGCGTGCAGCGCGGGCTGATAGCTCTGGAGCAGGTGCTGGACGAGGGTCCAGTGAGTTTCCTGGGCCTGACGCAGGTCCTCGTACAGTCGGGCGTTTTCCAGAAACAGGGCGATGAGAGCGGCGACGTGCTGAGCCAGGGCGAACTGACTTTCGTTGAAAGTACTGCTGCCCGCCTGCAGGACCAAAATCCCCACAGGATGGCCGGCGTGCACCAGAGGAAGCACCAGGCGCTGGGCTTCCAACAGGGGACGCCGTTGTTGCAGGACCTGGTGCGCCACTTCGGGCGCAGCCGTGTTGCCGCCTTCTTGGACCTGCCAGCGCAGCCCGCCGGCCTGGAGCGTCCCTAAAGCTCCGCCCGCTGCGCCTACGGCGCGCAGCGCCCAGCTCAGACTCTGGCGCAGCAGGCGCGGATAATTGTAGTCCTTGCTCAAGGCCTGCTGCATATCGCCCAGAAAGTTGAGATCACGCTGGCGGGCGTTCAATCTCTGTTGGAGGAGCTGATATTTTTGCGCCTGCGTGATGGCCAGCGCCACCACTTCGACCGCCAGGGTTAAAGCCTCCAGGTCCACCCGGGTGAAACCCGCCTGATTGCGCTGTTCCAGGTAGACCACCCCTAAGGGCCGGCCCAGGGCGATGAGGGGCAGGCACAACACGGAGCGCAATCCCTGCAGGATTACGCTATCCCGGCCAGAAAAGCGCGGGTCGAGCTGTGCATCCTGCGTGAGGACGGGGCGGGCTTGCTGTAAGGTCTCTTGCACGATGCTCTGGCTAAAGCTGAGATCGGCCCTTTTGCCGGTCAGATGCGCCGGGACATGCATGAACCGGGGACGCGGCGCGCCGCTCTCATCCAGCAGGATGATCAGGCCCCGTTCGGCCTGGGTCAGGTTGACCAGGGTTTTGAGGGCGTTTTCCAGGCTTTGATTGACGTCCAGGGTGATGATGACATCGCGGGCCAGAGTGTAGAGGGTCTGGAGACCCTGAGCGGCGCTGCCCTCCTCACGGGGGAAGGCAGTCAGTCCCTGTTTTTCCAGCGTATCCAGCCCCGCGAGCAGGGTTTCGGCATCCGCCCCTTGCTGGACCGCGCTGCGCAGGGCCTTGAGAGTCTCATGCCAGGTGGAAGCATCAGGAGAGGGAGGCACTGGCATGGCTTGTCACCCCTTGCACGGAATTCAAAAGTCCGATGCCCAGCCAATAAGCCAGATTCTCCCAGGGATGCCAGGGCCTTAGCTGTAACTCCAGGGAGCCAGAGGATAAATGGTCTGTGTGAAACTTACCGAAAACGCGACGATAAGCCTGGAGCGAAGCCGGGATATGCTGATAGTGCCCGATCATAAGCATGATGAGGTCCAGAGTGGTTTCCTCCAGGTCAGGGACGTATTCCAGGATGGTGTTCAGGGCGGATTCAGGCAGCGGGGATTGGGGGAGGCGTTCCAGCTCCGCCCCGTGTTCATGGAACAGCTCGGCCAGTTGCAAAAGCTTGCGCGCCAGTTCCGGCCCGAACATGCTCTTGATGAGAATCTGCTCCCAGAGCAACTGCTCCGGTTGCGGGAAGGCGTGGAGCGTGGGGTTGCGCGGCAGGCTATCGCCGATGCGATCCACCAGCCAGTTTACGCGGTAGTCGTACCAGCCCGGCGGCGATTGGCTGATGATCAGAGCTTTCACCAGGTCCTCGAACAGACTGGTGCCGCGCAAAAAGCGGGGGGCATCGCTGATGGTGACCTGCGGGAGCAACTGGCACTGCAGGCTGAGGAAGCCACTGAGGTCCTCGCCCAGACGCAGGGCGCGCCAGACTTTCTGGCTCAGTTCTTCAACTTCTTCCCCGCTCAGGCGCTCGTTCACCGCCAGAGCTATTTCCCGTGGCATCTGGACCAGGGTCAGGGCCACGGTTGTGCCTGAGCTTAGTCGCTCAACGCGATGCAACCGCTCAGGATGGCCTGTTTTCTCAAAAGGACGCAACAAGAAAGGCCACGAGCGTTTGAGCATCTGGACCAGCGAGAAATCCTCAGGTGTCGTTAGAATCCAATGCATATCTGACCCCATCACTTGGATAAGTACTGCTCCAAGGATACCATAAGTAGGGGGGGGTGGGCGTTTCAGCCAGGTTACGATTGGGTTAATCCTAGGTTTTTTGTTTTACGCCAGTCTGCCGGCCTGAGCCTGGCCGTGCCTGGAGCTGGTGGGTGAGCCGGGCCGCGAGCGCTGTGCCCCTGCGTTTCGGCGGTGAAAAATCTCCCCGTAAAACTGAGATTAGGACATGAGTTCGGACATGGCGCTGCGAAACCGGGATAGGGTTGCGGTAAGAAGATCACCCGTGAAAACATTATGGCATCCCATCGTTTTCTTGCTGTTTAGGCTGAAATACCTGTCCATCCCTACCCATCCCCATGCCTGTAGGGCATGGGTGCGGCGGCATAGGGACACCGCCGTTACGACATTTTCGTACCGTAAGACAGGCATCCCCATGCCTGCCTACGGGACGTGGCGGCATAGGGATGCCGCCGCTACGGGGGATGATGCGGGATTTATGGTAGTAGGGCAGGTATCCTATGCCTGCCCATCCTATGCCTGCCCATCCCCATGCTTGTCCGTTCTATGCCTGCCCTGTCCCAACTCATGTCTGAACTTCAGGTAAAATACTTGACTACTTGTCAGAGCATGATAAAGTTGTTTCAATTATTCCTTAAGGGTTCTATCGCCAGGGAATCAGGTGGAGTGATGGGATGGGCTTGCTAAACCGACAGGATGCTCAGGAGGAGAAGATGCCAAGTCGCAAAATTTTGATTGTGGACGATGAAGCCTTTATTCGCACGCTTTTGACTCAGACGCTGGAGGACCTGGAGGAGCAGGATGTTGAGCTGCTCACGGCTGGGGATGGCGAAGAGGCGCTGGAAGTGGCGCTGAATGAGGTCCCAGATTTGATCTTTCTGGATGTGATGATGCCAAAAAAGAGCGGGTACGAGGTGTGCGCGCAGATTAAAGCGCAACACCCTGCTACTTACGTCATCTTATTGACGGCTAAAGGCCAGGCGGTAGATAAAGAACAGGGTGGTCGCGTGGGCGCCGATGAATACATCACCAAGCCTTTCGATCCCGATTTTATCATGGAGCGTGCACAAGACATTCTGCACCTTGAGGGCTGAAAACTCAGCCGGATGAGCTATGGCCGCTGAGCTGATCGGGTTACGTCGCAAGGCCACTTTCCTCGTGGTCGGTATAGCTACGGGAGGTGTTCTGCTGTTGACCCTGATCAGCTCTTTTTTAACGGCGCAGAACGAGGGGATGCTGCGCCTGGTGTTGCGCAATTACTTATTCTTTGGCCCTTTCGTTCCGCTGGTCCTGGGCTGGGCCATCTATCGGGCGCTTAATCCGATCGTTGCCCTGGCTCAGCACCTGCAGCACGGACAGATGCCCACTCCAGAGATGCTGCGTCAGGCGCGTCTGGCGGCCCTGCAGATTCCCCGGCGTTTTGTTTACTTCCCCTTTGCGTTTGTCTTTCTGCTCACGCTGGGGTCAGATTTCCTGGCGGCGCTGTTCGATCCGCTCTATCGTCTATCTGAACACCTCCCCATCTCCGGGGTGGTGATCATGGTCGCCTTGATTCTGACTTTGCTGATGTATTTCAGCCTGCGTCAGTTGTTGCTCCCTGTTTTGCTGGCGACGATGGCGATTCAGGATGAGGTCGCAGCGCCACGCTTCACCTTCGGCACGCGCTACCTGTTCACCCTGGTGTCCCTCACTTCCATCAGCATTCTCTTTATAAGCCTGATCGGGTATGCCCTGCTTTACCAGAACGCGCTGGTTATCCTGTACAACAAATATTACCTGCTTTTGCAAACGCTGAATCAATACGTTTTCCCCTATCTCCAAAAAGATGAGGATTGGATAGCCACGGTTGAGGAACAACAGGGGCTGGAAGGCTACGCCTTTTTGTTGAATGCCGAGGGCGAGCTGTTAACCCGAATCCCCCATGTTTATGCGGACCTGAAGGTGGACTGGTCCCTGATCAAGGAAAGGGACGCTTATTACGTCGAAACCCCCACCTGGGCCGCGGTGAGCGCGCCCGTCTATCGCAGCGGCGAAGAGCCCTGGCGGGTGGGCTTTGTGTATCGCGTCAATCCCTTTGTCTATCCCCTGCTCCGGCGAGTCCTGGGGATTTTGGGCGGCTTCACCCTGCTGATGCTCCTGTTTGTGGTCCTCGTCAATCGTCTGGCGACGCAGGACCTGACCCGTGACCTCACTTATCTCACGCAGCGCTTGTTGGCCCTCTCTAACGACACTGAAGTGGACTTGCAGCCTTTGCCGTTGCTTTCATCGGATGAGGTGGGGGACCTGGTCAGCGCCTTCAACCGTTTCCAGGAGCGGCTTAAACAGCAGCAGGCGCAGATGGTGAGGGAGCGCAAAGAACTGCTGGTGCTGCAGAGTGTGTCGCAGCGGCTGAATTCTACGTTGGACATCATGCAAATTCTGCAGGAAATCATCACCAGCGTTGAAACGAATTTTGGCTTTTACAACACCTCGATTTTGCTGTTGGACGAAAACGAACAGGCCCTCTATGTAGCCGCTGGCCCCAACTATCTTGATCCTGAAGTGCGTAAGCGGCCTGTGCCCCTGGGGAAGGGGATTGTGGGGTATGTGGCGGCTACCGGTGAGGTCTACCTGGCTCAAAATGTAGATGCCTCGCCGCACTTTATCCGCACGGACCCGGCTACCCGCTCGGAACTCGCCATCCCTCTGCGCATTGGGGAGCGCATCATCGGGGTGTTTAATGTCGAAAGCGACCGTTACCATGCCTTCAGCGAGGATGACGTGCGGATGCTCACCGCGCTGGCCCATCAGGCCGCGGTGGCTTTGCATAACGCTCAGCTCTATCGGCAGACGGAAGCGGAACGTCAGGTGGCTACGCTGCTGGCCGAGCTGGCGCGGATGGTCAACAGCACGCTGGACCTGGAAGAGGTGCTCAACCGCGGTCTGGAACAGTTGGAGCAGGTGCTCAAGTTTGATTCGGCTTCAATTCTGTTGCTCTCTCCGGAGGGGAATCTGACCATTGCCGCCTGTCGCGGTTTTGAGCACCCGGAAAAGGTGCTGGGGGTGACCTTCACACCCGATGAGAGCAACCTCAGTCACGAAACGGTGCGCTCACAGCGGGTCGTCGTTGTCCCTGATGTGCAAAATCACCCCGCCTGGGGGCATGGCCGTCACGAGGTCGAAGGGGTGAAGGTCATTCGTTCCTGGATTGGGGTGCCGCTCAGTGTCCAGGGACAGGGGATCGGTCTGTTGACGGTGGACAACCATGAGCCGAACTTCTACACGCCTGAAGATGCGCGCAAGGCGGCCCTGTTTGCGGCGCAATTGGCGACGGCGGTGCACAACGCCCGTCTATATCGCCAGATGCAGGAACACGCCCGCGATCTCGGCGTGCTGTTGAACGCGATGGCTCGCATCAGCGGCCTGTTGGATGTGCGGCAACTCTTGCATGAGATCGTCCATTTTGTGCACGAAACTTTCGCCTATTCCGTTGTGGCGCTGCATCTGGTAGATGAACGGAGCGGGGAGCTTTCTTATGTAGCCCAAAGTGAAGAAAGCGTGATACGTCCCTCCCTTTCCTTGAAGATAAATCCGGAGCAAAGCCTGGTTCATCGGGCGGCAGCGCGCCGGGAAGTGCAGCGGCAATGCTGCATGGAAGAGGATGGGACGTCGGGGGTGCGTTATGCTGAACTGGCCATCCCCATCTTCGCCGGGGAACAGGTGTTGGGCGTCTTTCATCTGGTCACTGCCGGTACGGATTTTGACGCGAATGCCGAGCGCCTGTTGACCGCCCTGGCCAATCAGGTGGCGGTGGCGCTGCAGAGTGCCCGCCTTTACGAGCGAGTGCAGACGCAGGCGGCACGCCTGAGCCTGCTGCAGCAGATTTCTCAGACCATCACCTCCATCCTGGACCCGCGTGTCCTGATCCAGAAGGTCGTAGAGCTGGTGGCCAAAACCTTTGCCTATCCTCATGTGGGGATTTTCCTGCTCGATCCGGACGCGCAGGAACTCTATATTGGCTATCAGGTTGGCTATCCGCTGGAGGTTTCCCGGATGCGCCTGCCGCTTGCCGGGACGGGGATCACGGTAGCGGCAGCCAGGAGCGGACGAGCCGTGGTGTGCAACGATGTCAGACAGGATGAGCGGTATGTGGACGGCCTCCCTGGGATAGGCTCGGAACTGGCCGTCCCGTTGATAGGCCGGGCGGGATTGATCGGCGTGCTGAATATCGAAACGACCCATCTCAACGCCTTTGGAGCGGACGATGTCGAGCTGTTTACCGCTCTGGGGCAACAGATCACGGTGGCGCTGGAGAATGCGCATTTGTTTGCCAATGTCAGTGAGCAGACCCGGCAGCTCACCCATCTGGCCGATATGCTGGCTCAGGAAAAGCGCAAACTCGACGTGACCCTGCGCACTCTGGTGGATGGGCTGCTGGTCACGGCGCCGGATGGGACCGTGCTCCTGGCCAATCCCGCAGCCGAAGCGATTTTGCAACGTCCGTTGCATGAACTGGTAGGCCGCCCTTTGGGAACGAACGCGGCTGAAAAGGAGCTGCAGCGCCTGATTGATGAGGCGCAGCACAATCCCAAAGCTACTTTTGCGACGGAGGTGACTTTCTCCGATTTCCGGAGCTTTAAGGCGACCGCTGCGGCAGCAGAGGACCCCAGGCTGGGCGTGGTCACCCTGTTGCGGGACATCACGCGCGAAAAAGAGCTGGATCGCCTTAAGACCGACTTTATCACGATGGTCTCTCACGAGATGCGTACCCCGCTGACCTCGGTGCTGGGCTTTGCGCGGGTGATCCGCAAACAGCTTGAGCGCGACCTGGTGCCCCATCTCCCGCAGGAAAATCCGCAGGTGCGCGAGGCGATAAAACGCATCGGGGATAATCTGGACATCATTCAGAACGAAGCGCGGCGCCTGAATCAGGTGGCGACGGATGTGTTCGACCTGGCGCAGCTTGAAGGCGGGCGCATGATGTGGAACGACCAACCGCTGGTTGTGGCTCACGTCCTGGAGGCTGTGAGCCAGGAGTTGCGGCCCTTATCCGAATCCAAACATTTGCGCGTGATTACGCGCCTGCAGGATGGCTTGCCGGTTCTGATCGCCGATCGGGAGCGCGTGCGTCAGGTGTTTTTCAATTTGCTCTCTAATGCGATCAAGTTCTCTCCGCCGGGAGAGGCCATCTACATCAGCCTGGAGGCGCTGAAGCCGAACGAAACCTGGAAAGGCTGGTCTGTGCCAGGAAGCGGCGCGCTGCTGGTCACCGTCAGCGATCGGGGGCCGGGGATCGCTCCTGAGTTGCAGGGCCGGCTTTTTAAGCGTTTCCAGCAAATTACCAGCGATGCCCTCACCGATAAACCTAAAGGGACCGGGTTGGGACTGGCTATCTGTCATGAGATTGTCAGTCACTATCAGGGGATGATCGGTGTGGAATCGAAGCCCGGAGAGGGGAGCACGTTCTTCTTCACCTTGCCCTGGAGCAAGAAGCCGGGTGAGACGACTGACCGTCCGCGCAGCTTGCAGACAGCGGCCGCGCCGGTCGTCCTGATGGTCGGGCGCCTGGATGCCGCGCTGGAACAGGTGCGGGAAGACCTGCAGACGCAGGGGTACGTCGTCCTGCACACCGAAAGCGGCAGTGAAGGGGTGACCCTGGCCCGCGCGCAGACGCCCCGGTTGATTGTGTTGCATACGGCTCTTGCGGACTTAACCGCGTCTGATGTCCTGCAATTGTTAAAATCGGATGCTGCTACCCTGGACGTGCCCATCTTGCTGCTGTCCGCTCATGAAGTTGAACTCAACCGGGGACGGGAGCGCGGCGCGGACTTATGCCTGCAATTGCCGGTAGCAGGGGAGCTGCTGGCCCAACATGCCCGCACCCTCCTGCGTCTGTACGCCGGGTCTTATGAGATGCGTTCCAGCCCCGCCGAAACGCCGTTGGATGGCCTGATGACCTACCTGAGTTTGCGGGGGTTCCAGACCGTCAGTGTTTATGATGCCTCCCTGGCTGCCGGGCCGGGATCGGGAGAAAGTTTGCAGGCCTGGCTGAAAACGCAACTGCAAACCGGAGCTGACTGGCGGGCCGTTCGCCTCAACCATGTCTCTTCAACGCAAGAAGCTATTGTGCTGATGAGGAAAAAACGTGAGCAATCCGGGCATGAACTGGTTTAAGGGCCTGCTGGCAGCTTTAGCCCAGCGCATGGGCTACAGTGTGGCTGTCATGGTGATGGCCGCTCTGGGCGGGCTGCTTCCCATCCTGCTGGGAACGGGTTTTGTGATGGCCGTTACCGGACTTGCTGGCGCGCGTCTTCACCATAGCCTGTTTCTGCTGGGCCTGCTGGTCCTGCCCTTGACGTTGTTTTTTGTCTTTGTCAGTGGGTGGAAGCACACGCCGCTGAGCCATGCCATGTGCAGACGCATTAACGCCGGTTTTCAGGGGATGCAATTGCGCGATGGCCTGTCGGTCACTGCCCTATCCAACCTGACGCAGGACCTGGAGTTGCTGCCGGTGCTTTACACCCGGATCGTCGGGGTGTTGAGTTCCCTGGTCGTGTTGGCTGTCACCCTGGACGCGGCACTGCATCACGAGGCCTGGGGCTGGTATGCCCTGGGTGGGAGCCTGACCCTTGGGTTGTACGCGATGTATGTGAGCAGCATAGCCGAGCTGGCGCTCTTTCCCGCGTTGCGTCAGGCCCGGCATCAGCTCCGGCGCCTGGAGCACCCAGTCGTTCCGCTGCGCCTGGGCAGCCTGGATGCCCGCATGGGACGGCTTTTGCTCCTTACCCTGGCTGGCATCGTCATGCTCACGATGTTGTTCGGGCAGAGACCGGAGCTGGCCCGCAACTGGCCCATGGTCTTGGCTTTGGGCAGCGGCATGGTGTTGCTGAATGCGCTATTGATTCAGCTCGTCCTGGCTACCATTCACCAGGCGCATCATGAGGTACGGCTGGCTCTTCATGTCCTCCTTTCCGAGGGGCGGGCTGACCTGGTGACCGGCAGCACGGATCGGGATTTTGTGGAGATGGCGCAGGATATTTATCAGATTGCCCAACAGATCCTCGCCATGCAGCAGGCTTTGCAGGAATTGAACCGCAATCTCGAACAGCGCATTGCCGAGCGTGTGGCCGAATTGAAGCAGAAACAGGAGATGTTGACGGCCATTCTGGACAATGTGGCCGAGGGGTTGGTGGTGACCGATCGGGAAGGGCGCCTGCTCATCACCAATGCCGTCTTCCGCAAGGTGTTCGCCTATGCGGCGACGGAGGAGGCGCATCCCAGCTTGGAAGCGGTGTTTCCGAACGTCGGTTTTCAGGAGCTGCTGCAAAAAGCCCTGGCCGAGTCGGATTCGGTGCATGAGCTACAAATGATCACGCCGGATCGGCGGGTGTATCAGGTCCTGGCGCGGGCTTTGCCCGCCTCGACCGGCCTGGGGGTCGTGTTGGTCTTGCACGACATCACGCGCGATGTGGAGCTGGCGCATATGAAGAATAACTTCATTTCGTCCGTCTCCCATGAGTTGCGCACCCCCCTCACCTCCATCCTGGGCTTTGCCAAGCTGACCCGCCGGACTTTCGACCAGGTGCTGCGGCCCTTGTTGCCGCTCCATGAGGCTACCAAACGTTCGACGGAGCGGGTGGAACGCAATCTCGATATTCTCATTCAAGAAAGCGAACGTCTGACGCACCTGATTAACGATGTGTTGGACCTGGCCGCCATAGATAGCGGCAAGCTCGAGTGGAACGACACGATGTGTGAGCCGCGTCTCTTGATCGAAGAGAGCGTAAGGGAGTTCCGGCCTCAGGCTGAGAAAAAAGGGCTGCAGATGTTCGTGGAGCTTGCTTCAGAGCTGCCCCTGATTAAAGCCGATCCCATGCGCATCCGCCAGGTGCTGGATAACCTGCTTTCTAACGCCGTCAAGTTTACCAAAAGCGGCTGGATCAAGGTCAGCGCCAGTGCCTTGCGGCCGGGTGAGAAAGTGGATGCCTGGGTCACGCCGGCCAGCGGCGGCCTTTTGCTGCGCGTGCAGGATACGGGACCCGGTGTGCCGCTGGAAAGCCAGCCTTATATCTTTGAGCGTTTCTGGCAGGGTGGGGACTATATCCACGATAAGCCCAAAGGGACGGGCCTGGGCCTGGCCCTGTCGCGCGATATTGTGAGGCACTATCACGGTCATATCGGGGTGCATTCGGCTGAGGCGGAGGGCGGAGCTACGTTTTATGTCGCCCTGCCGGCTGAAGACCAGGCGCTGTCTCCCGCCCTGCCGGCTGGGAACGGAGCTACACCTTCAGCCAGCGCTGCCTCTCCAACGGTGCCTGCCTTCCTCATCGTGGATGATGACCCGGCCATTCTTGAATGGCTGAAACAGGAACTGGAGTTGCGGGCCTATCGGGTGTTGACGGCTAAAAACGCTACCGAGGCGATGACCCTGGCGCGTCTCCATCATCCTGATGCGATTGTGCTGGACCTGATGATGCCGGGAATTTCGGGGTTGGAGTGCCTGCGTTTGCTCAAAGCCGACGCGGAAACGGGAGTCATTCCGGTTGTGATTCTGTCGGTAGCAGATGAACGTGAGGCGGCTTTGGCTTTGGGCGCCTCGGCTTACTTGAAAAAGCCGATCGAAGTAGCGCAACTGGATAACACGCTGCGACAAGTCCTGACGGGTACAAGACCCGAAAGCCCTCAGGCTTGAAGGGGCACAGGTCGGTTGCCGGTAGGAGTGGGGTGAAGAGGAGGTTAAAGGGCTATGGAAACTTCGTTGACTTTGCGTAAACTCATCAATCGGCGGGTGGCCCAGCAATGGCTACAGGCCCTGTCTGCGGTATTGCCCGGCGCTTATCTGGCCCTGGAGGACAATGACGGGCGCATTCTGGTGGAGATCAACGCTGCGGCGGCGCCCTCAGGTCAGCTTGAGCGCTATCCTCTGCGTTACGGCGAGTATCTCTATGGCGCTCTGGTGGTACGCCATGAGCAGCCCCCCGCGTCTGCCCTCGCCGGGCTTATCAATTTTGCCTTGCAGAGCCTGCTCAATCTCCTGGTGGCCGCTCTGGAGAACCGCTCTCTGGCCCAGGAAACGCTGGAACGCTATCGCGAAATCAACCTGCTTTACAACATCGGCGAGACCATCAATACCTCGTTGGACCCGCAACAGATCCCCGGTCTGGTGCGGGATGAGGCCACGCGCATCATCAGCGCCGACTTCGGGGTCGTGTTGTTGTTCGAGCAGCAGCGCGGTCAGGGGTTGCGTTCCAGCTTTGGGGATGAGGCTCTGGTAGAGGAAGCTTTAAGCCTGCTGAGCAGTTCCATTCAGGCCATTTCGCAGGAGGGGAAGCCGCGCATCGTTACGGCGGAGCAGTTCGACCATCCGGCCGAAACGAAAATCGCCAGCGCTCTGGTGGCGCCCCTGAAAACGCGCTCGCGCGTGCTGGGGGTCGTCTTGCTGGGCCGCTGTGTGGGCCGGGAGGTGTTCACCGCAGGGGATGAAAAATTGCTCACCACTCTGGTGGCCCAGGCGGCCATCGCGGTAGAAAATGCCCGGCTGTTTGCCGATTTGCGCCAGCAGCGCGATGAGATAGCCGCGATGAAAACCTACATGGATAACATCTTCACTAGTATTGCCAGCGGGGTGATGACGACGGATAATGCCGATGCCATCACCACCCTCAACCGCGCTGCTCAGGAAATCCTGCATGTCGAAGAGGCCGAGGTGTTAGGCCGTCCCTGCGCGGAGGTTCTACCCGCAGTCGGACCGCTGCTGCTCCCGCTGATGGAGGAGGTGAAGCTCAACGATCGGGTCGTGCAGAAGGAGCTTAATACCGAGCTGCCTGGCCGCGGCCCTGTGTTTCTGCGCCTCCATCTGAGTCAGTTGAAGGATAACCACGCCCAACGGACAGGTATCGCCATCGTGTTGGACGATCTCACCGAAACGCGGCGGCTGGAAAAGCGGGTGGAGCTGATCGAAAAGACGTTTAAGCAATACGTGGTGCCCAGTGTGGTGGAGCAGCTCCTTTCCAACCCCGATCAGGTGCGTCTGGGCGGGGTGCGTCGTGAGATTACCGTGTTGTTTGCCGATATTCGCGGCTTTACCGCCTTCAGCGAGCGCACGGACCCGGAATCCCTGGTGGAAATCTTGAACCGCTACCTCACCCTGGCGGCGGAAGCGGTTTTGAATGAAGAGGGGACGCTGGATAAGTTCATGGGCGATGCGGTGATGGCAATTTTCAACGCGCCTCTGGAGCAGCGCGATCACACCTTACGTGCGGTGCGTGCCGCCCTGGCCATCCGCGAGTCCATCCGACGCCTGCACGAACAGCTCGAACCCGCCTATCGCCTGAGTTTTGGCATTGGCATCACTACCGGAGCCAGCGTCGTGGGCAACATCGGCTCCAGCGAGATCCGCAATTACACCGCCATTGGCGATAGCGTGAACCTGGCTTATCGTTTCCAATCCCATGCCGGTCCTGGCCAGATTTTCCTCAACGAGCAGGCTTACCGGCATGTGCAACCCTGGGTCGAGGCGGTTGAGCGGGGGCCTATCCTGGTCAAAGGCCATAAGGAACCCGACGTGGTTTATGAAGTCCTGGGCTTGAGATCCTGAAGCTGGGCCATGGTGCTCTCTGATCAGACACTCTCCTCCAGTACCGACCTGCCTTCTGCGCGGGTCTGGTCGGCGCTGCGTGAGCTGCTGGAGTGCGACACCACGCTTGATCTGGGGCAAAAGCTGCTACAACAGGTGGGGAATTGGCCCGGTCTGGCCAAAGCTACGCTGGTCATGCTGGATGGAACTACCGCACGCCCGGTTCACGCGGTGTATCATCTTACCCCCGGCGTCCAGCCCGCTCTGGAGACGGTGACGCTGGAGCTGAACTATCAGGGAATTCCCCGTGCCTGGCTGGCTCTGGTTCCCCCGCAGGGACAGGCGCTGCCGGCGGAGACGCTGGCGGATGTTCAGAGGCTGGTGCAGGTGGCCGGCCCTGTGCTGGCCCAGCTCCAGGCGCTGGAGGCTGAACAGAATCAGCGGCTGCTGGCAGATGTTTTATGTCGCCTGAGCACGGAGATCGCCACTGTTCAGGACGAGTCCACCCTGCTCTCCCATATTCTGGACCATCTGGCGCGTCTGGTGCCTTACGCCTACGCGGCTGTGCTTGTTGGGGAAGAGGGCGCCTGGCGCTATTTCACCCCGCTTGAAGACAGCTCCCCCTTCACGGCGGCGCTGCTTACCCCAGAGCAGCGGATTTTGTTGGATCGGCTTCAGCAGGAGCGCCGCCCCCTGGTGATGGAGAACGTCCCTTCCTGGCAACTGGGGGCTGAGGCGGCCCGCGCGGCAAGCTGGATGGGGATTCCTCTGACGGCGCGCGGCGATTTGTGGGGGCTGATTCTTCTGGAAAGCGATCGCCCCCGCGCTTTTGGGCCTGAACAGGTCCAAATCGCCATGGTCTTTGCCGAGCAGGCCGCTCTGGCGCTGGATAACAACCGCCTGTATCGTGAGGAGCGGCGCCGGCGCGAGGAACTGGAGACCATTCAGCGCTTGAATCTGCTGGTCGCTTCGGAGTTGGAGCCGGAGCCTTTGCACCGGGCCATTGTCCAGGCGGTGCGCGGACTGGTGCAGCCTCAGCAGGCTTTGCTGTACGTGGCTACGGAGGCGGATTGGAAGATGGCCGATGCGCCCGTCCAGGCGGCGTTGTTGGCCGCTCGTCCCTGGATAACGCCAGATGAGGAGAGCGCCGCCGGGGTGCGGATGGTCATGCCCCTGAATTTGGGGGCACGGGTGGTAGGCGCCCTGGATTTGCGCTGGGCGCCCGGCACTTATCTCCCCATGTATCAGCATCGGCTACAGGCCCTGGCTCCGCAGATAGCGGTGGCCCTGGATAAGGCCTATCTGTATCAGGCCGCTGTGGATGCGGCACGGCGGCGCGCTGTGCTCCATGCGGTAGGCCAGGAAATTATCAGCGCGGTGCGCGACCTGCCTTCTCTGTATGCGGCCATCCATCGAGCTACCCAACAGTTGATGCCCTGCGATGCTTTCTTCCTGGGATTGGTGACCGAAACCGGGGATGAAATTGAGGTGGTCTATGCCCTGGACCGCGGCAAAGTGTATACCGGCGTCCGCGCCCCGCGGGGCCAGGGCTTGAGCTGGCACGTCGTCACCACAGGGCAGGCGCTCCTCATCCGGGAGCAGGAGCAAGAGGAGATTGGCGTGAAAGCCATTCAGGTGGGCGAGGAGCCAGTGTGCTCCCTCTTATTCGTGCCTATGCGCCTGGAGCAGCGGATTTTCGGCGTGCTTTCAGCGCAGAGTTATCAGCCCGATGCTTATACCAGCGATGATATTGCCCTGCTGGAGATGCTGGCCGCTCAGGCCGCCATCGCTATCGAGAACGCGCGCCTGCTGCAGCAGACGCAACGCCGCGCCGCTTTTTTGGAGGCCCAGAATACCATCATCGTCTCCGCCGCGGCTGCAGAGGACCTGGCGCAGCTCCTGGCCCAGATTTTGGACCTGGTGATGGAGACGCTGCAGACCTCTCTGGGGGGCATCTGGGTGGGTACGCAGTATGAGGTGCGGAATCTGCCCGATTTTGCCGCTTACGTGGACGAAGCGGTTCAGTACACACGGCGCCTTGATCTGACCAGACCTTTAGCAGTGGTTGATTGGGACACGCTTGAGCTGACCGGCCTGCGCGCCATGACCGGGCCTTTTTTGCGGAAGCTGGGGTTTCGCTCCTCGCTGACAGTTCCCATCAAAAATCAGGGGCAGACGATCGGCGGCTTCCTGATTGGGGATGCCAAGCCGCGCCATTGGGACGCGGAAGAGATCGCTCTGGTAGAAACGATTGGGCATCAGGTGGGGGCGGTGGTCCAACGGCTGCAGCTTGTGGCGCAGATTCAGGCTCAGGCTCAGGAATTGGAACGCTACAGCCGCTCGTTGGAAGATCAGGTTCGGGCGCGCACGCAGGAGTTGGAGCGCACGTATCAGACCTTAAGCGAGCAACACGCCCGGCTCGACGCTATTGTGCGGCAC
>Ga0209162_1000877_pt1 | contig 31484 bp, 28 predicted proteins | sample YNPNPMetaG_FD_187121 | JGI IMG/M metagenome (GOLD analysis project Ga0209162, IMG submission 187121) | Anoxygenic and chlorotrophic microbial mat microbial communities from Yellowstone National Park, USA - YNP NP MetaG (SPAdes) (version 2) ...
AATTTTGAGACATTGTTAAAAGAATTCAATTTGGAGAGAGACACACAAAATCCAAGGTTCAAAAACTTTGCATTTAATTTTGGAGGGATTCATTTTATTGGTTTGGACTTTAATTCAAGAGAAAAAGCTTGTGAAAAAGAGTGTGGAGTAAAAGGAGAAGGAGTACTTCATAATGAAACGATTAGTTGGTTAAAGGATAAATTAAATAAATTGGGAGGAAAAGAACCAGTCATAATATTTTCTCACGAGCCGTTTGCTAAACCTTACTCTCGATGGCTTTATTTTGAATTTCCACCTTTACTTCCAGACAAAAGAGGAAACTTCGATTCCAAGGAGATTGAAGAAGTTCAAAAAATTTTGAACCAATATGAAGCTCTCTCCGAAGGCCAGCAAATTTTGGTAAATTTCGGCGGCCATATTCATGGATTCGAAAAATTCGGAAAAGAAAAAATTCCAATTTCCCCTGTGGACTTATTTATGGCCGGTAATTGGGAATATCCTTCGCTTTCCAATGTTTCAGTCGTAACAACTGAGGCTTTGATGGTGGGTACAAATGAAAAAGATGAAGATTTGAATAAACCCAAATATGATAAAGGAATATTAAGAATTGTTAGAATTTTAGGGAATGATGAGATTAATTTTAATGAGACAGCTGCAAAATATAATCCAGATACAGGAATTGCAAAAGAATTTGTGGCTCTTAATCCTTATATTTCTTGGGCATACAAATTTTTAGAAAATTCAAGCAATCCTTGTATATTTTTAAAATCTCATCCTTTCACAAACAGAGATATTTCATCGTTTGAATGGGAATTGGGTAATGGCGAAAAAAGACATGGTAAAGTTATTCCTCTTTATTGTTATTCAGCTACCGGAACTTATATTATTACTTCCACGGTTACCGATGCAAAGACCGGATGGAAAGAATGGATAACAAGAAAAATTGAGATAAAAGAAGGGTTCTTTTCTAAAATAATCAAAATAAAGAATGAATGGAAAGAAAAAGCAGAAATAATTTCTCAAAAAATTGGAGAAAATTTACTTGAATTCGGAAATTACTTGATTAAAGGAAAAGATAGAATTCTTCTTAAAATCAAACATTCGCCCTCAACACCCATAGCTGAACTCATAATTGATTTTGACGAGGCAACTGGCGATGTTGATTTTTCGCAAATGATTTTTGATTCTAATTCAAAAGAAAAGAAGTCACTCTTATACATGCCAGAATGGCCAAAGGTCGTTAAAGAAAAAATATTATTGCTTCCAAAATGAAAAAGGGTGTTTTTTCGATAATTTGTGGAATTATTTCATTATTGGGAACTTGGAAATGGGGGATTTCTCCTCCTACTCCTCGAGAATTTTTATTTTGGATTTTTTTTGCAATTATTGGCATTTGCGGGTTAATCCTGGGTACATTACAACTTAAAGAAAGGAAATTTTTTTTCTTATCTATTTTAGGAATTATTATTTGCCTAATTGCATTAATACCCCTATTAATTTTAATATTGGGAATACTAGGAATTTTTAAAACAGTAGCTTAGAATTTTTAAATGGTTGATTCGACTTTTTGGAATTTTGGGACTGATAAAATTACACATAAATTAAATTTGGATTAATAATTCGATATTTCACGACTTCATGAATTCATGAACTCTGGAAATATCAAAACAAAAAATTCAAGAATTCAGTGTTTAATTTTCGTTCCTCAGACATTTTCAAAAAGAGGAATAGATTATTATTTATGGAATTTTGGCGATGGCAAAACAGCAACAACCTCACCTTTAATTTTAGGAGGAAAAATAGAGCATTGTTATTCACCATTTAAAACTCCATCCTCTTACAATGTGATTTTAACAGCTATTGATAAAGAAACCCAAAAACCAGAATCAATCACTAAAAAGGTCGAAATCAAAGAAGGGATAATTCCAAGGATAATCAAAATTCCAGAAACTCTTAAAGAAAAAACAGAATTTCTTTTACAAGAACTAGGAGAAAAAGCAACTGAATTTGGAAGAACAATGAGAGATTCGGTATTAATTAAAGTAAAACACTCTCCTTTAACTCCTGTGGGAATAATAAATGTTCATTTTGAAAAAGCGACTGAAGATATAGATTTAACCCTAATAAAAGTAGATACAGATTTAGAAAAGAAAAAATCACTGCTTTATATGCCAGAATGGCCGGATGTTGTTGAAAAAGAAAAAATTTTATTTGTGCCAAAATAATTTAATAATTTCAACCACAATATGAGAATTCTTTCAATTATTTCAATTATTTTAGGGGTACTAAGCACAGTTGAAGGATTTTTAACTTTTATTCCTTTACCTATAAAAGGATGGCTAGGGAAAATACTTCTGGCTCCAGGTGAATGCCTCGCTGAATTAGAAGAATGTCCTCATTCTCTTTATCTTGGAATTTTTATTTTCAGTTCAATTGCTGGTATAATTCTGGGCATAATTGGTCTTATATTTAATGTAAGAAAATTTGCGGGCATTCTAGGCATTATTTTATCTTTAATTGGTTTGATAATCTGGTTATTTATTTGGTTTTGGATAATTGGATGGACATATGCGTGAATGTTGAATTATCAATTTGACATTTCGTATTTCATAAATTCATGAAATTTAAAAGTACCAAAACAAGAAATTTAAGAATCCCAGTTTTGGGCAAAACTGGAATGTTTTTGATTTTGTTAATTTTTGCTAATTTTGTTTTTGCTCAAGATATTCCTTATGAAGAGGGCAAGGTTTATGTTTGTCCTTTGGCGACAAAAATGGAAGAAATTAATCCCAGATGTGATTGTCGAATTGATTTGGTTTTAAATGAAACCATAACAAAAGATTGCCAAAACAAAACTTATGAAATGACATTAACGATTTCTGAAGAAGAAGGTAAAGAATACTTTGCCATTTTAGGGTTTGAAAATGGCGGAGCTGGAATTAATTTTTCTCCCAAAGCTAAATTGAACAAAGATTATTTTACTGAAAGAGTAAATCAAGAAATTATTTTTGATGCCTCTCTTTCTTCTGATCAAAATAATGATCCTTTGGAATTCTTTTTTGATTTTGGCGATGGCTCTGTAGTAACAACAAAAGAACCAATAATTTCTCATTCTTATCAAAAAGAAGGTCAATATGATTTAAAATTAACTGTTTCTGATGGAATGGAAAAAGATACCATTATTTCTAAGGTGAATATTTTGCCTTCTTTAAATTCATTTTTTTCTGGCGGAAATTCAAATTATTTATCTTTTTTACCATCTCCTTTACCCACATCTTTTTCCCAAACCACTCCAACCCCTTTTATTTTAGGTTTTGAAAAGAAAGGCAAATATTTAAAAGAAGAAAAAACAGAGGAGAATGAAAATCTTTTTCTTGAAAAAAAAGAATCAATAATTAATAAAAGTGTTGAACCTTCAAAAACGCCTCAAGATTCATTCTTAAAAGAAAATCAAAAAGAAATTAAAAGACCCTTTTTTACTTTTTTTGAAAAATTACCTTTTGCTGGTTTCTTTTCGTTTTCTTTTTCAAAAATGACATTTTTCCTCTTTATTTTTGTTTTGATTATTGTTATTATTTTTAAAAGTAAAAAAAATTTAAATAATCGATTTTAAAGATGATTTTTAAAAAAGAATTTTTGGTAATTTTTTTATTATTTTTCCTTTTTGTTTTCATATTTAACCAGAAAATAAAAAATCTTTTTTCTTTTTTGAATGAAAAATTTTTTAAGAAATTAAAACTTGCTGGTTTCTTTTCTTTTGAAAAACCAGAAGAGAAAAAGAATGAAACAAAAGAAAAGATTCTTTTTAATGAAAAACCCTCAAACGATTTTAAAGAAATAAATAAAGAAGATAAAGAAGAAAAAGAATGGAACAAAAGAAAAGATTCTTTTTAATGAAAAACCCTCAAACGATTTTAAAGAAATAAATAAAGAAGATAAAGAAGAAAAAGAAAACGAACTCCTATCTCAAGAAAGAGATGATAGTTTAAATGAAAGCATTGAAATTATCGAAGAAGTTGCATAAATTCAAACAGATAATGATTTTGAATTTAAAAATTATTTTAGGTATTGGTTTTTAGAATGCATGTCCATAAAGGTAAAACGAGATAAAAATTTAAGTTATTTCAATGACCTTTATCCCTATTTTATCAATCTATTTTATTTCAACTTACCTTTTAAATGATTTAACCAATCCCATTTCACTTACATTTTAAATGACCCAATACGGCTTCTTGACAAGAGGAGAAAAAGAGTTATAATTTTTTAAATATATTTTTTAAGAAAAATTTTTTATGTTTAGCAAAAAAATTTCTTTTTTAAAAACAGAGAATCTTTTTTTAAAATTTCTCTTGGGGCTTTCTGTTTTTTTGTTGCCTTGTTTCATTTTGCCTTTTACTCAAAACCCGATTGAAATTAATAAAATTTATCTTTTTGTTTTTTTGGTTAATTTTTCTCTGTTGATTTATCTTTTGAAGATTTCTTTTTCTAAAGAAGTAGAAATAAAAAACAATTTCATTTTTTTGTTTGTCTTTTTACTTTTTTTTCTTGCTCTTTTGTCTACTTTTTTATCAGCAGATCGTTATTTTTCCCTTTTTGGTTCTTTCGGGAATTACAATAATGGTTTTTTTGTTTTTCTTTTTTTGATCGTTTTTTCTTTTTTGATCTTTCAAATTTTTGATAGCCCTCAATTGCTTGCAAAATTATTTTTGTTGGGGACTTTTTTGTCAGTCGCTGTTTTTTTGATCTCTGGCCTTTTGCCAGATCAAATTTCCCAAAAATTGCCTCCCTTTTTGGATCTTTTAAAAGTTAAATTTTTTAACCTTTCCTCTGTTTTTCCTCGAGTTTTTGGAATGTTTCTTTCGACGATTACTGTTTTTTTAACCATTTATTTTTTTAATGCTTCTAAAAGAGAAAAGATTCTGATTTTATGCCTTTTGTTTTTTATTTATTTAACTTTATTTTTCTTGAATTATAAGTTGGTTTGGTTGAACCTTATTGTTTCTTTCCTTTGTTTTTTGATCGTTTCCATTTGTTTTAAAGTTTTTACCAAAGAATTAAATTCTTTTGTTCTACCCATTTTATTGCTGTTTCTTTCTTTCTTTTTTCTCCTTTTTGGAGGCCTTGGAAGAATCGATCAGTTTGAAATGACACAAAAGGAATCTCTTTATATTGCTTTTCAAACGCTGAAATCTTCAATGAAAAACTTTTTTATTGGCAGTGGCCCTGCCAGTTTTGTTATTGATTTTTCCAAATTTAAACCCGAGAGATTAAACCAACAGGTTTTTTGGTCTTTGAAATTTGACCAGGCAAAGAATTATTTTTTAAACGTTTTGATCGAGCAAGGATTTCTTTCTTTTTTTTCTTTGGTCCTTGTTGTTTTGACTCCAATTTTTTATTTCTGGAGGAACAAGGACAAAAAAGAAATTTATCCTTATTTTTTCGCTTATCTCTCGAGCGTTTTTTCCTTATTTTTTTACTTCTTTTCTTTTATTTCGCTGTTGGTTTTTTGGTTTTTTCTTTCTTTGTTTTTTCTTTCTTATTCTTCTTTGTATTCGAGAAAAAAGATTAGTTTGGAATTGCCTGAAACAAAAATATTTCTTTTTTTTATTCTCGCTCTTTCCTTCTCGCTCTTTCTTTTTTTAATAATTTTTGGCAAGAATAATTATTTGGCAGAGCTCAATTATCAAAAATATTTGACAACTCAGGATCTAAAAGAAAGGGTTGCTCTTTTAGAAAAAACAGTTAATTTAAACCCCTACAATCCGGTTTACCACTTGACATTGGGTCAAGAATATGTTAATCTTCTTTTTAGCGAAACCAAAAAGAACGTGGATCAGGATCGAATTATTTCTTTGATGAGTGCTGCCCTGGCTGAGGGAAGGCGGGCTGTGGATATTTCTCCGAACATGTCTTTTACTTGGGAGGGGATGGGATTGATTGCCAAAAATTTACAACCCTTCCTTGATGGCGCGAGACAAGAGTCAAAAAAGAACTTTCAAAAGGCATTAGAATTAGATCCCAAAAGTCCTTTTTTATACGCAGAATTGGGGAAGATTGCTTTGGCAGAACAAAATTTAGATGAAGCAAAGAAATTTTTAGAGAAAGGAAAAGCATCGAATGTTTTTTATTGGGATCTTTCTTTATTGGAAGCCAGAATTATGGAGAGAGAAGGAAAAACGAAAGAAGCGCTTTCTTTGGTTAGTTCTTTGAACAATCAATTTCCCTTGAATGTTGATATTTTGTTTGAGCTAGGCCGTTTGTATTTTAACAACAACGAAACAGATTTAGCGATTGAAAAATGGAAAAACCTTTTGCAGATTTTCCCCGACCATATCGATGTCCTTTATTCCTTGGCAACTGCTTATCAAAAGAAGGGAGATAATAACAGTGCCATTTCTTATTTAGAAAAAATTTTAAATATTAATCCTAATTTGCCAAAGGTAAAAGAAGAATTGGAAAACTTGAAAAAAAAATAAAAAAACATTAAATTGATTATTTTTTAAAACGATTTAAAAATTCGGTTTTTTTGTTTTTTATGAAAAAAATAGAAATAAAAAATTTTAGTAAATATCCATCATTGTTGGAAATTCCAGATTTGTTGACCAATCAAAAGAAGAACTGGAAACTCTTTTGGGAAAAGGATTTCAAAGAATTGCTTTTGGAAATTTCGCCTATTAGGGATTACTCTAAAAAAGAATTTGAATTATGGTTTTTAGATTATCGTCTGGGCGAACCCAATTTCGCTTCTGATTTTGAAGCAAAAGAAAACGAAGATAATTATGAAGCGCCTCTTTGGTTAAAGACGAGATTGATAAATTTAAAAACAAAAGAGATCAAAGAACAAGAAATTTTTATTGGAAATTTTCCTTTAATGACCTCGAGAGGGTCTTTTGTTATTAATGGAATTGAAAAGGTGGTTATTTCTCAATTGTTAAGGTCGCCCGGTGTCATTTTCTTTTCGCGAAGAGAAGAAATCGGAAAAAACTTTTTTGAGGCTCAAATTTTTCCCAACAAAGGCGCCTGGTTAGAATTTATCACAGAAAAAACAGGAGTAATTTATGCGCGTTTGAATCGAAGGAAAAAGGTTTTGGCAACAACATTATTGCGAGCTCTCGGTCTAGAGAGCGATGAGCAGATTCGGGAAAAATTTCAAGATGTTTTAAAGAACGGCGAAATTGATTACATTGAGGAGACTCTAAAAAAAGATCCTTTCAAAACCCAAAACGATGCCCTTTGTGCTATTTACGCAAAAATGAAACCAGGCGAGATGGTTTCTTTGGAATCAGCCAAGGAGTTTTTGTGGCATCTTTATTTTGATTTGGAAAGGTTTGATTTATCGGTTGTTGGTCGTTGGCGACTATGGCAGAGATTGCCAGAATTAGGAAAAGGAAAAAAAGAGATTGAAATCAGCGATCGGGTATTGAGTTTGCAGGATATCATCGCTGCTTTAAGGGAGTTAATTCGTTTAAACAACAATCCATTAGCAAAAGAAGACAAAGTCGATCATTTGAGTATTCGCCGGGTGCGGGGAATTAATGAACTTTTAAAAGAGAGATTGAGAACGGGTTTTTTGAGATTAGCCAGGATGATAAAGGACCGGATGTCAATTTTAGAACCAGAGAATATTACGCCTCAGCAGTTGATTAATCCTCAACCCATTATCAATATCATAAAAGAATTTTTTGGCTCTTCTCAATTAGCCCAATTTTTAGATAATGAAAATCCTTTGTCTGAAATCGAACATAAAAGACGATTGACATCTACTGGTCCTGGTGGTTTGAAAAGAAAAACATCTTCAATTGAAGTGAGGGATGTTCAACCTTCTCATTTTGGAAAGATTTGTCCTATTTCTACGCCAGAAGGTCAAAACATTGGTTTGGTCAATTATTTAGCACTTTTTGCTCGAGTGAATGAATACGGGTTTTTGGAAACACCGTATTTGAAGGTTGAAAAGGGTGTCATCAAAAAAAATAAAGTTTATTATTTAAATGCCTTAGAAGAAGAAAATTACAATATTGCCATTGGAAATGTTCCTTATGATAAAAATTATAGAATCATTCCTGAAAAAGTAGAGGGAAGAAAAAAAGGAGAACCAAATTTTCTTTTGAGAGAAGAGATTGATTTTATCACTGTTTTACCTGAACAAATCCTTTCATGCGTTAGCGCTTTGATTCCTTTTTTGAATCATACTGATGCCAATCGTGCCCAGATGGGTTCTAATATGCAGAAACAAAGCGTGCCTTTGATTAATTGTCAAGTGCCGTTTGTGATGACCGGTTTGGAGCAAAAAATTGCCATTGATTCAGGACAAGTGATTGTTGCTCAAGAAGATGGAGTTTGTGAATATGTTGATGGCCAAAAAATTGTCATTCGCGCCTTGAATTCTGGCAAAAGGAAAAGGGTTTATTATTTAAACAATTTTATCAGGACTAATCAATATACTTGTTTGCACCAAAAACCTTTAGTATTGCCAGGTCAAAAAGTAAAGAGAGGAGAAATCATTGCTGATAGCAGTGCCACGAAAAATGGTTTTTTAAGCATCGGAACAAATCTGCTCGTTGCCTATCTTCCTTGGAGAGGGCAGACCTTTGAAGATAGTTTTGTGATATCTGAAAGGTTAGTCAGGGAGAATGTTTTGGATTCTGTTTATATCGAAAATTTTTTCTGCGATGTTAGAGAAACAAAATTGGGCCCTGAAATTACGACTGCTGATATTCCCAACGTTTCAGAAAAAAAACTAAAGAATCTTGATGAGAATGGTTTGATCCGGATTGGAGCCGAAGTTTTGCCGGGCGATATTTTGGTCGGAAAGATCTCTCCTAAAGGAGAAAAGGAATTGATCCCTGAAGAGAAATTGTTAAAAGTTATTTTTGGAGAAAAAGCAAAAGAAGTAAAGGATACTTCCTTAAGATTGGAACATGGTCGTCGAGGTAAGGTATTGAGAATTAGGTCCTTTGAAAGAGAAAAAGGAGCACGGCTTGATCCCGGTGTCATTAAAAGAATTGAAGTTGAGGTTGCGGAATTGAGAAAAATTCAAGTCGGCGACAAATTAGCAGGTCGTTATGGAAATAAAGGAACGATCTCGAAGATTTTGCCTGTTGAAGAAATGCCGTTTTTAGAAGATGGAACACCGGTTGATCTGATTATTAGCCCTCTTTCTGTTATTTCAAGAATGAACCTGGGCCAATTAATGGAGGCAAATTTAGGTTTAGCAGCCAAGACATTGGGCTATCATGCGATTACACCAGCGTTATCTGGCGCTACTGAAGAAGAAATTAAAGAAGAATTAAGAAAAGCAGGTTTTTCTGAAATTGGGAAATTAAAACTTTATGATGGAAGAACTGGAGAACCTTTCAAACAACCAGTAACCGTGGGTTATCTTTACACTTTAAAACTGGTTCATATGGTGGCTGATAAATTTCACGCTCGAGCAATCGGTCCTTATTCTTTGATTACTCAACAGCCTGTTGGCGGTCGAGCTCAATACGGTGGTCAACGTTTTGGAGAAATGGAAGTTTGGGCTCTTGAAGGATACGGTGCTGCCAATACTCTTCAAGAAATGCTCACTATTAAATCCGATGATGTCTTGGGAAGGGCTCAAACATACCAAGCGATCATTAAGGGCGAGAAAATAAAAACACCAACGATTCCTGCTAGTTTTTCGCTTTTGATTTCAGAATTAAAGGCCCTGGGCTTAAAAGTCAATATCAACAGAGTTGAATCCCCAGAAGAAATTATTGAAAAGAATAAAGAAAAGAAAAAAAAGGAGCTTTTAATCGAAGATATTAATTCAATATCAGTCAGGTTGGCTTCACCCGAAGAGATTTTAGAAGAATCAAGGGGCGAGGTGACAAAAACAGAGACGATTAATTATCGAACCCAGAGGCCGGAAAAAGACGGATTGTTTTGCGAAAGGATTTTTGGTCCCACAAAAAATTACCAATGTTATTGTGGAAAGTTTAAGGGCATCAGATACAAAGGCGTGATTTGCGATCGTTGTCAAGTTGAAGTTACCCATTCTTCTGTAAGAAGAGAAAGAATAGGACATATTAAATTAGCAGCGCCCGTTGCTCATATTTGGTTTTTAAGAGGAATTCCTTCAAGATTAGGATTGGTTTTAGATTTATCTTTAAACCAATTAGAGAAGGTGATTTATTTTACCGCCTACATTATAAAAAGGGTTGATGAAAAAAAGAAACAAGAATTAATTAAAAAATTAAAAGAAGAATACAAAGAGAAAGTAAAAAATAAATCCGAGAAAGAAAAAGAAGAATTGAAAAAGATAAGAGATACGGTTTTGAGAGAGATTAATTCGATATCGCCCCGCGCTGTTTTATCTGAATCAGAATATCGATATTTTTTTGAAAAATACGGAGAGATTTTTGAGGCAGGAACCGGAGCGGAGGCCTTGGAAGAAATTTGTAAAGAAATTGATTTGAAAAAAGAGATCAAGAAAATCAAAGAGAAATTAAAAGAAGGAGATGTGGAGAAACAAAAAAAGGATTTGATAAGATTGAAGGTTTTGCAACATTTATACCATTCAAACGTTCGTCCTGAATGGATGTTCTTGAGGGTCTTGCCTGTTTTACCTCCTGACCTCAGGCCGATCGTTCAGTTAGAAAGCGGAAGGTTTGCTTCTTCTGACCTGAACGATCTCTATCGTCGTATTATCAATCGAAACAATCGTTTAAAGTATCTTTTGGAAATCGGAGCACCGGAAATTATTATTAGGAATGAAAAGAGAATGCTTCAGGAAGCGGTCGATGTTTTAATTGATAATGGCATGAGAAAAACGATCATGGTGAGAACGAGCACGGGCGGAAAGAGAGAATTAAAATCTTTGGCTTCGATTTTGGAAGGAAAAGAAGGAAGATTTCGTCAAAATCTTTTGGGCAAAAGAGTTGATTATTCAGCGCGTTCCGTCATTGTTGCCGGACCCGAATTGAAAATGAATCAAGTGGGTTTGCCAAAAAAAATGGCGTTAGAAATTTTCAAGCCCTTTGTCATTAATAAACTCTTAGAAAGAGAAATTGTTTTTAATATTCGAGAGGCCTTTCATTTGATCGATGAAGAGACATACGAGGTCTGGGCGATTTTGGAAGAAGTCGTCAAAGACAAGCTGGTTTTGTTGAATCGAGCGCCCACTTTGCATCGTTTGAATATTCAAGCTTTTTATCCTGTTTTAATCGAGGGTTTAGCCATAAAACTCCATCCGATTGTTTGTAAGGCTTATAATGCTGATTTTGATGGCGATCAAATGGCTGTCTTTTTGCCTCTTTCAGAAGAAGCCCAAAAAGAAGCAAAGGAAATAATGTTAAGCTCTCGCAATCTTCTAAAACCTGCCACGGGCACGCCTTTAATTACTGTTTATCAGGATATTGCCTTGGGTCTTTATTGGTTAACAACATTGGTTGAAAAAGAAAACCCGAAAACCTTTTCTTCTTTTTCAGAAGCGATTTTGGCTTATGAAAATCGAAAGATTGATTTAAGAGAAAAAATTAAAGTTTTCAACGAGAAGGGAGAAATGTTGGAAACTTCTGTGGGTCGGATTATTTTTAATCAAAATCTGCCAAGCGATTTTCCTTTTGTTAATCAGTTGATAAAAAATAAAGACATTGAAAACATTGTTGCTGAGATTTTAGAAAAATATCCTTTGAGTGTTGTTGAAGAAACAATTACTAAATTAAAAGATTTGGGTATTGAACATTCGACAATTTCTGGCATTTCTCTTTCTGTTTTTGATCTTGTAGTTCCCAAAGAGAAAAAAGAAATCGTTCTTTCTGCTCAAAAAGAAATAGAGAGGATTGAAGAAGAATTTAAAAAAGGGCTTTTATCTTTGGAAGAAAAAAGAAGGTTGAGTATCGAGACCTGGTTGAAAGCAAAAAACGAAGTTGAAAAAATTATTCCTCAATCTTTTCCGAAAGAAAATTCGGTTTTTCAAATTATCGACGCCAAGGCTCGTGGCAGTTGGCTTCAGCCAATGCAGATGGCAGGAATGAAGGGTATGGTCGTTAGTCCTTCTGGTGAAATTATCGAATTGCCCATTTTTCATTCTTATCGCGATGGATTTACTTGTTTGGAGTATTTCATTTCTTGTCATGGAGCGAGAAAGGGCGTCACCGATAAAGCATTGAGTACTGCTGTCGCCGGATATCTGACCAGAAGGTTGATCGATGTTGCTCATCATGTCATTATTCGAGAAAAAGATTGTAAAGATACAAAGGGAATTGAGATTTTCAAAAAAGAAGCAGAAGAGATTTTTCAAGATTTTGAAATGAAAATCGCTGGCAGGATTTCTCTTGAAGATATCCCCTCGATTGTTAAAAAAGGAGAAATTATCGATTGGGAAAAAGCGAAAAAGATTGCTAAAAACGAGAAAATCACTTCGGTCAGGGTTCGCTCACCTCTTTCTTGTAAATTAAAGAATGGTGTTTGTCAAAAGTGTTATGGTTGGGATTTGGGAAGGAATAAATTAGTTGAAATGGGAGAGGCGGTAGGCATTGTTGCTGCTCAATCAATCGGAGAACCAGGCGTTCAATTGACTTTGCGTGCTTTCCACGTGGGCGGTGTTGTTGGTGCTGGTTATATGATTTCTGGCCTTCCTCGATTAAACGAAATTTTTGAAGCTCGAACACCTTTTGGAAAAGCAGTGATTTCTCCGATCGAAGGAAAAGTAAAGAAAGTAGAAAACGAAAGAATTATTCTTGAGGAAAAAAAGAGTAAAAAGATTTTAGAATTTTCTTTTTTACCTGGAAGAAAAGTTTTTGTCAAAGAGGGAGATAAAGTGGAGCCGGGAATGGTTTTGACTGAAGGGCCCCTTGATCCCAAAGAAATGTATAAATTTTACAGCAAAAACGATACTTTAAAATATCTTTTAAAAGAAACTCAAAAGATTTATCTTTCGCAAGGAGCTCTGATTCATGACAAACATATCGAAGTCATTTTAAAATTGATGTTTTCAAAATCAAGAATTATTGATCCTGGCGATTCCTTTTATTCTCCAGGAGAAATTGTTGATGCTCAAGAATTAGAAAATGAAAAGGAAAGATTAAAAAAAGAAAATAAAAATCTGCCTAAAGCAAAAGAGGTTCTTTTGGGTATTAGTCGGGTCGCTTTGAACAGTACTTCTTTTTTATCAGCTGCTTCTTTTCAGGAAACATCTCGTGTTTTGATTTCAGCTGCCTTACAAGGAAAAGTGGATAGATTAGAAGGATTGAAAGAAAATATCATTATTGGTAGGAAGATTCCCGCAGGCACCGGTTTTCGCGAACGATTTTTAAAAGAGATGGTATAATAGTTTAAGAATGGCAAAAAAAGAGAAAAAGAAAAAAGAAGAAAAAAAGGAGATATTAAAAGAAAACGACAAGAGCCTTTTTAAAGGAGCGATTTCTATCTTTTTATCTTTACTCATTTTTTTTTCTTTTTTTGAAAAAAGCGGTATTATCGGAACCCTTTTGAAAAAATTTTTCTTTTTTTTTATTGGCAAGGGTTTTTATTTTTTGTTTCCTTTGTTTTTTCTGGTGGGGTTGGCTTTTTTATTCGGAAAAAATTTTTTCGAAAAAAAATTAATTCTTTCTTTTTTTGGAGCCATTTTGGGAATCGTTGGTTTTTTAAAAGAAGGATTTTTGGGAAAAAAGATTTCTTTCCTTTTTTTAAAATTATTCGGTTTTCCTTTAAACCAGATTCTTTTTTTTCTTTGTTTTTCCCTTTCTTTTTACTTTTTCTGGGCCCTTTTAAAAAGAGAAGAAAAACCAGGGGAAGAAAAAGTTTCTTTGTTTCAAAAAATATTTGCCCCTCGTTTTAAAATTTTAACTTTGGAAAGAGAAAAAAGAGAAAAAATAAAGAAAGAAACAAAGAAGGAAGAAGAAGAGGAAGAAAGGACTTTCTTGCGGAAGACAGCTTATTTTGTTCCTTTGGATCTTTTAGAGGACGAAAAAGAAAAAGTCCAAGCGAATAATTTAGAAAAAAACACAGAGATTATCAAAAAAACATTGGCTGATTTTGGCATTTCTGTTCAGATGGGTCCGATTAATGTTGGCCCGACAGTGACCCAATACACTTTAAAACCAGCCGAAGGCGTAAAATTATCGAGGATTGCGCTTCTGAACCGGGAATTATCCTTGGCTTTAGCCGCCCATCCGATTAGGATTGAGGCACCGATCCCTGGAAAGAGTTTGGTTGGCATTGAAGTTCCTAATAAAAATAGGGTTTCTGTGCGTTTAAAAAGATTGATCCAATCACCTGAGTTTAAAAAAAATTTTCAAGAGTTAACCATTTGTTTAGGAAAAAATGTCGCTGGCGAATTAAAATTTGCCGACCTTTCAAAAATGCCCCATTTATTAGTTGCGGGTGCCACGGGTACAGGAAAGACAATTTTTTTAAACAATGTAATAATTTCTCTTCTTTTCAAACATTCTCCAGAATATCTAAGACTCATTCTTGTTGATCCCAAAAGAGTTGAGTTTTCTTTTTATCAAAACATTCCCCATCTTTTACCGCCAGTGATTTTTGAATTGAACCAAGTTATTTTTACTCTTTCTTGGTTGATCGAAGAAATGGAAAGAAGGTTTGAACTTTTGAGCGAAAAGAGATCGAGAAATATCATCGAGTATAATTTAAAAGCGAGAAAAGAGAAAACAGCGACTCTTCCTTATTTAGTTTTGATCGTTGATGAATTGGCAGATTTGATGATTCAAAAACCAAAGGAAATGGAAAGCGCTATTGTTAAACTAGCCCAAAAAGCAAGAGCTGTTGGTATTCACTTGATTTTAGCGACTCAAAGACCATCGGTCGATATCATTACTGGTTTGATCAAGGCGAACATTACTCACCGTGTTGCTTTTCAGGTTCCTTCTCAAATTGATTCGAGAACCATTTTAGATTTGCCTGGAGCAGAAAAATTGTTGGGAAAGGGCGATTTGCTTTATTTATCTCCAGAGTTTGCAAAACCCATCAGGATTCAGTCGCCCTATGTTTCTTCTCAAGAGGTTCATTCTGTTTGTGAATGGTTAGAGAAAAATGTGCCTAAAAACGAAGAAGATGAATTAAGGGAAAGCTTGGCTTTGGCTCTTGAAAAAAAAGAAAAAGAAGTGGATATTTTTTTTGAAAACGGCGGGGACGATCCTTATTACCAAGAGGCCAGACGCTTGGTTTTGGAAACAAGAAAGGCCTCCGCATCTTTTTTGCAACGAAGGTTAAAGATTGGTTATGCGAGAGCCGCCCGATTATTGGATATGATGGAAAAAGAAGGCATTGTTGGGCCTGCCCAGGGCGCTAAACCGCGAGAAGTTTACATCCCAGAAGAAAAAGATTATAATGAAGTATGAAAAAAAAGAAAGAAGAAAATAAAGGAAAAATTGAATCGCTTTTAGAAGAGCTCAAAAAGAAATTTGGCGAAGGTTCTATTGTTCGTTTGGGACAAGAGACCTCTTTAAAAGTAGAGACAATTCCCACAGGTTCTTTGTCTTTAGATTCTGCTTTGGGTGTCAAAGGAATTCCTCGGGGAAGAATAGTGGAAATTTTTGGCGCTGAGCAAACAGGAAAAACAACCTTAGCTTTACATATTATCGCTCAAGCCCAAAAGAGAGGAGGTATTGGAGCTTTTATCGATGCGGAACATAGTTTTGATCCTGAATGGGCACAAAAATGCGGAGTTAAGGTTGAAGATCTTTTGATTTCTCAGCCTGACTCTGGCGAAGAGGCCTTGAAAATTGCCGAGACCTTGATCAATTCAGGAAAGATCGATGTCATCGTCATCGATTCAGTGGCTGCTTTAGTGCCTCGCACAGAATTGGGTGGCGAAATGGGAGAGATTCCTGTTGGTTTGCAGGCAAGATTGATGAGTCATGCTTTGAGAAAATTGGCTGGTACCATCTCAAAAACAAAATCAATTATTATTTTTTTGAATCAAGTAAGAATGAAAATTGGTCAAATGTATGGTGCGCCGGAAACAACGCCAGGTGGTTTGGCTTTGAAATTTTACGCTTCTGTCAGAATTCAATTAAAAAGAATCGCTCAATTAAAGAGGGGAGAGAAAATCATCGGTAATCGGATAGAAGCCAAGATTGTTAAAAACAAAGTGGCGCCCCCTTTTAAAACAGCGGTTTTTGATATTTATTATGACGAAGGACTTTCAAGAGCTGGCGAAGTTTTTTTGCTGGGCCAGGAAAAGGGAATTATTAAAAAATCCGGGAATTATTTCTTTTTTGGAGAGCAAAAATTGGGTCAGGGCCAAGAACAGGCAAGGGAATTTTTAAAAGAAAATACTAAAATTTTAGAAGAAATCGAAGAACTCTTAAAAAAAGAGATGTTTTCTTAATTTTTACTTCACGACAAAAGGTAATAAACCTAAAATCCTGGCTCTTTTTATTGCTTTCTTTATTTGTTTTTGATGATAATTACAAAGCTTTGTTCTTTTTCGATTTCTAATCTTTCCCAATCCAGTAATAAAATTTTTCAGGATGTTTACGTTTTTAAAATCGATTTGATCAATACTTTTTTGGCAAAAAAAGCAGGCCATGTTTTTTAAAGGGGAATATCTTCGATATTAATATCTTGGTTTTCTTCGATAATCGGAATTTCGTTTTCTTGAGTTTTTTCTGGCGTTTTGTTGTTTTGCCCAGATTTCGGGCCCAATTGAATTCTCTCTCCAATAATCTCTACTTTTGAAACCGGGTTTCCGTTTTTATCTTGCCAGGTTCGGGTTCTTAATCTTCCTTCGATAAAAACAAGATTTCCTTTTTTTAGATAGAGAGAAGCAATATTTCCAATTTTCCCGAATAAAACAACATTATGGAATTCGGTTTCTTGTTTTTTCTCTCCTGATTTGTCAACAAAATATCTGTCTGTGGCTAGAGCAAATCTGACGATTTCGGTTCCTGATTCCAAAACTTTTTTTTCTGGATCTCTTGTCAAACGGCCAATTAAAAAAACTTTATTTAAATTCATCTTTTTATTATATTACATTTTTATCTTTTTGACAAAAAGCAAAAAACGTAAAATTTCTCCTTCTTTTTCGAATTTCTTTATTTTCTCTTTTATTTTTTCTATTTTATCGACTCTTGCTTGAAAAGTGGTTGAGGCCAAATAAGCAGTTTTTTGCTTTTTAATTTCATAAGCCAAATTAAACAGTTGGGGTGAATAAAAATCAATCAAAAGAGCATTCTCTTCTTGAAGCAAAGCATTAATCGATTCGTAAAATTTAATCGCTTCATCTTTCGATCCCTTTTCAGGAATCAAAAATGCCAATTCATATATTTTTGTTAAAACTTTTATTTTGGACATATCTTAAATTTTAATTTCAATAACATCTCCTTCTTGAATAATGTAATCCTTGCCAACAATCCTTATTTTACCATTTTTTTGCAATTCTTTCCAGTTCCCAAATTTTATTAATTCTTCAAAAGAAACAACTTCCGCCTTAATAAATTTTTTCCTAAAATCAGAATGAATTTTTTCTGCGCCTTCTAAAATATTCGATCCTCTCTTGATCGACCAAGCCCTGACTTCTTTGTTTTTGGCTATGGTAAAAAAAGTAATCAGGTCTAAAATATTATAACTCATTTTTATTAAATTTTTTATAGAAGATTTAAAACCCAATTCCTTTCTTTCTGCTTCTGAAAAATAACTTATTTCCAATTCTTCCTTAGCATTCAATTCCAACAAATTTTCTTTTTCAAAAAAAGAATTTTTGGTGTTTGAATTAATAACGTATAAAACAGGTTTATCCGTTAAAAATTGAATTTCTTTTATTCTTTTTCTTTCTTCTTCGGGAAGCGAAATAAGAGAAATTTTTTTTCCTTTGATAACCTCTTCTTTTAAAAAGGAAAAAAGTTTTTTCTCTTTTTCGTCTTTGGTTTTTTGCAAGATTTTTTCTATTGTTTCTAAATCCTTCATTAATAATTCTGTTTCTAAAAGAGAGAATTCTTCTTGGGGATCGATTTTTCCCAAATAATTTTGGATATTCTCCTCTTGAAAAGCACGGGCCAAAAGCAAAATCGCATCACAATGACGGATATGGGAAAGAAATTGATTTCCCATGCCCTCTCCTTGATGAGCTCCTTTAACAAGGCCTGCGATATCAACGAATTCGATGAAAGCGGGTACTATTTTTGGAATATTCGTTGCTTTTGAAATTTTTTCCAATCTTTCATCCGGAACCTCCAAGACAGCAACGTTAGGATCGATAGTGCTAAAGGGAATGGGCGAGATTTTCACTTCCCTTTTTGTCAAAGCAGAAAAAAGAGTCGATTTTCCGACATTAGGAAGACCACAAATACCGATTGAAAAATTCATTTTATATGATAAAATAAAAAATGATTGATTTCAAGCCAGAAATTTTTAGGGCCTATGATATTCGGGGAAAATATCCTCACGAAATAAACGAAAAAGTTGCCTTTTTTTTAGGGCTTTCTTTTGGAGAATTTTTAAGAAAAAAGACAAAAAAAAGGAATTTGAGAATTGGACTCGGTAGGGATGGTCGTCAGTCCTCTTTACCCCTTTCCCGTTCTTTTTTAAAAGGATTGTTGAGGGAAGGGGTGATTGTTTATGATCTGGGTCTTTGCACCAGCCCGATGGTTTACTGGGCTTCTCATTATTTCTCTTTCGACGGTGCCATTCAAATTACTGCCTCTCATTTGTCAGAAGAATTTAATGGTTTTAAATTGTTAGGACCCAAAGGAATTTTTTTAGGCCAGAACTCTGGTTTAGAAAATTTAAAAAAAATTTTTCTTGAAAAAATAAAAAAAGAATCTTTAAAAAAAATTCCTTCTTTGAAAAAAGGTAAATTGATAAAAAAAGAGATTCTTTCAGATTACATTAATTTTCAAATCCAGGGTTTTGATCAAAAATTTGAAAATTTAAAAGTTATTGTTGATTTTGGGAATACGGTCTGTGCTATTTTGCTTCCCTTTTTTAAAAAGATTTCGGGTATAAAAATTTTTCCTCTTTTTTCAGAAATTTTAGGTTCCTTTCCTTACCGAGGACCGGATCCAACAAAAAAAGAAAACCTTCTTTTTTTAATGAAAGAAGTAAAAAAAAGAAAAGCGGATTTTGGTCTTGCTTTTGACGGCGACGGAGACCGCATTTGTTTTGTCAATGAGAAAGGAAAAGAGATTGTGCCCAACTTAATTTTTTCTCTTTTAATCAAAAAGATTCTTCAAGAAAATCCTGGAGCCAAGATTGTTCACGATGTTAAAGCAAATTATATTGTCAGGGAGACGATATTAAAATACGGTGGCCTGCCTATTGTTTCGCCCGTGGGCCATACCTTTATTAAAAAAATAATGAAAGAAAAAAGGGCTTTGTTTGGAGGCGAATCCTCCGCTCATTATTATTACCAAAGAGATTTTTATTGCGAATCACCTCTTTTTGTTTTTTTAAAGATTTGTCAGATCTTGAGTGAAGAAAAGAAACCACTCTCTTTTATTTTGAAACCTTTTGACCTTTATTATTCTCAAGATTTTACGCTACCTTTACAAAAGAATTTTTTTTCTCTTTTAGAAAAAAAATATGCTCGAAAGGGTAAGGTTGAAAGAATCGATGGATTAAAAATCGATTTTGGTTCCTGGTGGTTTTTGGCACGGCCTTCCAATACAGAACCTATCATTAGATTTTTTTTGGAAGCAAAGGAGAAAAAATTATTTTTAGAAAAGAAAAAAGAGATTTTGTCTCTCTTAAAGACGCTTTAAAAATTCTTTGTGTAATTTCATATGTCCTTTTTGAATACCTTCAGTAACGATTCTTAACATTGCTGAAAAATTGTTTGCCAATCCGACAGCAGCACAAACAAAAGCTAATTCTTGGCTCGATTTTAAACGTAAAATTTTTTGGGCCAAAAGCGCCTTTTTTGTTTGGGTGGCACCGCCAACAGTCGCTGAAATTAGAGGTAATTCAATTTCGCCGATGAGAAAATTTTTTTCTATTTTCCAATGAGTCAGGGGTTGATATTTTCCTTTTTTGATGGCAAAAGAATGAACCGCTGCTTCCTGGGCCCGAAAGTCATTACCCGTGGCTAAAAAGAGAGCGTCAATACCATTCATGATACCTTTATTGTGAGTGACCGCGCGAAAGATATCGTTTCTTGCCAGCTCTAAAAGAGCGAGGATTCTTTTTACAATTTCTTTTCCTTTCATTCGGGGAAATTCTTTTTTTAGGTCAGAAAGGAGGATTTTTCCTTTTAGCTTGACAATTCTTAGGGGAGAAAAATTAGAAACAATAGCTCCGATGATTTTTTGATTAGTTAGTTTAGAAATAAAAGGCGCGATCCTTTCTAACATCGTGTTGATAATGTTAGCGCCTTGAGCATCTTTTGGGTCAACGATTAAATAAAAGACAAAATAATTTTTTATCTTTTTTAAAAAGAAATCTTGGGCCCCGCCACCAATCTTGAATAAAAAAGGGTTTGTTTCATTGGCCATCTTTAAAATTTTTTCTTTTTCTTTTTCTAAAATTTTTTTATTTTTTTGAAAATTACCTTTTTTTTCAAACTGGATTTGGCCGATAATTTTGTTTTCTTTTCTTTCGCCAAAGAAACCGCCTGTTTTTTTAAAAAATTTAGCGCCAGCGCTAGCAGCAGCGACAACCGAGGGTTCTTCGGTCTCCATCGGCACAAAGTATTCTTTTTGATTAACAATAAAATGAGTCGCGATTTTAAAGGGTCCAATATTATTTTCAAAATCTACAAAATCAGGCAATTCTTGGTATTTTTTTAAAAGGAATAAATCCTCTTTTGAGAGATGGCAAAAATTTTTTAAAATTTCTATCTTTTTCTTTAAGGGTAATTTATGGAAACCGTTAAAGATATCAAGAGGGTTGTCTTTGGGCATTTCAATTTTAAATCATTTTTAAACTGAAAGAAAATTTTTTTCTCCATTTTTCATAATCATTAATAGAAACTTTCTTTCCTTTTTTTAATTGAGTTTCAATATCGCTCTTGAAACTATTTTTTACTTTCGTTTCAAGAAAAATGGCGCCTGCCCCACTACCGTATCCTGCCAAAGCAATCTTTTGTCCTTTTTTTGCTTTTTCTAAAGCGCCCAGAAGCGAGACAAAGATAGAACAAGTGTAAGAATTTCCAACATACGGATTATATTTTAAACCTGGCATCACTTTTTTTTGAAAGAAATGTTTAAAATTTTCATTCTGTCTTACTTTATCGATTTCTTTTTTATAAATCTCAAACAAAGAGGGTTTTTTAATGCAGGTTTCTAATCCCAAATGATGTTTTTCTTCTTCATGACGCCAGAAAATAGCGCTGGCCCATTCGACGATTTTGGGAAAAGGAGTGTGCATCACAAAAAAGTCAAAATAATCGACGGCATTCTTAATTCTTCTTTCTTTTTTTTTCCAATCTTCAAAGGCATTCCTTAAACAGATTAAATAAACAGGTTTTGTTAATTCGCCATTGACCTCAGGAAAAGGAAAGAAATAAAAAGGAACCTTAAAATCGTCAAGATCGTAAGCGTATTGGCCTGCTTTTTGAAATTTAAAAGAAAGGATTTTTGGGTTTTTTTCAATTCTCAAAGCAATAGCGCAAGCGCCTTGAGTTAATTCTGCTTTTGGATTTTTTGAAGAATAAAAAGAACGGTCGACCATTAGGACTACCGCTGGTTTATTATAAGAAAAAACATATTCGCAGGCCAAAAGAACTGCTTCTAGGCCTGCCAAACAAGCGAATTTTAATTGAAAGGGGATTTTTGTTTGAGAAATTGAAGAAAGAATTTTAATCCCCAATGGTTTTGAGGCATCGGGATCAGATTCTGTGGCAACAAAAAATCTTTCAACATCATTGATTTTGATTTTTTTTAAAGCCCTTTGAGCGAGGTCTTCAAGTCTTTCTTTAAAAAGAATTCTGTTTTCAAAAACGCCAATTCCTTTTTCACTATAAGAAGGATCGATACCCCTCTTTTTTGCCAATTCTTTTGTTGAAATAAAAAAGGAGGGAAGGGCAATATTAATCTGGGAAATTCCTATTTCCATTTTTTTATTTTTTTTAAAATAATTTTAAACCAAACAGCAAATTTTTTTGGGTTTTTTTTGATTTCTTTTTTTAAATCTTCTAATTTAATCCATTTTGTTTCCGTTACCTCTTTTTTATTGATTTTTGGGTTTCCGTTCCATTGAGCGATGAAAATATGATCGATTTCATTTTCGATTAAATTCCCCACTTTGCTTTTGTAGTAAACCTTTCCAATTTTTTTGATTTTTTTCAGAGAAATTCCCAATTCTTCTTTTAATCTTCTTTTAACCGCATCTTTTAATTTTTCGCCGGGTCGCGGATGGGAACAACAAGTGTTTGCCCAAAGGCCACCCGAATGATATTTTTCTTTGGCCCTCTTTTGAATTAAGAGTTCTCCTCTATCGTTAAATACAAAAACAGAAAAAGCCCGGTGTCTTTTTCCTAAGAGATGCGCTTTGAGTTTTTCCTCAAGACCGATTTTTTTGTCGTTTTCATCCACTAAAATTACTTTTTCGTTTTTCATAATCTCTATAAATAAAAAATAATTCTAAAATTTTTTTCCAATTTTTTTTGAACGATTCTAATTTTAACAAAGAAATTAAATTTCTCCAATCCTTTAATTGAGAAATTTTTAATCCCTTTTTTTCCAAGAATTCTGCGAGATCTTCAAAGAGTTCGTTCTCTAAAGAATAAATGATTTGGCTCGCTTTTAAAAGAGAAGGAAGAAAAAAAGGTAAATTTTTAATTGTTTTGTCGTATTCTTTTTCTCTTTTTTCGAGGATGAGAGTCGCTGCAATTTTTCCTGAAACCATTCCGTTTCCTACACCACCGCCCGTAAGTGGATCAGCGAGACCGCCTGCGTCGCCAATCAAAAAGGCATTTTCTTTAAAAAGAGAAATTCTTTGGCCACCAATAGGGACAACACCGCTTTTGTTAGCAATGAATTTTACCCGACCGCAAATTTCTTTAACTTCATTTTCCAAAAATCTTTCGAATTCTTTTTTTAATTCGAATTTTCCACCAAGTCCGATATTGGCAGTATTTTTTGATTTCGGAAAGATCCAGGCATAACCATTTTTGAATCTTTCAAGGTCCAAAAAAACTTTAATTGAGCTCAAATCCAATTCTTTTTCTGTTTCCATAAAATATTCAAGACATGGTAAAAAATCTAAATTTTCCTTAAAAACTTTTCTTCTGACAATAGAAGCAGGACCGTCAGCGCCAATTAAGTATTGGCAATAAAAAGTTTCCTTTGTATCAGTCATTACTTTCCAATAGTTTTTTTCTCTTTGAAGATCAACGACCCTGGTTTTCATTCTTATTCTCTCTGAAATTTTTTCAGCCAGTTCTTTTTCAAAATTTACTCTGTCGATAACATAAATATCGCCAGGAATAGAAAACTTCTTTTTTGATGGCAAGATAATTTCCATTTCTTTTCCTCGCATTGAGATCCATTTGGGGTTTTCTTTTATCCCCATCATTTTTAAGAAAAAAGGAGCTAGGCCTTCTCCGCATTGGACGGGTTTTCCGATTTCTTCTTTTTTCTCCAAAATCAAGAAATCTTTTAGAAAACGGCCAGCGCTTAAACCCGCGGGTCCCGCGCCAACGATGATTGTTTCATAATAATTTTTTTCCATGTTTTAAACATTATATCACATTAACAAAAAGAGGATAAAAATAAAGATAATATAAATATCAAAAATACGGTAATTTTTTTTGTTTTGAGAAAAAAACCATAAAAACAACAAAGAAGAAAAAATGTAAAAACTAGAAAAAATACTTTTTTTAATAAAAAAAGGAAAAGACAAAAGGGGAAAGATTAAGATTAAAAAATATAAAATTTTTTCCGAATTTTCTTTGCCCAAAAAACAGACCGTTGTTTTTAGTCCTGCTTTTTTATCAAATTCATAATCTTCAAGATGATTTCTCATTTCAAGCAAAACAAAGATATAAAAAATTAAAAAAGAGAGCCAAAAGATTTTATCTTCAATTTTTTGATTGAAAAAAAAGAAGGGCAGGAGAAAAAAAAAGAGACCAGCAAAAAAACCGTGAGAAATAAGGTCAAGAAAAGGTCTTCCTTTAAGACGGAAAGGAGGAACAGAATAAAGAAAAACAGATAAAACACCCAACAAGGAAAAGAAAAAAGTATTTTTTCCGCTCACACTAACAAGGATTAATCCCAAAAGAGCAAAAGCCAGAGAAAGAAAGAATGTTTTTTTAAAAGAAAGACTGCTTTTAAGAAGAATGTTAATTTTCTTTTGATCAAAAGAATCTTCTTTAGTATCAAAACAATCGTTTATTAAATATCCAAAGGTCAGAAAACAAAAGAAGGTTAAAAATAAAAGGATATTTTTACCAAAATCGAATAAATATCCTTTGACAAGGAAGAAGCCAAAGAGAAAAACCAAGAAAAAAGCGCGCCATTCTTTGATTCTCACTAAAGAGAGAAATTTTTTAATTTTTTCAATCATACTTTTCTTTCGATTAAAAAATTAACAAAATTTTGAATTTTTTCTTTTGATTTTTTTTCTTTCAAATAGGGTGCGACCTCTTGCCAGGCGCTTTTTAAGAGTTCTTTTGATTTTTCGCGAGCAAAATCGATTCCTTTGTATTTTTTGATGATCTCGATCGCTTCTTTTTTTTCTTTGAAAAAATCTGTATGTTTATCTAAAATTTCCAACAACCTTTTTTTATCTTTTTTATTTGCTTTTTGAAGAACAAAAATAACCATTAAGGTTTTTTTCCCTTCTTTAATATCGTTTCCAAAATCTTTTCCAAAAGCTTTCCTTTCTTTCCCTTCAAGAGAAATATCTAAGATATCGTCTTGGATTTGAAAAGCAATTCCTATTTTTTCTCCGAAACGGCCCAATTTTTCTATTGTTTTATTATCCTTTCCCAAAAGGGCCCCTGCTATTTTGCAAATCATTCTTACAAGACAACCGGTTTTGAAAGCGCACATCTGAAAATATTCAGAAATAGAAATATCTGAGATTTTATTTTTGTGCCAAAAAATATCCGTAGCCTGGCCCAAATGCAAATTGATCATCTCTTGAAGGTAAATTTCAAGGAATTTGATTTGAATCTCTTTTTTGAATTTATTTTTAACCAAAGAAAAAAAGAGGTAAGGAAAAAAATAAAGAAAGTTTCCAGCGTTGATAGCAATGTCTTGACCATAAATTTTGTGGAGAGCGGGTTTTCCTCTTCTTAAATTGGCACTATCTTCAATATCGTCGACAATTAAGGTGCCTTCATGAACGAGTTCAAAGAAGGGCGCTAAAAATATCACCTTTTCCTTTTTTCCACCCAAGGCCTCGAAAAAATTAAGAAAAAAAACAGGTCGCCATCTTTTTCCTCCACGGTCCAAAAAATTCCAAATGGGTTCATTAATCGCTTTTTCAATCGCTTTTAAAGAAAGATCAAAAGAAGTTTTTTTCAAAAAAAGGTCTAACCATTTTTTTGTTGGCTTTTTTGGGAAAAATTTTAGGATAATTTTATCGATTAACCTTCCTTCTTTTTTTAAGAAAGAAATCTTTTTTTCATCCATGGAAAAAAATCAATTTATATCATCAAGCCGCCATCGATATTTATTTCAGCGCCGGTAATGAAATCAGCTTCTGGAGAGGCAAGAAAGGCAACCAAAAAAGCAACTTCTTCTTTTTTTCCAAAGCGACCCAATGGCGTTAAGTTTTTTGCCATTGATTTTACGTTTTCTGGCAAGTTTTCTGTCAGGGGCGTTTCGATGAAACCAGGCAAAATCGCGTTGACAGTGACACCAAAGCGACCCAATTCTTTTGCTAATGATTTTGTAAAACCCAAAATTCCTGCTTTGGCTGCAGCGTAATTTGTTTGGCCAAAATTTCCTTTGGCGCCAACAATCGAAGAAATGTTAATAATTTTTCCTCGATTCTGAATGATTAAAGGCAAAGCTGCTTTTGAGCAATTAAAGACACCAGTCAAGGAAACATCAATAACAGATTGCCATTCTTCGATTGTCATTTTTGCCAATGTTTTATCTCTACAAACACCAGCATTATTGACCAAAATATCCAATTTTCCGAAGGTTTTTTGAATTTCTTGAATCATTTTTTCAACTTCTTCAAATTTGGCAACATTGGCAAAAAAGATTTCAGCTTTTCCGCCTCTTTTTTCAATCTCTTTTTTCGTTTCTTCCAGTTTTTCTTTTTGGGAAGGAATATCGTTTAGGGCAACTGTTGCTTTTCTTTCGCCAAAACAAAGAGCAATTGCTTTTCCGATGCCTTGGCCAGCGCCAGTAATTAAAACAACTTTGTTTTCAAACATTTTTTAAAAGATTTTTTGCGACCTTTCTCAAAAAATTTTTATTGATTAAAATCAGCCACAAAAGGATAACCTTTAAAGTATCACTCAACCAAAAAGGAAGAAAACCCAATAAAATTGCTTTTTTAAAATCTTGGAGAAAAAAAGAAAGCCAAGGAAGACCAAAAAGATAGAGGGAGAAATTGGCGAGCAGAAGAGAGAGAAAAAGCAAAAAATAATTTTTTCTTTTTTCTGTTAAAAAACCCGCTAAAAAAGAAGAAATGACAAAACCCAAAAGATAACCAAAAGTGGGACTAAAAAGATAAGAAAAACCTCCGCCTCGGGCAAAATAAGGAAAACCGATTAATCCCAAAAAGATGTAAAGCATTTGAGAAAGAGCTCCTTTTTTTGCTCCTAAAAAAACGCCGGAAGCCAAAACAAAAAAAGTTTGAAAGGTAAAGGGAACGAGACCGATCTCGATTTTTATTTTCGCTCCCAGCGCTGTTAAAAAGGCAAAAGAAGAAACCAAAAGAATGTTCTTTGTTAAAAGAAAAAATTTTTCCCTCGGGAAAAAAACAACTTTTTCTCTAATGGTTTTTAAAAAAATCATTCCTTTCATTTTATGTTTTATTTATATTTTAGATTTTAACACAAAAACAAAAAAAATAAAATTTCAAAAAGCTTTAATATTTAAATTTTTCTTTTTCAATGTTATAATATTTTAATGATTCAAAATATTGTTTCTCTTTTATATTTTTTTCTACCAGCTTATTTTGCCAATATGACACCCCCTTTTTTGAAAAAATTGAATTTGTTTTCCTCTTTAGCAAGGCCTATTGATGGAAATAAAACATTCAGGGGAAAGCCCATTTTAGGTTCTCATAAAACTTGGAGGGGAGCGATCTTTTCTTTTTTGGTTGTTTTTTTTGTCTGTTTTTTCCAATTCCTTTTATTTTCCTTTCCTTTTTTTCAAAAAATCAGTCTTGTTGATTATTCTCGTTTCTTTTTAAAAATTTCTTTTTTAATGGGATTGGGAACAGTCAGCGGAGATCTTTTTTTTGCTTTTTTAAAAAGAAGGTTGGATTTACCGCCCGGCGCTCCTTTTTTGCCTTTTGATCAAACAAACTATGTCATTGGAAATTTTATTTTTTTAGAACCATTTTTTTCTTTTGGTTTTTTCTTTTGGTTGGAACTTTTTGTTTTAACCTTTTTTTTACACGCTATTTTTAATCGTTTGGGTTATCTCTTGAAAATACACAACGCTAAATGGTAAAATAAAAAATTATTATGATAAATCATATTGCGCTTATTCCTGATGGTAATCGTCGTTGGGCAAGAAGAAGAAATCTTCCTCCCGCGAGCGGTCATTATGCTGGTGCTAAAACAATAGGGAGGATTCTAAAAAAGGCTCTTAAAATGGGAATCAATAATTTTACGATTTGGGTCAGTTCTTCTGATAATCTAAAAAAGAGGCCAAAAGAAGAAGTAAAAGCCCTTTTTAAAATTTACAAAAATTATTTTTTAAAACTTTTAGAAACGAAGATCGTTTTCAAAAACGGCATTAAAGTGAATGTCTTTGGAAAATGGAATCTTTTTTGCCCTTCTGATTTAAAAGAGATTATCAAAAAAGTCATCGAAAAAACAAAAGAAAACAAAAGACATTTTTTTAATATTCTTTTGGCTTACGATGGTACCGAAGAATTGTTAGAAGCAATTAGAAAAATCAAAAAAACAAAATCAAAAATCACTCTTGATTTGTTGAAAGAAAAACTTTGGACTGGTTCTTTGCCTCCTGTTGATTTAGTGATTCGAACCGGAGTTGAGGGCGATCCTCATAATTCTGGTGCTTTTATGTCTTTTCATACTGCCTACAGTCAGTATTATTTTACAAGCACTCTTTTTCCTGATTTTTCTGAAGAAGAATTCGAAAAGGCGGTCAATGATTTTTTAAAAAGAGAAAGGCGTTTTGGAAAATAAAAACATGTTTGTTAAAGGCGTTGGAATGACAAAATTTGATTATTCCCAGAAATCTTGGTGGCAGTTTGCTTTTGAGGCAGGGCTCGAAGCCCTGGAAGACGCCAGATTAAAAATAAAAGATATTGATGCTATTGTTTTCACGTCGATTTCTTCTTGTACTGACCCAAAACAAGAGCACCAGACTCACAAAATCTCTCTTTTATCTGAGTTATTCAAAACAAATTGTCCGATTATTGAGACCCCTTCTGTTTGCGCTGGTGGCGGAGTGGCAATGTGGACCGCTTGTCATTTAAAAGGTTTTAAAAACATCCTTGTTCTAGCTGGAGAGAAAGTGGTTAATTCTATCTCTGAAGACACAACAGATAAAATTTTGTCCGCTGCGGAAAGGATTTTTGAGCAAACAGAAGGAATGCTCTTTCCTGTTCAAAATGCTCTTTTATGGCAAGAATATGCAAAAAGATTCGGAGCAACGAGCGACGATCTGGCTTTGATTGCTTTTAAAAATCATCAAAATGCTGCTTTAAACCCAAAGGCTTATTATTTCAAAAGACCGGTTTCCTTGGAAGAGATAAAAAATTCACCGATCGTTGCTTCTCCTTTACGAATGATGGACTGCGCTCTATCGGTAAACGGCGGAGCTGCGGCTGTTATTTCCGAGGAAAAAACAGACATTGAAATTATTGCTTCGGCTTTTGCCACAGATTATCTTTTAACTTTTAACCGAAAAGAATTTTGGCATTTTGTTGCTTCAAAAAAAGCTGCTCAAATGGCTTACCAAGAGGCAAAGATAAAACCCCAAGATGTTCAAGTAGTTGAGGTTCATGATGCTTTTACTTCTGTTGAACTTTTTTCTTACGAAGATTTAGGTTTTGCTCCCGAGGGAAAGGGTGCTCTCTTGATTCGCCAAGGAATTGTTAATCTTGATGGAAAATTGCCCGTGAACCCTTCTGGCGGTTTGAAAGCAAAAGGCCATCCGATTTCTGTCACTGGCTTGGCTCAATTTTATGAGATCGTCAATCAATTAAGGAATCGTTGTCAGGAAAGACAAGTGAAACCCGTGCCTCAGATTGGTCTTTGTCATAATGTGGGAGGCACTGGTGGATCGGCAGTTGTTCATATTTTAAGAAGATTATCATAAAAATATGATGCAATATTTTTATTGCCCAAAATGTAAAGAGACCTGGCCCTATCCGATTGAAAAATGTCCTCATTGTTTTGAAAAAATTCAAAGAGAAGAGCAGGGAAAGAAAATAAAAGTTTTGTCTGTTTGTAAGGTTCAAATTCCTACATTTCTTCACGAAAAAACCCCTTATTTTGTTTTATTGTTAGAAGATGAAAAAGGTCATCGTTGGGTTCAAAAATCAGAGAAAGAATACAAGGTTGGCTATGAGTTTTTACTTGAAAAGGCAAAAGATAAAAAAAACAGCGTTGTTCTTTGGAAAATAAAGTATGATTTTTATCAGGCAATCGAAAAAATTTTTGATTTATTATCGATAGATGTTTTGGCTGATTTTAAAATTTTAATTTTACCCACCCTGGAAACACCCGTTCATCCTTATTTTAAAGAAAATACATCACCTGAATTTCTTTCAGCCCTCTTGGAATTTCTTTTCCAAAAGGGGGTAAAGAAAGAAAACATTAAAGTTCTTGGTCAGAGTTTTAATCAGTTTGACATTGGCGCTTGCGCTCAAAAATCTCAATTGTTGAGCGTCTGTCAAAAATTTGGCGTTTTGCCCCTTGATGTTTCACAGGGAGAATTTATTTTGAAGGAGAATTTAGAGATTTTCAAAGAGGTTTTTGATTCTAATTTGATTTTGAATCTTTCAATGTTAAAACAGTCAAGGATTCAATCTTTGGAAAATCTTTTGAAATTGATAAAAAAAGAAAATTATCTTTCCCAAGAATATCTTTCTTCCAAAGAAGAAATTTTTAAAAAATTGCTAGAAATTTTGCCGCCGGTTTTAACATTGGGCCAGGCAGACGTTGTTCAGAGAAAAGATAAAAAGCATTTTATTTTAGACCTGCTTTTAGGTTCCTTTAATGTTTTGAATTTAGAAAGGGTCTTTTCTGAAATTTCTTTCCCAAATGAAATTCCTCCATTTTTAAAAGAAATTGATTTGAAAGAAATTGAGATTGTTGGAAGAAAAATTTCTGAAGTCCAAGTTATTGCTTTTTCTCTTTAAAATTTTAGGACTCAATTTTCTAAACAAAAGTTACCTTCATTAGGCGCTATAAAAAAAATTGCCAAAGAAAAAATATAAAGCAAAATTCAATCAAATTAAAAAAATTAAAAAGATTAGTCAAAATTAAGGACTGCCAGATAACTAAAGTTTTTTACATCTTTTGTTTTTGAAATTTATACCTTGACAAGCAATTTTGGATTTTCAATAATATAAATAATGAGGTTAATTTCAAAAAATTTTAAGAAAGAAAGCGGAAAGGGCGATTTTGAAAATTTCACAAAAACAAATTTTCAAAATTTTAAAATTTTGGAGATCTCAATTAAAAAACCTCTTTTTTGTTATTTTGAAAAGTTAAAAGTATTAATAAATTTACTGAATATAAAAACAATTTTAAAAAAAGAAAGGTCGTCTTTTTAATTTTTTCATTTGAAATGGAAAAAAATTTAATCGGAAAAATAGGAAAGGATGAAAAAGGAGCATTTTATGATTATTCGGTTAGGATTACAATGGCTGAGACCAATATAGAAGGTACGGTAAGCCACGATGAATTCGCAAGATTATTTGGTAAGGCAAGAGAAATGTTTATGTTAGAGTATCTTCCAGAAACATTTTGCGAAATAGGAAAAACTATTCTATTACACACTCGAAGTGCTTCATACGATTTTCAAAAAAATTTTCGATTTGGCGATTTGATAATCGTTAGATTACGACTTCTCCACATAGGAAACACAAGTTTTGAAATAGGGGCAGAATTTATCAATGCTCAAAAAAATGAAATCTATGCAACTGGTAAACAAGTGATTGTGTGTACCGACTTAAAGGGTATCCCAATAAAAATCCCGCCTTATTTACACGACGCCTTATCAAAGTATTCAATCTAAAAAGATAAAATTTATTTTTCAATGAATATTTATTCACTACCACCTTTCATAACCTCAATCTTGTTTTTATTGTTTGGTATTTTTGTTTATTTTCGAAATCGAAAAGTTTTTATTAATTTTATTTTTTTTCTTCTTTGCTTCGTTACTTTTTGGTGGCAATTTTCTTGGTTTATTTTATTTAACACTCGCAGTGAAACATTGGCGAATTAT
>Ga0209162_1000878_pt1 | contig 31431 bp, 18 predicted proteins | sample YNPNPMetaG_FD_187121 | JGI IMG/M metagenome (GOLD analysis project Ga0209162, IMG submission 187121) | Anoxygenic and chlorotrophic microbial mat microbial communities from Yellowstone National Park, USA - YNP NP MetaG (SPAdes) (version 2) ...
AAGCTTGCGGTACAAGGGCACAAGCTGAAGCTTGCGGTACAAGGGCACAAGCTAAAGCTTGCGGCACAAGGGCACAAGCTGAAGCTTGCGGTACAAGGGCACAAGCTGAAGCTTGCGGTACAAGGGCACAAGCTAAAGCTTGCGGCACGGATGCTTCTGGTCCGCGCGCAGTTGTCGCTCCAGCTCGCCGAGCCGCTCCCCCTGCGTGACGATCAGCTCGGCCAGGAAGCCGATCAAAAAGAGCAACAGCCCGGCGATCGCCAATCCGCCCGCGGTCCAGAAGATCGGCCGGAATTGCGTCTGGGTCGTCAGCCACAGCACCAACAGGCCGGCATAGATGACGGCGCTGAGCACCAGAGCGGCCAGGCCCAGTCCGCCGAAAAAGCGCATCGGCGCCGCGCTGAACGTCAACAGGAACCACACCACCAGCACATCGAGGAGGGAGATCGGAATGCGGCTGAAGCCGAACTTCGACCGGCCCGCGCGGCGCTTCTGCCACGGCGTCGGCACCTCGCCGATGCGATAGCCCTGGTGCGCGGCGATATGGACGAGGAAGCGATGCCAGTCGGAGCGCAACGGGGGCAAAGTCTCGATGACCTCGCGCCGGAATCCCTTGATCCAGTTCATGTCGTGCAGCGTCAGGCCGAAGAGCCACCGCGAGACCGCGTTGTAGATGGCCGAGGCGAACACCTTGCCTTCCTTGCGGCCCTGGCGCCACCCCGTGACCACATCGAAGCCCTCGCGCAGCTTGCCGTAGAGCAGAGGGATATCCGTCTCGGGGTCCGATTCCAGGTCGGCGGGCAGGAAAAGGACGTAATCGCCGGCCGCGGCCCGAAAGCCGGTACGCAGCGCAGCCGTCAGGCCCTGGTTGCGGCGATGATGCAGCACGCGCAGGAAGGGATAGCGCTCGCGCAGGCGATCGGCGAGCGCGCCGGTGCCGTCGGTCGAGCCGTCGTCCACGAACACGAGCTCGGCCTCCGCGGGGGACAGGCCAAGGCCGGCGAACGCGCGGCCGACGCGCGCCACCAGCTCGGGCACGTTCTCCACCTCGTTGCGGGCAGGGATCAAGACGGAAAGGTGCGGGGTTCGACCGGCAACTTGCCGGTCGGATTCAGTTTGCAGATCTGTCATGCCGGGCCATCTTCCGCTGCCTGTCATCCGGGCTCAAGCGACGAACGCGCGCACCGCCTCGACGACCCGTTCCTGCTGCTCCAGAGTCAACTCGGGGTACATCGGCAACGAGAGCACCTGATCGGCGGCCGCTTCGGCCACCGGAAACGCGCCGCGGCTCAGGCCCATCGTCCGATATACCGGCTGCAGATGCATGGGGATCGGATAGTGGATCACCACGCCGATGCCGGCGCGCGTGAGATGCTCGGCCAACGCATCGCGCCGCGAAGCGCGGATGACATAGGAATAATACGCATGGCGATTATACTCGCGTTCGGTCGGCGTGACAACCTCGCAACCCGCCAATAGCGCGTTGTAACGTTGGGCATGGGCCCGGCGTTGCGCCACCCATGTTTCCAGATGCGGCAGCTTGGCGCGCAGGATGGCCGCCTGAAGCGCATCGAGCCGATAGCCCCAGCCGAGCTCCACATGCTCGTACTTGCCCACCCGGCCGTGATCGCGCAGCCGACGCACGCGCGCCAGGATATCGGGATGATTGCTCGCCACCAGGCCGCCATCGCCATAGCACCCCAGGTTCTTGCTGGGATAGAAGCTGAAACAAGCCACATCGGCCAGCGATCCGCACGGCCGGCCGCGATAGAGCGCGCCGTGCGCCTGGGCCGCGTCTTCGATCACCCACAGGCCGTGCCGTCGGGCCACCGCCAGGATCTCGTCCATGTCGGCCGCCTGGCCGTAGAGGTGCACCGGCACGATCGCCTTCGTGCGCCGCGTGATGGCGGCTTCGATCTTCTCCGGATCCAGGTTATAGGTGTCGGGCTGGATGTCCACGAACACGGGCGTGGCGCCGGCCTGGGCCACGGCCTCGGCGGTCGCATAGAACGTATGCGGCGTGGTGATCACCTCGTCGCCGGGGCCGACGCCGCACGCCAGCAACGCCAGGTGCAGGGCCGCGGTGCCCGACGCCACCCCCACGGCTCCCCGCACGCCGATGTAGCGGGCGAACTCCTCCTCGAACGCGGCCACCTCGGGGCCCTGGATAAAAGCGGCGCTCTCCACCACGCGGCGGATTGCCGCGTCTATCTCGTCCTTGATGCTCTGATATTGGGCCTTCAGGTCGGTCAACGGTATCTCGATCACTCGCCACCTTCCAACATGCTCCGCAGCCGCCGGATCTCCTGCTCGGTCTGGCGGATCTCCTCCAGGACCGAAGGCGCCACGTGCAACAGGTCGCGCGCCCGGATCAGCTCCAGCTCGACCAGACGACTGCGGTGGGCGTTCAGTTGCGCGGCCAGGTTCGCCGCGTCGGGCCGACCGGGCCGCGGCCCGGGACGCGCTTCCCCTTCGGCGAGCCGGCGGCGCTCCATCGTGAGCCACAGCTCCCAAAAACGATTTCCGATCACCCAACGGCCATCGCTCTGGCGCAGGTAGCCGAGCGACTCCATCTCCCGCAGATAGGTTTGCACCTCGGCCAGGGGCCGGCGCAACGCATCGGCCAGCGCGGCGTCGGCCACCGGCCCCTGCTCGTGCACCATCCACACGAGCGCCTGTTCGGCCGGCGAGAGGAGGCCGAAATCGTTGGCGAAGAAGCCGGCGAGCAGCGGATCCACGGTCAGATCGCCGGGCTCCACCGGCCGCAACGAGCCGTCCGTCTGAAACACGCGCGAACAGAGCAATTGTATCAGATAGGGATGGCAATTGGTCAAATCGCAGATCGCCTCGGCGACCGCCGGATCGACGCGCACGGGCTCTTCGGACTGCGCCTGGGTCACCAACGCCATGGCGCTCGGCCGGTCGAGGCCTCCCAGCATCTGGGACATGTCGAAGCCGGCCAGGAACGGCGACGTGGGCCACGACCTGCACACCTCGTGCAGGTCGTAGATGCGTCGCGTGGAAGCGGCCACCACGCGCAGGCCGCCTCCGCGCGTCAGCTCGGCGTGCAGCCGCTGGGCCGCTTCCGGTTCGCTGCGGGCCAGGGGAATCAACACCTCCGTCTCGTCGCACAAAAGAAGTGCCGGCCGGCCGGTGCTGCGCGCCGCCCGGCGCAACATCGGCAGCAGGACGAACAGGTTTTCTTCGCCGGCCGCCTCGGCCGGCAACCCGAGCGCCACGAGCTGATCGAGGCGCTCCTGCACTGCATCGCTCAAATAGCTGCCGAGCGTGGCGAACGAATCGGCGCCCTGCATGTCCCAGAAGATCGGCACCAGGCGGCCTTCGTCCAGCGCCAGCTTCTCCAACTGGCGCAACAATGAGGTCTTGCCGATGCGCCGGTTGCCGATCACCCAACTGGCCGCGGCCTCGCCGTGGAGCAGCCGATCCAGCAGCTCGTGGCGGCCATAGTGCTTGTAGCCGGTGACATATGAGCCGGTAACATATGGATTACGCATGATCTGTCATCCTCGCTCCTCAACGCGCGCCGGCGATGATCGCCTCGGCCGCCTGCACATCTTCCAGCGTGATGCGGAAACGACCGGCGAGCAACATCTGGTTGACGGCTTCCAGCGCGAACTGTTGCAGCCGATACGGCCGACCCTCGGCACGCGCGATCACATATTCTACCGCTTCGGGCGCCCACTCATAAACTCCGCGCACCGGCTCGATCAACAACTGGCGAGCCTGCTCATCGGTGAACGGCTCCAGCGGGATCTCGTTGAACAGATTGTACCACGGGCTTTCCAGGCGGTCCCAGGCCTTGCTGATGTGCACGCCCGCCACCACCGCGCCCAGGTTCTCGGCCAGGGGACTCATGAAGATGCGACGCAACTGGAGCTGGATGATCCGCTCGTAGCCGTCAATGGCGTCCATCTCGTCAATCATCAAGATGATGCGCAATCGGCGCGGCGCGACGATCGGCTTCAACGCCTCGATGATCTCCCGCAGGTCGGCGCTGAACTCGCGGTCGGTGTAGTCGCCGGGCGGCAGGCGATGAAAGTGCAGAGAGGGCGGATTCGCCGACAGATACGCCTGCACCACCCCCCAGATCGCCTCCATCAGGACATAGAACAGGCGGTTCTGGGGCGTGCCCTCGAGGTCCACCGAGACCGGGATGAAGACCCATTCGGGGTCATTGGCCTCGCGCAGGGCCTGGCCGAGCTGATAGAGCAACGTGGTCTTGCCCATGCGCCGCTCGCCGTGGATCATGATGCTGTTCTGATGGAGCGCGTTGACGATCTTACGCAACAGATCATCGCGGCCGAAGAACATGTCGGGCTGGCGCACGGGCTCGCCCGAGATGTACGGGTTGAAGTGGCGCTCCAGCGCCTGGCGCCGGCGTTCGGCCGCGGCCGCGGCGCGCGCGAGCTCTTCGCGGCGGGCGCGCCAGCTCACGAAGCCGGCCGCGGCCACGCCGCTCACCGCGACCACGCCCAACGCGACCGTGGCCATCAGCACATCGTTCGGCACGGTCTGGCCGCCCGGCAACCTGGCCATCTTCGGCACGACGATCGTCACCTCGGCCGGCGGCGAATAGTTCATAGCATCGTCGCGCGCCCAGGCGCGCAGGCGATAGGTGCCCGAGCTCAGCCGGCGTTCGCCCAACGCGACCTGGCCGCTCCAGTGGAACTGCGGCGCGGCGTCTATCCCTTCCAGTTGGGTCATGAAGCGAATATACTCGGGCCGCGTGGCCAGGTCGCCGCCGCTCAGGCGCAGCTCGGTCAACGTATCGCTCATCAACGTCACGCGGCCGTTGACCGGCCGGCTCAGGTTGACCGATTCGACCTGCACCCACGGCGGCTGCTTATCGGGCGTGTAGCGCACCAGGCCGCTGCCGGTGCCGATCCAGACGGAACCGGTAGGGCCGGCGGCGATCGCCAGGATCTCCAGGTTGGGCAAGGCGTCGCCGGCATAGGCCTGCCAGCTTTTGCCGTCGAAACGGGCAAAGCCCTGCCGCGTGCCCACCCACAGGCCGCTGTCGAGATACTTCAGCGCCAGGATGCGCGGGGTGGGCAACGGGGCATCCACCCGCGCCCATCGGCCGTCGGCCAGGCGCCACAGGCCATCGTCGTACGTGGCCACCCACAGCACGCCGTCTTTGCCCATCGCGATGCCGTTGAGGACCACGCTGCCGAAGCGGCCGCCGCCGGGGGTGAAGATCTCCTCGAGGCGGTCATCGGCCAGGCGCCACAGGCCGCCGGCTTCGGTGCCGAACCAGAGCGCGCCGTCGCTTCCGCGCTGCACCGCGTTCACGCGCTTTCCCTCCAGCCCCGGAATGGGCTGAAACACGCCCTGTTCGTTGAAGCGGCTTGCGCCGACCTGCGCGCCGAACACGAGCGCGCCCGTGGCATCCTGAACGATCGAATAAACCGGCAATCTGGCCGCGCCGAAGGCCTCGGTCAGGCTCACCAGCTTGCCGGCCAGCGTCCGATAGCCGATGCCGCCGGCGGTGGCGATCCAGATGCGGCCGCGGGTGTCCTGGTAGAGGGTGATCACGCGGTTGTCGGCCAGGCCAGCGTCGGCGGTGAGCTGCTCCCACGCCCGGCCGTTCCAGGACAGGAGGCCGCCGAACTCGGTGCCGACCCAGGTATGGCCGTCGCTGTCCATGAGGAGGGTGTTGATCCGCTGGCCGAGCACGGCTTCGTCGCGCACCGTCTGCCACGATTCCTCGTCGTAGCGGCTGACGCCGGCCTGCGTGCCCACCCACAGGCTGCCATCGGCGGCGAACGTCATGGCGCTGACGAAGCTATTGACCAGTCCGCCCGGCTGGCTGCTGAACCAGCCATCGAGGGTATCGGGCGCACGAAAGTCGCGCGCGTAGATCAGCCCCTCATCGGTGCCCACCCACAGCCGGCCACGGCGATCCTGCGCCAGGGCATTGACGCGCGTTCGCTCCTCGCCCTCGATCAACTGGCGCCCCTGCCAGCCGCCGTTCTGATAGACGTACAATCCGACATCGGTGCCGGCCCAGATGCGACCGCCGGTGCGCTCGACCAGCAGCGCGTAGACCGTGCCGCGGGGAAGATCCTTGTTGCCCAGCGCCTGCCAGGCGCCGCTGGCGTTGCGTTTCCACACCCCCTGGCCGGCCGTGCCGACCAGCAGGTCGCCGTCGGCGCCGGCCGCCAGCGACCAGATCTCGATCCCGCGCAGTTGATCCTCCACGATGGCCCGGTCGCCTTTCAACCGCGCCAGGCCCCTGGCCGTGCCGGCCCACACGCCTTCCTCGCCGTTGCCGACCGGCAGGAGCGCGCGCACGTCGTTATCCGGCAGGCCCTGCGCGGTCGTCCAGAGGGATGCGCATTCGCGGCCATCGGCCGCGCAACGGGCCACGCCGCCGGCCTGGGTGCCGAACCAGAGCGCCGCATCGGCCGTCTGCGCGATGGCCCGCACCCGGCCGGCGGGCAGGCCGTCGCGCTCGCCGAACGATCTCCAACTGCCGTTGTAGCGGCTGGCGCCGACATCGGTGCCGAACCACAGCGCGCCGTCTTGTGCCTGAAACACGGCCGAAACGCTGCCGGATGCCAACCCGTCGTTGGTGGTGAAGGTCTGCCACAGGTCGCCCGGACCGCCTTCGGCATGGGCCTCGCGGACCGCCATGCTTAGAAGCAGACAGATACAGGCAACCGCCCAGATATATCGAACCAGCATCGCGATGGTAGCTCCTCGTCTCCTCGAATAATGAAATGACTTTTCCGTAGTTCTACGGACTGCGGCACACACTCCTCTGTGCTAGATTGCTAATTAGAGAAAAAATATCCTATCAATGACCCGGGGGCGCCGGTCGCAGACCGGCTGCAAGCTCGCTCAAAGGGAGTCTGTGACCTCCGTCGCCCCTACTTTTTGGAAAGGTACAGAAGAAAAGCCATTGTCATCATTGCCGAAATTCGAATCAGAGCATGAATCAAGCGACAAAAAAATCAGTATATTCGGTAATATGCTTTGTAATGATTGGGTATCATTAATGAATATCCAGAGGCTGGATTCTGGTTCACATGAGAGTCTAAACTGGCCAGCCTGAAAATAGCCGTCACGTGCCAGGCATCTTGCAGAGTGCCTGGCACGCAAGGTCAGCAAGTCTGATCGACCGATAATTCGCAACAGCTCCCTGCCTGACATTGATCTGGCTGCCTTCGCTCAAGGCGGTCGGGCATAGGCCTGAAGCCCTGATTGCGCAGACATGTCGGACGATGGAAAAGGAGGGACACGATGAACGCCAGACTATTATCAGCCATTTTGCTCGCATCGCTCCTCGCCATGCTCGCCTTGCCGGGCATGGGATGGGCCGCGCCCCTTGCCGTTGCGCCGGCCGATCATGTTGCCGCTTCGACGAAGGGAGCAAGCGCTCAGGTCGCCATCAGCGCCGCCGGGGCCGTCAAATGCCCGAGCGTCTATCGGGTGCGCTTCGGCGAGACCCTTGCTTCCATTGCCGCCCGCTGCGGCGTCACCACGACCGCCATCGTCAAAGCGAACGGCCTCCGCTCGACGCGCGTCTGGCCCGGCCAACGGCTCTACATCCCGGCCCCGACCACGACCTTGACCAAGCCACAACCGACGCCGTCCCCCAAGTCCGCGCTGCCCTAATGGCCTGTTCTGCCGCAAGGCGCGCAATTGATCACAAATCTGTCGCCATTATAGCACAAAAGTTCAGAAAATGCAATCCCCTTATTTGACAATTTCGACACGAGCCAATGCCGCGGCCACCTGCGGCGCTGTGGTCGGCAGGCCCGCGGCCACCTGCCCCACCCGCCAGCCGCTCACCTGCTCCTGAGCGCCTGCCGGCCCGGCCCCCACCCGGCCGATCAGCGCGTGCCCCCAGCGAAAGCGCCCCCGCAGATCCACCGTTGATCCCAGCGACCGCAACGCTTCCACCGCCTCGGCGCCCAGATTGAGCGACGCCTCATCGCGCACCGCCGCGGCCACCACGGTGCCCGGCGCCAGGCCGGCCACCCATTCGGCGAGTCGCCGCGCGGCCGCCGGGTCGGCGTGCGTGTCGAACGCGGCCACGGCGAGCACGCGGCCGTCGGCCCCGTCGAGGGCCACCAGATTGTAGCCGCGACGGTTGGGCGAGACATCCACCCCGTCTACGTAGATGTGCGCGAAATCGCCCGTCTCCTGGCCGGCGCTGCGCACCACCAGCGACACGGGAAGGGCCGGGCCGGCCCCCGCAACGGCCATGCCGCGCTCGGGCAGATCGGCTACGGCCGCCAGGCGCGAGAAGCGCAGGCGGACGTCGCTCAACGCGGGCCGCGATGCAGCGGCCGGCAGATCGAACGCCATCCACGAGCGCGTCGTGGGCAACGCGGCCCGGCCCACGAAACGGCCATCCACGTAGACCGCCATCTCCTCATCGGGGGCCATCGCCCACAGATCGAACCGGAGGCCGCGCGCCGTCGGCCCCAGCGGCAGGAGCAGGCGCGCCTCCCGGCGCTGCGCGTAGACCGCCTCGCCGAGCCCCGGCGGGCTCCACCCTTCGGCCAGCACCATCCCTCCGGCCTCCGTCTCGAACGAGAAACGAGCGGGCGGGGTCAGATCGGCCGCGACCCGGTAGAGCGCCAGGGGACCTTCTTCCGCGACGAGCTCCAGGGGCAACAACCGGCGCAGGGCCGCCTCGGTGGCCGCGGGCATCTTGTCGCGATGCGCCATCACGTAGCGGATGTTCCAGGTGGCGGCCCAGTCGCGCGCCAGCGCCGCCTCCTCGGAAGTGATCGGTTGCGCGGCAAGAGCGCCGCGCAGCGCGTCGTGTTGGGGCACATCGGCCGCGTTGGTGAGGGCGATCAGCCGGGCCAGGGTGGGCTGCTCGCTGAAAAACTGGAACTTGAACTCGGGATTGCGCGAGGTGTTGCCGCCCAGGATCCGCTTGCCGTGGGCCGTCTGGTTCCAGAGCTGTTGCATGATCACCACATCCTGCTTGCCGGCCACGCGCGCGCCATTGCGCCAGCCGGGCGGCAGCTCGAGCAGCGCGAAATCGCCCGCCGCGGCCGCCACCCGGCCGTAAAGCGCAGGAACGCGCAGGTCGGAGAGGGGCAGGGGGATCGAGAGGTGCTCGAAGAGGAGCAGCAGGGCCAATGCCGCCAACGCGGCCGGCGGACCGGGCCGGAAGCCGGGGCGTTGCGCCAGGCGGCCCGCCAGATGTGCGGCGCCCGCCGCCGCCAGCGGCGCCAGCGCCATCAGCAGCATGACGCTGTAGCGCGAGGGATAGCGATTCCCTTTGTAAAACGGCAGCCGCGCCACCAGGTCGAAGGGCAGGGGCACACGCAGGTCGTGGCCGGCCACCCGCAGGCTGGGGCCCAGGGTGAGCACGAAGAAGAGCAGGGCCGCGGCGGCCCAGAAGAACGTCCCGGCACGACGTCGGCCGCGGCGCAGGCCGATGGCCGCCAGCGCAAGCGCGACATAGCCCACGTAAATCTGTTGGCCCTTGTTCACCGGAAAATGCGTGCCGTCGGGCTGGGGCGCCGAATCGTGCGCGATGGCCCGCGTGAGGCCGCCGAAGAGCGGATGCAATTGGGTCGGCAGGAGATAGCCCGCCAGGTCGGCCGAGAAGATGTCGGCGAAGCCGCCGCCCGCGGTGAAGAAATCCCCCTCGGCGGCCAGGTCGGGCAACATGTTGGCCAGGATGGGGACCAGGCCGATGCCGCACAGCGCGACCAGGAGCGCGACGCGCGCGATCGGAGAGCCGACGGCCGGCCACCTGGCGCCGGATTGCGGCGGCCCGCCGCGTGCCCTCAGCGCGACGATCAGCCGCCAGAGGACGGCCAGGGCCAGGAAGATGCCCAGGAAAGACGCGTAAGTCAGCTCGGCGTAAGCTTGAAACACGATGAAGAGCGCGGCCAACGCGGCATCGCGCGGCCGGCCCGTGCGCCGCACGGTGCGCACGATGTAGAGCGCCGCGAACGGGATCCATTGCGAGCTGGCGATGTTGCCCTGGCCCAGCGCCGCATAGAACAGCTTGGCCGATGCAAAGGCGTAAAGCAGCGCGCCGATCATGGCCGGCCATGATCGGGGGAGAAAGCGTCGGCCATCGCCCGCCCCGTGTTCATCCGAACCAGGCCGTTCATGCCTCATTCGTGGACGGCCCCCGGCCTTCGCCAGGAAATCCAGGCACAACAGGTATGCGCCGAAGCCGCCGAGGACGAAGGACGAAAGGAGCAGCAGGTTATAGGCGGGAATGAGGCCGAACACGGCCTGCAAGGGGATGGCCAACAGACCGTTGAGCACGGTCAACGTATAGAAGGCCAGGTTGATGCCCACCGGCCAGAACTGCCAGGCCACCTGAAACGGATTCTGCGGTCGATCCACCAGCGCGTGCTTGAGCCACCACAGGTTCCACGCCAGCGACGGGTCGTCTATGCCGTCGCCGGGCACATGCGTGGCGAAATGCGCGGCGAGCGGCCAGGTCAACACCAGGCTGAGCCCGACCAGCGCGGCCAACGGCCCGATCCATTGCCATCGCGCTCGCCCTCTGCCGGAAAGCACGATCTTTTCCTCCGCTTGTGCGTCCACAAGTGCATTATGCCATTAGCCGGCCAAAACCCAAAGCCGCAATGCCCAATATCTGATGCCCCCCCGCGATCGCCGTGCCCTCCGACCACACATAGCACACATGCGTTTGACCATTTGCCCTTGCTTGCGTTAGAATGAAATTCATAGCACAAACATCTCTGGAGCCATCTATGGGCCGTTACCAGGACGCCCTGGAATATATCTATAGTTTCGTGAGCCACGAGAGACAGGTCCGCTACGGCAACGGCGCCGCCGGCCTGAGCCTGGAGCGCATGTACGATCTGTTGGAGCGGCTGGGTCGGCCGCAAGAGCGGTTCCGCTGCGTACACATCGCCGGTACGAAGGGCAAGGGTTCGACCTCGGCCATGATCGAATCGGTGCTGCGCGCGAGCGGCTATCGCACCGGGCTCTACACGTCGCCGCACCTGCACACCTTTCGGGAGCGCATCCGGCTCAACGGCGCGCTGATCACGAAGGCCGCGGTGGTGGAGCTGCTCGCGGCGCTGCGGCCGGCCATCGAGGCCACTCCCGGCATCAACACGTTCGAGATCATGACCGCGCTGGCGTTCGCCTTCTTCGCCCGACAGGGGGTCGAATGGGCCGTGATCGAGACCGGTCTGGGCGGCCGCCTGGATCCGACCAATGTGGTGTCGCCGGCCGCGTGCGCCATCACTTCGATCGGCTACGATCACATGGATCTGCTGGGCCCCACGCTGGAGCTGATCGCGCGCGAGAAGGCCGGCATCATCAAGCCGGGCGTGCCCGTCGTCAGCGCGCCGCAGGCGGCCGAGGCGCGGGCCGTCATCGAGCAGACCAGCGCGCGGCAGAACAGCCCGCTGATCCTGATCGGCCGCGATTGGGCCATCGGGTGTCGGCAGGCCGATCTGTGCGGCCAGACCGTCACCGTGCGCCAGGTGCATACCGATCGAGGGCACGTCGGCCGGCCGCCGGCATGGGACGCGGCCGACCTGGCCGACCTGCGCATCCCGCTGACGGGCGCGCACCAGCTCGACAACACGGCGACCGCGGTGGCCACCCTGGCCGAGCTGCGCAACCAGGGCGCCGCGATCGGCGCCGAAGCAGTGCGCGCCGGATTGGCGACCACCCGCTGGCCGGGCCGCTTCGAGCTGCTCCACCGCCGGCCCGACCTGGTGGTAGATTGCGCCCACAACAGCGACTCGGCGTTGCGCCTGCGCGAGACGCTGGGCCGCTTCTACCCGACGCAGCCCGGACGACGCCTGGCGCTGGTGTTCGGCGCCTCGGCCGACAAAGACATCCGGGCCATGTTGGCCGCCCTGTTGACCGACTCGCCGGCCGACGGATATGCCGCGCCGGCCCGACTGGTGACGACCCGCAGCGGCCACCCGCGGCAGGCCGATCCGGGCCGCCTGGCAGAGATCGCGCGCACCCTCGCGCCGGAGATGCCGATCGTCGTCAGCGACTCGCTGGCCGAGGCGCTGGCCGACGTGCGGGCGTGGGCCACGGCCGATGACGTGATCTGCGTGACCGGCTCGATCTTCGTCGTCGCGCAGGCCCGCCGCGCCTGGGCGGCCGATCACCCAGAAGCTTTCAGGGCCGATGATTGGGTATTTCAGGACGAAACCCCCGGCCAACCTGTACCGGATGATGTGACAGAAGTGGAGGTCACTTGGCATATCTGAAGTCGAATTTCGCATCTGACGCAAAAAACGATTGGGCCTTGCTCAATCTGTTTGCACGCACGCGCGGCACGCGGCGCAGCGAGCCGCGGCGATCGCATAGCCACGAGATCGAAGGGCTGGAGGGCAACGAATATCCGCTCCTGCCTTCGCCCGATGCCGTGGTCTTTCCGAACATGGTCATGCCGCTCTTCCTGGGCCGCGACCGGTCCGTGCGGGCGGTGGAAGCAGCCGAGGCGATGCACGTGCCGCTGCTGGTCGTCGCCCAGCGCAACCCGGAGGTGGAAGACCCCGACCTCTCGGACCTCTACACGATCGGCACGGCCGTAGAGGTGGGCCGCATCTTGCGCATGCCCGACGGCAGCACCACCGTGTTGGTGCAGGGAATCGAGCGGGTGCGCATCGTCGAGCTGATAGATACCGAGCCCTATCTGCGCGTGCGCGGGGTGCCCCTTTACGAGGACGAGCGCCACGACATGGCCAGCGAGGCGCTGATGCGCGCGGTGTTGGCGCTCTTCGAGAAGGTGGTCAGCCTGAACCAGAACCTGCCCGAGGATGCCTATGTCGCGGCGATGAACGAGAAGGAGCCCGGCAGTCTGGCCGATCTGCTGGCGCACGTGCTGGATCTCGACCTGGAACAGCGCCAGGAGCTGCTGGAGACCCTGGACGTCAACGCCCGGCTGCAACGGCTGAGCATCATGCTGGGCCAGGAGCTCGACGTGCTGGAGCTGGAAGATCGCATCCAGACCCAGGTGCAACAGGAGCTGGACAAGTCGCAGCGCGAATACTACCTGCGCGAGCAGATGCGGGCCATCCAAAACGAGCTCGGCGAGGAGGACGAGACGCAGCGCGACATCCGCGAGCTGCGGGAGAAGCTCGCCGCCAGCGGCATGCCCGAGGCGGTGCGCGCCAAAGCCGAGGAGGAGATCAAAAAGCTCAGCGCCATGCCGCCGATGTCGCCGGAAAGCACCGTGATCCGCAACTACCTGGATGTGCTGCTGGGACTGCCGTGGCAAACCGAGACCGAGGACAACCTGGACATCGCGCGCGCCAAACAGATCCTCGACCAAAACCATTTCGGCCTGCCGAAGGCCAAAGAGCGCATCCTGGAGCACATCGCGGTGCGCAAGCTGGCCCGCGAGAAGATGAAGAGCCCGATCCTGTGCTTCGTCGGGCCGCCGGGCACCGGCAAAACCAGCCTGGGCAAGTCCATCGCCGAGGCGCTGGGGCGCAAGTTCGTGCGCGTGAGCCTGGGCGGCGTGCGCGACGAGGCCGAGATTCGCGGCCATCGCCGCACCTACATCGGCTCGATGCCCGGCCGCATCATCCAGACCATGCACAACGCGGGCACGATCAATCCGCTCTTCATGCTCGACGAGATAGATAAGCTGGGCATGGACTTCCGGGGCGATCCGGCCGCGGCGCTGTTGGAGGTGCTCGATCCGGAGCAGAACCACGCGTTCAGCGACCATTATCTCGAGGTGCCCTACGACCTGAGCAAGGTGATGTTCATCACCACGGCCAACATCCTGGACCCGATCCCGCCGGCCCTGCGCGACCGGATGGAGGTGATCGAGTTTCCCGGCTATGTGGACGAAGAGAAGCTGGCGATCGCCCGGCAGTTCCTGATCCCGCGGCAGCTCGAGGCGCACGGCCTGAAGCCGGATCAGGTGGAGTTCACCACGGCCGCGCTGCGCGCCATCATCCGGGAGTACACCTATGAGGCCGGCGTGCGGAACTTCGACCGCGCCATCGCCAACATCTGCCGGAAGATCGCCCGGCGCATCGCCGAAGGGAAGCCGGCGCCGAAGCGCATCACGCCCGGCATGTTGAACAAGCTGCTCGGTCCGCCCGAATACAGCGAGTGGCTGGCGAACGACGCGGACGAGGTCGGCGTGGCCAACGGCCTGGCCTGGACCGAGGCCGGCGGCGACGTGATGCAGGTGGAAGTGTCGGTCATGGAGGGCAAAGGTAGCCTCACCCTCACCGGCCAGCTCGGCGAGGTGATGCAGGAATCGGCGCAGGCCGCCCTGACCTACGCGCGCAGCCACGCCAAAGAGCTCGGCATCGGCGAGGTGGACTTCGACAAGATAGACCTGCACGTCCACGTGCCCGAGGGCGCGATCCCCAAGGATGGCCCCAGCGCCGGCGTCACCATCGCCACCGCGATGATCTCGGCGCTCAGCGAGCGGCCCGTGCGCCATGAGGTCGCCATGACCGGCGAGATCACCCTGCGCGGCCGCGTGTTGCCCATCGGCGGGCTCAAGGAGAAGCTGATGGCGGCCCATCGCAACCGGCTGAAGACCGTCATCATCCCGAAGCGCAACCAGAAGGACCTGGTGGACGTGCCGCGCGACGTCCAGCGGGAGCTCAAGATCGTGCTGGTCGAGCGGATGGACGAGATCCTGCCCATCGCGCTGGTGCCCGGCGAACCCAAGCCCGTGAAGGTCCGCCAGAGCCGTTCCCGAAAGAAACGGGCCGAGACGCCGCCGGCCGAGACGGCTGAACCGGCCGCCAGCCCGAAGAACGGGGCGGCCGTGCCGGTAGCGGCACGGCCGCGGGCGTCGCGGGCGGGCATCGGCGGAGTCCGGCGTTAGCGGGGGCGCGCAAAGTCCCGATCGCTCTGATGAAAGGAGCGCACCGTGAGGTTCTCCCGCATTGTCATCATCGTGTTGGCCGTTATCGCGGGGGGGCTGCTGATCTTCTCCTCTCTCCGCTCGCGCGTGTCGTTGCCGACCGCCGGCGGCACCAATCTGCCGCTCGATCTGCAAACGATCATCCCGGCCTCCTGGAAAGTGGTGCCGGGCCAGTACAAGGCGTGCGATTTCGACGGCGATGGCGAGAAGGAGTACCTGGTCATCTACAGCTACGACGCCGGCGCGGTGGCCGACCGCAGCCTGATCGGCGGGGTGGTCTACGATCTGCAGGTCAACCGGCCGCCGCAGGCGCCCGGCGTCGAGGCGCCCTACCGGCCGGCGTTCATGACGCCCTATCGGCTGTTGCCCGACATGTACGGCGGCAAGGGCCAGGGCTATCTGGGCCAGAGCCGCGTGACGGTCGCCCTGTTTCCGCCGGTGACCGACGTCGCGAAGTGTCGGGCCGGCGAGATCGCGATCTACGGCTACAGCTACGATACCCTGCCCACCACCCTTTCGATCTTCCGGTGGGCCGGGGAGTTGTTGGGCTATGTCGGGTGGCAGGCGCAGGGCAACGTGCGGCTGGTGGCCCTCGACGCCGAGGGCAAGGCCGGCACCGACAAGCCGGTCGTCAGCGTCTATACCTATAACCAGCTCAACCAGCGCAGTCTCCTCTGCGCGGTGCGCGCCTACCGTCGCACGCCGCCGATCGGCAAAGACGAGCTGCCGGCCGGCCTCGATTTCGCCGAGATCCAGGCCGAATACACGATGGACTTCTGCTACGGCGCGCCGAAAGACCCCGCCTATCCCGAAGGCGTGGTCGTCGCGCTGTTGCGCGGGCAGAATCCGCCGGAGGGCTCCCCGACCGGCGCCAGCTATCTGACGGCCGACGCGCAGGCCGCCCTGCCGGCCGGCCTGGCGTTTCTCAAAGAGGCCAAACGCGATAAACATCCGATCCGCGTCCTCTCGGTCTCGACCCCCGGATCGCTCGGCTGGTATCCGCCGCAGGGCACCCGCTTCACCTGGACACCTCCGGGCACGCCATCGGCCACGCCGCAGGTCTGGTGGATGGGGAACGACGCGCCGGCCCAGGTGGAGACGGAGATCGCGCTGAGCGATGGCACGGTCCGCCTGGTGCGCTGGACCCTGGTGAGCTTCTCCAGCGAAAAGGCCAACGCCGATCTGATATGGCGCATCACGCGCGTGGAGCTACCCTGACGTAACGCAAGCCTCCGGCTTGCGGCCCAGGCCGCCCAACGACGTACAAGCCGGAAGCTTGTGTTACAACTATGCCTGTAACGCAAGCCTCCGGCTTGCGGCCCGACATCGAAGGCCTTTACATGATGCCCGGAAGATCCGACCACACCCTCGAAGAGATCATGGCCCTGCTCGCGGAGGGGCCGGGCGAACGCGTGGCGTTCGCGCCGCCTGCCGCATCGCCGGCGCGCCTGGCCGAACATCTGATCGCGCTCGCCAACGCGCACGGCGGCGTCCTGCTGCTCGGCGTGCAGGCCAACGGCAAGCCCGTCGGCGTGGCCGATCCGCAGGAGGCGCGGGCCGGCATCCAGGCGGCCGGCCTCCTCTCGACCCCGCCGCTGATCCTGCCGCTGCCGCAGATCGTCGAGCTGGATGGCCGGCTCATCTGTCTGGTGGAGGTCCCTCCCGGCCTGCCGCACGTCTACAGCCTCAACGGCCGCTACCTGACCCGCACGGGGGGCCGCAACCGGCTCCTCAGCGCGGGCGAGCTGACCAGTCTGCTCCTGGAACGCGGGGAGGCGGGGTTCGAGTCGCGCGTTGCGCCGGCGGCCACCCTCGCCGACCTGGACCCGGCCCAGGTGGCCGCCTATCTGGCGGCCATCGGCCAGCCGGACGGCGATCCGCAGCAGATCCTGCTCGCGCGCGGATGCCTGGTGCCCACCGCCGATGGCCCGACGCCCAGCTATGCCGGCATCCTGCTCTTCGGCCGCCAGCCGCAACGCTTCCTGCGCCACGCCGAGATCATCCTGGTGCGCTATGCCGGGCCGACGATGGGGGACGAATTCCTGCGCCACGACGCCACCGGCACCCTGCCCGATCAGATCCGCCAGGCCGAGACGTTCATCAAAGCCAACATGCGCCGCGGGATGCGCATCCGGGGCTTTACGCGGGAAGAAATCACGGAATATCCCCTGCCGGTCGTGCGCGAGGCCATCGTCAACGCGGTGGCGCACCGCGACTACGCGATCCGCGGAGAGGGCATCCGCGTGCTCATCTTCAGCGATCACCTGGAGGTCTACAGCCCGGGCCGGCTGCCGGGACACGTCACCCTCGACAACCTGATGACCGAGCGCTTCTCGCGCAACGAGGCCATCGTCCAGGTGCTCTCCGATCTGGGCTTCGTGGAACGGCTGGGCTACGGCATAGATCGCATGGTGGCGGCCATGAAAGAAGCCGGCCTCCCGGAGCCGACCTTCGAGGAAACCGCGGCCGGCTTTCGGGTCACGTTGCGGGGACACGGCGAGGAGTTGGTCAGCCAAGAGGCGACGGCCCAGCGCTGGACCAATCGTCGGCTCAATCCGCGACAGGAGAAGGCGCTCGCCTATCTGAGCGAACACGGCACCATTACGAACCGGGAATTTCGCGAGCTGTGCCCGGAGCTGAGCGACGAGACGATCCGCCGCGAGCTGGCCGATATGGTGGATCAGGGGCTGATCATGAAGGTGGGAGATCGCAAGGCGACGTATTACATCTTGAAGTAGAGGCGGCCGCCGTTTTGGATTGCGGGGCCACGGCCCCGCTTTCGCCGACCCAAGCGGCGCCCAGTCGCCGCAGGCCAAAAAGGGGCGGACGCCGTCCGCCCCTACTCGTCCAGCTCGATGATCCGGCCGTCGCGCAGGTGCAGGCGGATCGCCGTCATGGCCGGATCGGTCGCGGCCTCGACCTGGCCCACCGGGCAGCTTTCCCCCGGCCGCATCGGATAGAGCAGCGTGACCAGCCGCGCCGGGCCGGCCACCCGCCATTCGTACATCGCGGTCGGCGTGGGCGCATATTCGCCCTGCTGATGGTTCTTGATCGCCTTCCAGCCCTGGAACTCGGGGGTCTCCTCGCCGCTGACCACGCGCACGCTCAGCCCGGCCGCGGGCATCGGAATGATCGCCAGGTTGGGTTGGCCCTCGTCGGCGCTGTGCACCGCCAGGCCGTCGGCCGCGGCGCGGTCGGCGTTCAGATGCCACAAGACCTGATAGGTGTGATCGGCCGCGTCGGCCGGCGTCAGGCGATCGATCACCAGCACGCAGGGGCCGATGCCCGCCTCGGGCATCCCTTTCTTCAGGAAGATCACCCGGCGCCGATGCGTCGCGAGCGGCTCGGCCAGGGGACCGTAGCCCTCGGCATAGATCCCTTCGGCCACATCCCGCTCCGGGCCGATGAGCAAGCGGCCGTCCGAAGGGATCGTCACGTCGAAAGCGGCCCGGTTGTAGCTCAGCCGGCGGTTCTGATCCTGCCCGTCCACCCGAATGGTGTTGTGCGCCCGCGTCGAGAGGACGTAGCGCCGCATCTCGGACGCGTCATAGGCGTAGTTGCCGCCCTCGGTGAGGAGCAGCCGGCCGTGCGCATGCAGCAGCAGGTTCAGCTTGTCCTCGTGCTGGTGCCCGTAGCCGAAGTGCCCGGCGTCGAGCAGCGCCCACATGGCGTCCCCTTCCCAGCCGGTGCGCATCACGTAGTAGCCCGCGTAGGGAAACGCGTGCGAGGTCACGGCCGGCGGCCGCCCCTGCGCGCCGCGCGTGTGGGCCCACAGGAAATCGGCCCGTTCGGGGTAATCCTGCACCGCGTTCTTCATCAGCCGCGCCACTTCATGCCAGCCGCCGTCGTTCACATCGGGCAGGCGGCCGTCGGGCATCATCATCAGCACGTTGACCGTATGCATCCGCTCCAGGCCGGCGCGAAACGCGGCCGGAATCGGCTCGTCGTAAGCGCGGCACACGTCTATCAGCCACTGATAGTTGTTGATGTCCACCTGGTGGTAGCCGGTCGAAAGCTCCACCTGCCAGCCGTCGGGATAGACCTGCGCGTCCAGCTCCTCGACCAGTCGCTCGAAGGCGTAGGCCTTCCATGCGGCCGCGTCGCGGAACTGCGGATAGAGGATGCCGATCTGCGCCAGGCCGTTCATCTCCATGATCAGCCAGTTGCCGGTGCGGTGGAAGTTGCGCAGCCGCCAGCCGTGTTCCCAGACCGACTTGTACCAGTCCACGAGCACGTCGTCGGTGAAGTGCGGCGACTTGTAGAAGCTGTGCAACGCCCACTGCCACGCGCCGCCCATGCGAATGCCCGCCTCGATGGTGCGCCAACAGAGGGTGGCGGCACCGTCGGCGTTCTCCGGCACGATCGCCTGGCGCACCCAACTGCGGAAGAAGCGCACGAACGCCTCCGCGTAGCGCTCGTCGCCGGTCGCCCGATAGCGTTCGGCCAGGATCGCCCATTCGGGATGGCGGCTGAGCTGCCACGTCCACTCGCGGTACTGGTTGAAGGTGGGGTTGCTGAACCAATCCACTTCGCCGGTGAACTTGTGCGGCGTGCCGCACGAGATCAGCTCGCCCGTCAGGATGCGTTCGGCGGCCTCCTCGACCGTCTCGCCCTCCTTCATGAAGTGCGTGCCCCGGAACTCCCGCTCGATGCGCAGAAAGCGCTCCGGCTGCAGCGTCCGGCGCACCTCGGCGGCGAACAGGCGCCGCGCCGCGGCAAAGTCGCCGTGCGCCACGGCCTCGGGAATGCCTTCCAGGCCGGGGCGAGTCGTGTCTATCTTCACAAAGAAGTCCGCGTCGCTCAACCGCGGACCGACGGTGGGTTCCATATCAACGTGCTCCTTTGACCTTTTCGACTTCCGCCATCATTTCCACCACGCTGGCGCGGCCCGTTTCCGTATCCGCGCCCAACATGCGCGCCAGCTCGGCCACCCGCTCGTCCCCCTCCAGCCGGCGCACGCGGGTCACGGTCCGCTCGCCGATCACGTGCTTGCTGACGTGAAAGTGCACATCGCCGTAGGCCGCCAGTTGCGGCAGATGGGTGATGCAGAGCACCTGATGGGCGAAGGTCCGGGCGTCATCCCTCGTCAACCCCCACAGCTTGCGGCCCACCGTCGCGCCCACGCGGCCGCCGATCCCCTGATCAATCTCGTCGAAGATCAACGTCGGGGTCTCGTCGGCGCGGCCGAGGACGGTCTTGAGCGCCAACATGAGCCGCGAGGTCTCGCCGCCGGACGCGACCCTGGCCAGCGGTCGCAGCGGTTCGCCCGGGTTGGCCGAGACCAGAAAACTGACCGCGTCGAGGCCGTGGAGGTCGAACGCGTAGCGGCCGGGCTGTTCGCCGGCCGCCGCGGCCGCGTCGGCATCCACCACCGCGCCGGCCGGATCGGCCGTCCAGGCGATCTGCACGCCGAAGCGCGCGCGGGCCATCTGGAGGTCGGCCAGCTCGGCCTCGATGGCGCGCGCCATGCGGTCGGCGGCCGCGCGGCGATCGGCCGAGAGCTGTGCGGCCCGCCGGCCCAGCTCGGCCAACAGCCGCGCCTCCTCGGCCTCCAACTCTTCGATGCGCTCGCTCGCGTGGGTGATCGTCTCGAGCTCGGCCGCGGCGCGCTGGCCATACGCCAGGATCTCGGCGATCGTGTCGCCGTACTTGCGCTGGAGGCCGCGGATCAGATGCAGCCGCTCTTCGACCTGCGCCAGCCGCCGCGGGTTGAACTCGATCTCGTCCCGATAGCGGCCCAGCTCGCGGGCCAGGTCGTCCAGGAGCGCGGCGGCCTGCTCCAGTTGCTCGGCCAGGGGCGCCATGGTCGGATCCACGCGCGTCAGGCGACCCAACGCCTGTTCGACGCCGCCCAGGGCATCCAGCACGGCCGCCTGCTCGCCGTCGCTCTCCTGCAACAGGCGGAGCGCCTCGGTGGTGAGCTGCGCCAGTTGCTCCGCGTTGGCCAGCCGACGCCGCTCGGCCTCCAGCTCTGCCAGCTCCCCTTCCTGCAACCGGGCCGCGCGGATCTCCTGCACCTGATAGGTGAGCAGATCAATGCGCCGGGCGCGCTCGCGCTCGTCCTGGCGCAGTCCCTCCAGCTCGCGGCGCACGCTGCGCACCCGGCGCGCCAGGTCGGCCACCGCGGCCACCTGCTCGTGCAACCCGGCGTAGCGGTCGAGCAGGCCGATGTGCTCGCGCTCGCGCAACAGAGCCATGTGCTCGCCCTGGCCGTGCACTTCGACCAGGAGGCCGCCGATCTCGGCCAACAGCGCGCTGCTGACGGCCCGGCCGTTCACGCGGCCGACCGAGCGACCGTTGGCGCGCACCTCGCGCGCCAGCACCAACACATCGGCGGCATCGCCTTCCAGGCCGTGCTCGGCCAGAAGCGGCGCCAGCCGCGCGACGGCGGCCGGCGCCAGTTGAAACGTCCCCTCGATCTCGGTGCGCTCCGCGCCGGCCCGAACCACCTCTTGCGAAGCCCGGTCGCCCAACAACAGGTTGACCGCATCGATGATGATGGATTTGCCCGCGCCCGTCTCGCCCGTCAGCACGTTGAAGCCGGGGCCAAAGCTCAGCTCGAGCGCCTCGATGATCGCCAGGTCGCGAATGCGTAGTTCAGCAAGCATAGCAGATCGTCAGGACTCCAGGCGGCGCACCTGCGGTTGAAAGAGAAAAATGTAGCACGAGAACAACAACGTCACCGCGGCGCCCAGGATGATCGTCAGGGTCGTGCCGTAGGCCTGGGCCACCGCGCCGGCGAGCAATGAGCCGATCGGCATCGTGCCCATGAACATCAACGAATAGACGCTCATCACCCGGCCGCGCAACTGGTCGGGCACGATGGCCTGCACCAGCGTGTTGCTGGTTGTGTTCTGGGTGATGAAGCCGAAGCCGACGACGACCAGGATGCCGAGCGACAGGATAAACGAGCGCGAGAACGCAAAGGCAAGCAACGCCATCGGAAAAAGGAAGGAGCCGAAGGTCAGTTGCCACCCCTTGCGCCGCGAGCGCGTCAGGCTGGCCACCACCAGCGACCCGATGAGCGCGCCGACCCCGACGGCGGCCGTCAGCGCGCCCAGGCCGGCCTCGCCCACGCCCAACACGTCCACGGCGTAGGCGGGCAACAGGACCGAATAGGAGAAGCCGAAGAGCGAGGTCACCGCAACCATGGCCACCAGCGCCCGCACCACCGGCGACTCCCAGACATAGTGCAACCCCTCGGCGATCTCCTCGGTAAAGTGGCGGGTGCGGATCGGCCTGGCGGCTTCGTTCAGACGCATGCCGGCCAGGGCGATCAACACGGCCACGAAGCTCAGGCCGTTCAGGAAGAAGCACCAGGCCGCGCCCACGGCCGCCAGGATCACGCCGCCGACCGCCGGGCCCACGACGCGGGCCAGGTTGAACATGGTGGAGTTGAGGGCGATGGCATTTTGCAGATCGCGGCGGTCGTCCACCAGCTCCACCGTCAGCGCGAGCCGGGCCGGCGAATCGAACGCATTGGCGATGCCCAGGATAAAGCCCAGGAGCGCGATGTGCCACACCTGGATCAGCTTCACGCCGGCCAGGAACGCCAAAATGAAGGCGCAGATCATCATGGCGGTCTGGGTTACCATGATCATCTTGCGCCGGGAGACGCGATCGGCCAGCGCGCCGGCCGGCAACATGAAGAGCAGGGTAGGGATCGATCCGGCGAACGCGATGGTGCCCAGCGCCAGCCGCGAGCCGGTGATCTCATACACCAGCCATCCCTGGGCCACCCCCTGCATCCAGGTGCCCATCAGCGACAGCACCTGGCCGACGAACCAGCGCCGATAGTTGGCATAACGGAGCGCGGCGAACGTCGTCGGCAGCCGATCGGCCATAGCAGATCCTTGAGTCATGCGTTGTCCTTGACCGTTACCACAAACGGGCCATGATGGCGCTGGCGGCCAGGACGGCCGTCAGGAGCACATCCAGGCGGAAAAGCGCCGTGGGCGGCAAGACCCCCACGATCACCAGCAGGCCCCACGCCTCCAACAGGCCCACCGCCCACCCGCCGGCCGCGATATACTTCTGGTAGCGCCCGCGGCGCCTGCCCACCGCCCGGCGCACCGCCTCGGCGACCAGCCCGCCGGCCGCCGGGCCGACGAAGAAAGCGACGATGAAACTGAAGAGGCCGAAAATGCCCAGGAAAAGATAAAGCAGCAAACCCAATCCAAAGCCCAACGCGTCCGCCACGATCGCGGCGATGAACGGGTCGGCCGGCCGATCGTTGAAGAAGACCGCCTGTTGCTGGTTCACGCACTCTTTGCAACGATAGCCGACCGGCGTGCGCACCGCGCACTCCATGCAGATCGGCTTGTCGCAGCGATTGCAGCGCAACATCGTCTCGCGATCGGGATGATTGGCGCAGCGCAAAGTTGTTTCGACCATCAGCGCTCCATCCTACCCACCTACCCATTTACCAATCTACCAATCTACCAACCTACCCACCTACCCATCTACCACCGCAACCGCTCCATCAGCGTCCGGTAGAAATAGGCGCGATCCTGCACGCGCACGAACCGGCTGACGTGCTCGCTGGCGCGCACATCTATCCGGTCCCCGTTGTCCAGCGTGATCTCGAACTGGCCATCTACGGTGAGGATCGGGACATGATCGGCATACACGCGCAGGGTGACCGTGGCGCCCTGCGACAAGACGATGGGCCGATCCAGGCTCAGGTGCGGACAGATCGGAATCAGGAGGATGTTCTTCAGCTCGGGCGGCAGGATCGGGCCGTTGGCGGCCAGCGCGTAGCCGGTGCAACCGGTCGGCGTTGCCACGATCACGCCGTCCGCGCGGTAGCTCGTCAGATAGCTCTGATCCACCCACGTTTCGACGGTGATCAGCCGCGCCAGGCCCCCGCGGCTGACGACCACGTCGTTGAGGGCCAGATAGGAATGATCCGCGGTGGGGCCGGGTGGAGCCGACAATAAAGGCGGGTCATTGTTGGGTTCGGGTGCGGCCGCGGCGCCTTCGTGAGAGACGGTCACGTCGAGCAGCATCCGGTCTTCGAGCCAGAAATCGCCGGCCAGCAAGCGCGCCAGCGGCTCGCGCCAGTTGTTGGGCGCGATCTCGCCCAGGAAGCTCACACGGCCCAGCTTGACGCCGAGCAGAGGGACGCACGCGCGACAGCCGAGGCGCGCCGCGCGCAGGATCGTGCCGTCGCCGCCCAGGGTGATCAACAGATCCAGCCCGGCCACACGCTCCAGCGCAGCCGGCTCATCCCACGCCGATCCCGTCCACACCTCGCATCCCTGCGCCTGGAGGAAGGCCTTCATTTCCTCGGCCAGGGTCAACGATTCCGGCTTTCTGGGGTGATGCAAAAGCCCGATCGAATGAAAAGATGGCGTCGTCAAGGCAAAATCCGATGATCTGTCCGGGCCGATCAGTAGGGCCGGTCCTCCGCCAGCAGCCGGCCCAACGCGGTCGCATAATCGCCTTCGATGCGCTGTACCTGACAGCCGGCCATGCGCAACCCCTGCTCCACCAGCGCGCCGACCGCGCTCAAACTGCCGAGGATCGTCACGTGACGGGCCTTGCGCGCCTCGGCCTCGTCGGTGCCCACGACCGGCCGGAAGCGAGACACATATTGCAATGTCGTCACGAAGTCGTCCTTGCCGCGGGCGCTCGACCCCACCAGCAGGTAGTGATCGAGCGTCTTGGCCGGCTCCAACGCGGTCAGATCGAGGTCCACCTCGACCGTGCTCTGGCCGTCGACGCGGATATCCCCCTGCGAGGCCGTCAGGCCGGTCGCGGGCTCGCGGTCCAGCACGATGAGGGTGTACACGCCGGCCGGCAGATCGGCAAAGCGGTACGTCTCATCGGCAGCGACAATAGCCGTGCGCGTGATATCCGCGCCCTCCAACCGGATCGTGCGGCCCGCGCCGCCTTTGACCCGGCCGGCGATGACGCTGTGTTGGGGCGGCTCGACCGGCGCGGGCGGTTTGACCACCGGCGGAGGTGCAACCCGTCGGTAGCGCACCCACAACACGCGCTGCGGCTCCACCGTCACCTCGGCGCGCAGCCCTTGGGGCGCATCGGCCGCCAGGCCGACCGGCTCGATCCAGTAGCGGCCGGGCCCCAGTGGCGCAAACTCGCACGCATCCGGGCCGTATTCGGGCTTGCTGCCGGTGCGTTGCACAATGCCCGACCAGCCGACGGTCCACAGCCGCACCTCGCGACCGACCTCCCCTTCCACCTGGCAGCGCACCACCGAAAAGCCCGGCGAAGCATCCCCCGGCTCGACCTTCACCGTCCAGCCGGCCTGGGCCGGCGCGGCCAGCGTGAAATCCACCTGTACTTCGTGAACACCGTCCACCGCCACGCCGGCCTTCTCGGCCGCCACCGCGGTCGAAGGGGGCGGCTCCAACACCTGGACGATATAGGCGCCGGCCGCCAGGTGATCGAAGCGATAGCGGCCGTCGGCGTCCACGACCGCCACGGCGAGCGGCTCCGCGACGGCCGGCAACAGAAGGCGTACGCTGCGGCCGGCGCCGTTCGTCACCACGCCGAAGATCGCGCTGGCGGCCAGCGCCGGCAGCTCGAGATCCACGGTCACGGCATTACGGCCGTCGAGCTCGATCTTGTCCTTCTCTACCTCCGTGCCCTCCACCGCCACCCGATAGACGCCCGGCCCCAGGCCCTCGAAGCGATAAGCGCCGTCCTCCTGCGTGACCGTGACCTGCTCGCCTTCCGGCCCCCACAGCTTCACCTGGCGGCCGGCGACCGCCGCGCCCGCGGCCGTCCGCAGCCGGCCCGACAACACGCTCTCGCGCGGGGGAGCAGCCGGCGCCGATGCGTTTTCCACAAACGTGACCCAGAGCACGCGACCGCCGTCCACCTCAACCTCGGCCACCGTGGCGATCCCTTCCGGCTGGACCCGGTAACGGCCCGAACCGAGCGGCGCGAACTCACAGGCATCCGGCCCATATTCCGGCTTGCTGCCGGTGCGCTGCACCATCCCCGACCAGCCCGCGGTCCACAGGCGCACGGGAAGGCCCGGTCGGCCGGTCACGCGCACCCGCACGATCCCGAACCCGGGGCTGGCGCCGCCGTCGCTCGCCTGCCATCCCCAGCCGGGCACGGCCAGATCCACGGTGACCTCGCGCTGACCGTCCACCGCGATTCCCGCTTTGACGAGGCCGGTATCGGCCAATCGAATCGTGTACATTCCAGGCTCCAGTTCAGAAAAACGATAGGTGTTATCGGGGGCGATCAACTGTTTCGCTTCATAGGGATGGCCGGTTTCGCGGGTCAGGAGCACCACCTTTCCCGCGCCCCCGAGCACCTTGCCCTTGATGCTCCCGTTCGCCAGGCGGATGGTCGCGCCGCTCAGGTCGAACTCCACCGTCGCGGACGGCTGCTCTTCCGTAAGTGCCACCTCCCGGCTCACACCGGCTTCCACGATGGAGAGCACGAAGCGATCGAAGGGCAGGTCGGCAAACTCGAACCGGCCATCGGGGCTGCTCTGCGCCACGGCGAGCCAGCCGTCCTCGCGCACCAGCCGCAAGGTGAGCGGGAACGCCGGGCCCCTGCGGATGACGCCCGTCAGGCGGCCCGGTTGTCCGGCGTCTCCGCGCCAGGCGCGCGCCTTTTTGGGCTCGGCCATCAGGGCATTCACGATCGGCAATTGTCCGGACGGCCAGTTGCTGCTGAACCAGGCCGCGTTCTCCCAGGCCGGCGCCCAACTGCCCAACGTGAAATTGCCCAACAGCCAGAACGCGGTGCAGAAGTAGTAATCGGGCGCGGGCTCGAAGAGGCGGCTGGTGCCCATCATGATGCGGCATGCTTCGAGGGTCTGGATGGCGTGGAGCTGCGGCGTGGTGGCCGGATAGCGCTTGTCCTGGCGCTCGCCCACCACGTAGCCGTTCTCGGTCGCCAGGATCGGCAGCGAGCGGCCGATCTCCCGGCGGATCAGGTAGTCGAACCGCTCATAGGCGCGCCAACAGGTGGGGTCGGTGATGGCGGTCGCGCCGGGATTGGCGCGCTCCTTGCGGAACCGGTTCAGTTGTTCCAGGGTCCACCCTTCCCAGGCGTCGCCGTTCCACCGTTCGAGCGCGAGCTTGTTGTACAGCTCGCGCGAGCAGGCCGCGCCCTCCTGGTTCACCCGGTCGTAGGGGTAATCGAGCGGGTGATTGGCGCTATAGTTGTGGATCGCCTGCCACACCGGCTCGCTGAGCAGGTCGCGACGGCCCAGGCGACAGATCTCGCCGACCAGGTTCCAGCGCGATCCCGGCAAGACGGCCGGGATGCCCGGATAGCCGCCCCGCTGGAGGATCGCTTCCATGTCGGCGATGGCGTTGCGGGCGACGATCGTCAGCGCGTCCAGCGGCACCTCGCCCCCGCGCCATTCGACGCCCATGTCCGGCTCGTTGTTGAACTCGAAGTAGCGCACGCCGGCCGCCACGAAATCGCTGACGGCCGCCAGCTCCCTGGCGCCGAGGGTGCCCGGATTGGGCTGAGGCCGATAGATGCGCACGATCGGCATGATGTCGTTTTTGAGCAGCAGCTCGGCGAAGCCGAGCGCGCCGTCGTGATCGGCGATCTTGACCCATTTGATGCCCATCTCGCGCAGGCGGGGCAGCCAGATTTGCTCGATCTGTCCCAGGCCGATCGCCGCGGCGAAGCCGGCGTTCCAGTGCACGCCGATGCCGGTGTCGTCCTTCGGGCGAGGATAATCGCGCAGGTCCATGGTCGCCTCCTGACCATGTCTATTCTTGCACCCCAAGCCTCCGGCCGGTGATTCGGCTCAGCGCCAGCCGGAGGCCTACGCCACGAGTACGTTCTCAGGCCAACCTTCGGCGCAGCCACTCCACGATGGCCGTGCGCGCCACCACTTCCTGCGCGTGGCTGCGCATATCGCGGGCCAACACCGCGTCGGCGGCCAGCTCCTGCTCGCCGATGATCAAGACATAGGCCACCTTGGCCTTATCCGCGTTCTTGAGCTGCGCCTTCAAGCTGCGATCGCCGAACGCCACCAGCGCGCCGATGCCGGCCTCGCGCAACGTGCGGGCCAGCCGGAAAGCCGGGATGCGCGCCGCCTCGCCGAGAGGCGAGATCTGCACGGCCGGCGCCGGCAACGGCGGCGGCTGGATTCCCTGCTGCTTCAGGCTCAGGATCACCCGTTCGATGCCCATGCCGAAGCCGATGCCAGGGGTGGGCGGGCCGCCGAGCATTTCGATCAGCTTGTCGTAGCGGCCGCCGCCGCACACCGCCGACTGCGCGCCGATCCCCTCGGCCCACACCTCGAACACGGTCTTGGTGTAATAGTCCAGGCCGCGCACCAGGCGGAAGTTGACCGTGTGGGGCATTTCGAGCGCGTCCAGGTAGCGCCGCAACGTGGCCAGATGCCCGGCGCATTCGGAGCACAGATAATCGCTGCTATGCGGCGCGCGGTTCAACAGCTCCTGCGCCGCCTCTTCTTTCGAGTCGAGCAGTCGCAGCGGGTTGATGGCCAGCCGACGCAAATCCACCTCGTTGAGCCGATCCCGATAGGCGTCGAAGAACTCGACGAGCGCCTGCCGGTAGGCCGGCCGACACACCGGACAGCCGGTCGAGTTGATCTGAAAGCTCAGGCCGCGGAAGCCCAACCGCGTGAGCAAGGTCCACGCGACGCTCATCACCTCCAGGTCCACGGCCGGGTCCAACTCGCCGAGCATCTCGACGTTGAACTGATGGTGCTGGCGGTAGCGGCCGGCCTGGGGCCGCTCGTAGCGGAAGATGGGGCCGATGGAGTAGAGCTTGACCGGCTGCGGCAACACGTGCATGCCGTGTTCGATGTAGGCGCGCATCACGCCGGCCGTGAACTCGGGACGCAAGGTCAGCTCTGCGCCGCCTTTATCTTGAAACGTGTACATCTCCTTGTCCACGATGTCGGTGCCCTCGCCGACCCCGCGCACAAAGAGCTGGGCCTCCTCGAAGATGGGCGTATCTATTTGCTGTAAGCCGAAAAGGGCGGCCACCGCGTGCATCTCCTCGGTCACATAGCGCCAATAGGGGCGGTCGGCCGGGAGGATATCTTGCGTGCCGCGCGGTGCATGAAACACAGGCGCCTCCTGAACAAAGTTCAAACAGGACACATTATAGCGTATCTTGAGGCGATTGTCTAAGTCCAGGCGGCCGAGGTCGCAGCCAGAAGCGAGGCGACCGAGGTCGCAGCTAGAAGCGAGACGGCCGAGGTCGCAGCCAGAAGCGAGGCGGCCGAGGTCGCAGCCAGAAGCGAGGCGGCCGAGGTCGCAGCTAAGGAGCCGACGGCTGGGCGTCGGCCTGCGCCGACGCGTGCGCGCTCACGGAGGTGGGCATCACGGCGCCAGCGCGCCCCTCAGCCGCGATTTCAATCGCCAAAAAACTACCGCACTACCGCACCGGATGGACGGCCAGGTATTGCCGCAGGAAGGGGAACACCTCGTCGAGGATCTCGTAGGTCTCGAAGCCGGGCGATGCGGCCGCGGCAAAGATGGCCGCGCCCCGCACGTAGTCGTCCTGCTGCAAACAGGCATCGTACCAGGCCAGTTGCTCCATGTAGTTGCCGGCCGCATCCTTCCCCATGCCGAGTTCATCCCAATACGCGCGGAAATCCATCCATCCCTGCGCCCGCGGGCCGGGCCGGTTGGCCACCGCGCCGTCTATGCCGGCCTCGGTGATCGCCAGGGGCAAGACCAGACCGTTCGGCGCCAGATAGCTGCGATACACCTTGCGGTAGCGCAGCGTCAGCCATCCCTCCTGGGCCGGATCGGTGCCCCACCCGAGCGGATCCTGCGGCGTGCCGAACTGCATCGTCGGCGCGGAGTATTCGTGCAAACCGAGAAAGCCACCGTATCTGAGCGCAGCCTCGAGCGCGGGCCGGAAGTACGGCCACAACGCCAGATCGGGCGTGCCCGTGCTGAAGTTGCCGATCACCGAGCGAATGCCCTGCTCCGCCAGCAGCCGCGTGCGTTCGGCCTCGAACTGTGCCAGACGGGCCATGTGTTCCGGCGTCTCCGTGACCGGCTCATTGTACGCCTCCCAGGCGTCGATCGCGGCCTTTCGCCGCGGCTCGGTGGCGATGGGCAACAGCTTATCGGCGAAGGCCCGGGCCGCGGCGAGCGGATCGCTCAGCCCGGCCAGATCGAGCTGCGGCAGGTCAATCCGGCCGATGAGCAACGTCTTCGGCGAGAGCTGCTTGATGTCGGTCACGAAGTTCGGGTCGTATTCCAGCGTTTTGATGATCGCTACATTGCCCGTGCTCAGCAGGTCGAAGATGCGCGGGTCGTTGCGGCCGATGAAGAGGCCGAGTTTGGTGGCCGGGCCGGGCGGAAACGGCGTCGCGGTCGGCGTAGGGGTCGGCGACGGAGGCCGGGTGGCCGGCGGCGTCGCAGTCGCCGCGACGCCGGCCGGAGATGAAGTCGCGATCGCCGTGGGGGCAGGGGTCGCGACGACGGCCGGCGCCGTGGCCGTCGCAGCGGCCGGCCGCGGGGTGCGGGTAGGGGTCGGCGTGGGCATCGGCGTCACGCGGCGACACGCGGCGAGCAGGCTCGTCAGTCCGCCGGTCGCCAGCGCGGCCAGGAACAGGCGTCGGCTCACGCGGGGCGGCGGGGACGAGGGAAAAGGTCGGTCCATGATCTTGCCTTTCCGGGGCGAACAAAAAAGCGGCGGTATGCCGCCGCAAGCCAGATCAGTCGGCGGCGCGGGGCCGCCACCCGAACCAGGCGACGGCAACCGCCACAGCGGTCAGGAGGCTGATCGCCAGCCCCAGGTAAGCGATCAACGGCTCGAAGCGCCATTCGACGCGCCATTGGCCCGCGGGCAACGCCACCCCGCGCAACAGGCCGTACACGCGCAACGGCTCCGCGGGCCGGCCGTTCACCCGCACGGCCCAACCCGGATAGGCCATTTCGCTCAGCACCAGGATGCCGGGCGAGGTCAAAACAACGTCCACCGCCACACGCTGGTTCGCGAAGGAGACCAGGTTGGCCTGCTCCGCGCCGGTCGGCGGCACCGGCCGGGGATCGGCCGGCCGTTCCAACACGGCGCGGGCAAACGGATCGAACGAGGCCGCGGCCGTCGCGCGGATCGCGGCGTCCGGATCGGCCGCCAGCTCGAAATCGTGCACAATCCAGGCCAGGGTGGCACCCTGAAACACCTGATAGAGGCGCAGGTCGCCGTCCTGCCGCACCAGCTTGAGCGCGCCGTGCGTCAGATCGCGGCGGGTGATCAGGTGCTGGACGTTGAGCATGCGCCACCAGCGCTCTTCGGGCACCTGGGCCAGGAACCGGTCATAGGCCGCCAGGTAAAGCGGCCCGCTTCCCACGATGTCCCGGATCTTGAACACCAGACCCGCCTCGCCGTCGCCGGGCAACAGCCCTTCGCTGCTCGTGCGCCACCCCGGCAGGCTCACGCTCTGGATGTGCGTCACGATCGGGGTGCGAGCGAAGTAGCCGCCGGGCGGCGGCGCTTGCAGGATCACGCCCTGGTTCGCCCATGCCAGATCAACGAACGCCAGCAACGCCAGGATGATTCCGCTCAACGGGAAAGGGGCCCCCCTGTCCCCCCAATCCTGGGGGGAACCCCCCTCCCCCCGAAGTCGGGGGGCC
>Ga0209162_1000879_pt1 | contig 31399 bp, 26 predicted proteins | sample YNPNPMetaG_FD_187121 | JGI IMG/M metagenome (GOLD analysis project Ga0209162, IMG submission 187121) | Anoxygenic and chlorotrophic microbial mat microbial communities from Yellowstone National Park, USA - YNP NP MetaG (SPAdes) (version 2) ...
CTTATAACTTTTTAGTTTCATTTTGTCAACAAGAATAAACCAACGCCTACTCCATCTCCACCGTAAGCAGCAAAAGTTCATCTCCGCCTTTACGGCTACAGAATTCATGACCGCATAAGGGGCATGAAACAGCAAGGGCTTGAAATATGTTGATAGGATCCGTGTGTGCGGAGTGTTCCGGCTGAAAATTATGTCCACACCCGTTGCAGGTGTATTCCACATTTGAAGATTCTACCTCCACTTTCATTCCTTTCAGGGCTGATTCCTGTTCGGACAAGGCAGTTAGGGAAAAGAGCAGGGATTCCACAACCACCCCTGAAAATCTGCCGATGGCAAGTTTGATGAATGTAACCCTGCGTCTTTGATACTGCATCAAAAGCCCTTTTAGTTGGCTCACCAGTTCCTGGGCTATGGAAAATTCATGCATAAGGACCAGCAGGTGCGTCTATGGAAACAACGGGCACACTCATCTCCTTCAAAAAAGAGACGATTTGCTCAGCCATTTGCGGCAAAAGGGCCTGAAGTTTTGGTGAAAGCTGAACCCCAAGGCTCAAATCCCGAGGGGTTGTACAGAAAAAGTCCAAGGCCCTTGCGGCATTTCCACGCAATAAAGAGAGCTCAAAGACCTCTAATATCCCCACTTGATGCGGAGACATGGCTGTCTGCATGGAATGCCTGCGAAAGGCATTTGCATCAGTAAAATGGTAGATGGCCTGGCCTGAGTCCTTGTCCTGAAAGGGAACAGAGACCGACGAAGACGGCCTTGGCGCCTCAGCGATCACATCTATGAGGATTACCCTGTCCACATCCTCCAGATATGGGCCGAGTACCATGCCGCCTGTGCCCGCATCCACCAATTGAATCTCGAAGCCCTGGGCATCAGCCGCAGAGAAATCATAGTGGGCATGCAGGTAGCGGATACAATGCACACCAAAGCCTTCATCTGACATGAGCAGATTTCCAAGGCCTAATATATTGATTTTTTTCAGCATATTCTGGGAAGCGGCTCGCCTGTAAGGGGCCTGAGCAATCTTTTGCCGCCGATGGCGGTCTTGAGGATAACCCTGCCATTTTTCTCTGGCATGACTCGGCCAATTATAGCGGCACTGACCCCTTCATGCCTACTGCGCATGAGCTGAAGTGTCTTCTCTGCATGTTCAGGGGCCACAAACACCACACACTTGCCCTCATTGGCCAGGTATAGAGGGTCAAACCCCAGTATTTCACAGGCCGAGGCCACAGATGAATGAATGGGAATGGCCTCTTCATCTATCTCAAAATCCCAGCCGCTGCGGCCAGCTAATTCCGTCAGGGTGGTGGCCAGTCCGCCTCGAGTCGGGTCTCTCATACAGTGCAGCCCGCTTTTCACTTCCTTCAACAGGGCCGCCACCAGCCTGTGAAGGGGCATGGTGTCGCTGGTTGTGGAGGTCTCCAGCTTGAGACCGCTGCGGCTGGTCAGAATGGTGATGCCGTGGTCGCCCACTGTCCCTGAGACCAGAATGCAATCCCCAGGCTGTATGCGATGATATGATGGAACCGGTTCGCAATGAATGACTCCTATCCCTGAGGTATTGATGAATATCTTGTCTCCCTTGCCGTGAGGGACCACCTTGGTATCGCCTGTGACCACCTGTATCCCTGCTGCCTCCGCTGCCTCTGCCAGGGAGCGGGAGAGCCGTTCAAATTCCTCAAGCCTCAATCCCTCTTCCAGAATCAATCCGAGGCTCAGACACACAGGGCTGGCCCCCTTCATGGCCAGGTCGTTAAGGGTGCCGTTCACTGCCAGCCGGGCGATATCGCCGCCAGGAAAAAAGATGGGGTCCACCACATAGCTATCGGTGGTAAAGGCGAGTTTTGTCTCGCCGATTGAAATGACGGCGCTGTCTTCCAGCTCATTCAACACCGAATTGTTCAGAAACGGCAGCAGGTATTTGAAGAGCAGTTCCTGACTGGCCAGCCCGCCGCTTCCATGATCCAGGGTTATGTGTTGTTGCATGTCTCCTGACCCCCATATTTGAAAAATGCGGCGCAAGTGCCCTCTGTGGAGACCATGCATGGCCCAAAAGGCCTGGAGGGCGTGCAAGCCCTGCCGAAAAGCGGGCACGCTGAAGGCGATGCCTTGCCCTTAAGTATCTCACCGCATCGGCATTTGTTCTTTAAGTCCGATGAGTCCTGAACAAAGGTTTCAGGAAAGGAAATGCGACTGCGCACATCGAAATCTGCATATTCAGGCCGCAAGGCAAGCCCGCTTTGAGGCAGAATGCCCAGCCCGCGCCATTCGGCATCTGCGGGCAGAAAGACCCGCTGCATCATGTCCATGGCACGCTGATTGCCGTCCCAGCTCACCACCCGTTCATAGGCGTTGTGAATACCGGGCCTGTTATTCAGTATTCGCTCCGCCAGGACACATAGGCCCTGCATTATATCCACGGGCTCAAAACCGGTGATCACACAGGGCACCTTGTATTGGTTCGCTATGGGCTCATAGGCCCTGGCACCGATGATGGCGCTCACATGCCCAGGGCAGATAAGACCCTGCACCCGGCAGCCGGTATCGCTGAAAATGGCATGCAGGGCAGGCGGCATGAGCTTCATGGCAGGATATAGAGTGAGATTGGAGAGATTCTGACGTTTTGCCTCAAAAAGCATACTCGCTATGCCTGGAATAGTGGTCTCAAATCCTACGCCCAGAAAGACAACAAGGGTATTTAAGTGCTCTTTTGCCACAGAGATGACATCCATCGGGGAATAGACCGTAAGCACGCGAGCGCCCGTGGCCCTGGCCTCCTGAAGGCTGCCTTGAGTGCCTGGAACGCGCATCAGGTCGCCGAAGGTGGTGAGAATGCAGTCCTGACGGCTCAGCCATATAAAGGCGTCTATATCCCGCTGGCTGGTGACGCACACAGGACAGCCCGGGCCTGATATGAGGTGCAGACCAGGCGGCAGCAAGGAACGAATGCCATGTCGAAAGATACTGACGGTATGGGTGCCGCAGACCTCCATGCAGAAGACCTCCTGGCCCTTGTTTGCATCGAAAAGGGATATGAGGCGTTCTCTCAGAAAGGAGACCAGCGCAGGTCTTCTGTAATTCGCCTCAAAGGAACCGAAGGCGTTCATGCTGAAGAACGCTCCAGCGCCTGACGAATGAGCTCCAGGTCCTTCAGGGCATCCTCAGGCGGCAGTGTGCGAATGGCAAAGCCGGCGTGGACGATGACATAATCACCCTCTTTGGGCAGAATGTCCACAATGTCTAATCGGACACCCTGTTCCACGCCGTTAACTTCCACAATTGCGGTCACGGGTAAGTCGTTCGCATGAGCGCACTCAACCCCTGTTATATTCAGGAGTTTTTTGACTCGCATGGGCACAGCAAGACACATGGCAGACCTCTATTACCAGGAGCGACGTCCTCCGCCGGATCCCCCGCGGCCCCTGCCGCCACCTCTGCCGCCTTCTCTGTTACCTCCGCCGTAACCACCACGTCCGCCGCCCCTGCGGTCATCGGTACGCGGTTTTGCCTCATTGACTGTGAGCGGCCTGCCCATGAAATCCTTGCCGTTCAATGCTGCAATGGCCGCCTGCGCCGCAGCAGTATCCGGCATCTCCACGAAACCGAATCCCCTGCCCTCGCCGGTGAATTTATCCTTGATGATATTTACGGTGGAAACCTCTCCAAAGGCGGAAAATGCCTGCGTAAGGTCCTGTTCCTGTGTGTTTCTTGGTATATTACCTACATATATATTCATTGTCTTATCCTGAAAATAGTTAGAGAAAAGAGGGCTCTTTTTGTGTTCCTGCCTGTATATACTGCGCCAGCGCGATTCCCCTTCCCTGGAGTGAGTTGACGGCGAAGCCGGACGGGGTAGTCCCTAAAAAGAGGGTGAATGCTCATCAATAAGTACCGATTTTCGTTATGATATGCCGCGGCTATGAAATCCTCCTGTAGGGTGAATAACTATGGAGATGCCCGCAAAAATTGGAATCTCCCTGTATCTAATGTGATCTCTATGAAATTAGAATTTTCGCCCTGTCTGCGTGCAACGCACAGGCAGGGACTGACAACACAGTTGTGAGCGAAAAGGCAATTTTGTAGAGTTCACATTCAGTTTACGATTAAAATCCGCTTTGGTCAATAAGAGTTTTCCTGCCACATATCAGGCGTAAAACGCATCACTCGGTTTCTACCGGCCTCCTTTGCCTTGTAAAGGGCGATGTCCGCAAACTTTATGGCCTCCCAGATGGCGTCGGAATCCGTGGGAAACTCACTCACTCCGATACTCAGGGTCTTTTTGATATTTTGTCCGGGCAGTCTGATCAGATGATTTTCAAAGTTATCCCGCAGTTTTTCCGCTATGACCATGGCATCCGATGCCTTACAATCTATCAATAAGATTAAAAACTCCTCTCCTCCAAAGCGTATTACCAGGTCAGAAGCCCTTACATTAGAGAGCAGAATATGCCCCAGATCCTTCAAAACGATATCCCCTGCATCATGGCCGTATTCATCGTTCACCTTTTTAAAATAATCTATATCGCACATCAAAATGCAAAGGGTGGAATTTCTGCGTTTTATGCCGGCCAGGATATTATCTAAGTAAAGCTCCAGATAGCGCCGGTTATACAGACCTGTCAACTGGTCTTTGACGGCCATTTCCTCCACAGCCCTGGCATATCTCTTGGCCTGAATCACAGGCATGGCCTCCTGCAGATAGCGTCTGGCCTCCTGAAGGGCCTTGGCTGTGCAGGTCTGCCGCATGGGATTATCCACATATGGGAATATGAATTGCACCACTCCCACCACCTGCCCGCCGATGGTCATGGGAATGCAGGTGTGTGTGAGGGCGTCAGGCCATGGAAACATGCGGCATATTCCGGGGTTGTCCACAGAAGAGACCACAGCCCCTGTGCGCTTGGCCCTGCACCTGTCACCAGTGAGCTCCGGCAGGTCTGCCTGTATGTCGGCTGGCTGGCAATAGATGGGTATAAGCGCATCCCTTTTGGAATCGAATTCATAGATCACGAACATGCCCAGGCTCAATTGATGTTCAAAGACATGGGCCAGGCGCAGATAGATCTCTTCCACTGTCTCGTCCGCCTCTATGGTGCGACGGAATATGGAGAGGTCTCTAATGGTGTGTACCAATTCATTTACGGCCTTGGCCACCTGACCCACTTCGTCATTGGTATGCACAGGGATACTGATTATGGCGGTGCAGCCCGCCTCGTTGTTGGTGCAATCCCTGAGTTCCTGTAAAAGCGTAGTCATCTGTTTTAATGGAGTTACCAATGACCTGCCCCAGAAAAAGCCAGCCAGCAGAATACATATGCTAAAAATCAGTATGATCAGAAGATGTTGAGGAAGGTACTGTAATAATTCCGTCTGTCGGCCCATTATAAGGACTTCGAAGCCAATCTGTATGACAATAAATACCGCTATGATCAGCAAGGCAAACAGGGTGATCTTGGTGGTCAGTCTGGTATTTTTCAGTACATCTTTTATTCGTAAAAACAGGCTAAACATAACATTTATTCCCCTCTTTCAATTTTGCTGCACCCTCGTATTATTCCAGACCCCACCTTCTGAGCTTCAGGCGCAGGGTCTTGCGGTCTATGCCCAGAATACGGGCCGCATCGCTTCTGTTTCCCTTTGTCTCATTCAATATCCGCAACACGTACTGCCTCTCCACATCTTCCAGGGGCATCAGTTCAAATACCGCATATGGGTCAGCAGTTCTCCTGTCGGCTATATCTTCTTTTTGTGGCTCATTTTTTTTGACAATAATACCAGCCAACTCCACATCTTCTCTGTCTATATGAGGGCCGGCGGCAAAGATGGCCAGACGCTCCATGGTATTTTCCAGCTCCCTGACATTTCCGGGCCAGGAATATTCCTCCAGCAGACCCACGGCCTCCTGTGTGAGGTATAGACCAAGCCTGTCGTGTTTTTCGCTGAATATCCGCAGAAAATAGTGGGCAAGCAGGGCGATATCCTCCCTGCGTTCACGCAGGGGCGGGGTCTTGATGGCCACTACATTTAAACGGAAATACAAGTCCTCTCGAAATGCACCCTGCTGCACGGCCTTTTTGAGGTCCTGATTGGTGGCGGCAATGATGCGCACATCCACCTTTGTGAGTCGGTTGCTGCCCACACGGGTGATCTCCTTTTCCTCCACTGCCTTGAGCAGCTTGGCCTGTAACTCCAGGTTGATATTACCGATCTCGTCGAGGAACAGTGTACCCCTGTTGGCCAGCTCGAACTTGCCCATCTTTGCACCGGATGCCCCTGTAAAGGCCCCTTTCACATGGCCGAACAGCTCGCTTTCAAAGAGTGTGGGCACCAGGGTGGAACAGTCCACGGAGACAAAGGCATTGTCCTTGCGTTGACTGAGTTCGTGAATCCGTCTGGCTATGAGCCCCTTGCCTGTTCCGCTTTCGCCTGTAATCAGAACGGTGCTGTCGGTATTGGCCACTCGGCGAATCTGCTCCATCAAAGTGCGCATGGGCTGGCTCTGGCCTATGAGTTTGACATCTCCCTCCTTTTTCCGCAGCTCTTCCTTGAGATAGATGTTTTCAATGGTGAGTCTGCGGGCATCCAGGGCCCTTCGCACCGCCATGCGCAGCTCGTCCGGCTCAAATGGCTTGGAGAGAAAATCCGTAGCGCCCAAACGCATGGCCTCCACGGCATTGTGTATGGTGCCGTAAGCCGTGATCATGATGACAGGCACCAAGCTGTCCTTTTCCTTGATTCGTGAAAGCAGGGTGAGGCCGTTGATATCGGGCATCTTGAGGTCCAGAAGAATCAGGTCGTATTCATAGCGCTCCAGCAGCGACATGGCCTCTTCACCTGCGGCTGCCTCCGAGACCTCATAATCCATGCGCTTCAAGGTCTGGGCACATCCGTCTCGAATGGCCATATCGTCATCGACTATGAGTATCCGTTCCTGCATATCACCCTCTTGCTGTTTCGGCGCCAACAGACACGCAATAATTCAAATCGTTCAGTCCCATACTCGAAAACAAGATTACTGTGCCCCTGTAAGGCTTGCAATGACATGACCAAATGGAAAAAGGCGGACACAATCCGCCGGCATTGTCAACGCCATGTTTCATATCTCGTGTGGTCTTTTTGCAGAAAAAAATTCAGCCACGAGGATGTCCTGTAAAGCGACCAATCCCTGGGAGGTAATATGTTGGTACTCCCCTTGAGATGGAAATGCTGCATTCGCTCATAGCGCCTCACATAGACACAACGCTTGCGCCCCGGCCAGACCTCGCACCAACCGTTCTGACTCCCTCCGCAAGGGCCGTTCAGCAACCCTTTGGCGCACTGGGATTGGGGACAGAGAAATGCCATCTCTCCCAGGGTGCAGTCGCCGCAGGATTGACAATCGTAAAATATACCCTTTAGACAATATTCGAAATTTGTCAACATATTTCCCAGAGATGCCCTCTCAAAAAACAGGACGGCAGCCCTCATCGCCTCATAAAAAGGCGCATTCCTCTCAAAAAACAGGTTATGCACAGCCATATTTGCAGCCATGGCAAATCTGTCGCCAATGGTGGGAGTGGCTGTTTCAACCCCCTTCCGGAATTCAGGCGAGTTGAGACCGGTGGCTGCATCCTGCTCGAACAGCCAGGCATTCCACTCCTCTGGAAAGAGGAACTCCGAAATAAATGCCTGCCAGCGGTCCTGCCATGCCTCGGCCATATCCAGGACATGCACGATGTGTTCGTATCGAAGCCCTGGGCCGCTCAGATGCACGCCGTCATAGCCCATACCTTTTAATATGGCTGTCATCTTAGCCGCACGTTCCAATCGGGCCATAAGACCACCATCAGGCTGCTGGCCCTCCTCTTCTATGATTTTTAATAGCCTTTTGGGCAGGATGCAGCCCGGCACCACCCCTCGGTGCAGGAGTCTTGCCATCTTGACTCCTGGAATAAAGACCGTACCCAAAAGCGGAACATGGTTTAAGCCAGAAGACCTGGGACCTCCCTCTCCGAACAGGGGGAATTGGCCTGCGACCTGCACCTTTCCCAACAGGACATCCATCAATAAACGCAACTCATGGTACTTACGCACATCGTAACCTGTTTGGGAAATGACAAATCTGGCCCCGGATGCCAATTTTCTTACAAGTTTTTCATACTGTGGCAGGAGTTCACTGGCAAGACGTTTAAATGGAGAGACCACACAGCCAGCATAAAACGACGTGGGAGGCATTGTTATGCCGCCGCCTGGCGCCCTTGGATCCAAGAGAAACCCTGCATTCATGGCCTTAATCATCTGCAGCACCAAGACTGAATCCAGGTCAAAGACCGGCTTGGCGTTGCCATGAAAACCATATCTGGGATAGTCTCCTGTGACCACCAGCAGCTGTCTCATGCCCAGACGGTCCAGCTCGAATAGTTCACTCTCTATGAGATTCCGGTTCTTGTCCTTGCAGGAAAAGTGAATAACGGGCTGAATGCCCATGCGCTGAATATCCCTGCCCAGGGACTTGGGAGAAAGGGCAGGGTTGCCGCCCGCGTTGTCTGTAATGGAAAGGGCCGCTATCCGGCCGTCGCGTGCCGCCTCTCTTGCAAAGGTCAGGATGTCATTCAGCGCCTTGCCACTGGACGCCCTGCCTGGCACCAATTCATAACTGATATGGAATGACACATTCAACCACGCAGTCTTCTCTTGTCACCTATGCGCATGGTGAGCTTCTGATTGTCCAGATATTCCAGAATAGGGACCATGTACTTACGGGAAAGCCCTCCTGTCAAGTCCCTGAAATCACTTATGGCCATTTCACCGTGTTGTCGCAGGAAACCTACCACCTTGGCCTTAATCTCCTCCAAAATCGATGTATGGATGTAGAGGTCGTCCTTGAGATATACCAAGATACCTTCTCTCACCAAAAGGTTTAACAGGCTGGAGACCAACTGCTTGTCCCCAAACACTGCGAAGAGTTCTGTCTTAGATGGGGGTGTCATACCTGCCTTGAGATAGATCTCTGTTATGCGCGCCCTTATGTCCTTGTCTTTTTCCTGAATAGTCAATGTGTGTCCGGCAAGCATTACCAGGTCTTTGTCCTGGGATACTTCATTATTTTTGATGAGATCAGCCAGCAGCCTCTGAAAGAAACGGTTGTCTTCCAAGACAGGAAAGAGCCTGGAGCGCAGCTCTTCCTTAGGCATGCCCGGAGACAGAGGGGCTTCCAAATGATATTGTTTCAAAAGGTTCAAGGCCTGGGCGCGTTTCTTTTCATAGATTTCTGCACTCAAGATACGCTGGCCCTCACTGTCCAGTTTGATGGCCTTGTTCTGCCCCAAGAGGTTTTGAAGCTCCCTTTCCAGGGTCTTGCCATAGAGACCTGTGCGCAGGGAAATCTCGGCCAGGGAGAGGCCTCGCTGGTCCGCCTGCCTAAGATGATAGAGGATACGCTCAAATGGGGCGCCTCTATCCAATACAGCCATCTCCTGCCAAAGTTCAGGTCTGGAGCGTCTTCGTCTTCTGGGCAATGGATTTAGGACCACACCTCCGCCTATAGTGACCACAGGGGAATAACTGCGAAGGATGTAATGGTCTTCCGGCAGTACAGCCACTGGCCTTTCCAGCTTAATCTGGGCATAGGCCTCTTCACCTGGGGCCAGTTCGTCCTGTTGGAGCAAAACCCTGCCTATAACCTCCGCTGTGCCCACATGAAATCTCACAGGGGCCCGGTGTTTAAGAGACCGCTGGGCTGTGGCAAGATGATGAAGTTTGATGTCCAACAGAAAGCTGGGCTGTAGCCCTGCAGGCACTGAAAGTACATCGCCCCTTTCCAATTGTTCCACCTGCAAACCCTGCAGATTGATGGCGGTGCGCAGCCCCGGCACGACCTCCTGTGCCTCCTGTCCATGTACCTGAATACCTCGAATGCGGGTTGAAAGGCCCTTAGGATAGATCACTGCCTCTTCACCCACACGGATATGACCTGAAATAGTGGTACCGGTTACCACGGTTCCAAAGCCTTTAATAGTGAAAACCCGGTCAATAGGGAGGCGATAAGGCCCTGATGTGGTGGCAACAGGTAATTCATTCAACAATCTTTGAATAGCGGACTGCAGGTCGCTTAAACCCTCTCCTGTGAGTGAAGAAACCGGTATTATCTCAGCCCCCTCCAAAAATGTACCTCCCATGGCCTTGGCTATGTCTTCTGTTACCAATTCGAGCCAGTCAGGCTCCACCATGTCTTTTTTGGTGAGGGCGATCAAACCCTTTTTGATTCCAAGCAGTTGACAGATGGCCAGGTGCTCCTGTGTCTGGGGCATAATGCCTTCATCTGCGGCTATGACCAACATGACCATGTCCATGCCCGTAGCGCCCGCAACCATGTGTTTGACAAAGCGTTCGTGGCCGGGCACGTCAACTATGCCGATGCGCTGACCCGACGGCAGATCCAGGTGTGCAAAGCCCAGCTCTATGGTGATACCACGGCTCTTCTCCTCCTTCAGGCGATCCGTGTCGATGCCTGTCAATGCCCTTACAAGGGAGGTCTTGCCGTGGTCTATATGCCCGGCCGTGCCGAGTATGACTGTCTTGGCGGCCATGTCAGCCTATGCGCGCCCCTGGTGCGATGTCAGGGTTGTGAATCGTAGTCAGGGTGAGCAGGCCGTTTTCATCCTTTGCTGCAAGCAGCATGCCCTCGGATGTGATGCCGCGCAGCTTGGTGGGCTGAAGATTGGCCACCACGATAATCTTTTTGCCGATCAATTCCTCCGGCGCGAAATGCTCCGCTATGCCCGCCACGATGGTGCGTTCTTCAGGGCATAAGACCGTCAGCTTCAAAAGCCTGTCCGCCTTGGGTATGCGTTCGGCATTACGAATCTCCGCCACTCGCAGGTCCACCCGCCTGAATTCATCAATTGTAATCAGATTTCCCTTGTCTTCTGTATCCATTTCCTTGATTTCCCTTGTTTTTTGTGATGCCGCCGAGGTAGGGGCGACCGGCCGCTCGCCCCTACTGCAATCCGACCCAGCCGCCTCCAGACGGGGGAACAGGGACGGTATGCGAATACAGCCTGTGCTTGGGCACAAAAGCCCCCACTCCCTGGCCAGATTTAGGCGAAAATCCTGTTTCCCCGCCAGACCAATGGCGTCTTGTATGCGCTGAGCGGCCTGGGGCATGACAGGCCAGATGAGAATGGAGACGATACGCAGGGTCTCCAGCAGGGAGTACATGAGATTTTTGAGCTCACCCTGCCGGGTCTCATCCTTCGCCATGTTCCAGGGGGCTGAATAGTCTATGACCCGATTTGCCAAACCGATGACCTCCCACACCCTTTGAAGGGCCTTGTGTGTCTGAAACTCCTCCATGTCCAGTTCCCACAAGGGGATCAGGGCCATACAGGCCTTTTGCAATTCCGAATCCATGGATTCAGGCGTGGGGATGACCCCCTTGAAATATTTCTCCTGCATGGACAGGGTCCGACTCACCAGATTGCCTAAGTCATTGGCCAGATCGGCATTGATGCGAGTCCGAAAGGCGTCTTCACTGTAGGATGCATCCAGACCAAAGGCCATCTCGCGCATCAGGCAATAACGCACTGCTTCAGCACCAAATTTTTCCAGAAGCTCTGCGGGCCTTATCACATTCCCCAGGCTCTTGGACATCTTTTGCTCCTTGATCTGCCAATAACCGTGCACGTGCAGGCCTCTGTAAGGCTCAAGGCCTATGGCCTTAAGCATGGTGGGCCAGTAGATGGCATGGGGTTTCAAAATATCCTTGGCGATCACATGTTCCGCAGCCCCCCAGAATCTTTCAAAATCTGCATGGGTCGGCCAGCCGATACCGGTGAGGTAGTTGATCAGTGCATCGAACCAAACATAGGTCACGAAGTTTGTATCGAAGGGCAGGGGAATGCCCCAGGTAAGCCGCGTAGTCGGCCTGGAGATGCAGAGGTCGTCCAGGGGTTCCTTCAAAAAGGACAGCACCTCATTGCGGTATCGCTCGGGAGTGATAAAACCAGGATGAGAGCGGATATGGTCTATCAGCCAGTCCTGATAGCGGCTCATGAGAAAAAAATAGTTCCGCTCCTTGAGGCGCACCGGTTCAGTGCCGTGATCAGGGCATCTGCCGTCTTTCAGTTCCCTCTCCATGTAAAACCGCTCACACCCGAAGCAATAAAGGCCCTCGTATTCACGAAAGACGATCTCACCTTTTTCATGTACCAGTGAGAGGATCCGCTGCACAGTGGTCACATGTTCCGGGTCCGTGGTCCTGATAAAACGGTCGTACTCTATGCCCAAAAGAGGCCAGGTCTCTCGAAAGATGGCGCTGATGTGGTCCACATATTCCTTAGGAGACATGCCTTTGGCATGGGCGGCCTGGACAATCTTGTCGCCATGTTCATCTGTACCTGTGAGAAAAAAGGTCTGCTCCCCCCGCATGGCATGAAATCTTCGCTGTACATCAGCGACTATGGTGGAATAGGCATGGCCTATATGGGGCGGGGCGTTTACATAATAAATGGGTGTTGTGACATAAAACGCCTTGTAGTTCTTCATCTTCTGGCACCACTCTTCTTTTTTTGCTCTTTGTCTGCACAAATCCCTACAGTACCCTCTCCATCTCCAACAGGGCCTGCCGCGGCTTCAAACGATTCTTCCTGACCCATAGCATCCATCCCCCTTGCATTTTCAGGGTGCGGCGCATCAGACTGTATCTCGGATGGGTTAGACGGATGCCCATTGTTCTTGTTGAGATATATTTCGTATTCATATGTCAAACAACAGAGAAGCCTTCCGCACCGACCGGATATCTTATTGGGATTCAAAGGGAAGTTTTGCGATTTGGCCATTTTGATTGAAATGGGATCAAAGGTTTTTAGATAGCTGGAACAGCAAAACTCACGACCGCACTCCCCTATACCACCAACCATCTTCGCCTGATGGCGGATACCTATCTGGCGCATTTCAACACGGGTCCTGAGCGCCCGCACCAGTTCCTTGACCAGCTCCCTGAAGTCCACCCGTTGCTCAGCATAATAATAAAAGATGATCTTCGTCCCATCGAAGAGGCTGTGTACGCGTGTCAACTTCATCAGCAGATTCAATTTGGCCACCTGTTCAGAGCAAAAACTAAAGGCCCTTTTTTCCAGCTCCATATTGGCTGCATAATGTTCCATATCGGCCTCTGTAGCCAGGCCTTCCACATGTAACATCGCTATCCTGGAGGGAAGGACTACGGGAATCGGCGCCCCTGTCACCTGGCCCATCTCCCTGCCTGTATCCCCTGGCCCCGAGCTGACAAGCACCCAGTCTCCTCTTTTTAAAGGTAACTCGCCTGCGTCATAAGAGTTCTCCGGCCAATCCGGCCGTATCTTTACCTTCACAAGCCTGCGGATAACGGCAGGCATCTCTTGAACGGTTTTGTTATTTTCATCCATAGTTGCAATGTAACAAAGTCATTTTATAAAGACAACCGTTCCAGCCAAAACGCAAGCAGTGTCTCCACCAAAAGTGTTTTATTGATGTTGCGTTCTAACAGATATTCTACTTTATCCAGCGTATCCAGATACTGTTCTATTTCCCACACGGGAATGACACCTGCGAGGGCTATAACCTCCTGGGCTCGATCTTTATTCAGTAGTAGCGAGGGATTATCTCCACCTAATTGCAACAAGATATCCCGCACAATAGACATAACGAGTAGCTTCAGGCAGAGCACGGTAGAATTGCTTTCAGAAAACTCCTGCATTAGTTGAAAAAACAGGGCAATACCTGCACCACGCCTCAAAAGCCGCCACAACCTGTTTCTGAGATGGACTACATCCAATTGCAACAACCCCCTTACCACCCCAGGGTCACCTGCACAGATCCCCTCCCAAAACCACAAGGGATACATTTGCAATGCAGTCTGTTCTTCCGGCAAAAAGCAATCCATATTGAAGGGGTCGGGTAGGCATTTCAAGACCTGGCATCGGGATACTATAGTGGGTAAAAGGGTCTCTGTCGCCGAGGCAGTCAAGAAGAGATGATTGTCTTTCGGTGGTTCCTCCAGTATTTTCAGCAGGGCATTGGCGGCATCCATAGTCATCTTTTCACAATTCAACACAAGACACACCCGCTTTCCCGCCTCAAGTGGTGCAAAGGAGACAGTTTTTTGCAGGAGGCGCACATGTTCTATTTTGATGGTGCCATCCTCCTCAGAGGGACAGATGAAGAGGTCGGGATGGGTGCCATGACCTGTTTTCCTGCAATGCATACAGACACCGCAGGGCATCAAAAGACCATCTATCTCTTTGGGTTGGCAACAGAGGAGGAGTTGGGCAAAAAAAACAGCCACAGCCTCCCTTGCGCCCATCCATCCGCCGCTCAGCAGGTAGGCGTGGGCCAATCTGCCTCGTTGTAGTATGCGACCTATGAGGGAAATGAGCGGACGCTGAGCTGAAGATCTGTCTAAAAAACCTACTCCCTGATCATTATTTGATGCCCCATATATGTCTGCCGCAATATCCATATCTCATGGAAGATGAAAGGCCCTACCATAGATACCTTGGTATTCTGACCAGGTATCAGTGGAGTCTTTCATCTCTGTCTTTAAGTTATCTAAATAGTTTATTTTGGCGTCTATCTCGTCTATAAAATGCAGGACAAAGGCCTCTTTCGTCATGGGAAGCACCGGAGAACCGTATTCATGGCGGCCGTGATGACTGAGGATCAGGTGCTTGAGGCCCACCATGCGGGGTGCATGTAAATCAAGTCCAATGCGGGCTGCGGCCTCGTCTATCATAGAGATGGCTATGTTCAGATGGCCTACCAACCTCCCTTCATCCGTCCTGTTAAAACCAGGCCTACTGAAGTCATACTCTCCAATCTTGCCTAAGTCATGTAGTATAATGCCTGTCATCAGAAGGTCCTGATCCAGCCCAGGATAGAGGTTACATATGGCCTCGGCCACTCGAACCATCTGCAAGGTGTGCACCAACAGCCCATGTAGGTAGGCATGATGCAGTCTTTTGGCCCCAGGTGCCGTACAATAGGCAGTTAACAGCCTTTCATCTGAAAACAGGGCGGCAAGTAATCTGGTATAGGCAGGGTCTGTAATCCTGCCGATATATTTGGACATCTCCTGCCAAAGGTTAGCTACATCCACTTGGGCTGCCGGCATGAAATCCCTCAGATCAATGGCATCTTCATTGACAGGCGTTACGGCCCTGACAGTCAGCTGCAGGGCGCCGTTATAAGGCTTGCACACCGCATTTATAAAGACAAATCCGTCCTTTTTGCACAGACGGTCCAGTTGTGTTGCATCATCCCATATCTTGGCCTCTATTTGGCCTGTTTTGTCTGCCAGAGTGAGGCTAATATATGGCTTGCCTTCCCTGGTGTTGCCCATCTTTTTGGCAGCGATATAAAAAAGCCCTTCCACAGGCCTTTCCTGCCGAATCTCATCAATGAACATGCCCTTTTTCAAATTTCATCTCCTTGCTTGCCCATTCTTTTTCATGGTCATCATTTCTCCCGCAACACAACTCTAAAACCTATCTGATCTGTCTTTTCATCAGGGCTGGCCCTATGACGGTTTGCACAGCGGGCCTGTTGGGCATCGGAAAGCCATGAACCGCCCCTTAAGACCTTTTTGCCAGTTTTGTTCAGATTGCTCATGGGATTTGTGGTCTTAGGCCTTATGTTTTTATAAAAATCGGGGTCATACCAGTCCTCACACCACTCCCAAACATTACCATGCATATCATACACACCTAACTGGTTTGGCTGAAAAGACCCCACAGCAACAGTGGAACCATTAAGCCCTCTGTCTTGGGACAGCAGACGTACATTGGCCTGAGAGCCCTTGATGGAATCCCCAAATGCAAAGGCAGTGTTGGTGCCAGCCCGACAGGCATACTCCCACTCGGCCTCAGTGGGCAACCCCACTAAATATTCCTTTTTAAGGGCCGCCATCCTTTCCACAAAGGCCTTGGCATCCTGCCATGAGACATTCTCCACAGGAAAATCCGGGCCGTTTTTGAAGGATGACGGGTTGCTGTTCATGAGTTTCTGCCATTGGCCCTGTGTCACCTCAAATCTGCCCATCCAGAAGCCGTTTACACACACTTCCTGCGCAGGCCCTTCGTCCTGGTCTCGTTTGAGTTCCGAGGCAGGACTGCCCATGGTGAAGCAGCCCTCGGGCACCCAGACAAACTCCATGCCCGTGACCGGTTCCTTTTCTATGGTACCTGGCTTTGGCAATGGTTTCAAATGGATATCCAGCTTTTTTGTCTCACCAGCAGAGACGGCAACCTCCTCAATGGCATTCCGCCAGCCCTTTTTACGCACCGTTATTCTATACCGTCCAGGGGATAGGTCTGTCTGCAACGGGGCATTGGCGACATAGCGATCATTCAGAAAGACCTGGGCCTCTCGCGGCTCTGTTTCTATCAGGAGCCGTGGCCTTTTGGGGTTGAGCGTTACAGTCAATTTCTTGCTCTGTCCCTTGGACAGGGATATTTTTGTGGCGTAATCTTCATAGGTTGCATCCTTCGCCACCAGAATCTCGTGTTCTCCGGGAGGGACCTGAATTGCAAGGGGCGTCTGACCTGAGAGTTTGCTATCCACATAGACATCGGCCCCCGACGGATTTGATATAACCTCAAGCCCCTCCAGTTCCTTGACCAGTATGATGTGCAGTCTTTTTTCCTCTCCGCGAGCGAAATAAATGGTATTTTCATACTCTTCATAGCCGGCCAATGTGATTCTGAGTTTGTGGCTGCCAGCCTCTATGGTAGTCCAGTCCAAAGGGGTATTGCCCAGCAGTTGGTCGTTTAGATAGAGCATGGCCCCGGGTGGTTCCGTATCCACATGCAGCGAGGCTTTCAGGGGCTTCAAGGTAAAGGAAAGCTCCTGATGTTCCGTACCCTGCACCTGAAGCTGTGTCTCCAGGGACTCATAGCCTACCTTTGTGATTCTAAGCTTATGCATACCGCGGCTTACGCCCTTGAATTCATTGGGAGCAGTGATGATTTCTTTGCCATCCAAGTAACAATGGGCATCTGGAGGGTCTGTGGTGACTCGAATGGAGGCCTTGGGAGCACCCGGGCCAAACCAGTACCACCAGCCGAGAAACATGCCACAAATGCATAGGGCCACCAGCAGCGCCATCCACAGAAGAGGACGGGCGCCGTAGATTCTAACCTCTCTCATAGATTTTCTCCTGCTCTCGACGCTTCCTGCGGTTGATGGCCATGGTAAACGCTATTTCTATGGCGGCATTCAGACTTGATTCGTCTGCTATACCCCTGCCCGCTATATCGTAAGCTGTGCCATGATCAACGGATGTGCGCACTATGGGCAGACCCAGGGTTACATTGACTCCATCCTTGAAATGCAGCAGCTTGAAGGGGATCAGTCCCTGATCGTGATACTGGCAGACCACGACATGGAATTCACCCTGAACAGCCCGATGAAAGACGGTGTCAGGCGGGTAGGGGCCCATGGCCTGAATGCCCTGCCTGACCGCCTCCGCAATGGCGGGCTTCAAAATCCGCTCCTCTTCATCCCCGAACATTCCGGATTCACCGGCATGGGGGTTGAGCGCAGCCACGGCAATACGGGGCGAATCTATGCCGAAATCCCGTTGTAATGCCTCATGCGTCAGGGAGATGACCTCCAGCACATTCTTTTGTGAAATTTGCGAAGCTACATTCCGCAATGCACAATGAATGGTGACCAGCACCACTCGAAGACTGGCGCCTGCCAGCATCATGGCGAATCTCTTTGAGCGGGTATGTTCTGCCAGTATCTCTGTATGCCCAGGTGCAGCTATCCCTGCCATTTGCAGACCAATTTTGCTGATGGGACAGGTCACAATGCCGGCAAAATCGCCTGTATCGCAGAGTTCTAAGGCCTTTTTTATATAGGCATAGGATGCCTTGCCTGTGATGGCATTGGGTCTGCCCAAGGAAAAATTCGCGGACTTTCCCTGAAACTTCAAAGAGGTTACTGATAGAATGTGTATATGTCCAATGTCCTCAACCATGGTGTCTTGTAAAGAGGACACTACCTTGATGGGCAGTGACAGGCCCAAGGACCTGGCTGTGCTCTCTAAGATACCGGCATCCCCTATTACTACTATATGGCTGCGATATCTATAACCAACGCCCTTAGCCAGGGCTTTTACCAGGATCTCAGGACCTATGCCCGCAGGGCACCCCATAGTTATGCATAGCCTGGGCACAATATCAGCCATCTAAATCACCTGTCTGACTATGGGGCTCTGATGACGATTTTGGTGTTTTGTGGCCCAAAACCACCTCATCTCTGCCGTCTAATTCGTTTAAAAAGACATTGACGTACTCATCCTTGGCAGTGGCAACTACAAGCCCTACATAGTCAGGCTGAATGGGCAGCTCCCGCCTGCCCCTGTCCACGAGGACCGCCAACTGGATTCGCCGAGGCCTTCCCAGGTCTGTAATGGCGTCAAGGGCAGCCCGAATTGTCCTGCCGGTGTAAATGACATCATCCACCAGCACCACGGTCTTGTCGTTCAGGGAAAAATCTATCTCCGTCTTCTTTACAAGGGGATGCTGGCTCAAACGGCTCCAGTCATCCCGATAAAGCGTGATGTCCAGAATGCCTATGCTGGGCCTGACGCCTTCTATGGCGGCCATTTTCTGGCAAAGCCTTTCGGCAAGGGGCACGCCGCCTGTGCGAATGCCGATGATGGCTATGTTTTTGCAACCCCGGTTGTCTTCTATGATCTCATGGGCCATGCGCGTCAAGGCCCTTTCAATCTCTTTCATGTCCATTATAGTTTTCATGCCGTAACCCAATTTTCCTGTATTTGTATTGTATTGTTCATGAGTTTTTGTTAAATAAACAATTGATTATTTGTCAATGAGGATTTGCATGGCTGGAGAAACAAGAATAAAAAATATTCGCAACATAGGCATAATCGCCCATATCGATGCAGGCAAGACCACCCTTACCGAACGCATCCTGTTCTATACTGGAAAGACACACAAGATCGGTGAGGTGCACGACGGCCAGGCCACCATGGACTGGATGCCCGAGGAACAGGAACGCGGAATCACCATCACCTCCGCTGTCACCACCTGCTACTGGCAGGGCAAGGAGATACATCTCATCGATACGCCAGGCCATGTGGATTTCACCATTGAAGTGGAGCGTTCCCTGCGCGTCCTGGACGGTGCCATCGGTGTATTCTGCGCTGTAGGTGGAGTGGAACCGCAGTCTGAAACGGTCTGGCGCCAGGCGGATAAGTACCGTGTACCCAAGATGGCCTTCATAAATAAGATGGACAGACTTGGAGCTGATTTTGATGGGGTCGTGGCACAACTCAAGGAGAAATTAAATGCAAATCCCCTGGTCATCACCATCCCATGTGGGAGTGAGGATAGCTTCTCAGGCGTCTTTGACCTGATTCGCATGCAACTTATTCAGTGGAATGAGTTGAATCAGGGGCTTACTTTTGAATATCACCCCATTCCTGCAGAGTGGCAGGAGCGCACGCAGGCGGCGCGCAATGCCCTGGTGGAGGCGGTTGCCGAACTGGACGACAGCATCATGGAAAAATACCTGGCTGAAGAACCCATAGAAGAACAGGAGCTGCACCAGGCCATTCGAAAGGCATGTATCAGTCTCAAGGGAGTGCCTACCTTTTGCGGCTCGGCCCTGAAAAACAAAGGTGTTCAGCCCTTGTTAGACGGGGTAGCCGCATACCTACCCAGCCCCTTGGATATCCCCCCCATTGAAGGCGACAACCCGAATACAGGCGTGGCGGAACAGCGGGAGGCACGGGATGACGCCCCATTTACAGCCCTTGCCTTTAAGGTGCAGATGGAAGAGGGCAGAAAACTCACATATATCCGCATCTATTCCGGCATTCTAAGGGTTGGCATGGAGGTGTTTAATCCAACCAAAAGGGTCAAAGAAAAGATCTCCCGTATCTTTCGTATGCATGCCAACAGGCGGGAGCGCATCGAGGAGGCCAGGGCCGGTGATATCGTAGCAGTGATGGGACTTAAGGACACCTCTACGGGACATACTATCTGTGAGCCAGGCCATCCCATCCTCTTAGAACCCATAGATGCATACCAGCCGGTCATATCCATAGCCATAGAGCCCAAGACCACCGCGGATCAGGAGAAGGTGGAGCAGGCCATCAAAAAGCTAACAGAAGAGGACCCCACCTTTCATGTAAAGGTGGATGCCGATACAGGCCAGACTATCATCTCAGGCATGGGTGAATTGCATCTGGATATCCTGATTCACCGGCTCATGCGGGAATTCAATGCCCCTGTAACGGCAGGTAAACCACAGGTGGTCTACCGGGAGACCGTATTGGCTGAGGCTGAATCTGAAGAGGTCTTTGATCGGGAGATAGCAGGCAGCCGCCAATTTGCCAAGGCCGCCGTTGGGGTCAAGCCCAGGGAGCGGGGTGCAGGCAATCTGGTAACCACTTTACTTTCACCTGACACACTGCCGCCAACCATAGAACAAGCCTTGCAAGAGATACTGGAACAAGGGTTGGAAAGCGGAGTGGTGCATGGTTATCCCATGTTGGATGTGCATGTAATCCTCATGAATGTTACCCTGCAGGAGGGGATTCCATCTGAGATCGCCTTGAAGGCCGCTTGTTCCATGGCACTGCGCCATGCCTGTGAAAAGGCCTCTCCGACTCTATTGGAGCCTGTAATGCGCGTCGAGATACTGACACCAGACATCTATCTGGGTGAACTCATAGGCGATATGAATGCCAGAGGAGGCAGAGTGGAGTTTATAGAGCCCAGGGGAAATACCCAGGTGATCCGGGCGATAGCCCCGCTTGCCCGCATGTTTGGCTATTCCACAGCCATACGCTCTCTAAGCCAAGGCAGAGCCAGTTTCACCATGGTGTTTTCACATTATGAACCTGTTAAAGGAGTAATATAATGTTAACTGCATATATGCGGATGGCTGATAGTCCCCGCTGATTTCAGGTATTATAAACCACTAACCACGTCAACTTCAATCAGGAGGTGTATCATGGCTGTGAAAAAGTTTCGCATTGTAAAAGGGGAATGGTCAACGTTTTTGAAGGATTTCAACCGGCAAAATCAGTGCCGCAGATTCACTCTCTCTGAAGGCAATAACACGCCTAACGCCTCAGATGCCATCTTCCTGGGTATTGTATATGAGCCAAGGGCAAATAGAATAGAAATATATGCAGGGGATGCAAACCCTGCTGAGCCAGGCCGTCTGGTGCATGCGGTGGAGTCTCCTCGCGCCGTCTATCTGATTCGGGATGACGAATCACCTGACCCTCTTGTGGGCTTGAATATCCAAGGTCCCCCTGGAACCCCTGTGGTTTCGCTACAATTCACTGAGACGAGCATTCAAGAGACCAAGACACAATGGACTACGGAGCTCGCCCATGCCATATACCTCACGCGCAACATAGAGGATGGGGACGCACTCAAAGACTGGTTTGAGGCAGAAAGGATCATCAAAAAAACCTTGGAAGGATTTATCGAGTAACTCTATGGAGATGTTTTTAAAAGATACTACAAAGGATCGTTTCTCTGGTATCGACAAGACAGCTCCACCTGAAGACACTATCAAGCGTGCATACAGGATCTTTGCATCGTTGGACAGGCCAGTTATGCAACAGGTGGAGCGCATTGACAAGGGCAGGCTTGGTATACCTGTTTATATCAGCCGTTACACACCGGAGGCCGCCAGGCTCACACACACCCGTAAGCAGATGGGCAAGGGCGCCACTCCAGCCCAGGCCGAGGCCAGCGCTGTCATGGAACTGGCTGAACGTTACAGCCTCTTCAGTTTCCATACATCCGGCAAATCAACTTTGTCAACAGAATTGCCGTCTACTCTTCCCATCATATCTACTGAAGAGCTCCTGCAATCCCTGAACTGGTCTGGGGCCTCTCAAGGGATGGTCGCTGATATGGAGCATGTACTCTCAAGCATCCGTTCCTGGCTGGAGATCTTTCCCATGCGATGGGTAAAGGCATTTAGGCCGGACAAAGACGCCTTCTTTTATGTACCGTGGTCGTGGTTTTGGCAGATAAATGAATATAATGGCTCTGCTGCAGGTAATTGCAGGGAGGAGGCGGCCATTCAGGCCATCTGTGAGGTAGTGGAACGCCATGTATGTGCCATTATCAGTAGAGAACGTCTGATTACCCCCCTCATAGACCCTAAGTCAGTCAAAGACCCCGTCGCCCGGACATTGCTCGACAAATTCTCCTCCAAGGGCATCAAGGTGATACTCAAGGATTTTTCCCTTAATACAGGCATTCCAACCATCGGTGCCATTGCCTGGGACCCCTCTACTTACCCACACAGAAGCGAGATTGTCTATACAGCCGGCACGGCCCCGCATCCTGACAGGGCATTGATTCGCTGCCTAACGGAGGTAGCGCAACTGGCCGGAGATTTCGATACAGACGGGCAATATGTAGAAAGCGGCCTACCTAAATTTGCCACCCATAACGAAGCAGACTATGTGCTGAGATACAACAGGGTCTGCTGTATGGATGAACTGCCCAACATCTCCTCCGACAATTTCAAGATCGAGATTGAAAATGCCTGTAGAAGTCTGCGACGAATCGGGATCCCCGTATATCTGGTAGATATCTCTCACCCTGGGCTTGGGATCCCAGCGGTCTATGCAATTTTACCAGGCAATCACTTTCGAGAAAGGGCATTTGAAATAGACCCTGCCTTTCACATGGCACGACTCACGGTTTCTTTAGAGCCTCAACAGGCATTAGAGTGCCTATTGCACCTAAAGCAACAATATCCTGACCGCTACTTCATCCACTTTTACATAGGTTATGCCAATGAACGCATGTACAGGCCGGAGGAGGCCCTAAAACATTACCAAAATGCCCTGGCCCTAAATCCGGACCCCAATGAGCTGGCCAGTATCCACTGCCATATCGGCAATGTCCTAAAGGACATGCAGCGCTTTGATGCGGCCATCGCTGCACTGCATCAGGCGCAGGCATTCAATGCCGGACTCAAGGAGATATATAATCTTTTGGGCTATTGTCATTATAAAAGGGGCGAACATGCCCAGGCCGTCGAGGCGTTTGAACAGGCCATTGAACTAGACCCCACCTCTGCCACGGACTATGCCAATATAGGAATCAATCTGGCGGCCATGGGTATGAAGGCGCCTGCTGTGCGTTGGCTGGAAATGGCCTTAGAATTGGAGCCTGAGTTGAATTGGGCCAAGGAACGGCTGGTGGGACTCAGGCAGGCTGGATAGGCTCAAGCCGTCTTGTTTATCAACAGGCCGTGTAATGCCAATTCCGATTGATTCAACCCCTTGAGCAATTCGTTTAACGGCACCTCTTCCAGTAATTCACCTGTGGCTTCATCGATGAATTCAACGATAAGCAAGTTCTGGTCGGCTTGCCATTTCCAACGCAGGCCGACCTTCTTCTTCCATTTTTTAGCGGCCCTTTGCTCCAGAAGCCTAACTAATGCCTTTAGCCTCTCACGTAATCTTTCATCTATCCTTGGATTCAATAAGAAGGCCTCCTTTTCGGCCTTTTCCATGGTGGAACGCAGCTCTGACCTGGCGCTCTGCTCCACTGGCTTTATGACCTGCGGAAGCCTTCTGTCGGTCTTGATGGCCTGTGTTATGAGTACAGGTGTGAGATTGAGGAGGTCAATACCCTTGGGATCCATGATATATTTATCGCCGCTTTGCTTCAAAAACTAAAAAACGGCTGACGCTAAAAATCCCATGAATACAGCCAGGGCCGAAAACTTACAGGCCTGAGCGCACAGGGGCTACCTTGTCAATCTGGCTTAAAAATGCCCGCCAAACGGTCAAAGCACGAGTGGAATAGGCCTCAGGACGTTTAGCTTTGGAATAACGACCTGAAAGCGGCGCAAATAACCCGAAGTTTATATTCATGGGCTGAAAGCGTTCTGGTTTAGAATCTATTAAATGGTGAAGCAGGGCCCCATGAGCCGTTTCCGCTGAAGGGCAAGGTGGCAGTATGCCATGCACAAGACAGGCTAAAAACACCCCTGCCAACCACCCCGCGGCAGTAGATTCCACATAACCCTCCACTCCACTCAATTGACCTGCCAGCAATATATGGGGGTAATCCTTGAGTTGCAGAGTAGGCGATAGCAATTTAGGTGCACAGATAAAGGTATTGCGGTGAATACTTCCAAAACGTAAAAACTCGACATGCTCCATGCCTGGAATCATACGAAAGACCCTGGCCTGTTCCCTCCATGTGAGCTTGGTCTGAAATCCCACCATGTTATACATGCTCGCCTCGCGATTTTCCTGTCTTAGCTGTACCACTGCATAAGGGGTCTTTCCAGTGCGGGGGTCTATCAAGCCCACAGGCTTCATGGGCCCAAAACGCAGGGTATCCAATCCGCGTTCGGCCATGACCTCTATGGGTAAGCAGCCTTCGAAATATACTGATTTCTCAAAGGGTTTAAGAGGGACCTTTTCTGCACTCAACAAGGCATTGACGAAACATTCATACTGCGCCTGGTCCATGGGACAATTGAGATAATCACCGGCATCCTGTGTGTTACCATAGCGGGATTGGCGGAATATGACGGTATAGTCCAGGGAATCCGCTGATACTATGGGCGCGATGGCGTCATAAAAATAGAGATACTCTTCACTCAAAAGACCTTTTAATGCCTGTGCCAATGAGTCGGATGTAAGTGGGCCAGTAGCTATAATGGTCCAGCCAGAGGCAGGGACAGTCTTTATCTCCTCGCGCTGAATGGTGATCAAAGGGTGATCTTCAAGCTTCTGAGTGATGTATTTGGCAAAAAGTTCCCGATCTACTGCCAAGGCCGCACCTGCCGGCACTCGCGTGGCATCTGCCGCCTGCAGAATGAGTGAACCGGCCAGACGCATCTCCTCCTTTAACAAACCCACAGCAGAATGAATGTCGTCGGAACGAAGGGAGTTGCTGCACACCAGTTCCCCTAACATGGGGCTTTTGTGGGCAGGAGAAAAGAAAACGGGCTTCATCTCAAAGAGTTGAACCGGAATGCCACGAATAGCCAATTGCCAGGCCGCCTCTGAACCTGCCAACCCGCCGCCGATAATGTTTACGCGTTCCATCATTAGTTGAGTTTCAACACCTGACCCACTGATATATGGGCATCTTTAGAGAGTTTATTGAGTTTCAACAGGCGTTCTAATGGAATATTATTTTTACGCGCTATACTGAAAAGGGTATCCCCAGCCTGAACCCTGTGAGTGCTGGACTGTGCCACATCCTTTTTCTCCGGCTTCACCTCTTGTTTTTTAGACTCTGTGGGTTTTAACGGGGCAGAGTCAGAGTTTTTTTTGTTGTCTGGGACTTTTTGAACAATGAGCGCCGAAGGATGCCTTTCTGTTGTCTTTTTGACATGTTCTTCAGTTCTGGAAGACTTTGCAGTAACCCCAGGATGTTTTTCGTGAGTAAGGACCGATATATCTACAGGTATCTTCAGGATGGTGCCGGGCTTTATAGTCGAATTGACCTTCATATTGTTAGCAGTCAACAGATCCAGTACCGACAGCTTATACCTCTGGGCTATGCTGAAAAAGGTCTCCCCTTTTTGGACCTTGTGCCGCACCTCTCTTGTTCCTCTGCCCCAGTTTAAACGCTGAAAGTCATCCTGGAGGATCTGTATCTCTGAGCGTCTTCTCAGGCTGGCTGGAGTCCAAACAGGGATATCATCCAGTTTGGCCATCAATTCCGCTCCTTTGCCGGCAGGGACCTTTAATTCATACTGACTATTGGGTGTTACCTCCTGGCGCAATTCCGGATTCAAGGCTAATAATTCATTATAATAGACACCCAATTCGTCAGCGATGGACTTCAGGTGCACCTGCTTGCTTAAAGTTACTGTTTCATAATTCAAGGGTTCGTGCTGTTCGCTTAAGTCTATATTATAACGCTCAGGATTTTTGATTACATGTAATACCGCCAGGAATTTAGGCACAAAACGGGCACTCTCCTCAGGCAATTGATGATAGAGGTCCCAGAAGTTATCCATGTAGTTGATCTTCTGTTTCTGAATGGTTCTGGCCACCAGGCCTTCTCCGCAGTTATAGGCCGCGAGCACTGTTGTCCAATCCCCGAACATCTCGTGCAGACCCTTTAGATAGGAAATGGCAGCCTGTGTGGACTTTTCAGGGTCCATCCGTTCATCCACCCAGGCATTCCTTTCCAAACCAAAACGCCTACCTGTGGAATCTATAAATTGCCAAAGCCCTAAGGCATGGGCAGGGGACAAGGCCTTGGTATTGTAACCACTTTCGATAAGAGGAAGCCAGGCCAGTTCCTCGGGCAAGCCCGCTTCTTGAAGGGCCTTGGCAATATAGTCATGGTATCTGCCAGCCCTTTTATAGCTCTCCAAAAACCACTTTCTGTTAGGCCCCAGGAGGAGATCGATCTCCCTCTGCACCTCGGCGTTTAATGTAAGGGGGATGGCACATCCAGGGCCCTTGACCGTACGGCACATGGCCGCATTTATCTCCTGAATGCGCTTTGAAAGGGCTAAACGCAGGGAATTTTTCTTTTCAGCTAAGCTGGGATCGCCTATGTCATCCACCTGGACTATCAGCACATAGGCCTGATCAAAATGGGCTAGAGCCTCATCGCGTTTGTCCTGCGCCCAAAGTTGTTTGCCCTTTTCGTAGAGCGCCTCAGCGCTATCCAGGATCTCCTGGGGAGACATTTGAGAGGTGTCTATGGCTGGCAGAACAGGTTTTTGAGGGGCCTTGGATATTCCTTCCGGCTGCAATGCCTCCTGGGGCTTTTGGACTAACATAGTCTCCTGTTTAACAATCTGTTGGTGTTCCGAAACCCCCTGTTCGCCCTTTTCTGCACAGCCTGTAAGACAAAATATACAAAAAATAAAAAGTCCAATCCAGCTTTTTTTCATTAATAAAACAGTCATCTCTGCCTTCTAACAAAGTGAGATTGTAAGGAAATCCCTTATATAATATCACCTTAGGTTATGAGATTACAGACATATCGGCGATATGCAGAAACAATGCAGCAATGCCTTGCAAAAGGCATAATCGATTATTTTTGATGTCTGTATCCTCCACCATTACCATTACCTTATCAAAAAAGGCGTCAATCTGCGGTTTGATCAGCAATAACCTCTTTAATGCCTGTTCATACTCCCTCTGCTCTAACAGGGGTGAGACATCAGTGGCAAGGGCGATATATGTATTGTAAAGGGAGCGCTCCTGAGGCTCTGTCAGCAGTTCTTCTCTGAGCACGCCTTGATGTGTGCTACCTTTTAGAATATTCATCACTCGTTTGAAAAGCAGGCCCAGCGGAGCAAAATCAGGGCTCACACGCATGGCTGTCAAGGCCTTTATGCGCATCATGGCATCCAATGGGTCATCAAAACCTGCCCGCACAACCGCCTCTATGATCTCAGGGCGATAACCCTTTCCCTGACAGTCAGCTACAAATCTACGCTGAAAGAAGGTGAGCACCTCACTGTTTAAGGCGTCGTTCAATCCCGATAAACGGTCATCCCTTAAACACTCAGCCGCCGCCTGAATGAGTTCGGACAATGAGAGGAAGATATTTCTGGCCATCAGAATGTGCAAGATGCCCAAGCCTAATCTGCGCAGGGCATAGGGGTCGGCTGCCCCTGTGGGTTGCAGTCCCACTGCAAACATAGAGACTATGGTATCGATCTTATCAGCAATGCTGACAATAGCACCTGTCAGAGTGGCGGGCAACTCACCCCCTGATTTGATGGGCATATAGTGTTCAGCAATGGCCATGGCCACTTCCTGGGGCTCTCCGGAGCGCAAGGCATATTCCCTGCCCATAATACCCTGCAGAGTGGGAAACTCTCCTACCATCTGAGTCACCAGATCCGCCTTACACAAAAAGGCCGCCCGTTTGCAGAGCTGGCTGAGCTCAGGTGTAATCTTTTGAGCTAAATACTGGGAAATGGCCTCTATTCGCCTGGTTTTGTCAAAAAGAGTGCCCAATTTCTGATGAAACACCACGCCTTTTAGGCCTTCCACATAGTCCTGCAGTGGTTTTTTAAGGTCTTCATCAAAGAAAAAGGCAGCATCAGTAAGCCTGGCCCTCAAGACCCTTTCATGACCGCTTTGCACCAGGGCAGGCTTTGGGGATTCAGTGTTATTAATAGCTATAAAATAGGGCAATAGACCACCTTTTGCATCAGCCACGGCAAAATATTTCTGGTGTTCCCTCATGGATGTGATAAGCACTTCCATGGGAAGCCGCAGGAAATCCCTACTAAACCCTCCACAGACTACACTGGGATACTCCACGAGATGGGTATTTAACTCCAGCAGTTCTTCGTCCTCAATGGGCATCCCTTGAACCGCCTGGGCAGCAACCTTCGCCTTTTCCCAGATCAGCTGTTTGCGTAGCTCCTGGTCCACAATGACATATCGGTCTCGTAGTCTTGACCTATACTCTTGAAGATTGGAAGGCACCTCAAATGTCTCATTGGCCATAAATCTATGGCCCCTACTGGTCTTACCTGCCCTTAAACAAGAAAGGGAGAAGTCTATGGTCTCCTCTCCAAAGACAGCCGCCAACCACCTGATAGGCCGTGCAAAGGTCAGTTCAGGACCAGACCAGCGCATGGTCTTGGGTAAGTGGATGGATGTAATGACTCGTGGAAGCAGTTCCTTTAGAATTTCTACCGCTGGCCTGCCCAAAATGCGCCTTTTTACAAATAGATATGGCCCCTTTTCGGTCTCATCCACATATAATGCCTCAATGGGCACACCTTGCGCCTTGGCAAAGCCTGCTGCGGCCTTGGTGGGCCTACCCTGGGCATCATATGCGATCTTGGCAGGTGGGCCTGCCACCACCTCTTCCCTGTCGCATTGCACGGTCTGTAGTCCGGCCACATGGGCCATAAGCCTGCGAGGAGTGCCGTTACACACCAAGGCCTTAAAGGCAAGGCCGGCCTCTTGTAATCCAGTGGATAGATTGGTTTCCATGCCTTTTAGTGCCATGGGCACCATTCTAGCAGGCAATTCCTCTGTGCCTATCTCAAAGAGCAGATCCCTTGTTTCCATTTCGGTTCCTTGCATATTCAAACCCACATTCATGCAGCCTGCAGACTGGCCAGATAGCCCTCGGCAGACATGCGTGCCAATCTTCTAACTCGACCTATATAGGCAGTGCGTTCAGCTACACTGATGGCCCCTCTTGCATCCAACAGATTGAAATAATGTGAACATTTCATGCACTGGTCATAGGCAGGCAAGACCAGGCCGGCCTGCAGAAGCGACACGGCCTCCTTTTCATGCAAGGAAAAGAGTTGTTTGAGCATCTCCACATCTGCATACTCGAAATTATATTTGGAAAATTCCACCTCATCCCTGCGATGCACCTCGCCATAGGTGGTGGACTCATTCCACTTGAGCTGATAGACATCATCTATACCCTGAATGTACATGGCTATGCGCTCCAGGCCATAGGTGATTTCTGCACAGACCAGGTCTACGTCCACGCCACCCACCTGTTGAAAATATGTAAACTGCGTGATCTCCATTCCATCCAGCCAGACCTCCCAGCCCAGCCCCCATGCGCCTAAGGTTGGGGATTCCCAGTCGTCTTCCACAAATCTGACATCATGCTCCTTGAGGTCAAGACCAAAACTTACTAAACTGTTCAAATAGAGGTCCTGTACATCCTCCGGCGCAGGTTTAAGTATCACCTGATACTGGTAATAGTGCTGTAATCTATTGGGATTCTCTCCGTATCGACCATCCTTGGGCCTGCGTGAGGGCTGAACATAGGCTGCTCGCCACCCTTGCGGCCCCAAAGAACGCAGGAATGTGGCCGGGTGAAAGGTGCCGGCCCCCACCTCAACGTCATATGGCTGCAACAAAAGGCAGCCCTGAGCCTGCCAATAATTATTCAATCGTAAGATGAGTTCTTGAAAGGTCATAATCAGTTCTCACGTTTTTCATTTATTAGAAATATAACATGTTAAAATAACAGGAATCAGCGCAGGAGGCAACCCATAGTGTTAGCAGCATAATTTGTCCTGAATGATAGTATATAATATCATTTCCTAATTTTGATACAATAAATAGCTCCACATACAGGGGCTTTTAACGAATATCTTCCGGCCAACCCATCTATAATTTTCAGAATTAACCCAATGAGTTTTAAAATTTTTTCTTGTTTTGATAGGTTTATGTGTTTTGACTACAGTGTTTTTTCTGTAGGGTCAGGCTTGAGGTAATTTTTCGCAGGGAATCAACTGTAATTTCTTGCTGTTTTAAATAGTGTGGATAGTGTCTATTCATGCATGAGGATCGTTTTATGAAAAAATAAATTCGGGATTTGGGATAGAGAGAATGGACATGGGGGAACCATAAAAACCACGAAAAAATAAGGAGGGCGCAGAGGCCCTCCCGATACATTTAATCCAGCCGGATCAACAACCTTCTGTCTTCTTTTTCTTGGCAGGCATTGGTTGTTCAGCCGGAGCATTCCCTCCCAATGACTTGATATAGGCTGTAATATCGGCCATGTCAGCACCTTTGGGATCAATGGCCTTGCCCTTGAGAGCCATCTCGATACAGAAATTTACGGCATCCTCCAGACCACCCTGCTTCTTGCCCATGATCTCAAAGCCTTTCTTGTCTGCAGCCTTCTCCAGGCCCTTCCCATTGGGATGACAAGAATTACAGGACTTACCCGCCGTTCCCCCGCCCAATTTAGGATCATTGAAAAGCACTTTACCCTTCGCAGCGTCTCCTGCTGCATAGGAAATGCCAAAAACCAGGGTGGTGGCTGCAATGGACATCATCAACGGTCTAAAAAATTTCATTTTTCTGCCTCCTGTTATTGTTTTTATTTACTACCCTAATAAAAAATACAAAAAAGCCAAAGAGTTATTAACAGCGCATAATTTGTTCTGAATGATAGCATGTGCTTTATCCAGTTTTCATCAATCAAGATCTATGCCATAAACATTCCATTCGAACCATGGGTGTGATTCGAATGGAATGTGCTGTAATGACTTATCTACAAAAGATTCAATAGGACAGGTGAAGTATCCTGGATGAACCGTCTTGAATGAAGAGATCAAGTCTTCCTGTTGCTGCATTCCAGATCATAGCCGGGGCCTTATGGGTCTTGATACCACCTAATGGTTTCCATCCTTCAAAGGTAAGATTGGCGATATTGAAGCTTCCCAAGGCAATCTCATCATTCGTGTCACGGATTGCAATGTAGAGCTTTTTATCCTTGGCATTATATGCAATGGCCGGTGAATCGGATGACATACCGCCAATGGATAACCAGCCTACGAATTCACCACTCACCCCATCCACAGCACCAAGCGATATGGAATTGTTGAGTGTCCGCACAGCTACGTATATCTTAT
>Ga0209162_1000881_pt1 | contig 31388 bp, 33 predicted proteins | sample YNPNPMetaG_FD_187121 | JGI IMG/M metagenome (GOLD analysis project Ga0209162, IMG submission 187121) | Anoxygenic and chlorotrophic microbial mat microbial communities from Yellowstone National Park, USA - YNP NP MetaG (SPAdes) (version 2) ...
CCGTTCACCTGGGGGTTTGAGGATCCACCCCCGGGGCGCAAGCGGACAGGCCTTATGAGGGTCATCTTCTTGCCGTGAGGGTCCGTTCACCCGCAAGGGGAGGGAAGAGGGCTTGTTCCGGGCAGAGGTGGGCACGGCTTTGAGCATCGGGGGGGAGCAGTACCGGGTCTGCGCCCATCCCGCATCCCCCTCCCTTCCCCATGCCCAGGAGGGCAGGCAGTCCACCGTCTGGCGGCTGGAGGGCCCCGGGGGACGGAGCGTGGCTCTCAAGGTCTTCAAGCCCGCCTTCCGCCAACCCTCCCTGGTGGAGCAGGCCGACCAGCTCAAGAGGTTCTCCTCCCTGCCCGGCCTGGCCGCCTGCTCCCGCCTGGTCATCTCCCCCCTGCATGAGGAGGAGCTGCTGCGCTCCTGGCCCGACCTGGCCTACGCGGTCCTGATGCCCTGGATGGAGGGGTTCACCTGGACGGAGGCCCTCACCAGGGGGCTGCTCCCCGGGCCCCAGGAGGCCCTGGCCCTGGCCCGCTCCCTGCTTCGCTCCCTGGTGGGCCTGGAGGAGAGGAGGGCGGCCCACTGCGACCTCTCCGGGCCCAACCTGGTGGTTGCCCCCGGCTGGGAGGCGGCCCTGGTGGACCTGGAGCAGATGTTCTTCCCCGGAGCGGAGAGCCCCGCCCTTGCCCCCTCCTCCTCCCCGGGCTACGGCAGGCCCTCCTCCTCGGCCTGGGGGGCGGAGGCCGACCGCCTCCCCGGGGCGGTGCTGGCCGCGGAGATCCTCTGCCTGTGGGAGGAGGGGATGAGGGAGGGGGCCTGGGGGGAGAGCTTCTTCGGCCCGGAGGAGGTGGGCCGGGACTGCCAGCGCTTCCGCTCTCTCTCCTCCTTCCTGGAGGAGAACTGGGGAGGGGAGCTGGCCGGGCTCTTCCGCCAGGCCTGGTCCGCCCCGGAAGACGCAAAGCGCCCTCCCTTCTCCCAGTGGCTGCTGGCCCTGCCGGAGGGAGAGTCCTCTCCCTCTCCCTCCTCTTCCTCTTCTTCTCCTCCTCCTTCTTCTTCCTCTTCCTCCCCTCCCACCGTCACCTCCCTCTCCTCCCTTTCCCTTCCCCCCGCCTGGGAGCTGGCCCGCCGGGCTGAGGAGCTCATGCGGCAGGGGGATGAGGCCGGGGCCAGGGAGCTGCTCGAGGCCCTGGCCTTCCGCGAGCAGGCCTCCTCCTCCCCGCCCACGGTGGCGCCGGGAAAGGGATCCCCTCCCGGAGCGCCCTCCACCTTCTCCTTTCCTGCGGGGCCGGAGCCCACGGCCGTCCTCTCCCCGCCCACGGTGGCAGCCCCGGGGGAGCCCGCCCCGTCTGCCCCCACCGTCTCTTCGAGCGGTCAGGAGCCCCCGGCCACCATCTCCCCCTCCCCGCCCACGGCTGCCTTGGGAAAAGAGAGTCCTTCCCCCGCTCCCCGCTCCAGCCGGCGCAGATACGTCCTGCTGGCCTGCCTGGCCGCGGTGGTCCTGCTCGGGGCCTCCCTTTCCCTTTTCTTCGTCCTCCGCCCCCGCCCCTGCTCTCTCGTCTGGAAGTACCAGACCGAAGGCCCGGCCTCCTCCTCCCCCGCCGTCTCCGGGGGCACCGTCTTCTGCGGGAGCTGGAACCGCTGCATCTATGCCCTGGATGCGGCAACCGGGGGCTTGCAGTGGAAGTACAAGACCGCTGGAGCGGTCCGCTCCTCCCCCGCCGTCTCCGGGGGCACCGTCTTCTGCGGGAGCGATGACGGCTGCATCTACGCCCTGGATGCGGCAAGCGGGGGCTTGCGGTGGAAGCATGAGACCGAAGGTATGATCCTCTCCTCCCCCGCCGTCTCCGGGGGCACCGTCTTCTGCGGGAGCGATAACGGCTGCATCTACGCCCTGGATGCGGCAAGCGGGGGCTTGCGGTGGAAGTTCCAGACCGCTGGACCGGTCCGCTCCTCCCCCGCCGTCTCCGGGGGCACCGTCTTCTGCGGGAGCGATTACGGCTGCATCTACGCCATCCGCCTATAGCCACCTCCGGCTATGCTCCAGAAGATACCGGAGGCCGCTTGAGGGAAAGGGCCCAATCGGCTATCTTCTTCCCGGGAAGATCCGTTCACCTGGGGGTTTGAGGATCCACCCCCGGGGCGCAAGCGGACAGGCCTTATGAGTTCTTACTTATTCTCCTCCCCTCCCACCGTCACCTCCCTCTCCTCCCTTCCCCTTCCCCCCGCCTGGGAGCTGGCCCGCCGGGCCGAGGAGCTCATGCGGCAGGGGGATGAGGCCGGGGCCAGGGAGCTGCTCGAGGCCCTGGCCTTCCGCGAGCAGGCCTCCTCCTCCCCGCCCACGGTGGCAGCCCCGGGGGAGCCCGCCCCGTCTGCCCCCACCGTCTTCCTCCCTGCGGAGCCGGAGCCCCCTACCCTCCTAGCAGGTCCCGCCCAGGCCGGGGCCTTTCCCCATCATCGCTCCTCCCCTGAGGCCCTGTGGGTCTTCAGCACCGCAGGCCCGGTCTACTCCTCCCCCGCCGTATCCGGGAACACCCTCTTCTGCGGGAGTGATGACCGCTGTATCTACGCCATCCGCTGGCATCCCTTTACGGTGATGCTTCAAGGAAGATGAAAGACGCCGCCCCGCTCGAAGTTCGGTAGTCCTTGCCGGTGATGCTCATGCGTACCCCTCTCTATCCCGGAGAGGAATTGACGGCCCGAGAGAGGAAAACCCATGCTTCAGCCTGCAGAATGCATCAACCGCTCCTGAAAGAAGTCGCAAGCGCTGAGTCTGTTATCCCGTCAAGACGCCTGATCTGCCCTTGCCCCAGTACCACATCGGCATTTGCGAAATCAGAAGTGATGACTAGATCACACACCCCTTTTATAATAATAAGCAACAGTAAGCGGTTGGAGTGCTCGATTTGTCGGATCGGAGCAGCGGAAGGGCAAGGGCTGAGTGGAGGTTGAGATGAAAGCTCGCTTTGATGCCATGGCCAGATCGTTAACAGTTATCGCGATATCATCCGTCATCGCAGCACAGTGCATTTTCTTTAGTGGAGGATGCGGCAGATCGGCTAAAAAAGAAAATAGAGCAAAAGAGAGGGTGGATTTCGTTGGCAAGGTGGCCGAAGACTCCATACTCGCTGGCTCAGGGAATCTGAGCATCAGATATGGTTCTGGGGACCCCGCGCCCGTCGATGAAAACGGCAATTTCAAAGCGCAGGGCAACGCGGAAAGCGCGGTGATCCTGAACGCTGTTGATCCACAGGGAAGGACCGTTCTGCGTTCAATATACCCGAAGAGCAAGTCTCTCCCGGCGAAGCCGGCGAATCTGGACTATATGACCACCGCCGCCGCTATGGTGCTCGCTCGCCCCGGCTTCGCCACCCCGGAGCCCATATCCGCTGCGGCGTTGAACGCCTACGTGGAGAGCCTGCCAGAAACCGTGGAGCTGGCTTATCTGCTCCGCAACAAGATCGAAGCGGGGATAGATGCATTGGGAAGCCCCGACGAAGAGGTATATGCGGCAACGGCAAAGGTCTGCGAGAGGATACTGAAGGACGCCCGGTATTGCGGAAGCCCAGGGAGCGGCGCAAAGGGAAATTTACACTTCGCGGGCTATAACCAGGCTAATTCAGGGGACAGCTGCACCGACTATTTCTGCGACATCAATGGCGCGGACGGCGATGGCGTGGACTTGGTCACAGACTATAAGGGGGATGGAAAGGAGGCGAGATTTTCTTGGACGAACCACCACATGCGCTGGGTGGCCGTATACAGCGACACGCTTGATTCTGAAGGAAATGTCATAAGCAAAACGGGCACGGATGAAACTGAATCCTTAGTCGCTTTGCTCGAACCGAGGAGCTCCACCATCCTTCCGGAGATCAGCGACCTCCTCAGGGGCCTTATCCTGGATGATTTCAGGGGCGTGATCCCCGACATCCTCAAGCAAAGCCTCAAAGATGGGACGGCCCCGCCGAATCTGGATGAATCCAATATAAGCAAGTACCAAGAAAAGCTCTTTGACGAGATGGTGGAGAGATATAAAAGCCACTTCTTCGAGATAATTTACCCGAGAAAAGGCGAGTTCTCGATGCCCGTGGATAAAGGCAAAGACTACCTCCTCTCCACGCATGGACCGGGCGTAAAGGGAAGTGCGGACCTGACTTTCCGGGACCGGCTTCCCACTTTATATACCATGCTTACACAGATCGTCCTTCCCCTGCTGGGTTTGATCATTGACACTCCGGACCTGAGCCCCTTGATCAAAGAAACACCGAGGATGTCAAGGATGGTGAACAAATACCGACAGCGCATCGATGACCTGATGGATATGTCCCAACCCGGCCAGGATCAGCGAAAAGCGGAGTATGAATGGACCCGATTCACGGCAGATCTAGCTGATGATCCTGAGTTCATCGAGTCCATGAGCGTTGTCTTTGAAGTGGGCATGGATACCCTGCTCGGCCTTTCCACTACTATCGTGACCAGCATGGTGCCCGAAATCGATGTCTACGACAAGGTCGCTGGTGGAGCCAATCTCTGCGCCGGCGCGATCGGCCTGATTGTGGCCATCAGAAGATGCGACATGGTCGATCAATACGTGCTCTCAACTCAGGGGAAGGCAAGGGAAATCGCCGGAAAAGTTGGTTCTTCCGATAAAAGAACAGCCCTGGGTCCCGAGGATACCTTGCGATTGTTCTTCGCCGCCCTCGAAGAGGGCGATGCGGATACGGCCACCAGCTTGATCTACTATCGCGGTATCGTATTCGACATGTTGACCTGGGGAGCCTTCTCCCTGCTGAGCATGCTGGGCAACTGCCATCTGATAAACGCGGATTATCGGACACTGAGCAACGATGGGAACGAATCGAGGATTTACGTGGTGGGGAAGATGGACTACAAAGACGCTCTGATGGTAAGCATCTTTCATCTCAGTATCGACGGAGAGGCGATTCTTGTTGTCCAGGAAGGTAAATGGAAGATCTATGAGCTGCCTCCATTTGTCGTCGAAAACATTGAATCAACCACTGGACCTGAGGAGATAATCCCGCCAGAGGTCCCTATCCCGCCGGAGATCCCCATCCCGCCGGAGATCCCCGTGCCTCCCGGCGTTGATTTTCCCCGGGTTTGAGGCGGCGCCTTTCACTCCCACTCGATGGTGGCGGGGGGCTTGGAGGAGATGTCGTAGGCCACCCGGTTGACCCCGGGGACCTCGCTGATGATGCGGGAGGAGATGCGCTCCAGCACCTCGTAGGGGAGGCGGGCCCAGTCCGCGGTCATGGCGTCCTCGCTGGTGACGGCGCGCAGCACGATGGGGTAGGCGTAGGTGCGCTCGTCCCCCATCACCCCCACCGTGCGGATGTCCGGCAGTATGGCGAAGGACTGCCAGATCTCCCGGTAGAGTCCGGCCCGCTTGATCTCCTCGATGACGATGGCGTCGGCCTCTCGGAGGATGTGCAGTTTCTCCGCGGTTATCTCGCCGATGATGCGGATGGCCAGGCCGGGCCCGGGGAAGGGCTGCCGCCAGACGATCTCCTCGGGCAGGCCGAGCTCCTCGCCCACCGCCCTGACCTCGTCCTTGAACAGGTTGCGCAGCGGCTCCACCAGGGTGAACTGCATGTCCTCGGGCAGGCCCCCCACGTTGTGGTGGGACTTGATGCGGGCCGCGTCGCGGGTGCCGCTCTCGATGATGTCGGGATAGAGGGTGCCCTGCACCAGGAAGGGGGTGTCCTCCAGGCGGGAGGCCACCTCCTCGAAGACGCGGATGAACTCCTCGCCGATGGTCTTGCGCTTTGCCTCGGGGTCGGTGACCCCCTCCAGGCGCCGCAGGAAGCGCTCCTGCGCCTGGACGTGGATGAGGTTGATGTGGAAATGGCGCCGGAAGGTGTCTTCCACCTGCTCCGCCTCGCCCTTGCGCAGCAGGCCGTGGTCCACGAAGACGCAGGTGAGTTGGTCGCCCACCGCCTTGTGCACCAGGACCGCCGCGGTGGCGGAGTCCACGCCCCCCGAGAGGCCGCAGATGATCTTGCTCTTCCCCACCATCTCCCGCACCTGCTGCACCGACTGCTCGATGATGGAGACCATGGTCCAGGTGGGCATACAGTCGCAGGCCTCGTAGAGGAAGTGCTTGAGGACCTCCATGCCGTGGGGGGTATGGGCCACCTCAGGGTGGAACTGCACCCCGTAGAAACCGCGCTCCCGGTCCTCCATGGCCGCCACCGGGGACCCGGCGGTGCGGGCGGTGACCTTGAAGCCGGGAGGCGGCTCCTGCACGCTGTCGCCGTGGCTCATCCACACGTCCTGCCGCAGGGGCAGTTCGGCCAGCAGCAGCCCCGGCTCCAGCGCCTCCAGGGAGGTCTTGCCGTACTCCCTGATCTCGGTGCGGGAGACTTTACCTCCCAGGAGAGAGGCCAGCAGCTGGTGACCGTAGCATATGCCCAAGATGGGGATGCCCAGGCGCAGGATCTCCGGGTCGGGCCGGGGGGCTCCCTCCTGGTATACGCTCATGGGCCCTCCGGAGAAGATGATGCCCCGGGGGGCCATTCCCTTCACTTTCGCGGCGGGGGTGTCGTGGGGGATTATCTCCGAGTAGACCTTGCATTCGCGCACGCGGCGCGCGATGAGCTGGGCGTACTGGGCCCCGAAGTCCATGACCAGCACGGTGTCGAAAGAGCTCTCCATCTCCGGTCTGACCTCCGTGAATGACAGGCGGCGCCGCGGATGCCGCACCGCCTCGATCCCGCAAACCAGCCCAGGCCCCTGGCACGAGGCCGCTTCCCTGCCTTACTTGGTCATGCCCACGCCCTGCTGGAACTGCAGGGCTTTTCCCTCGGTGCGGAGGGCGGGAGCCAGCATGACCTCGGCCCGCTGGAAATCCCGGATGTTCTCGTAGCCGCAGGTGGCCATAGACATGCGCAAAGCCCCGAATAGGTTGACGGTCCCGTCGTTCTCGTGGGCCGGTCCTACCAATATCTCTTTGAGGGTCCAGCGCCGCTCGGTCTTCACCCGGGTGCCCCGGGGCAGCTCGGGGTGGAAGGTGGCCATGCCCCAGTGATAGCCGAGCCCCGGGGCTTCCTTGGCCGAAGCGATGGGAGACCCCAGCATCACCGCGTCGGCCCCGCAGGCGATGGCCTTGGCGATGTCGCCGCCGGTGCGCATGCCCCCGTCGGCGATGACGTTCACGTACTTGCCCGTTTCGGTGAGATGGCGGATACGGGCCGCCGCCGCGTCGGCCAGGGCGGTGGCTTGGGGAACCCCGATGCCCAGGACCCCGCGGGTGGTGCAGGCCGCCCCCGGCCCCACTCCCACCAGGACCCCAACTGCTCCGGTGCGCATGAGGTGGAGGGCGGTGGAATAGGAGGCGCAGCCGCCCGCCACCACCGGGATGGGTAGCTCGGCGATGAACTTCTTCAGGTTGAGGGGCTCGGTGCGCGTGGAGACGTGCTCGGCGCTGATCACCGTCCCCTGGATCACCAGTATGTCCAACCCGGCCTCCAGGGCGATCCGGTAGTAGCGCTCCACCCTCTGTGGCGTCAGGGAGGCGGCGGCCACCACCCCTCCTTCCTTTATTTGTCTGATGCGTAAGGCGATGAGTTCCTCCTTGATGGGTTCCTGGTAAACCCGCTGGATGCCCCGGGTGGCCTGGTCAGGGGGGAGGGAAGCGATCTCCTGGAAGATGGGAGCGGGGTCCTCGTAGCGCGTCTGCAGACCCTCCAGGTTGAGGACCGCCAGCCCCCCCAGCTTGCCTATGGCGATGGCCATGTTCACGTCCACCGCTCCGTCCATGGCCGAGGCCATCAGGGGGAGCTCGAAGCGGTAGCCCCCCAGCTCCCAGCTGATATCGACGTCGTCGGCGTCGCGGGTGCGGCGTGAGGGCACGATGGCGATGTCGTCCAAGCTGTATGCCTGCCTTGCTACCTTCCCCAGGCCGATCTCTACCTCCATCTCCACCTCCACCTGCCTTGCTCCGCGGAATGCCGCGACTGCCGGCGCTCACTGCCTCTTCCGCTGCCGGCGGCTCCCTCCTTCCATTAACCGCTATTATTACACCATTCAGCGACACACTGGAATATCCCTGCCGGGATCGAGCCTTCTCCCTTGTGCCCGTCGGGCCTTCTTTCTGCGTTGTGATTCCCAAGCGACCCATCGGCGCGCTTCCTGCCAGGGCTGCGAGGGAGGGCCGTGCCGGGTCCGCGGCCGCCTCCAGGGAGGGAACGGCTGATATCCTCGGACTGCTGGTCTATAATCGTTAAGGGAAAGAACGGCTCCGGGGAAGCGGGAGGTCGGGGCCATGAGGACCTACCGGTTTCACGGGCCGCGGCCGGCGGAGGAGCGGGCTTGAGGCTTGCACTGGTAAGCGACCTGCACGTGGACATCTCCCAGAGGAACTGGGAGCTGGTGCCGCAGCTGGCCGAGCTGCTGAAGATAATCGACCCGGAGGCCTTCATCGTCTGCGGGGACGTAAGCCCCGAGCTGGGGGACGTGGAGTACGCCCTGGACTGCTTCTCCGACCTCAACTGCGTGAAGATGTTCGTTCCCGGCAACCAGGACATCTGGGTGCTGTCCGAGGCCATGCAGGAGGAGGGGCACGATTCCTACGAGAAGTACTACTTCCACCTTCCGCGACTGTGCCGGCGCAACGGCTTCGTGCCCCTGTGGATGGAACCCCAGGTGATCAGGGGCATCGGCTTCGCCGGCTCCATCGGCTGGTACGACTTCACTTTCCGCGAGGAAGAGGACTCCACGGAAAGCGCGGAGGACTTGGCTACGGAGGACACCGCTCAGACAAGCCCCGGAGAGGCCGCTAACCACGTCTGGAACGACCTCCGCTGGGCCTGCTGGAATGACCTGGCCAGCATGGTGGAAGGGGGCCTTGGCCCTTACCGCCGCTCCGACGTGGAGGTGGCCCGTGATTTCATCGCCCGCCTGGACCAGGACCTGCAGACCCTGGAACGCATCCCCGGGGTGGAGGAGATAGTGGTGGCCTTGCACCACCCCCCCTTCCCCCAGCTGCTGGAGGGGGCCACCGCCTTGCGCCTGGGCGAATACCGCTCCTTCCTGGGCTCGCGGGAGATGGGGAGGATGCTGCTCCGCCACCCCCGAGTGACCACCGTCCTCTGCGGCCACCTTCACGAGCACCGGGACATCACCGTGGAGCGGCTGCGCCTCATCTGCTCGCCGGTGGGCTACCTGGCCGAGGACCGGCGGAGGAACTTGGCCATCGCCGAGAGCGCCCTGACCGTGTTCCATCTGCTGGAGGGAGAGGACCTGCTGCTGCTGTAAACTCCAAGCACTTGCTGAGAAGCCCGCGCCCCCGTTCCCGAAGTCGTGTAAATCCGGTGTATAAATCGCGATTGTGCGGATGATCCCTCACCCCGAGAGCCAGGATGAAAACTCTTGCAGATGTCGGGTTCGAGCAAATAGCCCATTCCCTTGCCTTAGGCACGACCCTGCTGCCCAAGCCCTTTGAGACGGAATTAGCCGCCGATTATTCGCAGCGGCTATCAAGCTGGCATGGAGGACCATCTTAAGCGCAGGTTACAGTTCTATGTCAATGGTTCGGGGGCGCCCATGTCCTTGTGCCTACTCCAGGGGATGGACTCGGCGCAGCAAGTGGTTTTGGGTCAGGTTTGCGCAACAGGCGAAGAACCGAAGCAGCGAGCAGCAGGAGATCACCCCCCATGAACACGAAGGGGCCAGCCTGAGGACGCACGGACTTTATGGAGTTGAGTACCGCTTGCTTGGTTAGATCGGCGATGCTGGGGCCGAAAATCGGTATACCCTTCCTCATCAGCTCCAAAAGGGAGTCGAGGAAACCCAGGGCATCATAGGCCTTTCCTGCCAGGCTGATCAGGTAATAGGCAAAGCATCCCAGCAGTCCGAGGGACAGCACCGGCAGAATCCATGATACCGTCTTCCCCCTGAATATTGATAGGGCCAGCAAGGCGAGCAGGATTACGACTATGATGGCCGTAAGAGCTTCGTTCTCCAACACCTTGAAATGGTAATTCCCCTTAAACCATGAAGCCCCCAGGAATGGGTCCTGGAAATCCACCTCCACATTTACCCACTCCAGGAGAAAAACAGAAATGATTATAGCCGCCACTCCGAGGAAAAGAAGATACTGGCCGATGCCCCATTCCCGGGGATGCGTCAAGAGGGTTTTCCCCGGCCGCACGGCGGGCATGGCGGGAAATGACTGATCAGGCTGATACGGTCTCATTTCCATGCGAAGATATTACCACGCTGGGCTTATCTGGACCACGAGCGGGCCGCGGCGAAGAAGGCCTCCAGGTTCTCCAGGGGCGTGGCGGGGTCCGCCTCCCCGGAGGTGGAGATGATGAAGTTGCGGTAAACGGACATGGAGGCGGCCAGGCGGGACACCTTGTCGCGGACGTCCGCAGCGCTGCTGCGGACCAGGCGCCGGACATCCAGGTTGCCCAGGATGATCAGGTTGAGGGGCAGCGACCTCGCGGCCCCCCGGAGATCCATGTGGTGGTCGAGGCTGAGCCCCTCCGCTCCCGTGGCCACCAGCTCCTCCAGGAGATGGGAACAATCCCCTGTGACCCTCAGCAACGGTGCGGCACCTGCCGCACGGATGACTCCGCTGAGCCCCTCCAGGAACGGTAGGCACATTTCCTTAAAGAGTGGGGGGTAGAGCATGCTCAGCTCCGGCTCCACCAGCATCACCAGGTCCACCCACTCCGCCAGAGCCCCCGCGCACTCTCCCAGGAAGCGGGTGGCGAACTCCATGACCAGAGCGACCAGCGAGGAGCCGCCCGAGGCCGCTTCCACGACCAGTTCCTCCGCCCCGAAGATGCTTCCGGTTAAGTGGAAAGGGCCGGGTAGGAAGCAAGTCCGGAGAGCCGGCCCGCTGGCTTTGACCATCTCCATGACCCTCGCCTGCGAGATGAGGACCGGCACCTCCTCCGCTTCGATGTAGGCCGCCTCCTCCAGCTGCGCTTCCCGCCCTCGGATGGCTTGGAGGGTAAGCGCGGACCCCTCCATGACCTCTCGGAGCAGTGAGGAAGCGGTGTCGATGAAGGGGGAGAGGTCCATCAGAGGGAAGATGATGTCCGGTTCGTACCGCTCCTGCAGGGCCGTAAGGGCCCGCGCATGGGCCGCCTCGTCCTGTCTCAACGACCCCGCTTCCAGTCCGGCCAAGCGGGCTCCCAGCGGAGCGGCCATGGGGGCCACCCATCTCTTCCCGCGGCTCAAGACCTGGTCGTATAGGTTCACTGGCTGCTCCTTGCCTGCATGGCCTCCCGGGCGCTCCGCTTGGCCTCCTCCACCAGCTCCAGCACGCTACCGTCCTCCCCGGTGAGCTGCTCGGGCGTTGCGGCCCGTCCGTAGAGATCGCGCGCCTGGTCCAGCAGCTCCCGGGCATCGCTGAGGTCGGTGCCCGGCTCCGCCCCCTGCAGGAGGACCTCCGCTTCCTCTATGGCCTTCCAGGCCTCCTTCCTCGCCTGATCCATCCGCGGGTCCCCTCTCTCGCCGGCGCCCTCCTCCCGGCCGGTGCCGCAGGAGGAGGCGGTGAGTAAAAGGGAAAGGGCCAAGAGGACCGGAAGGACCGTATGCCTGCTCAAGGTGACCACCCGCCTCCACCGCGATCTCCGCTATCTATTAGATGATACCAACAGGAGCACGATGGAGGGAACATCTGCGTCGCCTGCTTTTCAGCCCGCCGGCGAGTGACGGCCCGCTCAGGCCTGCCGCGTTCTTGGCCCAATGATGATCGGCGGCCACCGGGCGGGAGGCCGCTTCCTTCTCAGACCCTGTCCCGCAGGAGGTCGAAGGGCTCTTCGCCGTACATGAAACGGTCCAGGTCCTCCCCGTTGAAGAGCTTTTCCACGATGCGCCTGATCTTCCCGCTGATGCGGTCTATCTCCAGCTTGGTGGGTTCCCGGTCGTACAGCTCCTCCAGGGACAAAGGCTTCCCGATGCGCACCCGGGCATGGCGGTAGGTGATGAAGGCCATGCCCTCTCCCGCCTTCTCGTGGGGGAAGAAGGGTTCCACCAGGAACCCGGGGATGCGGGGCAGCTTCCGCTCCTCCAACGCGGCCACGGCGGCGGGGATGATGGGAACCCGCGCTTCCCAGGCCACCCTCACGAAGCCCGTCTTGAACTCGTGGATCTTGCGGACGCGGTCGGGGTTCACGAAGGATTCCACCCCTTCCGGGAAGATGGCCACCAGCTCGCCTCCCTTCAGGAGATCCAGGGCCTTTTTCAGGCCCCTCTCGGCTCCCTCCCCACCGCTGATGGAGATGGGAAAGGCCCCCATCATGCTGTAGAGCTGGGCCGAGCCCGGTATCTTGAAGGAGTAGCTGGCCGCGGCGAAGTTGATGAAGCGGTCCACCTCCCACATGAGCAGGGCCGGGTCTAAGAGGGAGCGGTGGTTGCAGACGATGAGCGCCCCGCCCTCCTCGGGCACGTTCTCGGTGCCCTCTCCCTTCACCCGGTAGTGCCAGGAGAAGAAGGGGCCCACGAACAGGCGGGCCGCCTCGTAACAGAGCTTGTTCTTGAGCTCCATCTCACCTCCCCAGGTAGAAATAATAATCGACAGGGTGGCTCGATGACTTTACAATCCCCGAGCATCCCTCTTCGTTCATCCTCTCAAACAACATAGGGCAGTGTGCCGCCGAGAGCCGTGAAAATCGGCGACAAGGGCGCCTTCGCAACCTAACGGCGATTCAAGGAAAAAAGGTCCCGTTAGAGATGGGGCGATCATGGATATATATAAACACAGGCTCCGGCTGGGAGAGTGAGTACTGGAGACGATGGGCCATGGCGGAGAATTGCAGGAACTGCGGCCTCCCTCTGGGCATCGCCCGGGGCAATCGCTGGCTGCCCAACGGCGTCCTCTGCAGCAGCTATCCGCCCCAAATCCGGGGCACCCTCTATGACCTGGATGAGCTGGGGCGGCTTTTCACGCTCTTCGGGGAGAGGGTGGGTTTCGACATCTCCCGCCTGGTGGTGGAGGGCAAACGGAAGGACGGCAAGCGCTACTGCGATTCCCTCCTCCGGAACCAGCGGGAGGGGCGCGCTCCGGGGATGACCCCGCAGCAGATCTACCAGACCATCTGCCGTTTCTCCCTCTACTGGGGGCTGGGGAGGGTGAGGGTGATGGATTACCGCCGCGGGGAGCTGCTGGAGCTGGCGGCGGAGAACCTCTACAACGTGCCCATGTTCCTGGGGGATGCCGCGGGCACCTTCGAGTCGGTGGAGGGCAGGAGAGGACGGCCCACCTGGGAGGGCGAGGGCGGGGACGGGACGGTCAGGGTGGAGGCGACCGCGGAGAGGTCGGAAGCGGAGGAGCGCATAGAATCGCGCCTGGAACAGGGGGTCGACTCGCGGGAAGTGGGGGACCTGCACCACCGGCGCTGCCCGGGCTGCGGGGCACCGGAGTCAGTCGGGCGCCAGTTCGCCTGGGATATCGCTTCCGGCACCATCCACGAGAGGGAGCGCGGCCGCCGCTGTATCCTCCACAACACCAACGGGATAGTGGCGGTGGTGACGGTGCTGGAGGAAGAGCTGGGGCAGGAAGTGGGGTTGATGATGGCGGAGATCGTGCGCGGCCTGGCGCGCGACTATTACCGCGGGCTGACCGGCAGGTCCTCCATCGACGCCGAACTCATGCGCTTCCCCCTGCGGGGGTGGGGTTGGCCCTACCGGCTGAAGGCTAAGGGGGGCACCTACGAAGTCCGGGTGATCAACCCTTATTGCGCTCCCATGGTGGCGGGGAGGGTATGGGGGATGCTGGAGGCCTTCGGCGAGCGAGAGATGGAGCTCTCCCGGCTGGAGGAGGGGGAGGGCACCCTGGAGCTGCTCTTCTCTTGACGGGAGGTCTTGCGAAAAAGGGCCGGGGGCGAAAGGCCTCCCCGGCCCGGACTGGCCCTGGTGCGCCCGGAAGGACTCGAACCTTCAACCTTGGGATTAAGAGTCCCCTGCTCTGCCAAATTGAGCTACGGGCGCTTCGCGACGCTCTCGCACGTTCCCCTGCGCTGGGACCGTGCCTCTCCAAGGCATGAATATTATGTTTGCTGCGGGGAGAATTGGCAAGTGCCTGTGCCGGCCGGGTAAGCAAGAGAGGCGCGCCGAATCTCCGCGCGCCTCTCCAGGAAGAGCAGGTCCTTTTACTTCTTGGTCCCGGCCACCTTCTCCTTCAGGGTGGCTCCCGCCTTGAAGGCCACGGACTTGCCGGCCTTGATCTTGATCTGCTCACCCGTGCGGGGGTTGATGCCCTTGCGCGGCTTGCGCTTGCGCACCTCGAAGGTGCCGAAGCCGACCAGGGTCACCTTGTCGCCCTTCTTCAGCGCCTTCTCGATGCTCTCCAAGGCCGCGTCCAGGGCCGCCGCGGCGTCCTTCTTGGTGAGCTTGGCCGACTTGGCGATCTCTGCCACCAGCTCCGTCTTGTTCATGCTCTCACCTCCTTCACAGCCCTTTTTTCAGATGAACTCTTCGCCGCCCGAAGGCGAATCCCTTTTATTCATGGGGATTTTTCGCTGTGCCTTTCCGCTGACCCTCTTCCCGTGCGGCTTCCCGGCATCGATCTTCTCCTGGAGAACCGAGGATGCGGGTATCCGCACAGCATCTTGTTTTTGCTCCCCGGATCCTTCACCCTCCCTGCCTTCTGCCCCCGGCAGGAGCGCTAAACACGCTTAAGCGACGTTCGGTGGCGGGTCTTTGGCCCCCAAAGCTCAGCCGGAAAGCTCCTTCAGCGCCCTATCTATCTCCTTGAGCACGCGTTCCTGTCCCTCCAGGATGCGGGCCATCTCCAGGGACCTGCGCACCTCCTCGCCTCCCAGCTCGGCCAGGGCCCTCACCGCCTCGATGCGGTCGGTCTCAACCTTGCTGGAGAGCATCTGCAGGAGGAGGTGGAGGGATCCCCGGGCCTTCAGCTTTCCCATGGCTCGGGCCGCTTGGGCCCTCACTCCGGGAGAGGGATCGCTCATCAGCTCGCTTATGGGCGACCACAGGGTGGGCTCGTCAATGCTGGAGAGGGAATCGATGGCCCGCAGCCGCACGATGTTGGCGCTGTCGCTGAGGGCGTCGATGAGAAAAGGGATGCTCCGGCGGTCGGCGAAGCTCCCCAGCGCCCTCACCGCGTTGTAGCGGAGGATGAGGCTGGAATTGCGGGTCATGCGGCAGAGCGCCGGCACCGCTCGGGGGTCACCCAGCTCGGCCAGCGCGTCGATGATGAGCTGGGATACCCCCGCCTCTTCCCGCCGCAGCCTGCGCAGCAGGACGGGTACGGCCCGGGGGTTGCCGATGCCCCCCAGGGAACGGATGCAGCCCTTGCGTATCTCCAGGTTGGCATGCTCCACCCCGGAAAGGAGGGCGTCAAGAGCGATATCTCCCAACTCGACGAGGGCATCGGACGCCTGCATGCGCACGTGCGCGCGCGGATGCGCGAGGGCTTCGATCAATCCCTCCAGGTCCTTCTCGCGAGCCATCCGCTCCAGGTCCGGGATGTCCTGCAACCGCGCCTCCGGTCTCTTTGTCCGGCCGATGCCGCTTCTCGTCCGCTGGGGAGATTATATCTTAAATCCACCTGCCGGTGCCGCCGCAAGAATGATCGAGACCTCGCCGGATGGTGGGTGCGCATGGTCTGGGCGGTGGACCCAGATGACGTCAATATGCCTTTACGGCCATGGGGGCCCGGGGAGGCCCACCGTTTTTGGATCACCCGCGTGCCGGAGCGGCTTTCTCCGCTTCCGGTGGCAACTCGATCCGCACCTCTTCTCCGTAGGAGGAGAAGAAACTGCGCATCTCGATGACCACCGTTCCCAGGAGCGGAACGTCCTCCAGCCGCAGGGTCACGTCCTGCCTCTCCAGATGGCCGTTGCTGCGGTAGATGTACGTGGTGACCTCGATCCCCGCCTCCTCCATGGCGGTGAGCAGCGACCGGTAGGCCTCCTCATCTTCCGGGGGGTTGGAGGAGCGCGCCCTCTCCAGGGAGGAGGCCAGGTAATCGCCCTGCACGTCGAAAGCGATGACCAGTCGCTGCGGAGCGTCCTCCACCACTCTCGTATCGCCGGCGAACCCCAGCATGTCCCGGAACTCCTCCGGGGAAATGAAGTAAAGGCCGGATACGTTGAGCCGCCAGGCTGACATGTCCGTGGCTGTCCACTCCCCGTCCCCCAGGCGGCGGTAGGAGATGCCGTTGACCACATAGAGCTCCAGCCTCTCGCCTCCGCTATGCCCCACCGCGTGCTGGCGGTAGTCCCCCTGCGATTGCAGCACCTCTCCTTCCATGCTCAGGGAGGGGGGGATGGCGGCGGCGAGCCGGACGCGGGTGGCCTCGTCTAAGTCCGGGAAGTCGTAGGAGACCTCCGCCCGGTAGCGGTATCCGCCGGCGGCCGCCATGTTCGCGTAGGCCCGGCTCACCCATTCGAGGGCCTCCTCGCGGCTGAGCGACCGATGCCCGCATCCGGCCGCGGCGAGGAGCGATACTGTTGCCAGGATAGCGGCCAGCGAGGCGGCGGCAGCGCTCAGACGTCCCTTTCCTTTCAAGGCGCCGCCCCCTCTAACGGAACGACTTCATCCATCCATGTCTCCTTCCGGGGCTAACTATACCACCCTCGAGGGCGGACAGGGCCCATGCTGGACCGGCGGGGAAGGGGCCCGGCAGCGAGCGACCCAGCTGCCCTCGCCTGCGCCCGAACCCTGGAGCGCTTTTCTCTTCCGATGGTTTCAGCTTCACATGAATGCCGGTGCCGTGAGGGTTGCGCGCTTTCCTTCCCCGCGACGATCCCCGGCAGGTGATGGCTCTTCGCGTGGTATCATCGAAAAGACGGCGTGATGGAGCGGCGGAGAGCGTATCGTGCTTTACGGGATCATCTCGGACGTACATTCCAACCTGGAGGGACTTAATGCCGTCCTGGCGGAACTGGACCGGGAGGGGGTGGAGTCCATCCTCTGCTGCGGGGACATCATCGGCTACGGGGCTGACCCCGGTGATTGCCTGGAGCTCCTCTTGGAGAGGGGCATCCGCAGCATCCGGGGCAACCATGAAAGGGGGCTTGCGGACCTGGAGGAGGGGCGCTTGCCCCAGATGAACCCCCTGGCCTTGGAGGCGCTTCATTACAGCCGGGACCGCTTGAGCCGGGACCAGCAGGAACTGCTGATCTCCCTCCCTGACCACCTGGAGGCGGACGGCTGTTTCCTGGTCTTCCACGGCTCGCCCGCCGACCCGGACATGTACGTCCTCGACGAGTTCGAGGCGCGCTATTCCTTCAAGAGCCTCCGCAATGAATACGGGGAGCCGGCCAACCGCATCTGCTTCATCGGGCATACCCATGTGTGCACCGTGTTCATCTTATTGGAGGACGAGGAGCAGATGGCCGGGGGCACGGTGGTGAAGCCGGGGCGGTTGGATCTGCCGGAGGAGATCTGGGTCATGGCCAACGTGGGCTCCTGCGGGCAGTACCGCGGGGGAAGGCCCCAGGCCTCCTTCTGCGTTTACGACAGCGACAGCCGGTCCCTGCAGTTCCGCTTCGTCGACTACGACGTGGCCGCGGCCCAGGAGAAGATCAGGCAGGCCGGCCTCCCTCCCGAGCTCGCCGAGCGCCTGGCCGAGGGCTGGTGAGGTTGGCTGCGGCAAGATCCCTCCGCAACCCGGTTGGACCACTCAGCCGCTTCCCTTCCTGCTCCCCTTGCTGGGAGCCGCCTTTTTCCCGGAAACGCCGGAGGGCTTCTTATCCGCCTTCTTGCGGGCCTTTCTCTCCTCTTCCTCCACCAAGTCCAGGAAGCGATTGAAGGATGCGGCGATGAAGCAGGTCCGGGCCCCCTCCACCAGGGCCAGGACGGCCAACAGAGCCACCAGCGCGTAGGGCCGCGTCGAGAGGAGATCCCTGGCATAGTAGGCCAGCTGGCTGAAGGCCAGAAGGCAGGTGAGGGCGAACAGCTCTGGGAGCAGATACAGGGGCAGGGCTCTACGGTACCGGTCCTTGACCAGCTGGTAGCTTATACGCAGCGGGGCGGTGGAGCTGTCCAGGTCATCCTCGAAATCGTGGCGCAGGATGGAGAGCTGGGGGGCCAGGGCGAAGGGGGTAACCGCCATGGCCACCAGCAGGTAGCGCAGGTATTCGAGGACGATACCCAGGGCGACGCTGCCCTCGGGGCGCAGGGCCGAGAGCACCAGGGTGAGGACCAGGGGCACCAGGAAGTTGCTGGCGAAGAAGACCCCGATGCCGAAGACTGCGGACAGGTAGAGGAAGGCGGTGGGGCGGCAGGCCAGGTGAAGGCGCGCCTCCGCCAGCATGGCGCCGGAGGGCTCCCCGGGCCCCGCCGCGTAAGCGTAGGAGGCCATGCACCAGGAGAGGAAGTGGAGGATGAAGGTGACCAGGAAGCCGACCAGGTAGAGCAGCGTCTGGTAAGCGCCCATGGTCAGGGAGAAGACGTAGGGCAAGGTGGCTGCGGAGACCACCAGCCAGACCAGGGGCCTCCGCCGCACCGCGTCCCATGCTTCCTTGAAGTTTTTCAGCTGCACTCTTCCCCGACCTTCCTCCGCCCGGCCCACTCGCCCCCAGCCGGCAGGATCCCCCGGTCCCGGTTTGCGGGTCACCCCCGGCGCTCAAGTTAAGATATGTTCTGGGATCGCAGGCGTCAAGCGGGGCGCGCGTCCTCCGGGAAAGACCGAGGCCGCGGTTTTCGAGAGTCACTATTCGAAAGTTGTTTGCTCCGCCGCCCTGGCGTGTCCCCTGAATATCTTATAATCGAGTCGGACGTCATGCAGGAGTGGGGAGGCGAAGGGGGAAGGCGATGAAGAGAGAGACGCCAGGGACCGCTTACAGACTGCCGCTCCTCTTGCTGTTGCTGGTGCCGCTGGCCCTGCTGTGGAAGCGGCGCAGGGACCGCGAGGCTGCGGAGGCCCTGGAGCGCTGGAGGGAGCGGCAGCGCGCGAAGGGCAGCTCGGGAAGGAAAGACCGGCCGTCCGGGGAAAGCAAAGATGCCAAGCAAAACCGGCGCTCCTCCCGCCGCAGGCAGCTCCTCCGCTTCCTGCTGTTAACCGCGGCCCAGGAGGCCATCTCCCGCCGGCGCAGCAGGATGCGCCAGCAGCTCTCCGACAGCAAACTGGTGAGGCGCCTTTCACCCCCGCAGGAGGAAGGGGCGGCTTGAGGGGGAGCCGCTGTCCTCGGGCCCTAAACCTTTCGCTGCGCTTATCTCAGAAACCCGCGCGGGTCTTGGGCCCCCGCGATTCCTCTTTCCTGATGATGAGATCGAAGGCCTTCTCGTAGAGGGAGAAATAATCCTCGGCCTTCTTGTACCTGGCCTTTTCCTTCTCGTCGGCGAACTCAAGGTAACTGCGGACCAGGTCCAGCGCCACTTCCGCGGAAGTCTTGGCGAGAAAACCGTTCGGCATGACCACACCTCCGATCCTTGCGGATTGATCGAGCGTCCGGCGGCATCCGCCGCACCGCTCCATTTTACCAGAGAGAAGGGGCGTTCTATGATGGACACGCGGCCGCTCCGGAAGAGGGAACGGCGAGGAGGGAGACATTGCGTGAGGACATGGTGCTGATGCTGGCCCCGGCGGCCCTGGGCATCCTGCTGATGCTCTACGTTCGGGTGTACGTGAGCAGGATGAGGTCGCTCCCGGGGGTCTCCCGACGCGCGGTGGAGAGGCTGCTGGGCGAGGAAGCGGGCCCGAAAGAGGTGGAGGAGGAACTGCAGGGGCTGAAGCGGCGCATGCGCGGGTGGGGACTGGCCTACCTGGCCGGATCACTGGGCCTTACCTGCCTGGGCGCTCTGCTGGTGGCGGCGGAAGGACCCTTCCCCGGATGGCCGGCTTTGCCGGGCTTCGCGGTGCTCCTCTTCTCCCTGGGCCTGGCCTCCCTCTCCCTGGCGTCAGCCCTCCCGCCTCCAAATGGGGCCAGGCACAAACCTCCGATTTTTAAGGAGACTCGCAAATAAGGGGAAGGGCAGCGGCCTACCGGAGTCTTAAGATCCTTTCGGATTTTATAAGACATGAAGGGCCGGCTTCGGTCTTTCGGTGGGAGGAAACGGAAGGGATAGGCGACTGCGCCGCTGTATAATAACCTGGATGACTTGGAATAGGGGAATAGAAGGGATGATGCGGGCCCGGGAGAAAGCCGGGCCCGACGGCGAAGGGGACGGAGCTGTGAGGATGCGCGCAAGGAGTAACCCAAGCGGATGAGAAGGAAGAACCTGCTGCTCCTGTTCCTCGACTTCCTCCCCCACCTCTCCTTCGCCATCGCCGCCGCCCTCGGCCAGGTGCGCCTGGGCACGTATTTGGGCTTGGGTCTGGCCTTGATCACGGGGGCCTTGACCATCCGGGTCAGGAAGGGCGTCGCCCCGCTGGTGCTCTTCAACCTGCTCTTCTTCTGCATAGCCGCGGCCGCTTCTTTGCTCATGGGTCGGGACCTGGAGAAGCGCCTGCCCAACCTGATGGCCGGGGAATACGCCGTCCTGCTGATAATGGGCGCCTACACCCTGCTGGAGGGCAGGCCCCTCTTCCTCGATTTCGCCAGCAGGGACTATCCCGAGAGCATGTTCTACAACCCGCTCTTCCGCCGGACCTGCTTGCTGCTGACCTGGCTGTGGTGCCTCTTCTTCGGCGCGGGACTGGGCCTCTCCCTGTTCGCGCTCCTCTTCATGCGCGGTTCCTCCTCGCGGGCGCTCCCCTCGCTGGCCTCCGCCGGCGGCCTGATCATCCTGACCACGCTCTCCCTGGCGACGGTGATGCTGATGCCGGGGATCGTGGGGAGGCGCCTGCTGGCCGCGTCGCCGCTGCAGGGCGCCTGGGGGCCAGCTTCCCTGGAGGTGGGCCGCAGCCTGCGCGAGAGCGAGTTCGACGTCGTCGTGGTGGGCGGCGGGGTGGGCGGGATGGTCTGCGCCTCCCTGCTGGCGCGCAGCGGGGCCAAGGTGCTCCTGGTGGAGCAGAACCGCCGCTTGGGAGGCTGCTGCGCGGCGGTTTCCCGGGAGGGTTTCTCCCTCAACCTGGGCCCCACTTTTCTAACCGGGACTGGCGCGGGAGGTTCGCTGCGGCTCTTCTTGGAGACCGTCGGGGTGGCCGACCGCCTCCCCTTCACCCGCCCCTCCCTGGGGGTCATCGCGGAGGACCTGGCCCTACTGATCCCGGAGAAGGCCGAGACCTTCATGGACAAGCTGGCCTCCCGCTTCCCCGGGAGCGAGGAGGCCCTCTTCCTCTTCCTGGCCCACCTCCGCTCCTTCCGGGGCGAGCTCAACGACCGTAAGGAGCCGGGGCTACCCGTACTGGTAGAGGACCTGGAGGATTTCAACGAGCAGTTCTACGCCTACCCCATCTCCTCCAAATGGCATAACCAGTCGGCCGCGGAGATGCTGGGGGAGTACTTCGGGCACTCCAAGATGAAACCCCTGCAAGAACTCTTCTCCGGCATGCTCTTCCCGGTTGGGGGCAACCCAGCCGCCATGTCCGCCTACGAAGCCGCCTGCCTGTTCAAGGAACTCCTCCTGGACGGCTGCGGCTTCCCCGTGGGAGGCCTGCACCATCTTCTATCCCTGATGTCGGAGACCTGCCGGGGACTGGGGGTGGCGGTGCTCAACGGCAACCGGGTGGAGAACATCATGCTCAAGGAGACCTCTGAGGGGCCGGCCATCGTGGGAGTGAAGCTGGAGGACGGCTCGCAGTTCCGCTCGGGCACAGTGGTGCTGGCCTGCAGCCCCCTGCTGCTGCGAGAGGGCCTGCTGCCCCCGGGGGCGTTGAGCGGGAAGTACCTCAAACGGCTGGGAGCGATGTCCCTGTCCCCCTCCTTCTATGTCCTCTTCCTGGGCATCAGGGGCGACCTGGAGATGCCCGACCGGGTGTTCCTGACCACCCGGCAACCCCGGCGCGTGCGCACGGGGGACACCTACCTGGAGCTGCGGCAGATGACCATCAGCCTTCTCTCCCGGCGGGATCCCTCCCTGGCCCCGCCCGGCTGCCACCTGCTGGTCGCCTGGGTCCCGGTGTGGACCCCTAACTTCCCCGCCTTCACCGACGAGGGGGGGCGGCGCGGCCTGGAGGAGGCCATGGCCCTGGCGGTGAAACAGGAACTGCGCCGCCTGGTGCCCCACCTGGATGAGCGCATCGTCTTCCAGGAGAGGATAACCCCCTTCCACCTCAACCGGCTCACTTCCAATCCCTACGGGGCCGCCTTCGGGTTCCTGCCCTCTCCCGAGCAGCACCTCTTCCGGAGGCCGGATATCCGCACCCCCCTTCGCAACCTCTACCTGGTGGGCGCATGGTCGCGCTACGGTCTGGGACTGGAGGGAGCGGTGGTCAACGCCATGCTGGCGGCCCGCCATATCCTCGGGGGGGTTTCGGTCACGCCCGGCGCGACCATCCGTACGGAGGAGCCTCTGCTGGACTGAGGCCTTTTTACGCTGTGGCTGGGGCCGGGACGGGAGGGTGGTGGCGATACCGCTGCCGGCGTATCTCAGGTCCCGCCCCCTTCCAGGGCGCGGGAGATCTTCTCCAACAGGTCGGCGAAGACATAGGGCTTGGCGATATAGTCCGATGCGCCCTCCCGGAAGGCCCTCTCCACATCCTCCGGCCTGCCCTTGACCGAGGAGACTATCACCGGGATGCGGCTCAGCGCCGGGTCGGCCTTGAGCTCGCGCAGCACCTCCCAGCCGCTCTTTTCGGGCATGAGGATGTCCAGGATGATGAGGTCGGGGGAGCATTCCAGGCAGGCCTGCCGGTATGAGGAGCTGTGAGTGCAGCCCATAATCCGGTATCCCGCCCGCTCCAGGGAGCGCTGCATCAGCTCCACGATGACCTCGTTGTCCTCGATGACCAGGATGACCCTGCCTTCCCGAGGCCTCTCCTCCGACATCGCCCGCCTCCCATCATCCTTCCCCGCGTCTCCCTGCATGAATGAACGGCAAGGAACCCGTTTTAATTGAGGTATACAACCTCGGGGCCGAATATCCTATAATGTTTTAGGAAAAACGGCGAGGAAGACGAGGTGTCCGCTTGGAACTGCACGTCGGCTGCTGCGGATTTCCCCAACCCCGTAAGACTTACTACGAGCATCTCCGGCTGGTGGAGTTCCAGAAGACCTTCTACCAGCCGCCCCGGGTGAAGGTGGCCGAGGCCATGCGGGCGGAGGCGCCCCCTTCGGTGGAGTTCACCATTCTGGCCTGGCAGCTCATCACCCACCGTCCCTCCAGCCCCTCCTACCGGCGCCTGCTGGTGCCGGTGGAGGAATCGAAGCGGGACCATTACGGTTCCTTCCGCCCCACCGATGAGGTGTTCGAGGCCTGGGAGCAGACCCTGGAAGTGGCCCAGGCTCTTGAGGCCGAGATCATCGTCTTCCGGACGCCCAGGACCTTCGGTCCCGGCCCCAAGAACCGGGAGAACATGAAGAACTTCTTCCGGGAATGCCGGAGGGAGGGCCTGCAGCTGGCCTGGGAGCCCGAGGCGGAGGTTTGGGAAGCCGACGAGGTGGGGCGGATCTGCCGGGAGCTGGACCTCGTCCACGTGGTGGACCCCGCCCTGGGCCGGGAGAAGGCGGGAAGCATCATCTACTGGCGCATGAACGGCATCGGTGGCTACCGCCACCGCTACACCGACCAGGAGTTGCGGAAGTTCATCTCCATCCTGAGGAAATCCAAGAAGAAGAAGGCCTACGTCCTCTTCAACAACATCCACATGTGGGATGACGCCCTGCGCTTTCAGGCCCTCTGGGAAGGGCGCGGCTGAAGATCCTCCTCGTGGGAGGCGCTGTAGGGCATCGAGATCCCGGGACGGGCACATCCCCCTTCCCCGACCCCCATGGCGCTCTCTGTTCCTGCGACAGGTCCCGCCCCTTCGCCGGGAAGACCGCCCTGTGGGGTTATAATTTAGGTACCGAAAGGAGAGAGACTGTGGAAGAGACCCTGGAGCTGGCCATAATCGGGGGAGGTCCGGCGGGCCTGGCCGCCGGGATCTACGCGGCCCGCGCCCGCCAGAGGGTGATCCTCTTCGAGGAGAACCTCACCGGCGGCGCACCCGCCCTCACCGGCACCATCGAGAACTACCCGGGATTTCCCGGGGGGGTCGCCGGGGCCGAGCTGGTGGAGAGGATGAGGGAGCAGGCGGCCTCCTTCGGGCTGGAGATAAGAACCTTCGAGCCGGTGGAGAACGTGAGGCGGGCGCCGGACGGGAAGCGGCTGGTCCTGCGCACGGAGAAGGGGGAGTACGAGGCCTGGGCGGCGGTGCTGGCCACCGGGATGCGCCCCGCGCGGCTGGGCATCCCGGGAGAGGAGGAGCTGCTGGGCAGGGGGGTCTCCTACTGCGCCACCTGCGACGGCGCCTTCTTCCGGGACAAGGAGGTGGCGGTGGTGGGAGGCGGCAACTCCGCGGTGGAGGAGGCGCTGTTCCTCACCCGCTTCGCCTCCCGGGTGTACATCGTGCACCGGCGCGACCGCCTGAGGGCCGACCGCATCCTCCAGGAGCGGGCCCTGGCCCACCCCCGCGTGGAGGTGCTGTGGAGGCGCGTCCCCGTGGAGGTCCGGGGGGAGGGCAAGGTCTCCTCGCTGCTCCTCAAGAACCTGGACGGGGACACCCTGGAGGAGAAGGAGGTGCAGGGGGTCTTCTTCTACGTGGGGAACGTCCCCAACAGCGCTCCCGTAAGGGAGCTGGTGGAACTGGACGATGCCGGGTTCGTCGTCACCGATGAGCGGCTGCGCAGCAGCGCCGAGGGGGTTTACGCGGCGGGAGACGTCAGGGCGGGCAGCGTCAAGCAGGTGGCTGCGGCGGTGGGCGAGGGGGTCGCCGCTCAGATGCACGCCCAGCGCTACGTGGAGGAGCTGCTGGGCACCGCCTACGACCAGGCCGGGCCATGAGGGCTTTGGGTCCCCTGAGGTTCGCGGCCTTATCCGAATTTTTCCCCCGTTTGGGGCAAGGGCCCATCGGATAGAATAATCGGGAAGACATCAGTGCCCGGCCAAGACCCGGGGAGAAGCGAGGAGGAGATGGGAATGGCGGGAGAGGTGAAGGAGATAACCGACGCCCAGTTCGAGGAGGAAGTGACCAAGAGCGGACTCCCGGTCCTGGTGGACTTCTGGGCGCCCTGGTGCGGCCCTTGCCGGATGATGGCGCCGGTGCTGGAGGAAGTGGCCGCGGAGTGGGCCGGCCGGGTCAAGGTGTGCAAGATGAACGTGGACGAGCAGCAAGAGGTGGCGCGGCGCCTGGACATCCAGTCCATCCCGACCATCATCCTCTTCAAAGGGGGAGAGGCGGTGAAGCGGCTGGTGGGCGCCAGGCCCAAGTCGGCATTCGTGGAGGAGTTCAAGGACCTCGTCTGAGATGGTCATTGCGGTCATCGACGGGATGGGCGGCTCCATCGGCCACCAGATAATCCTGCACCTGCGGCGGGAGCTGCCGGAGGACGTGGAGATCGTGGCCCTGGGGACCAACTCCATCGCCACCATGAACATGATGAAAGCGCGGGCCAACCGCGGCGGCACCGGGGAGAACGCCGTGCGGGTGAACGCGGGGGATGCCGACGTCATCATGGGGTGCCTCTCCATCCTCATCCCCAACTCCATGATGGGGGAGCTCACCCCGGGGATGGCCGAACACATCGCGTCCAGCAAGGCGCGCAAGATCATCCTGCCCCTGACCAATCCGCGCATAGAGCTGATGGGGGTGGTGGAGTCGCCGCTGCCGCAGCTTATCGCGCAGGCGGTGCGGCTGCTGAAGGGCGAGGGGGAGAGCCCCGCCGAGGAGGGGGATTGAGATGTGCGAGGCCGTCGTGTACGTGGAGCGGGACGGTAAGCGGGAGAAGCTGATGGACGACGTGGTGGAGGTCCGCCCCGAGGAAGGCAAGCTCCTGCTGGTCGATGTCTTCGGCGAGCAGAAGATCATCAGCGCCCGCATCAAGGAAGCCAACCTCATCGATCACGAGATAGTGCTGGAGGAGAAGCCGCGGGAGTGAGGGCCTGGGAGGGGGCGGGCGATCCCCGCGGTGGGTCCCCGGCCTCTCCGGTCCGGCAGGCCCTTACGGGTGAAAACGTCTCGGCTACCTATTCCGCGGAGGGCTCCAGCTCCCACTTGCCGCAGCGTCCGCCCCAGCGAGCCAGAACCTCACCGTTCAAGGTGATGCGCACCACCTCGCAGGCGTTGGAGCATCCGGCGCAGTTGAAGCTGGAGGTGCGGAAGTCCATATCGGAAACGGCGAAGCCCTTGAAGCGGGTTTTCTGCACCTGCGCTTCTTGGGCCAGCAGGGCGGCGCCCACCGCCCCCATCACGTTGAAATGCTCGGGGACGATGATCTCGGTGTCCAGGGCCTCCTCAAAGGCCCGCTTCATGCCCCGGTTGGCAGCCACTCCCCCCTGGAAGACCACCGGCTTCTCGATGTGCTTCCCCTTGGCCAGGTTGTTCAGGTAGTTTCGCACCAGGGCCTGGCACAGCCCGTAGATGATGTTCTCCACGGGGTGGCCCACCTGCTGCTTGTGGATCATGTCCGACTCGGCGAAGACCGAGCACCGCCCGGCTATCTGCACCCCGCTCTCCGCCCGCAGGGCGTGGTCCCCGAACTCCTCGATGGGGATGCCCAGGCGGGCCGCCTGGTGGTCCAGGAAGGAGCCGGTTCCCGCCGCGCATACCGTGTTCATGGCGAAGTCCACCACCACCCCGTCTTGCAGCAGGATGATCTTGGAGTCCTGCCCGCCGATCTCCAGGACCGTCCTCACCTCGGGGATGATGTGCATGGCCGCCACCGCGTGGGCGGTTATCTCGTTCTTGACGATGTCTGCCCCCACGATGACTCCGGAAAGGTAGCGGGCGCTCCCGGTGGTGCCGGCGGCCCTTATCTCCGTGCCCGGCGGCACCTGCTGCCCCAGCAGCCGCATCCCCTCCTGCACCGCCCTGATGGGGTTGCCGCGGGTGCGGTGGTACACCGAGGCGACCACCTCGCCTTCCTCATCCAGCACCACCAGGTTGGTGCTCACCGACCCCACGTCCACTCCGAGGTAACCCTTCAACTCCACCTCCGTGCCGAGTTCGGACCTTTCCGGCGCCGCCCCGAGATGGTGGGCCCGGCGCCATCACCTTTTCACGGACAGATAACCCGGGAACGACGCTGAAGATACACCCGCCCTCCCGCCTGCCGCAAGCACTCCAGGGCGTCCCCGGCCGGTAGCCTCTTCCTCTCCGCAGGTCCTCGGCTTTAACCCGAACGCGGGTGGCGCGGGGAGCACGTTGGACGCGGCCCGGCCCCGCGGCCCTCATGGCCGGTAGCTGGCCCGGGGCATGGAGTCGAAACGGGTGAACTCGCCGTTGAAGGTCAAGTTAACCGTGCCGATGGGGCCGTGGCGGTGTTTGGCCACGATGAGCTCCGCCGTGCCCTTGGTGTCCACGTCGGTGTCGATCCGGTCGCGCTCCGAGTAGACGTCCTCGCGGTAGATGAAGAGGATGAGGTCGGCGTCCTGCTCGATGGCCCCCGATTCCCGCAGGTCCGACAGCAGGGGGCGGCGGTTCTGCCTCTTCTCCGGCTCCCGCGAGAGCTGGCTCACCGCCACCACCGGGATGTTGAAGTCCCTGCCGATTATCTTCAGGGCGCGGCTGATGGCGGCGATCTCCTGCACCCGGTTCTCCATCCGCCGGTCGAAGTTCATCAGCTGGATGTAGTCCACGATGACCAGGGCCAGGTCGTGACGGGACTTCATGCGGCGTATCTTGGAGCGCATCTCCATGATGCTGATGCCGGCGTTGTCGTCGATGAAGACGGGAGCGTCGGCCAGGGCGTTGAGCGCCTTGATGAGCTTGTCCCAGTCGCTGGCGCTGTCCTGGAACCTCCCCGTCTGCAGGGATTTGCCGTTGATGCGGGCCTGCGAGGAGAGCATGCGCAGCGCCAGCTCGCGGGCGCTCATCTCCAGGCTGAAGATGGCCACCGGCTTCTTCTCCTTCACCGCCACGTTGGCGGCTACGTTGAGCACGAAGCTGGTCTTGCCCATGGAGGGGCGGGCGGCCACGATGATCAGGTTGGAGGGGCGGAGGCCGCCGATCATCTCGTCCAGGTCGTAGAAACCGGTGGGGATGGCGTCGGTCAGTTTCCTCCCCTCGTACAGAGCCTCGATCTCGTCATAGGTCTCGGTGAGCAGGCTCTTCCAGTCGACCTGGCCTGTATCCCGCCCGGAATGGGCCACCTGGTAGATGATGTTCTCCGCCTCGTCCAGGGCCTCCTCGATGTCGTCGGGGATGTTGTAGCCGATGGCGGCGATGCGGGAGGACGCCTCGATGAGCCGCCGGAGGGTGGCCATCTTCTGGACCAGACGGGCATAGTTGACGGCGTTGGCGGTGGTGGGGACGTTGTTGGCCAGCTGGTGCAGGTAGAGGCGGTCCCCCACCGACTCCAGCTCCCCCTGGGCCCGCAGCAGCTCGCCCACGGTGACGGGGTCCACCGCCTCACCCCGACTGTAGAGATCGCAGGCTGCCTCGTAGATCTTGCGGTGGGCCTCCTTGTAGAAGTCCTCGGGGCGCAGCAGCTCGGTGACGTCGGTGAGGGCCTCGCGGGAGAGGAGCATGGATCCGAGGACGCTCTGCTCCGCCTCCAAGCTGTAGGGAGGGGTGCGGTCAGGAAGGCCGAAGACCTGCGCCGTGGTAGCCAACCTCATGCCCTCCCGGAATGTCGTTCCGCTCTGCTCTGCCCCCGCCCGGCGGGATGTCCCCGCCCAGGGGAGATCAGCCCGCCTGCGCCTCCTCCGCCGGGACCACCTTGAGGTGGATGATGGTCTCCTCCTCCTGAGGATGCAGCCGAACCCGGGCCTCATAGACCCCCAGGTGCTTGATGTGCTCCTCCAAGTGGATCTTCTTGCGGTCCACCTCCAGGCCCAGCTCCTCCCGGATGTGCTCGCTTATCTCCCTCGGGGTGATGGTCCCGAAGAGCTTGCCCTCAGCCCCGGCTCGGGCCTTGATCTCGAAGACGTGCTCGGAGAGCCTCTGGGACATCTCCTGGGCCCTGGCCCTTTCCCGGTCGGCCTTGAGCATCTTCATCCGGGCCAGCTGCTCCACCTCCTTGGTCCTGCCCCGGGTGGCGCGCAGGGCCATCCCCTGGGGGATTAGGTAGTTGTTGGCGTAGCCGTCCTTGACCTCGACGATCTTTCCGCGTTCACCCAGTCCCTTGATGTCGGTAAGGAGTATCACCTTCACTGCCGGTCCTCTCTTTCACCAATGCTCATCTCAAGACGTCCCAAGGTGTGAGTATATCACCGTCCGCCTTGCCCGGGATCCGCCGGCCCGCCCTCAGCGGCGCGGCTCCTTCACCGTGCTCTGCCTCGAAGTGTAGGGTATCAGCGCCAGCTCCCGCGCGTTCTTGATGGCTTTGGCCAGCAGCTTCTGGTGCTGGGCGCAGTTGCCGGAGACCCTCCGCGGCTTTATCTTCCCCTTCTCGGAGAGGTAGCGGGTGAGGGTGGGGATGTCCTTGTAATCGATGTATTCCACCTTGTCCTTGCAGAAGGCGCAGTACTTGCGCTTGGGCTTTTTAGGATATCCAGACGCCATCCGTACAACCTCCGTCCTTTCTGTTTGATTGTCGCGGGCGGTGCCCGGCGGGAATTCGCCTCCTTTGGCTGACCGCTCGGCTTCTTCTTTTAGAAGACCACCTCGTCGTTCGTCTCCGGCAGGGAATCCTCCCCTTCGATCACCTCCGGCGGTATGTCCTCGTAGCCGGAGAGGCCGTTGTCATAGGGCGAGGCCTCCGCCTGGGACCTCCTCCCCAGGAAGACCACCCGGTCGGCCACGATGTCGATTACGCTGCGCCTCTGGCCGTCCGGGGCGTCCCAGCTGCGGTTCTGCAACCGGCCTTCAACTAGTATGGACCGCCCTTTGGAGAGGTATTCGGCGGACTTCTCCGCCTGCTTCCTCCAGGTCACCACGGTGAAGAAGTCGGTCTGCCTCTCCCCCTGCTGGTTGGAGAAGTCGCGGGTCACCGCCAGGCGCAGCTTGCACATGGCCACCCCGTTGTTGAGGTAACGGATCTCGGGATCCTGAGCGAGGTTCCCTACCAGTATGACCCGATTGTAGCTGGACATCTCTTCCTCCCCGTTCTCTCTGCTCCACCATCTCGATGGTAGCACCCGGGTGAGACAGTTTCTCGGGGCGGCCTCCCGCGTCCCCCTACTTCTTCTCCATGAGGAATATCTTGAAGCGGAGGACCTCGTCGGTGATGGAGAGGACGCGGTCCAGCTCCGCCACCAGCTCGTTGCCCCCGCTGAAGTTGAACACGGCGTAGAAGCCGTCAGCCTGGTGTTTGATGGGGTAGGCGAGCTTCCTCCTCCCCCAGACGTCCAGCTTCTGCAGGGTCCCGCCGTGCTCGGCGATCAGCCCGCTCACCCGGTTGCGCAGGGCTTCCTGTTCCTCCTCGCTGAGGGTGGGGCGGGTGATCAGCATCAGCTCATAGTCGCGCATCACTCACCTCCTTCGGTCTTGACGGCCCCCGGTCCCGCCGGGAGCAGAAGGCTGCAGCAGCTCATCATAGCACAAGGGGGAGTGGGGTAAAAGCCTGCCTCGGGTTCACCCGGAGCCACCGATTGTGGCCCCTCCGATCGGGGCCAGGCACAGACCTCCGATAATCGGTCTCTTCCGATTGAAGTCAAGGTGCCTGATCCCGATCGAATATGCGATCGAATATGGATTCACGCGGAGCTTCATCCGGTGGTCCCTCCATGCGCGTCCGGGGTTAGGGGACCTCAAGCCACAGGTCCTCTACTGCGATTCCGGTCCCTCCATGCGCGTCCGGGGTTAGGCCCCTTCCGACCGGTCCTGCGCCCGGGGATGGGGTGGTGCTGTCAGGGGATGGCGGCGACGTGGTAGGTGAAACCGTACCCGGCGTTGCGCGCCGCCTGCTCCATCCAGCCCCGCAGGGCGCCCCAGTCGAAGCGGTAGTCGTACTGCCTACCGAAGTATGCGGACTGCTCGACGATGCTCCCTTCCCGGGGGCCGGCGCCCGTCTTGTAGGTGCCCGCCTTGAACCCGAACCCGGGAGCGGCATCGTCCGGCCCGCTGGAGACACCTGACCCGCTCTCTTTGAGCATCTCCGTGAAGTGCAGCTCCCGTGACGCCTCGTCCACTCGGAACCTGGCCACGTATTCCAGCTTCCTGCGGCTGAGAAAGGCCTTGCGCTCCGCCACCACCAAGGACAGCGTGAAGACCCCTTTCTTCTCCTTGAGCTGCGCTCCGATTGATGCGGCCATCGCCCTTATCTCGTCGATCAATGCCACCATGATTCCTTTCTCTCGAGGGCCGGCCCCTTTCGTACCTTCTTGTTCATCATACGGCTTTTCGCCGCGGCGTGAATGAGCAGCGTCACCTGTCCCATCCTCCAACCGGGGCCAGCCCTCCGATTGGACCTCCAATTGGACGACCCTGGTTTACATATTGTAGAAATTGAAGTTTTGGTGCCTGGAATGATAAATGACGGACGCCCCCGAATATTCTCGTG
>Ga0209162_1000882_pt1 | contig 31369 bp, 27 predicted proteins | sample YNPNPMetaG_FD_187121 | JGI IMG/M metagenome (GOLD analysis project Ga0209162, IMG submission 187121) | Anoxygenic and chlorotrophic microbial mat microbial communities from Yellowstone National Park, USA - YNP NP MetaG (SPAdes) (version 2) ...
CGTGCACGAGCTGCGGCGGAAGATCGTCGAGACCTTCTGCACGCAGGACGAGACGGGGCTTCAGATCTACGTGATGAGCTTCGGCTACAAGCACGGCCTGCCGCCGGAAAGCGACCTGGTCTTCGACGTGCGCTTCCTGCCCAACCCCAACTACGTGCCCGAACTGAAGCGCCTGACCGGCCGTCATTCCGCCGTGGCGCGCTACGTGAAGAGCTTTCCGCAAACGGGGGAGTTTCTTGAGCGGATCACCGGCCTGCTCACGTATCTGATCCCCCACTATTCGGCTGAAGGGAAGAGCTATTTGACCATTGCCTTCGGCTGCACCGGCGGGCGGCACCGCTCCGTCATGATCGCCTCGGAAGTCCGGAGAAGACTCACGAAAGCCGGTTATTCCGTCCGGTTGAGCCACCGCGACATCGAAAAAGAATAGCCCCGCGTCCATTGTTACAATACGATTGAGGGGCGGGTATCCGGCATGCCGGTTGCGCACACGATCGTCGACGAAATCCTGGAACTGAAGAAGCAGCGCAACGCCATTCTGCTTGCGCACCATTACCAGGAGCCCGAGATCCAGGAGCTGGCCGACGCCGTGGGCGACAGCCTGGAGCTGGCGCGGCGCGCGCAGAGCTTCGATGGCGACGTGATCGCCTTCTGCGGCGTCTGGTTCATGGCGGAGACGGCGAAGATCCTCAACCCGTCGAAGATCGTCATCGTGCCCGACGCCGACGCCGGATGCAGCCTGGTGGATTCCTGCCCGGCGGAGCAATTGCGCTCCTGGAAGAGCAACCACCCGGACCACGTGGTGGTCAGCTACATCAACACTTCGGCCGAGGTGAAGGCGGAGAGCGACATCGTCTGTACGTCGCGCAACGCCGTCAAGGTGGTCGCCTCCATTCCGCCGGAGCAGCCGGTGCTGTTCGTGCCGGATGTGAACCTGGGCCGGTATGTGAAGGAGCAGACCGGGCGGGAGAACATGACGCTCTGGCAGGGCACATGCGTCGTCCATGCGACCTTCGCGGCGCGGCGGCTGACGGCGGCGAAGATGCAGCACCCGGACGCGTTCATCGCCGCGCACCCCGAGTGTCCGCCGGAGGTGCTGCGGATGGCGGACTTCATCGGCTCGACCTCGGCGATCATCGACTGGATCGTGGCGCACCCGGGGCGCGAGTTTCTGGTGATGACGGAGAGCGGCGTCGAGCACACGCTGAAGCGCCGGGCGCCGGACAAGCGCTACTACTTCGTGCCCAACGAGCAGTGCAATTGCAGCGAGTGCCCCTACATGAAGCGGAACACGCTCGAGAAACTGCGGGATGCGCTGCTGAACCTGTCGCCGCGGGTGGAGCTGGCGCCGGATCTGATGGAACGGGCGCGGCGCCCGCTCGAACGAATGCTGGCGCTGCGGTAAACTTTGATTTGCCCCGCTTGCGCGGCGCCGCTATGCAATCCGATGCCCCAGCTCTGATCGACGGTTACGGGCGGCGGCACGACAACCTGCGCATCAGCGTCACCGACCGCTGCAACATCCGCTGCTACTACTGCATGCCGGAGCGGGACGTGCAGTTCGTCCCCAGAGACGAAATCCTGTCCTTCGAGGAGATCGAACGGTTCGCGCGCATCGCGGCCGGCCTCGGCATCCGCAAGATCCGCATCACCGGGGGCGAGCCGCTGGTGCGGCGGGACCTGCCTCTGCTGGTGGAGCGGCTGGCGGCTATCCCGGGCATCGAGGACCTGGCGCTGACGACCAACGGCCTGCTGCTCGCCGAACAGGCGGAAGCCCTGCGGCGGGCGGGGCTGCGCCGGCTGAACGTGCATCTGGACACGCTCGACCGGGAACGGTTCCGACAGATCACGCGGCGGGACGAAATCGGCCGCGTGCTGGCCGGGCTGGAGGCGGCCCGGCGCGCCGGCTTCCGCGACATCAAGATCAATGCGGTGGCGGTCAAGGGACTCACGGAGCCGGACGTGATCCCGCTGGCGCATTTCGGGCGCGGCAACGGCTTCCAGATCCGCTACATCGAGTTCATGCCGCTCGACGCGCAGGGGTTGTGGGACAAAAGCCGGGTGCTGCTGATGCAGGACATCCTGGACATGCTGGCGGAGGAGTTCGGCCCGCTGGAAGCCGTGCCGGATGCCGACCCGCGCGCGCCCGCCCTTGAGTACCGGTTCGGCGACGGGCGCGGCTCGGTGGGATTCATCGCCAGCGTCAGTCGCCCCTTCTGCCTGAACTGCAACCGGATCCGCCTGACCGCGGACGGACACCTCCGTTACTGCCTCTTCGCCCTGGAGGAAACCGATGTGAAAAGCCTGCTGCGGGGTTCGGCGACGGATGACGAGATCCGCGCCGCCGTCCGCCGCACGGTGGCAGCCAAGTGGCTGGGGCACGAGATCCAGCAGGCGAACTTCACGCCCCCGCCGCGCCCGATGTACGCGATCGGAGGATGACCGCGTTGCCCGGGCGCCTGACTTACGCCGGAGCGCTGGCGCTTTGCCTGCTGTTCTGCGCCATCGGGCTCTGGTTCCTTCCCTATCCGGGCGCACAATATGACGAGCTTTTGTTTTTGAACGGCGTCCTGCGGCCGGAAGTGGCCGAGGCCTGGGTGCGGCTGCCGTGGGCCGGGCGCGTGCCGACGATGCTGATGTCGTACCTCGGCACGCTGAAGGCGCTGCTGTATGCGCCGGTGTTCCGTTTCTTCGGCCTGGACGACTGGACGCTGCGCGCGCCGGTCGTGCTGGCGGGGGCTCTGTCGGTCTGGCTGTTCTTTCTCGCCTGCCGGAGGCTGGCGGGTGCGGGCGCGGCGCTGGCGGCCACGGCGCTGCTCGCCACCGACGCCTGTTATCTGCTGGCGAGCGTTTTCGACTGGGGCCCGGTCGCGTTGCAGCATCTGTGCTTCACCGCGGCGTTTTACTCGCTGGTCCGCTTCAGCGAGAAGCGCCAGCCCCCGTGGCTGTTCGCGGGAGCCTTCTTTTGCGGCCTGGGCCTGTGGGACAAGGCGCTGTTCATCTGGCTGCTCGCCGGCTTCGGCGTCGGCCTGCTGGCGTTGTACCGGGAGGAGCTGCTTGCGGTGGCTCGCGACCGGCGTCTGGCGGCTGCCGCGGCGCTCGGCTTCGTCCTTGGCACCGCGCCGTTCCTGCACTACAACCTGACCACGGGCTTCCGCACCTTCCGGGGCACGGCGAAGAAGGACGAGTTGCGCGCGGCGCTCGGCAAGCTCATCGTGCTCGACCGGACGCTGGACGGAAGCGGACTGTTCGGCTATCTGGTGCGCGAGTCGCCGGAAGGGCCGCCGGCCGACCTGCTCGAACGCGAGAAGATTCCCCTCAGGGTGGCCGAGCGGCTGGGTTCGCCGCGCCGCAGCTGGCAGGCTCTGGTTCTTGTCTTCGCGCTGGCGCTGGCGCCGGCGCTCGCGCGGGGCAGGGAGAAGCGGAGGCTTGCGCTGCTGGTTTCCATCGCCATCGCTCTCGGCTGGGCGCAGATGGCATGGACGCGCGAGGCGGGAGGCAGCGTGCATCACGCCATCCTGCTTTGGCCGCTCTTTCACGTGCAGGCGGCGCTGGCGGCCGGGGCGCTGGCAGAGCGCGGCCGCCGCGCGGGCGCGCTGGCAGCGTTGATACTGCTGCTTTGCGCAGGCTCGAACCTGGCGGTGCTGAACACGTACATGGCGCACATGGTGGCGTGCGGGCCCGGGCAGGTCTGGACGGACGCTTCCCGGACGCTGGTGCAGTATCTGGAAGCGCATCCCGGGCGGGCGGCTTTCGCTGCCGATTGGGGCATCCTGCACCAGATCCTGTTCTACGGAAAGCAGCGAATCCCGATGATCGGGCACGCCGACGGACTCGTTCTGCGTTCCGGCGCGGACCCGGCGGCGGCGAAGGAGCTGGAAGCGGCGCTGGCCGACCCGAAGCAGCTCTTCATCACCTGGACCGAGGGGCGCGACGTCTTCCCGGACACCCGCAAGAAGCTGATCGCGTTCGCCACGGCGCGAGGCTACCGGTGGCAATCCGTGGCGTTGATCGCCGACCGGCACGGGGCGGCGGTTTTCGAGATCCATGAATTCCGGCGATGATCGGGCGCCCTTCGACGAGCCGGTGCCGCTGGAAATCGGCGACGTGCTTGATCTGCACGCCTTCGCGCCGCGCGATGCGAAGGCCGCGCTGGAAGCGTGGCTCGGGGAAGCGCACGCGCGCGGGTTCCGCCACGTGCGCGTGATTCACGGCCGCGGCATCGGCGTGCAGCGCGAGATGGTGCGCAAGGTGCTGGCGCGGACGCCGTTCGTCGAGTCCTTCTCCGACGCCCCGGCTGAAGCCGGCGGGTGGGGCGCCACCGTGGTTACGCTTCGCCCGCCGGACGCGAACGCAGGGCCCGCAGCGATTCCAGAGTGAGCCAGGTCGAAGCGGCCAGAATCAGGGGCGCCGTGTACACACCCGGGATCGCCTTTTCCAGATACACGGCGAAACCGAGCTTGGCCGCGGCGAACAGGAACGTCACCTCGGCATAGGCGAATGCGGCCCAGACGACCCACCGGGCGCCGTAGGCGGCAAACCACGCCATGCCGAACAGCGCGGCAAGGATGACCGTCCAGCCGCCGATCCATGCGGCGAAGGTGAACGTGGGCATCCACGTCCACAGCAGCATGTCGCGCAGCGACATGGCCAACGGGTTGTAAAAGGACAGGTAGTCCCGCAGCGCGCTTTCCACCACGTGCACGGCCAACGCCAGCGTGAGCGCGACCCAAGCCTGGGAGAGCCGGCTGCGGCGAATCATCGGGTGGATGTCCCCACGCGCATTCTAGCCTGCGCGCGGCGAAGATGCAAAACATCCGGCGGGAGCGCTGGAAGGAATCGCATTCCCGCACGGATTTCGTGCGGACTCCCCCGTGGCCTGCCCCGCCGCCGCGCCGGCGGGCCGCCCTCCTCCGGCGCGCGAAAAAGCCCTTGCCAACGGCGTGCGCCGAGGCCAGGACTCACGCGCGGCGCGCCCGTTACCGTGCCGGTTTTGCAAACGGGTCCCAGCCCTGCGGGTTGAGCCGCACGCCCGCGAACCAGACCTCGCCCTTCCTGCGCCGCGCCGTCATCTCGCCGATGCGCGCCAGTCCGCGCGGAGGCCGCGAGCCCGCCGGCAGCGTGCACAGCAGCTCGTAATCCTCGCCCCCGAACAGGGCCTGCTCGAGCGTCGCCCCAGGCGCGCAGGGCAGCACGCCATCGAGTTCCGCGGCCGTGCCCGAGGCCAGGCACATCCGGTGCAGATCGAGCGCCAGGCCGTCGCTCAGGTCCATGCATGCGGTGGCCTTGCCGCGCAGCTTCCTGCCGAGCTCGAGCCGCGGCTCGGGCACGTCGGCGAAGCCCGCCGCGGCCGCGCGGCCAAGCGCGCCGGAAACGCAGATCACGTCCCCCGCCCGCGCGCCGTCGCGCCGCAGCGCCTTGCCGCGCGGCGCGTATCCGAGCACCACGATATCTGCCGCGAGCCGCGCGGCGCGCGTCAGGTCGCCGCCGATGATGCGCGCGCCGTGCCGCCCCGCGAGCTGCGCCATGCCGCGGTAGAACGCCTTCACCCAGCCCGCATCCGCCCAGTCCGGCACGGCCAGCGAGACGAGCGCGAAGCGCGCCTCGCCTCCCATGGCCGCGATGTCGCTGAGGCCGCGGGCCAGCGTCTTGGCGCCAGTCTGTTCCGCGGTGAGCATGCCGCGCCGGAAGTGCACGCCCTCGATCATGAGATCCGTGGTCACCAGCAGGTCGGCCCCGGCGGGCGGACGCAGGATGGCGCAATCATCGCCGATGCCCGCCGCCAGATCGCGGCTTGCGGGCGCGGCCGTCCAGCGGCGGATCGCGTCGATCCAGGCATCCTCTTTCATCCGAGCACCAGCCCCTCGGGCAGCTCCTCGCCGAAGACGCGCGCCATCGATTCAAGGTCGGCGCCGGCCTCGCCCTCCAGAATCCGGAGCCATTCCGGCTTGTCCGCCAGAGCCCGCCGCACGCTTTCAAACGTGGCGGGCGGGATGTCTCGCGCCGCATCGCCGGTCGACTGCGCCAGCCGCGCCACGCACTCCTCGCAGCCGGGCAGCTTGAGGATGCTCTCGATCCAGCGCACCGCCGTGGCCGGCGGCAAGACCTGGTTGGCGGGCGCATAGAACAGCTTCCTTGCGCCGAGGCGCGCCAGACACCAGAAGTCGCTCGGGTTCGGGTTGGCGCGCAGCCGTCGCACCAGCGCGTTGCCCAGCTCCGTGCGGGTGCCGGCGGGCAGCAGCTCGAGCGAGGCCGCGCATCGCCACATTTCGCGCTCCAGGCTCGCATTCAGCCGCGGCGGCTTGCCCTTGGGGAGCAGCGCCCAGGCGATGCGCTGGTAGACATCGGCCTGCTGGTTGCGGTTCAGGCCGCCGGCGACGCGGCCCCAGAAAATCCACCACTGGGTCTCGTTCTCGGTTTTGTTGTCGAAGACGAGCCCCTGCGCCCACACGCGCCGGGCCAGCTCGATGCGGTATTCGTCGGCGGGGTGGCCGAAGCCCGGGCGCAGGCACAGCCCGGCGAGGTTGAGCCACCGCACCTCGTGCCCCGGCGACAGGCGCCGCCCCTGGCTGGACTCCAGAAACACGTCGGCCAGCTTGCGGATCACTTCCAGCGGCCAGGAGTTGCGGCCGAGGGCGAGGATCTGCTCGAGCCTCGCCGGCAGCTCCTCCTGCGGCGCCGAACCCGCCTCGAACACCTCGCGCACGGCGGCGCAGGCCCGCTCGACGGCCTCCGCGCTGATGACCGCCGCCGGACGCGCCCTCTTCGCCTCCTCGGCGAGCACGGGCTTGCGCAACTCGAATTGCAGGCGCCAGCGGTGTTCGCTGATGCGCGACTCGGCCCAAAGCTCGAGCGTCCCGATCTCGGTGAGCCGCGCGCCCAGCCGCACCGGGATCAGCCGTTCTTCGGCTTTCTTGCCGAAACGGATCACCGCTTCGAGCGGCGCGTGCTGGTGGAGCTGTTCGCCGGCCGCGTCCGCGGGGAACTCGACCACATCGCCGGGGCGGTCTTCGGTGCGCGTCAGGGACGAATACAGGCGGAAGCTCACCGCCTTGTTGGCGACCAGTTGCAGGTTGGGCAGCTCGAGCTCGAGCGTCGAGCCTTCTTCCGTGCCGCGGGGCACGAGGCAGACGGTGCGGATCACGTCCGGCGCGGCCGATTCGACGCCGAGATAATAGGCCCGCGGCAGCCCGCCCCGGACCAGCACGCCGGCGCCGGTTCCGCGTACGTAGCCGTAGTAGGCCGCGCCGATCGCCACGGCGAGGTCCAGATCGTTGTTCTCGAAGATCAGCGGCCGCTTGCCGTACCAGCTCGCGACCACCTCGGCCAGGCGCCGGCGCAGGATCTCCGGAATGAAGAACCCGCCGTTGAACAGAATGGCGTCGGGAGGCGGCGAGCCGGAGCTTTGCAGGAACGCGGCCAGGTGGCGCGTGATGGCCGGGTCGCTGACATAGGGCAGCCCGACCTCCCGGAACAGGCTGCGCTTGTCCTCCTGCGGCTTTTCGTCCAGCCCGCAGAACGGCAGGAAGCCGTCCAGGGCCAGCTCGAGCGCCTCCTCGCGCAGAATGGTGGTCTTCAGCGTCCCGCCGATGAGCGACGTGCCCGCGCCGAGCACCGTGATCTCCACCGAGGGCGCGCCGGGCGTGGCCAGCAACTGTTCCTTCGCCGCGGCGCACTGCCGGCGCAGCGCGGCCCGCTGCCGCAGGCTGAGCTGCCGCTCCAGCTTCGACTCCACCAGCCAGGCGAGCGTCAGGTCGAGATTGTCGCCGCCAAGCAGGAGGTGCCTGCCGACGGCGGTGCGCGTGAACTCGATGCGGTCGTTCTCGCGGCCGACGCGGATCAGCGTGAAGTCCGACGTGCCGCCGCCGACGTCGACCACCAGCACGGTCATGCCGTCGAACAGCGCCTTCTGCGATTGCGCCAGGTGGTTGGCGATCCAGGCGTAGAACGCCGCGGCCGGCTCTTCGAGCAGCGTCAGGCTTTCGATGCCCGCCTGGCGCGCGGCTTCCACGGTGAGTTCGCGCGCTTCCTCGTCGAACGACGCCGGCACCGTCAGCACCACTTCCTGCTCGCCGAGCGGCCCGCGCCCGCCTGCCTCCCAGGCTTCGCGAATATGCCGCAAATAGCGCGCCGAGGCCTCCACCGGGGACATCACGCGCCCGGCTTCCTGCGCGTCCCACGGCAGGATCTTCGCGGTGCGGTCGACCTCGGGGTTCGACAGCCAGCTCTTGGCCGAATGGATCAGCCGCGTCGGCGCCAGCGCGCCCTGCTCGCGCGCATACTCGCCCACCACGCCCTCGCCTTCGAGAAAGAGAAACGAGGGCAGCGTGCGGCGCGGCTCGACCGCTCCGGAAGCGGTCTTCTGCGGGATGGGCAGCACGTGCACGGGCGGGAAATCCGCGCCTTCGGCCTCGCGGGAGTCGATGAAGGCCACCGCAGAGTTGGTGGTGCCGAGATCGATGCCGACCTTCATGCGCGTTGCCTCTTGAGCTGGAACTCCAGCTTCCAGCGGCGCCCTTCCCAGGGCGTGCCCGGCAGGCCCTGGGCCCACAGCTCGAGCACGCCCGTTTCGGTCACCTGCACTTCCAGCGTCACGCGCGCCATCGCGCCCGGCTCGCCGTCGAGACAGACTTCGACGGGCGCCAGCTCTTCCAGCTCTTCCGGGATTTCGTCGAGCAGCTCGCCGATGGCATCGCCCTTGCGGGAAGAAGACACGAAGAAGCGGAACTGCGCGGGCTCGCCGACATGAAGCACGAACTCGCGCCCGGGCACGGCGCTGTGGGAGCCCTCCTCCATGCCGAAAGGAACCACGTTGAGGGCCTTGAGCGGCGGCGCGAGGCCCGGCACCGCGGGCATCGCCGTCTCGATGCCGATGTAGTAGGCGTGCGGAATGCCGCCGCGGATGCGGACGCCGCCTTCGTGGCGCGCGCGCCCGTAAAACGCGGCGCCGAGAGCGACGGCGTGCATCAGGTCCCCGCCTTCCAACACGCGCACCGGTTCGCGGCCCGCCTCGGCGAGCCACCCGTTCAGCACCGCCGTCAGGCGCTCGCGCAGGCGGCGGGCGCGGAACACGCCGCCGTTGAACAGCACGTGCGTCGGGCAGGCGAGCTCGCCGCCGCGGCGGAGAAACTGCGCCAGGTGCCGCGTGATGGCCGGGTCCTGCTCGTAAGGCAGGCCCAGTTCGCCGAGCGCCGCGCGGCGGCGCCGCGCGGGCATCTCTTCGCTGGAAACGGCCGGGAAGAAGCCTTCGATGAGGATCGATTCCACCTCCGCGCGCTCGAGCTTGCCGCGGATCGTGCCGCCGATCAGCGAGGAGCCGCGCCCGAGCAGCGTCACCGGCGCTTCCATCCGCTCGTCGTCCTCAAGCAGCGCCTCCTTGGCCAGGCGGCACTGCTGCCAGAGCATCCGGAATTGCAGCGGGTCGAGTTTCGGCAGCCGCTGAGCCACGGCGTGCGCCAGCGCCAGGTCCATGTTGTCCCCGCCGAGCAGCAGGTGATCGCCCACGGCGATGCGCTCCAGCTCGAGCGCCCCTTCGCGTTCGGCGGCGCGGATGAGCGTGAAGTCGGTGGTGCCGCCGCCGACGTCGACGACGAGAATCAGGTCGCCGGGGCGGAGATGTTCTCGCCAGTCCGGCCGCGCAGCCAGCCAGGCGTAGAGGGCCGCCTGGGGCTCTTCGAGCAGGATCAGTTCGGGCAGCCCCGCCTCTTGCGCCGCCCGCTGCGTGAGCTGACGCGCCACTTCGTCGAAGGAAGCGGGCACGGTCAGCACGACGCGGCGGTCTTCCAGAGGCTCATGTGGAAACAGGTGGCGCCACGCGCCGGCGATGTGTTCGAGGTAGGCGCGGCTGGCTTCCACGGGAGATACCCGGGGCGTTTCCGGCGGCGCGTCGGGCGGCAGGATCGGCGCGGTGCGTTCGGCCCCCGTGGCCGACAGCCAGCTCTTGGCCGAAGTCACCAGGCGGCCCAGCGTCTCCGCCCCGCGGCGCACGGCCAGCCGGCCGGTGATGCGCCCGTTGCCGGGCGCCCACGGCAGGTCGAGCGCGCCGGGCGCGAACTCGCCCTCGCCGGCCAGGTAGAGCGCCGAGGGCAGCAGCGGCTCGGCGAAGATCTCCCCGGGCGCGGCAAGCTGCGGGATGGCCAGCAGCTCGACCGGGGCGTCTGCGCCCGGCGGCGCGCAGGCGGCCGCGCAGTTGGTCGTTCCCAGATCGATGCCCAGATAGCGCAAGGCAGGCTATTCCACTTCGAGTTCGGCCGGCGCCAGAATCGAGAGGTTTTGTTTCGGGCCCACAGCCGGCAGGCTGACCGAATCGGCGCGCCAGCCGCGGTGCCGCAGCAGCCCGCCGGCGGGCTTGCCTTGCGGCGGGAGGTTGCCGATGAAGCGGATCGCCGCGGGGTCGCGCGCCAGAGCGCCCGCCGATTCCGTTTTCACATACGTGCCCTCCACGCCGTCGATGACAGGCGCGAGCCGGAAATGTTTCCGCAGCAGCTCCTGGCATTGCGCATGGATCGTCCGCACGCCCGCGCCCACCTGGTCGTCCGGGTAGGGCGCGATATCCTCCATGAGGAAATCGATCAGGCGCGCCTCCCGCTGGAACAGGCCGAGCAGTTGCAGCGCCCCCGCTTCCGGCCGGGGCGCTTCCTTTTCCTTTGCCGGCTCCGGGCGGCGCACCACGGACTTCTCGTAACCATGCGCGCGGGCGATGTCCTCCGGCAGGGTGCCGCCGAGGATGCCAAAGAAGGCGCGCAGCGCCATGCTGATGCGGCTCAAAAGGGATTTACCTCCAAACTTTCAGAATACAACGCGCCTTTGGCGGGCCCTGCGGGCGTCAGGCGCGTTTCAGGACTTCGCCCCTTGCACCAGGGTCTCTTCCTTCAGGCGCGCCAGCTCGCGCCGGGCGATCCCCGCCCAGTAGCCGGCGGGATCGAGCCGCAGATACTGCTGCCAGTGTCGCACCGCGTTCAGCGTGTCGTTGCGGGACTGATAGATGAGCGCGGCGTTGTAGTGGGCGTCGGCGAAGGCCGGGTCGATGGCGAGCGCCTTCAGGTAGCATTCCAGCGCGCGGCCGGAGTCGCGCAGCTCGTCGTACAGGTTGCCCAGGTTGAACCACGCCAGCGGATAGTCGGGGCGCGCCGCGATCGCGGCGCGGTAATGCTGTTCGGCCTCCTTCCACCTCTGCATGTGGAAGTACACCGTGCCGAGATTCACGTGCGGCGCGGGCGCATCGGGATCCCGTTCGATCGCCTTCTCGTAGGCGGCGATGACCTGCTCGGGCGGGGCGCCCGTCTGCTCCATTTCCACGCCGCGCTCGAACCACTGCTCGGCCTCGCGCATCCGCTTCTCCATTTCGAGTTGCAGCGTGCGCTCGGCCCGCTTCGAAGGGAATTCCAGCAGGCGCTGGATCTCTTCCTGGTCGAAGTCGAGCAGGAGCTGCCCGGTCAGCGGCTCCATGCGCTTGCCGTCCACCTGCACGGCGAGGCGCCGCCCGTCGGTGAAGATTTTCAGTTCCTGGAGCGGGTTGCCGACGTGGCGGAGCTTGGCGCGGAGGGAATCGAGAATGAGCCGGATGCGCGCCACCGGCATGCGGCGCGCCCGCAGCTGCCGCAACGTCTTCAGGGCGACCAGGTCCTTGAAGGCGTAATGGTCGGAGCGCGGGACCAACCCGTTCTCCTCCCAGTCCTCGAGCACCGATTCCCGGATGCCGAGCAGCCGGCAGACCTCGTCCCGCGTGTAGCTCGCTTTGGGGTCCGGGCCGGACACGAGAGGCATTGTAGCACCCCGGGGCCTTTCCGGATCGGGTAATATGAAATCAGAGCCAAAATGCAACTGAGTTTCAAAGCTGCATCCAGGAAGAACGGGGCCGCCACCCTTGCCGAGCTGCCCGCGGGGACGGAAGCGGTCATCGACCGGCTGGACCTGCCGGAGGACCTGGCTGCGCGGCTGATGGAACTCGGTTTCATTCCCGGACACGCGGTGACGGCAGCCCGCAGCGCGCCGGGCGGCGACCCGCGGGTGTTCCGCGTGGACGGGGCCGAGATCGCCCTGCGGCGGGAGACGGCGCGGCACATCCTGCTGAGAAAGACCCGGCCCGATGAGCTCGTGCCACGGCAAGCCTGAAGCCGCTGTGGCGAGCCCGGCGGAACGTCAGGCCCCGCCGAGGCTTGTTGCGCTCATCGGACCGCCCAATTCCGGCAAGACCACCCTGTTCAACCGTCTCACCGGGCTGCGCCAGAAGGTGGCCAATTTTCCCGGCGTCACGGTGGAGCATCACATCGGCAAGGCGCACTTGCCCGGACATCACGACGTGGACATCATCGACCTGCCGGGCATTTACAGCCTCAACCCGCGCTCGGAGGACGAGCAGGTCACCTTCGACGTTCTGCACGGCAGGATGCCCGGCCTGCGCCGGCCTGACGGCGTGATTCTGATCCTCGATTCCACCAACCTGCAACGCCATCTTCCGCTGGCCGCCGCCGTGCTTAGCCTGCGGCTGCCGACGCTGGTAGTGCTCAACATGGCGGACGAGCTGCGGCAGCGCGGCGGCGGCGTGGACACGGAGGCGCTCGCCAACCGGCTGGGCGCGCCGGTGGTGCTGGTCAGCGCCGCCACCGGCGAGGGCGTGAAGAGCGTGGCGCAGTTTCTCACCGGCGGCATCGCCGTGCCGCGGGTGGTTGAGCTCCCGGTACTGCAAGACGTGCCTGCCTGCCGGCAATGGGCCAGGAAGGTGAGCCATGGGGCCCGCTACACGCATCCGGCCCCGCCCGTGTGGACGCGGCGGCTGGACTCCGCCTTCCTCCACCCCTTCTGGGGCCCGGTGATCTTCGCCGCGGTGGTGGTGGCGGTGTTCCAGAGCATCTTCAGCTGGGCGCGGCCGCTGATGGAGGCCGTGCAGGCGCTCGTGACGGCCTCGGGCGAGCTGATGCGCGCCACGCTGCCTGCTGGCTGGCTCCGGTCGCTCATGGTCGACGGCGTCTGGGGTGGCGTCGGCTCGGTGGTGGTGTTCCTGCCGCAGATTCTGCTGCTGTTCCTGTTTATCGCGATGCTCGAGGACAGCGGCTACCTCGCCCGCGCCGCGCTGATCGCCGACCGCACCATGGCGCGCGTGGGCCTGCAAGGCAAGAGCTTCATCCCGCTGCTTTCCGCCTACGCCTGCGCCGTGCCGGCCATCATGGCCACGCGCACCATCGAGAACCGGCGCGACCGCATTGCGACGATCCTCATCGCCCCGTTCATGACCTGTTCGGCGCGGCTGCCCGTCTACACGCTGATCATCGCCGCCTTCATTCCGGAGAGGCCGTTCCTCGGCCCGCTGCTCGGCACGCGCGCGGCGGCAATGCTCGGCCTGTACCTACTGGGCTTCCTCGCGGCGGTCGCCACGGCGAAGGTGCTGAAGTCGTCCGTGTTGCGCAGCGAGCGCACGCCGTTCGTGCTGGAAATGCCTCCCTACCGCATGCCGACGCTGGCCGGCATCGGGCTGCGGCTGTGGGACCGCGCCCTCGCTTTCCTGAAACGCGCCGGAACGGTGATTCTGGGCGTGTCTGTTCTGTTGTGGGTTCTGGCGAGCGTCCCCACGGTGAACGGGCAGGCGCCGCCGATCGAGCAAAGCCTGGCGGGCACGCTCGGGCGCGCCATCGAGCCGCTGATCCGGCCGCTCGGCTTCAACTGGAAGATCGGCATCGGCCTGATCACGTCGCTGGCGGCGCGCGAGGTGATCGTCGGCACGCTGGGAACCATCTACGGCATGGACCCCGACCACAACAGCGCGGGCTTGCAGGCGGCGCTGCAACAGGACCTGACGCTGGCCGGCGCGGTGGCGCTGCTCGTCTTCTTCGCTTTCGCCATGCAGTGCATGTCGACGCTGGCCGTGGTGCGCCGGGAGACAGGCAGCTGGAAGTGGCCCGCCATCCAGTTCCTCTACATGGGGTCGCTGGCTTACGTGTCGGCGTGGGTGGCTCACTGGCTGCTGAGCTGAGGCGCGTCATTGCGGCCGCCGGAAGCCATCTGAGAGACTGGAGGCGATGCTTTTGCGCCGCGCGCTGTGGCTGGTGGCGATGCTCGTCCCGCTGGCGGTTCTCGCCCAGTCAGAGACTCCGCAGCCGCAACTGCCCGACGCACAGAAGCTCTTCTTTTCGGCGGACTGGCGCTTCGTCCACGCCGGCGACATCGAAGTGGAAGTCACCGCCCCCGAGAGCCTGCGGATGCGCTTGCGGACGGCGGGCCTGGTTCGCTCGTTCATCAAGGTCGACAACGAGTACTCGGCCTCCTACCGCCCCGGCTGGTGCGCCGCCGCCACCGTGCTGACGGCCCACGAAGGCAAGCGGCACCGAGAGACGAAGGTCCGCTTCGATGCCGAAACCCGCAAGGCGCATTACCTTGAAAGGGACCTCGAAAAGAACGCGGTCGTGGCCGAGAACACCATCGACATCCCGGCCTGCGTGCACGACGTCATCGGCGGCTTGCAGCGGCTGCGGGAAATGCTGCCCGCGCCCGGAACCGTCACCGAGCTGCCGGTGAGCGACGGCAAGAAGGCGGTCATGGCGCGGGTGGAGGCCCAGGGCAGGGAACGGGTGCGTACGCCGGTAGGGGAGTTTCAGTCCGTCCGGTACGAGGCGTTCCTGATGAGCGGCGTGCTTTACCGCCGCAAGGGCCGGCTCTTCGTCTGGATCAGCGAGGACGCGCGGCGGCTCCCCGTGAGAATCCGCGTCCAGCTGCCGTTCTATATCGGCACGGTGACGGTGCGACTCGAAAAGGTGGAATAGACAATGCACAGACGCCTGATGCTTGCGCTTCTGCTGGTGGGCGGCGCCGCCGCTGCGCAACAGGGCCAGCCTCCCACGGACCAGCAGATCCTGCCGCTCTACGAGCGCTGCCTGCAACTGATCGAGGCGGGCGGCATCGCCAGCCCCGAGCTGGGCCGCGCCGGCATGCCGCTGGCCGAGAACATGCGCATGGCGCTCGAAAGCCTGCGTTTCCTCGGCGTGCGCAACCCGCAGCTCCACTACCGCTTCCTTGCCAACCTGCGCGCCTATCTGCTGCTGGCCGAGTCGGTGCCGAAGCCCGTGAACTTTCCCGCCATGGCGCGGCAGCAGCTGGCCGAGCTGCGCGACAACTCGCTGCTCGTCGAGGCCTACTTCCTCTCGCTCGTCGAGCGGCTGGAAAACGAGCTCCGCTCGCCGGACCGCGACAACCTGCGCCGCTACCGCGATGCCAACGCCGCGCTCGGGCCGCCCAGGCCGGGCAGCCCGCGCGTGGTCTTCCTTGGCGATTCGATCACCGACGGCTGGCGGCTGAACGAATACTTCCCCGGCCGCGATTTCGTCAACCGCGGCATCAGCGGGCAGATCACCGGGCAGATGCTCGGCCGTTTCTACGCCGACGTCATCGCCCTGAAGCCGGCTGCCGTGCTCATTCTGGCGGGAACCAACGACATCGCCCGCGGCATTTCCCCGGAAGTGATCCGCAACAACTTCACCATGATGTGCGACCTGGCGGACACCTACAAGATCAAGGTGATTCTCGCCTCCATCCTGCCCGTCTCGGATCATCACAAAGACGTCAACCCGGCCTTCGAGCAGACGAAGCGGCGGCCGCTGCCGGCGATTCTCGAGATGAACCGCTGGATCCAGTCCTTCTGCGAGAAGCGCGGCTACGTGTATCTGAACTATTACCCCGCGCTGGCCGGCCCCGACGGCCAGCTGGCGCCGAACCTCGCCGACGACGGCCTGCACCCGAACGCCGCCGGATACCGGGTCATGGCCCCGCTGGCGCTGGCGGCGATCGAGAAAGCGCTGGGCCCGCCAAAACCGGAACCGCGCCGAAGGCGTCTATTCAAGTGAGATGGCCACCCGCCGATTTGCCGTTTTCCTTCTCGCCGCCGTCCTTGCCGCCAGCGCGGCCTTCGGACAAGGCATGAAGATGAGCGTGGCGCAGCTGAAGGCCGTGCTGCGCTCCTCGATCCGCCTGAACCACCCTGACAAGCAGGTGGCCAACTACGTCCGCAAGGTGCAACTGACCGAGCGGCTGACGCACCGCGACGTGGAGGAGCTGCTCGGAGAAGGGCTCGGCCCGCGGGCGGCCGAGGCGCTGCGGCAACTGGTGGCCGCCACGGCCGGCCTCCCGCCTCCGGTGAAAGAGCCGGCGCCGGTCAAGCCGGTGCCGATGCCGCCGCCTGCCTCCACCGAGCAGGCCCGCGTGATCAGCGAGGCGCGCGAGCTGGCGCTGAACTACATCAAGCGCCTCCCGGACTTCATCTGCCTTCAGGTCACCCGCCGCTACGTCGACCCGAGCGGGCTGGAGATGTTCCAGCTGATGGACACGGTGGCCGAGCGGCTCACCTACTTCGAGCAGAAGGAAGAGTACAAGCTGATCTCGGTCAACGGCAAGTGGACCGATGCCGACCGCTGGAAGCTCGGCGGGGCGACCTCGAGCGGCGAGTTCGGCACGATGCTGAGGGAGATTTTCGAGCCCTCCACCGAGGCCGAATTCCAGTGGGAGCGCTGGGGGAAGCTCCGCGGCCGCATTTGCCACGTCTACAGCTTCCGCGTGCGGCAGTCAAAATCGAAATGGCACATCAGCTGGCAGCGGCAGCTGGAGATCGTGCCCGGCTACCGCGGCCTGCTCTACATCGACCGCGACGTGCCGATGGTGCTGCGCATCACCATGGAGGCGGTCGACATCCCGCCGACGTTCCCCATCCAGGAAGCGCGCACGATGCTGGATTATGACTTTGTCGAGATCGCGGGCAACCAGTATCTTCTGCCGTTGCGGTCGGAGATGCGGATGCGGGAGGGGCGGCTGCTGGTGAAGAACCAGGTGGAGTTCCGAAACTACCGGAAGTTCGGCGCGGAGGCGATCATCACGTTCGACCCGAACCTGGAGCCGATCCCGGAAGAAAAACTGCGGGAGGAGAAGGTCGAGCCGGCCCCGAAAGGCTCCGTCAAGCCGCCTCAGCCCTGAGCCGCGCCGCCGGCCGGCCCGTTCTTCGCGGCCCGGTGCGCCGCGCGGCGGGCGATGGCGTCCATCAGCTTCTCATGAACGCGCTCGGGCAGCGGGTGCAGGTCCATGCCCTTGTACACCTGAATCGTTTTCCGGGTCGTGTCGCAGATCACCCAGCAGTTGGGGCACTCGTTGATGTGGCGTTCCAGCTCGGCGCGGAGAGCAGGGTCGGTGGCGTCGTCGAGATAATCGCTCAGCTCGCGAAGAAAATCCTTGCAGGTGATCATTCTATTTTGCGTATCCAAAGATCCCGTCTCCTTTCCGCCTGAAGACCCGCGTCAGCTTCTCCCGCAACTGGAGGCGGGCCCGAAGCAGCCGGCTCTTGACGGCGGCGATGGAAAGCCCGAGAATCTCCGCCGTCTCTTCCGTGCTCAGTTCTTCCACGTCGCGGAGGATGAAGACCGTGCGAAAAATCGGCTTCAGGCTGTCAATGGCCTTGTCAAGGATCTGGCGCAATTCCTCCTGGCTGTATTTCGACTCCGGGGTGTCCTCCCATACGGCGATCTCCCGTACGATGGGCTCCTCGTCTGTTTCGATGTTTTCATCGAGCGAAACGGTGCGGTCGGATTTGCGTTTTCTCAGCTTCATGAGGCTTTCGTTGACCGCGATTCTGGTCACCCAGGTATAGAATTTGCTCTGCCCCTGGAAGGAATCGAGGTGCTCGAAGGCCTTGAGGAAGCTCTCCTGGAGCACGTCCTCGGCGTCCTCGTCGTTCTGCGTGATTTGCCGGGCCATGCGGTAGATGCGGCGCTCGTAGCGGCGGACGAGTTCGGCAAAGGCCTCCATGTCGCCGCCCTTGGCGCGCTCGACCAGGTCCCCTTCGCCGGCAGAGACCGGCTCGCGGGCCGTCTGCAAGGGTTTGTCAGCCATGAGGTTCCGGCTCCGCTTTCAGCATAGCAACGCCGGCGGCCGCGGGCCCGCGGGCGGCGCGTGCTAGTCTGGAATTTACCCGCATACCCATGAGCAGTTCGATCACCGTCACGCTGCCGGACGGCAGCCAGCACTCTTTTCCCGCCGGCACGACGCCGCTCGACGTCGCCCGCGCCGTCAGCAAACGCCTGGCCGACGAGGCCATCGTCGCGCGCGTCAACGGGGAGCTGTGGGACCTGACCCGGCCACTCGAAGGGGATGCGCGCGTCGAAATCCTCACCCCCAAAGACCCCGAGGCGCTCGAGGTCTACCGCCACTCGACCGCGCACCTGCTGGCCGCCGCCGTGCTCGAGCTGTTCCCCGGCACGAAGCTCGGCATCGGCCCGCCCATCAAGGACGGCTTCTATTACGACTTCGAGCGCGCAGAGCCGTTCACGCCGGAAGATCTCGAGCGCATCGAGAAAAAGATGTGGGAGCTGCGCGACCGCGACCTGCCGTTCGAGCGCAAGCTCACGCCGAAGGAAGAAGGCCTGGCCCGCTACCGCTCGATGAACGAGCAGATGAAGTGCGAGCTCATCGACGAGCGCGCCGACTCGGTCTTCAGCGAGTACACGCTAGGCCCGCACTTCATCGATTTTTGCCGCGGGCCGCACGTGCCGAGCACGAAGAAGCTCAAGGCGTTCAAGCTGCTCTCCGTCGCCGGTGCCTACTGGAAGGGCGACGAGCACCGCCAGCAGCTCCAGCGTATTTACGGCACGGCGTGGTTCACCGAGAAGGAGCTCCAGGATTACCTGCACAAGCTCGAGGAGGCGAAGAAGCGCGATCACCGCGTGCTCGGCAGGCAGCTCGACCTGATCTCCATCCAGGAGCTGGCCGGACCCGGGCTGATCTTCTTCCACCCCAAGGGCGCGCTGGTCCGCAAGCTGCTTGAGGACTGGATGCGCGAGCAGTATCTGAAGCGCGGCTACCAGCTGGTGAACACCCCGCACGTGATGCGCGAGCAGCTGTGGCAGATCAGCGGCCACCTGAGCCACTACGCCGAAAACATGTATGCGGCCATGGAGCTGGATGACGCCCGCTACCGGCTCAAGCCGATGAACTGCCCTGGCCACATCCTGATTTACCGCGACCGGCAGCGCAGCTACCGCGAGCTGCCGATCCGGCTCGGCGAGCTGGGCACCGTGTACCGGTACGAGCGCTCCGGCACGCTGCACGGGCTGTTCCGCGTGCGCGGCTTCACGCAGGACGACGCGCACATCTTCTGCCGTCCGGACCAGATCGAGGACGAGATCGTCAACTGCCTCGAATTCGCCGTCGATGTGCTGAAGACGTACGGGTTCGACCGCTACCAGGCGGAGATCTCCACCTGGGACGGCGGCGCCAGCGGCAAGTACGACGGCACGGCGGACCAGTGGCAGCTGGCCGAGAGCGCCCTGAAGCGCGCCGTCGAGCGCGTGGGCCTGGAGGCGAAAGTCATGGAGGACGAGGCGGCCTTTTACGGTCCGAAGATCGACGTCAAGCTCGTCGATGCGCTCGACCGGCCGTGGCAGCTTTCCACCGTGCAGTTCGATTTCACGCTTCCGAAGCGCTTCGAGCTGGAGTATGTCGGCGAAGACGGCGCCAAACACCAGCCGCTGATGGTGCACCGCGCGCTTTACGGAAGCGTGGAGAGGTTCTTCGGCATCCTGCTCGAGCACTACGCCGGGGCGTTCCCCGTGTGGCTGGCGCCCGTGCAGGCGATCGTGCTGCCGATCGCCGACCGCCACATCGAATACGCGCGGCAGGTGCGCGACGCGCTGGCGGCGGCCGGGCTGCGCGCCGTGGTGGACGAGCGCAGCGAAAAGGTCAACTACAAGATCCGCGAGGCTCAGCTCGAAAAGATTCCCTACATGCTCGTCGTCGGCGACCGCGAGGCCGCCGCGCGGCAGGTGGCCCTGCGCACGCGCAAGGGCGGCGATCAGGGCTCGCGGCCTCTGGACGAGGTCGTGGCGATGATCGCCGAGAAAAACCGCGCCCGCTCGGCCGAGGACTAGCGCCCGCCGCCATGGACTGGTTCGCCTGGGCGCTTGTGGGGCTGGCAGCCGGTTCGTGGGTTTACTGCCTGCTTACCGTCGTCGCCGTGCGGAGCTGGCTTCGCGCCCGCCCGCCGGATGCCGCGCCGGGAGAGCCTGTCAGCGTGCTCAAGCCGCTGCACGGCCTTGATGACGGCCTGGAGGAGAACCTCCGCTCGTTCTTCGAACAGGATTACCCCTCGTTCGAAATCCTGTTCGCCGCGCGCACGGAGGACGACAAGGGCCTCGCGCTGGCGCGGCGCCTCGCCCTGGACTACCCGCAGGTGCCCGCGCGCTTCTTCGTCACCGGCGAGCCGCCGTATGCGAACGCGAAAGCGTGGAGCCTGGAGATCATGTCGCGCGCGGCGGCCCACGATCTGCTGGTGATGAGCGACAGCGACATCCGCGCTACGCGCGGCATGCTGCGCGAGCTGGCGCGCGAGTTTTCGGACCCGCGCCTCGGCGTGGCCACCTGCCCCTACCGCGCCGTGCCGGGGCCGAGCTTCTGGTCGCTGCTGGAAGCGCTCGGCATGAACACGGAGTTCTGGGGCGGGGCGTTCGTGGCGCGGCTGGTCGAGGGCGGCGTGCGCTTTGCCGTGGGGCCGACCATCGCCGCGCGCCGGCGCGTCATCGAGGACGTGGGAGGCTGGCCGCGGCTCAGCCGGTATCTGGCGGAAGACTTCGTGCTCGGCCAGTTCGCCGCCGAACGCGGCCATGGCGTCATTCTTTCCTCGTATGTGATCGAGCACCGCATCGGCGCGCAGCCGATGCGCGCCAATTTCGCGCACCGGCTGCGGTGGAACCGCTCCACGCGGCGTTCGCGCCCGTGGGGCTATGTGGGCCAGGTGTTCACGAATCCGCTGCCGCTCGGGCTGCTGGCCGCGGCGGCAATGCCCGGGCAGGCGGCGGCGATCCTCGGCGTGACGCTCGCCCTGCGCGCGCTGGCCGGGTGGAGCGTTTCGCAGCAGGCCTTGCGGGATCCGCTCTGCCGCCGTTACTGGTATCTGGTTCCCCTGCAGGACCTGCTGAGCTTCGCTTTCTGGGTGGCGGGGTTTTTCGGCGACACGATCGAGTGGCGCGGCCGCCGCTACCGCCTGCTGCGCGACGGCCGTTTCGAGAAGATCTGACGCGCTGCCGGCCCGCCTTGCCCGTGTGGCACGATGTAGAGATACTGCGGCAACTCCTGTGACATTGGTCAGCATTCTCATCCCTGCCTACAACGAGGAAGAATTCCTTCCCGTCGTGCTGGACCGCGTGGCGAGCGCCCCCCTGCCCGCGGGAGTGGAGCGCGAAGTCATTGTCGTGGACGACGGATCCACCGACGCCACCGGCGAGATCGCCCTTGCGGCGGCCCGCCATTCCAACGGGCTGGTCCGGGTGCTGCGGCACGAAAGAAACCTGGGCAAGGGCGCCGCGATCCGCACCGCGCTCGGCGCGGCGCGCGGCGAGTTCGCCATCATCCAGGACGCCGATCTGGAGTACGACCCCCGCGAGTACCCGAAATTGCTTGCGCCGCTCCTCGAAGGCCGCGCGGACGCCGTCTACGGATCGCGCTTCGCTGTGGGCACGGAGCGTCGCGTGCTCTACTATTGGCACGCCGTCGCCAACCGCTGGCTGACGGCGCTGGCCAACCTCGCCAGCGACCTGAACCTGACCGACGTCTGGACCGGCTACAAGGCTTTCCGCACCGCGCTGGTCCGCAGCATTCCGCTGCGCTCGAACGGCTTCAGCTTCGAGGCCGAGATCACGCTGAAGCTGGCACAGCGCGAGGCGGTCATTTACGAGACCCCTGTCAGCTACCACGGCCGGACCTACGAGGAAGGCAAGAAGATCCGCCCGCGGGACGCGCTTTACGGGATTCTCACCATCGCCCGCTTCCTGCTGCAACGCGACATCTACGCCGACGCGGGGCCGGAGATTCTCGACCGGCTGGCCGGTGCGCGCCGTTTCAACGCCTGGATGGCGGACACCATCAGGCCGTTTGTCGGGCGCCGGGTGCTCGAGATCGGCGCGGGCATCGGCAACCTGACCCGCAGGCTTGCCCCCGGGCGGCAGCTTTACATCGCCAGCGATATCGACGGCGAGCACCTGGCGCGGCTGGCGGCGCGCATGGCGCACCGGCCGCAGGTGCGCACGGCGCGCATCGACCTCGGCCGAAGCGAGGACTTTGCGCCGTTCCGCGGGCAGATCGACACGGTGGTCTGCCTCAACGTGGTGGAGCACATCGAGGACGATCGGGCCGCGCTGCGCAACATCTTCGAAGTGCTCGCTCCCGGCGGGCGCGCCATCATTCTGGTGCCTGAGGGACCGGGGCTGTACGGCGAGCTGGACGCGGTGCTGGGCCACTGGCGGCGCTACTCCGAACAGGAGCTGCGCCGGAAAATGACCGAGGCGGGTTTCGAGCTGGAGCGCGTGTTCGGCTTCAACCGCGTCACCCGCCCGGGCTGGTGGTGGAACGGGCGCGTGCTGAAGCGCCGCACGTTCAGCCGCCTTCAGTTGTGGGCCTTCGACCGCCTCGTGTGGCTTTGGAGGCGGATCGACCGGTGGCTGCCGTGGCCGGGCGTTTCGCTCATCGCCGTGGGGCGCAAGCCCGGCACGGATCAGACAAGGTAGTCTTTCAGCTTCTCGAGCAGCGATTTCTGCTGCGGCTCGCTTTCATCGGGAAGGGTTTCGCGGAGCTGCTCGAACAGCTTCCGCTGCTCGCGCGTGAGCTTGCGCGGGATGCGGACGTCGAGATGGATCACCAGGTCGCCGCGCCCCTTGCCGTGCAGGTGGGGCACGCCCTTGCCCTTCAGCCGGATCGTTTCCCCGCTCTGCACGCCTTCAGGCACTTTCACCGTTTCCAGCCCGTCGAAGGTGAGAATGTTCAGCTCCGTGCCGAGCGCCGCCTGGGCCACGTTCAGCGGCACGGTGCAGTGCAGGTCGAATTCGCGCCGCTCGAAGACCGGGTGCGGCTTGACGATGATGAAGACATAAAGGTCGCCCGGCGGCCCGCCGTTGATACCCGGCTGGCCTTCGCCGGCCACGCGCATCTTGTTGCCGCTGTCGATGCCGGGCGGGATTTGCAGCTTCAGCTTGCGCGTCGTCTGCACCTGGCCTTCGCCCTGGCAGGCGCGGCAAGGCCGGCGCAGGATGCGCCCCGAGCCGCCGCAGTGGGAGCACGTCTTGCGGATGGTGAGAAATCCCTGGCGGTAAAACAGCTCGCCGCGGCCGTGGCAGTGCGAGCAGGTGGCCCACCCGTCGCGCGCCTCCGCGCCGGATCCCTGGCAGGCGGAGCAGGTCTCCATGCGCGGCACCTGGATCTCCACTTCCTTGCCGAAGATGGCGTCTTCGAAGTTGATCTCCAGATCGAAGCGGGTGTCTTCGCCGCGCTGCGGGCGGTTGCGGCGCCGCGATGACGTCCCGAACAGGTCGCCGAAGCCGAAGAAGTCGCCGAAGATGTCGGCGAAGTCGGCGAAAGCGTCCGGGTTGAAGCCCGGGGCGGCCGCGCCGGAAAGGCCCTGGTGGCCGTAGGCGTCGTAAAGCCGCCGCTTCTCGGGGTCGGACAGGACGCTGTAGGCCTCGGCGGCTTCCTTGAAGCGCTCCTCGGCCTCCTTGTTGCCGGGATTGCGGTCCGGGTGGTATTTGAGCGCGAGCTTGCGGTAGGCGCTCTTCAGCTCCTGCTCGGTGGCGGAGCGGGAGACGCCCAGGATTTCGTAGTAGTCGCGCTTTGTCACGGATCAGCTCTTGACGGCGACGCGCACCAGCGCCGCGCGCAGCAGCCGCCCTTTGAACAGGTAGCCGCGCTGCAATTCGGCGACGACGGTGTCCTGCTCGACGTTCGGGTCGACGACGCGCTCGATGGCTTCGTGGAGGTGGGGATCGAAGGGCTTGCCTTCGGCTTCGAGCGGCTCAAGCCCGAGCTTCTTCATCGCATCAAACAGCCGCTGGTAGATGAGTTCGATGCCGCGCGCATAGTCTGGATCGCCCGGCGACGCCTTCAAAGCGCGCTCGAAGTCGTCGAGCACCGGCAACAGGGCCTTCACTGCGCCCATGGCGGCGTATTCGATCGCCTCCAGCCGTTCGCGCTCGGTGCGCTTGCGGAAGTTGTCGAACTCGGCCGCCAGCCGGAGGTAGCGGTCCTGGAGTTCCGCCTTTTCCTGCGCGAGGCGGTCGCGCTCGGCGGCCAGATCTTCCGTTGCAGCCTCGCCGGCCTGGGCGGGCCCGGCGGAGGCGTTCTCCAGCGCAGACTGCGCTTCCGGGGAAAGCGCCGCCACATCCCCGGCTGCGTTTGGCATTTCCTGTTCGGACATACGTCTACTCTCGCAGTTCCAACTTCCAGCCTAGCAGGGAGCGCCGCTATTGCGGCAGGCTCCGCAGCAGCGATCTCAGCTGCACCACGGCGGCCATGACGCGCGGATAATTCATCCGCATCGGTCCAAGCACGGCCAGCCGGGTCTCCAGCCCTCCCGGGCCCTCCACCGTCATGCCGATCAGCGCGAAGTCGCGCAGCGCCGGATGCGCTTCGGCCAGTCCGATGCGCACCTGCAACCCGGCCTCGCGCGCGTCGAGGAACTGGTCCAGCAGCTCGATCAGCCTTTGCTTCTCCTCGAGCGCGCGGAACAGTTCCCGCAACCGCTCGCGGGTGATGTGCAGGTCCAGCCCGAGCAGGTTCGAAGCGCCCTCCATGTAGACGCGCGGCGGCAGCTCGAACGACAGCAGGCCGCGGGCGTGCAACAGCTGGAGGCGCTTCAGCAACAGATCGTAGACGGCGCGTTCCTCCTGCACCAGGCGGTCGAGCTCGGCGCGGATGTCGCGCAGCGCCCAGCCGGAGAAATGCTGGTTGACGTAATTGCGGATCGACTGCAATTCGTCCTGCGTCACCGGCTCGGGCAGTTGCGCCACCTGGTTGTGCACCAGCCCGTCGCGCGTGACGACGATCATCAGCACGCGCTGGTCGGGCAGCCGGATGAGGTCGATCTGGTCGAGCGTTTGCGCGGAGGCGGGAATGGCGGCCGCGATGCCTACGTTGCGTGTGATCGAGGTGAGCAGATGCGAGGCCTGCTGCACGCACTCCTCCGGCGAACTGTACCGGGCGAGCTCCAGGCGGAGCCGCTCGCTGGCGGCGGGCTCGCGCAGCCCTGCGGCGACGCTCGCCGCGTAATGACGGAACGCCTTGGCCGTCGGAATGCGTCCCGCCGACGTATGGGGCTGCTCCAGATAGCCCATCTCGGCGAGGTCCGACATGATGTTGCGGATCGTCGCGGGACTGAGCTGGTCCCTCCGGCGGCGGGCGATGGTGCGCGAAGCGACAGGCTCGCCCGTCTCGACATAAGTCTGGACGATGGCGTGGAGGATCTCGATGGATCGCTGGTTCAATGCCTGCTCCATACGCGCCCCAGGGAGCCGGAAGCCCCTGATTTGATGATAGGGAAGCCCTCCCCGCGGATTCAACAACGCAAAGGGCGTATAATTCGCAACGTGCTGACGAGGAGAGAGTTCAGCGCCGCGGCTGCGCCCGCCATCCTGGCCGGTCGGGGGGCGGCCAACCCCCCGAATCTCCTTTTCCTCATCGCGGACGACCATGCGGCCTACGTGATGGGCTGCGACGGCGACCGCGCCGCGCTTACCCCGAACCTGGACCGCCTGGCCAGCGAAGGCGTGCGCTTCGCTTCGCATTACTGCAACAGCCCGGTGTGCACGCCCTCCCGGCAGAGCCTGTTGACCGGGCAAATGCCGCACGCCGCCGGCGTGACGGTGCTCCAGACGCCGCTCGACCCGGCCAGGCCCACGCTCGCCAAGCAGTTGAAGAAGGCCGGCTACGAGACAGCCGTGTTCGGCAAGATGCACTTCAACCGCCCTGCGTCGCCGGGACTCCACGGCTTCGATTACCCGATGACCGAGGCCGAGGTGACAAGGGCATGGCAGCAGCAGGTCAAGCCCGCCCCGGTCGATCCCTCCATCCCGGTCAAGCCCCTGCCGTGGCGGCCCTTCCGGACCCCTGCCCGCGAATGGCTGAATGCCGGCGCGCTGCCGTACCCGCGCCATGACGAGGACATGCGGGGCACGTTCATCGTCCGCGAAGCGATGCGGTTTCTCGAGGAGAAGCGGGACAAACCCTTCGCCCTGTGGGTGAGCCTGCTGGAGCCGCACTCGCCGTTCGATTTCCCAGTGGAGGACCGCGGCCGCTTCGACCCCCGCCGCTTCGAGCCGCCCCCGGTGGGCCCGGAAGACGGCTGGCAGATCCCGCTCATCTTCCGCGACCTGACGCGCGAGGACAAGCAGGGCATCCAGGCGGCCTGCTACACGAGCGTCCATTTCCTCGACCGGAACTTCGGCCGGGTGCTTGCGAAGCTGCGCGAGCTGCGTCTCGAGGAGGACACCCTCGTCGTCTACACGGCGGATCACGGCTACTGCCTCGGCCACCACGGCCGCTTCGAGAAGCACTGCGGCTACGACCCGGCGCTGCGCGTCCCGCTGATCGTGCGCTGGCCGGGACGGATCGAGCCGGCGACGGTCAACGACTTCACCGAGCATCTGGACCTGGGGCCGGCGATTCTCGAAATGCTCGGCGCGCCGCCTTTCGAGGTGCAGCACGGCCGCAGCCTCGCGCCGTATCTGCGCGGCCGCCGGCCGGAGAAGCCGCGGGACCACATCGTCAGCGAGTACCTGGAGAACGAGGAAGTCTTCGTGCGCACCCGCCGCTGGAAGCTGATCTACTGCTCCGGCAGGCGCCGCCGCCGGGACGGCTACGAAACCGACAACCCGACGCCCGGCCGCCACGTGCGGCTGTTCGACCTCCACGCGGACGCCGGCGAGTTCCGCAATGTGGCGAAGGAACATCCGCGGGTGGTCATGGATCTGGAAAAGCTGGCGCTCGACCGGATGCGGGCCACGCATCCGGAAGCGGCCCGGGAGCCTTCAGCGGGCAGCGTCGAAGACCGGCTCGATTTCTACCTGCCGCCGAGAGATGCCCGGCCTCAGGCCTGAGGGCGCCGGAACAGTGCGGCTGTCTCCGGCTTCAGCAACACCCAGAACGCGTAGAGCGAGATCGCCGTGCCGAACGGGAAGTTCAGCAGGTGGACGGCCGCCAGGACGATCCCCAGGATGCGCGCCCACGGGCGCAGGTTGTACAGCCCGAAGCCCAGAATCAGCGTGGGCAAGGACAGCACGAGGATCACGCCGACAATTACCGTCACAATGACTTGCAGGATGGACGCCGGCAGGATGCCCGCGTCTCCGGCGGCGGTGGCAATGATGGCGGGAATCAGCGAGCCGCCGGCGAAGGTAACGGCGGCGAACAGAACTCCCAGGCCTCCCAGTACCAGGTTGAACCAGGCGAGGATGCGAACGTGTGTTTCCATGCTCATGGGATGGTGGTATTCTACGCCCATCGGATTCCGGCCGCAGAAGACCCGGCCGGAGTATCATGAAAGATGGCAGGCACGGAGGAGCAGTCCGGGGCTCAACGCTTCTGCCAGGCTCTGGCTCTGGTTCGCAACAGGGAGAGTGGAATATGCTGGCGTTTCTGGTGGCGCCGCCGGCGGCGAGCCGCTGGACGCGGATTCTCACCGACGACACCTTCGCGGGCATTCACCAGCTCGACTGGTTCGACTGGGCGTTGCTCATCCCGTACTTCCTGATGCTGGGCGCGCTCGCCATTTATGGCGGACACCGCTTTGTGACCATCTGCCGCTACCTCCGCGCGCGCCACAAGATCCCCCGCGAGCCGCAACAGCGCTTTGAACGGCTCCCGCGCGTCACCATCCAGCTGCCGCTGTTCAACGAACGCAACGTCGTCGACCAGCTGCTCGAAAGCGTCCTGAAGATCCGCTACCCGCGCGAGCTGCTGGAAATCCAGGTCCTGGATGATTCCACCGACGACACGCATCCTTACACGGAATCCCTCGTGGCCCGGCTTCGCGCCCAGGGACACCCCATCGAGTACCTCCACCGCACCAACCGCGAAGGATTCAAGGCGGGCGCGTTGCAGGAGGGCATGAAGCGCGCCAAAGGCGAATTTCTCGCCATTTTCGACGCCGACTTCATCCCTCCGGAGGACTTCCTCGAAAAGACGATCCATTTCTTCGCCGACCCGCAAGTCGGGCTCGTGCAGACGCGCTGGACCTACATCAACCGCCATCACAATCTGCTGACGGAAGTGCAGGCGCTCATGCTGGACGGCCACTTCGCCTTGGAGCATGTCGCGCGTTGGGGCGCCGGGTTGTTCTTCAACTTCAACGGCACGGCCGGCATCCTGCGGCGCAGGATGATCGAGGACGCCGGCGGCTGGGAGCACGACACTCTCACCGAGGATTCCGACCTGAGCTACCGCGCGCAGATGCGCGGCTGGAAATTCGTCTATCTGCCGTGGCTGGAGTGCCCCTCCGAGCTGCCGGTGGACACCTACGGCTTCCAGGTGCAGCAGCAGCGCTGGGCCAAGGGCCTTACGCAGGTGGCGATGAAGCTGTTGCCGCGCATCCTGCGTTCGAAGGAAGTCGGCTGGCGCGAAAAGCTCGAGGCGTGGTTCCATCTGACGCCCAACATCAGCTACCCGATGATGGTGATCGTCTCGGCGCTGATGCTGCCGGTGATGATGGTGCGCTTTTACATCGGCTGGCAGCAGCTCCTGCTGGTGGACGTGCCGCTGATCATCTGCTCCTTCTGGAGCGTGGTTTCCTTTTATCTGCTGGCCGAGAGGGAATTGTATCCGGACCGCTGGAAGCGCGCCATCCTGATTCTGCCTTTCCTGCTGGCGATGGGCGTGGCATTGACGATTTCCAACACGAAGGCCGTGCTGGAGGCTCTTCTCGGCAAGCAGTCGAGCTTCGTGCGCACGCCCAAATATGCGCCGAAATCGGCTGGCGGGCAAGTGGCCGTGGTTTACAAGCGCAAGTCCGGCTGGCTGCCGTTTGCCGAAATCGGCATGGGCTTTTTCTTCCTTGGCATGGTGGCCTACTGCATCGACGTGATGAATTTCTTCGCCTTGCCGTTTCTGATAATTTTCGTCTCCGGCTATTTCTGGGCGGGATTTTCGACTCTCTGGCAGGAATACCAGGCGAAGCTGCGCTTCGAGCGCGCCGCGCGCAAGGTGGAAGTGGAAGCGGTGGGGTAGCCGGCCCGGTTCGCTACCACAGCCCGAGGATCTTCCACCAGGCGAACCCCACGCTGCCCCACACCGCAAGGTGGCACAGCGAGACGAGGAAGCCCACGCGCCACCAGTCCTTCAGCGGCACATATCCCTGTGCAAAGTACATCGGCGAGGGCGTGGTGCCGTAACTCGTCAGGCCCGCGCTCAGGTTCGCAAAGCAGGCGAAGCTGTAGACGACCAGGCCGAGCGGCGCGCCCTTCGCCGCCAGCAGCGCCAGGAACGGCGCATACAGCGCCAGCAGGTGCGCCGTGATGCTCGCAAACAGGTAGTGCGCGTAATAGAACACAAGCAGCGCCACCGCCAGCAGCGAAAACCAGCCGAGCGGCGCGAGCATCGCGCCAAACGCTTGCGCGAACGTTTCCGTGATGTGCTGCTCGTGCAGCGCCTTGCCCAGCCGCAGCAGCCCGCCATACCAGATGAAGATGTCCCACGCCGCGCGCTCTCCGGTGACGTCCTGCCAGGACAGGATCCGGGCCAGCAGCAGCGTGGCGCTGCCGCACAACGCCGCAACGGTGATGTCCAGCCCCGTCCACGACGATGTCGCCCATGCGCCGCAAACCGAAAGGAAGACCGCAAGAAGGATCTTCTCCTGCCGCGACATCGGCCCCATCTTTTCGAGCTCCGCCCGCGCGAACTCCGCCGCCTCCGGCGTCTGCCGGATCTCCGGCGGGTAGATCCGCGACACCACCCACGGCACGAGCGCCAGCGAACACAGCCCAGGCACGCACGCCGCCACCAGCCAGCTCGACCAGGTCACCGTGTAGCCGAAGCTGCCCGCCATTTGCGCGGCCAGGGGGTTGCTCGCCTGCCCGGTGAAGAACATCGCCGCGGTGATGCAGATGGACTGATACACGCCCGCCATCAGAAAAGCGCCCACGCGGCGGGCCGTCGGGCCCGGCTCCGAGCCGTACAGCCCGGCGATCGACCGCGCAATCGGCAGGATGACCCCGCCCGAACGCGCTGCGTTCGAAGGGATGATGCTGGCCAGCACCATGTCGGACAGGCCCAGCGCATAACACACGCCCAGCGTGCTGCGGCCGAACGCGCGCACGAAGATCAGGGCGATGCGGCGCGCCAGCCCGGTGTTGATCAGCGCCCGCGCGATGAAGAACGCCGCCATCACCAGCCACACCGTTGGGTCGGCATACCCGCCCAGCGCGTCGGCGAGCTTCAGCGGCGTCAGCAGCGGCGCAATGGTGACCGCAAACAGCACCACCGCGCCCCCGGGCACCGGTTGCAGGATCAGCCCGGCCACCGTGGCCAGAAACAGGCCCGCGAGCCGCCACGCGCCCGGCGTGAGCGTATCCGGCCGCGGAACCAGGAACACGAATCCCAGAAAAATCGCGGCCAGAACCGCCATGCCCGCCAGCGGGCGTCCCTGCTCTTTCCCCTCGGTTGCCATTCGCAGGGAGTATACATTCCGGAGCCGGATGCCTGCATCTGCCGTTCGCCGTTGCCCGCCGGGCTGCCGGCGCAGCCCCGCGCGGCGCGTTGGGGACGCTGCAAGACCGGGCTGCCGGCGGCCTGCGCCGGCCCGGCCGCGTGGCGTTCAATTGTGATAAAAGAAAGTCATCAGCTTGTGCTTCCACCGCGCGAGTCGCTCATGCCATTCCATTTTCTGTCGCTGCTCCTGGTGTTGTTGCTGTCCGCGGCGGAGCTCTCCGCGCAGACAACGGCGGTTATCGAGGGTGCGGTGCAGGACACATCCGGGCTTCCGGTGCCGGGCGCGGCCATTACCGTTGAGAACCCGCTCACCGGCTACCGCGCGGTTGTTCGCTCGGCGCAGGACGGCAAGTTCGAGCTGCGCAACATCCCGTTCCACACTTACACGGTCACCGTGGAGAAGGAGGGGTTTGCCGTCTGGAAGGAGACTCTCTCCCTGCGGAGCAACGTTCCGTATGCGCTGCTCGCCACGCTCTCCCCGGCGGGCGTGGCCGAGAGCATTACCGTCAGCGCAGACGTCCGTCTGCTGGTGGACCCGGAAGAGACCGGCACGCACGTGCAGATGAACCAGGGCGACATTGAAAAGCTGGCCATTCAGGCCGGCAACCGGGGGCTGGAAAGCATCATCGTCTCCATGCCGGGATTCGCGCAAAACGCCAACGGCGCCATCCACCCGCGCGGCGCGCACAACCAGATGACATTCGTTATCGACGGCATGCCGGTGTCCGACCAGCTCACCGGCGCGTTCGCCAACGCCGTGGATCCCAACATCGTGCAGACGGTGGAACTGTTCACCGGCAACGTGCCGGCCGAATACGGCAACAAGGTCAGCGCGGTGGCCAACATCACCACCCGCTCGGGCATGGGTACGGGGCGGCGCTTC
>Ga0209162_1000883_pt1 | contig 31329 bp, 34 predicted proteins | sample YNPNPMetaG_FD_187121 | JGI IMG/M metagenome (GOLD analysis project Ga0209162, IMG submission 187121) | Anoxygenic and chlorotrophic microbial mat microbial communities from Yellowstone National Park, USA - YNP NP MetaG (SPAdes) (version 2) ...
GCTGGAGATAGAGGTCACCGAATCAGGCGCGAGGATGGAGAACACCTTCTGGCTGCTGGAGGTCAACGCCGACGGACACCTGTCCCGCCTGTACGATAAGCGCAACCGCGTGGAGGTCTTCTCCGCACCGGCGGGTGTGGCTGTGGTCATCGACGACCCCAGCGATACTTGGAGCCACGATGTCGCCGCCTTCCGCAACGAGCTGGGGCGGTTCGGGAACGCGAATCTGGTGATGGAGGAGGCGGGAGAGGTGCGCGCGTGCCTGCGCATCCAAAGCCGCTGGGGCAACTCGGAGCTGATACACCGCCTGTATTTGTACCGCAACATAGACCTGCTGGAAAGCCGCATCACTGTGAACTGGCAGGAGCAGTATAAGATGCTGAAGATCGCCTTCCCCTTGCGCCTGCAGGAGCCACAGGTGACCGCCGAAGCCCCTTACGGCTTCACCGTACGGACGCCCAACGGCGAAGAGGAACCCTGCCAGCAGTGGGTAGACCTGTCTGGGTGGACGACCGATGAGAACGGCAACCGTATCCCTTACGGCTTCGCCCTGCTGAACGACAGCAAATACGGCTATGACGCGCTGGGGTCCGAGCTGCGGTTGAGTCTGCTGCGCAGTCCCGCCTATGCGCACCATGACCCCTACCGACTGAACCCTGAACGCCGCTACCCGATTATCGACCAGGGTATTCAGACGATAGTGTGCCGAATGGTGCCGCATCGGGGCAGTTGGCAGGATGCAAGTATAGCGCGTCGGGCATGGGAGCTGAACGTGCCGCCGCTGACCGTCAACGAGTATCTGCACGAGGGCAGCTTGCCGAAAATGGCTTCCTTCCTGCGGGTAGAGCCGCAGAACGTGCTGGTGACGGTGTGTAAGAAGGCGGAGGACGCTGACGCGCTGATTGTGCGGGCATACGAGAGCGCAGGACAGCCCTGCACGGTGAAAATCGAGATGCCGATGCACGGGGTTCAATGGGAAGCCCCCATCAGCGCGTGCGAGGTGAAGACCTGGAGGGTAACGGTAGGCAAGCCAGCAGCAGTGGTGGAGGTAGACCTTCTCGAAAAGACCTAAGTCTTTGTGATGTGGTTGCCTGCAGGATGCGTTCGCCTGAGCCATCCTTCACCCGACCTTCTCTTGGGCAGGGACGAAGTTCATGGCTGGGAGAGCACTTTGCCTTCCATGCGGAATCACCACTTGGTCGCTACGAAGAAGGCGCGGTCGGTGGTGGCGTTTGGCGGTCGCAGGGTGTAGGCATGGAACGCGCGGGCGTAGTCGAAACCGGCGTTCCGTAACATGGTGTGCAGCTCATCCAGCCCGTACGCCCGCTGGCGATGCACCTCCACAAAGTGCTGGACGACCTCTCCCGCTTCGTTGCGCAGCCAGAACTCCATCTCCACCGTGCAGATTCGGGTCTCCTCGTCATATCGGCTTTTCCATCGGTACAGCAGGCGGCGGCGCGAACCGAGGTTGTCCTGATCAAACAACCCCTCGCGCAGGGCGTACTCGGTGTTGACGTCAAAGATAAACGCTCCTCCAGACCTCAAATGCGCGTAAACCCTCCGAAACGCCTCCTGCAGATTTTCGGGGGAGAGGATATAGTTCAGGCTGTCGAACAGGCTCAGCACGAGGTCAAACTGTGTGGGCAGCTCCAGTTGCGCTGCGTCCTGCACTTCATAGTGGATATTCAGCCCCGCCTGCCGCGCCTTGCGTTTAGCCTCGGCAATCATGGGTGCCGAGATGTCCACCCCCCACACGTCGTAGCCCAACTGCGCCAGCCGCATCGCCACATTGCCCGTGCCGCAGGCGAGGTCCAAGATGCTCTTCACCCGCAGGCGGTAGCGGTCCATCAGCTCCTGCACATACCGCACCCAGAAGTCGTAGGGCACGTTGTGCATCAGCTCATCGTAGTAAGGTGCGATCAACGTAAAAGCGGCGTCAGACATTGGTCATATTTCAAGCAGGTCAAATAGTTCCTCACGAGTCTTTTGGTCGGTTAAAATGTCTTCGATGGTCAACCAGTTGGTCACCACGGCGCGATTGATTTCAAGGTCTTGGGTAGCAGTTGCCGTCAGCGCAGACTTGTGCATAATCAGTACGGTAACTGCTGTCGGCTGTTCTTCCCGGATTCGGGCGAGACTTTTCAAGGCGGCACCTAAACGCTCCAAAACGCCTGCAGGGTCAATGCCGCCTTTTATCTCCACAGCTGCACGTACTCTACCGCTTCGGTACACCGCGATGTCCGGGTCATCCCCGAAGACGATTCTCCTGCCGTCAGCCAGCGTTACTTCTGCCCAAGCGGCAGGAAGTTGGCTCACCAATCCTCTATCCACAAGCCGTCTCTGCACCAAACCGCTGACTGTTTTTTGTACTTCTTCACCTTTGGCGTTGACTCATGAACCCTGTGCTTGCGCTCCCGCTGACATGCCTCGCCAGAGGTCAAATTCGCGCTCGTCCAGAGTGGAATCGGCTTCGATCAATCGGCTAATGATTGCATTGAGGTGGGAGGCTATCTTTTGAGCTATGTCTTCGCTGGGCACCATCGGTCCGCTCTCATATTTCACAACGGACAAACCGACCCCGTTCATGGACTTTTGGGAGACCATCGCCAACATTCTGTAGTATCCGACTGCACGTGGTATCTTTGTCAGTATCTGTGGGTGCGCAAAAACCCGGATTGGTTTTATTCCCTGATGGATGACTCTGTTCCACGCTGCAGGAGTGATTCCTAAAGCGTCCATGTTCCATTCCAGCTCATCCCCCCGCACACCTTCCAGTGCGTCGGCGACAGTCAATAATCCCCACAGGTGTACCTTCTGGTGGAAAAACTCGCTCTTCGCGAGTTGATCCAGCAGCCATGTCTGTGTCTTCTGTTCTGCACTCATCGCTTGCTCCATATAATGACGCTCTCCCTTACGGGCAGTCTACCATATCTGCCCATTTGCTGAGAACTGTTACCTTTGTAGCGCGCAATCAAAATCTCGTCCACTCGGAAGCCTGCTTGCTCCGCCATCTCTGAGAGCACGAGGTCGACAGGTAGCATAATCCCATCAAAGCGCACGTTATCCACCACCAGAGCCACCTTTGCTCCCGTTGCGAGTACTCGCGCCCATTCCCGAATTGCCATCTCCATGTCCACAAAATAACCGACAAGCATGTCGGGTATTTTGGGATTATTCAGCTCACGATGCCTTTGTCGCAGCAAAGATACCACTTCTGCGACCGCGGGGTGCGGGGCTTCTTCATCGGGAGCAACTCTCGCCTCTATATGGGAGCGCAACAGGCTATGTCTCAACATCCGCATTTCTTCGAAGCTTCTCACAAAATGAAAGCAGAGCTCCAGTGAATACGTGCGGGTATAGTCGTACCGGTTTGCATAGGGTGGGGAGGTGATGATAGCCGTCGGTTTGCTCTGAAACGCTACACCTTCTAAACAACGTGTGTCGCCAAGCACTACGGTTGGTGCAGGAGCAAGCCCGACCGGCCTGGTGCCAAGCCACCGTGTGCTTCGAACAATCTGCAGGTCGCGTTCCGCCTGAATGACCTTTTGCTCGAGTGCCTCGTCCGGCTCTGTAACCATCTTATCTCGGCGAAGCCTCAGAAACTGTCCGTCCTTTGAGGTAAAACTGCATGGCTCCAGTATGGCAAAGAACAGCAGCAAAAAAACATCGCGAATAACTCCGTCAAGAGAATCGATCAGGCTCTTCCACTGGCGCAGTCGGTACAGTATTCCTTCCGGAAAGGCAACCTTCATGATGGCAACATCTTCGGCAATGGGCGCCGGTTCCGCGCGATGCACCCTTGCTCGCAGACGCTCAAAGGTTTCCCTCAATTCTCCGGGCTGCAGCAGGAGAAACTTCGGCAAGGTGCTGGCAATGAACGCCGCCACAGGTAGCCGATCGACGCCAATGGAAGCGATACCGTGCGTGTAAGAGGCAAACAACGTGGTGCCCATCCCACAGAAGGGGTCGAACACATAGTCCTGGGCACTAAGTCTGAATCTTTGGAGAAACTCTGTGACGAACTGCCAGGCAAAGGCTTCCTTGTAACGGTATAGGCGAAGTAGCGGAACCTGCTTATTTCCAACGAAAGATACCCCCTGCGCCAACTGTGGTGCTTCGCACAGCATGCTAGCGTACTTCGCCTCCAGCCGGAGTGCTTCTTCTCCCAGCGAATCGGAGGCGCAAGGAGGACACAGGGAAGTATGGAATAGCTGCATCTGTTTCATTTCGGTAATAGTTTACCCGTAATCTCTTTGTCTGTCCAGATTCACTGGCGCAGGTAGTGCAAAGGATTCCCCATACGCAAAGGAAAAATAGAAGTCAATAGGGTTGCGCGAAAAGAGGAGGTACGGAGATGGCACAGACTGCACCACGCAGGCTTCCTGCCGCCACCCCGCAAAAACTGCCCCGCTGGCGCGGGTTTAACCTGCTGAACAAGTTTCATCTCGACTGGAACAACCGCCCGTTTGAGGAGAAAGATTTCGCGTGGATTGCCGAACTGGGCTTTAATTTCGTGCGCCTGCCGATGGACTACCGGTGCTGGACGGAGCCGTCGGACTGGACGAAGCTGCGTGAAGAGGTGTTGAAGGAGATCGACGCGGCAGTGCGCTATGGGCAGAAACACGGGATACACGTGTGTATCAACTTCCACCGTGCGCCCGGCTACACCGTTGCCTCACCGCCGGAGCCGAAACCGCTGTGGACCGACGCCGAAGCGCTGAAGGTCTGCTGCCTGCACTGGGCGCATTTCGCCAGGCGGTATAAGGGCATCCCGAACAATCAGGTCAGCTTCAACCTGTTCAACGAGCCTGCGAACATCACTCCTGAAGTTCACCGCAAGGTGGTTGAGCGCGTGGTGGAAGCCATTCGCGAGCAGGACCCGAAACGCCTCATCATCTGCGATGGGCGCGACTGGGGCGGAACGGCTCCAGAGGAGCTCATCGGGCTGAAGGTAGCTGCAGCGACCCGCGGATACCAGCCCTTTGTTATCTCGCACTACAAGGCGAGCTGGGTACAGGGCTCCGACAAATGGCCTGAACCTACTCACCCCTGGCGCGAGGGCAACACCATCTGGGACAAGCAGACCATCTGGGAGCGTATCTACAAGCCGTGGAAAGAATTGGAAAAGAAAGGCGTGGGCGTGATGGTGGGCGAGTTCGGCGCGCACAACCAGACGCCGCACAAAGTGGTGATTGCCTGGATGCGCGACCTGCTCAGCCTGTGGAAAGAAGCGGGCTGGGGCTGGGCGCTGTGGAACTTCTACGGCTCCTTCGGTCCCGTGGACAGCGGACGTGCCGACGTGCGCTACGAAGACTGGCGCGGGCACAAGCTGGACCGCGAGATGCTGGAACTGCTGCAGTCTATGTGAGACTCGCACAGGCAGTGTCCGGGGTGGGAACACACGCCTGTGCCTTCCGGCGGAGGTGTAGCAGCACCGCAGACCGCAACCTCCGTCGGCATTACGCCAGCACGAACAGTTTTCCCTCCCCGGGCAACAACGTTATCTGCAGGCATCGCCTGGAGGCATCGTAAGAGGCAGGCTGTACCAGCCCGTCACCTTGATTCACCTCCCCCAACTCGCGTACAGAAGCACGCAGGCGCAATGTCGCGCGGCGGTTCTGCCGGAGCGAGCGGTTCACCACCCACAGGTAATCCCTGCGCTGCCCATCGCGCAGCCAGCCAAGCAATATGTCCTCCGTGTCACATTCTGTGACCGGTGACCGGCTGTCGAGGCCAACTGTGCCCTTTGGCAGAGGTGGTGTGTGGTAAACCCCCATGCTTCGCAAGCGCATCTGCGTGCGGGAGACATTTCGGATGCGTCCGTGCAGGTCTTTCAGGATGGTGTACTTGGTGGAAGGAGTGCCATTCTCGTTGATAATCGCATTGCGGAAACGCCATTGCGGGTCGTAGGGCGGCGTCCAGTAGGTGAACCAGAGGATGCCCTTTGCACCGTACGCCAGAGTGGTATACGCCTGCCAGCGCAGGTCGGCTTCGTCGGGGTCGCGATACGGACCGTGCGGCACTGTTAGCACGATTTGCACAAAGGGCACCTTCGCCTGCAGGCAATGCCTGCGCACAATCTCCAGGTTTTCGAAGTAAATGTCGCGCTCACCGCCTTCGAACAGCGCGTAGTGGTCCCAGCTCACCAGCGCGGGCTGAACCTCCTTGATGTAGCGGGAGATGTGTTCCTCGTACGTCCTTGTGCCCAGCTGCTGCTCGTTCGCGTAGTTCGGAAAGAGATTGATGTAAGGCAGGTGCTTCGGGTCCTTCTGCAACAGGTACCGATTGACTGCACCCAGCAGAGGAAAGGCGGAAGCACTGGGTTCGTCCACGAGGAAATAACCGGCGAGCGCGGGGTGTTTGGCATAGTCGGCGATGACGGCTTCGAGGTTGCGGGCAAAGTCGGGGTCATCAGGCTGCTTTGCGAGTACCCTGCCGTCGCCCACAATTGCTCTCAGCCCGGTTTTCTGGCACAGGTCCAGAATCTGGCGATTCAGATCCACACTCCACGCTCCGCACGGGGGGAGCACCACGTTGAAACCACACTCCGCGATTTCACGATAGCGTTCCAGGTTCGTTTCCTCGGCAGGCGGCGCGCACCAGAACGAGATGATGAACTCCTTGCAGATACTCGGTTGGGGCATGGTTGTTCTCCTGTTGCTGGCAATACGTCAAAGGATATACTTCGGAGGGGACGATGAGTCCTGCGTGAAAGAAAAGCAACCCCCACCTCAGGGGCGTTCGATAAGTCGTTCCATGGTAGCCAAGCGCTTCAGCGTGCGTTGCTATGGCGCAAACCTCTGGGTGAGCCGAATCCCCGCCCAACCTCCCCGCGGGCGGGAAGGAGAATGTACGGCTCGGCGGGAGCCTCGCCCTGCAACAGGTGGGTTACCGAGCCGTAAAGCTCACCAACAACCGCAGCCACGTCTTCAGCCGCCAGGGGTAAAGCTTCAGGCTCTGCGTAAACGCCCCGTACGCCTTGCCTCGCTCGCCCCTTTGGTTGTAGATGACGCCCAGCGCCGCCAGCGCGATACCCAGCGCACGTCTCATCCTCCAGCCGTTGCGCCGAAGCAGCTCAGGGATACGTTTGCAGATGCGCTCTTCGTGAATCCACAAGTCGTCCGCAAGCATGCGCTCGCGCTGGTACATGGTGTTCTGGCCGTGAATGCGGTACAGGGTCAGCACCTCGGGCACATAGCCGATTCGGTAATACTCGGCGATGCGCAACCACAAATCCCAGTCGCCCATTCCGAAGAGGCGTTCCTCGAACCACCCACACCGCTCCAGGCATTCCCGTCGAAACAGCACGGAAGAAGTGATGAACAGGTTGCGCGTGAGCAGCTCTGCAAGCAGGTCGCCCTGCGGGTTCGGATGGAAGCGCACCCCCAGCGGGTTGCCATCGATGGGGTTCCCGTCGGCGTCGATGGGGCGGAAGGCGGTGTGCACCAACCCAATACGCGCATCACTTTCCATCACTGCGACCTGCTTCTCCAGCTTTTCAGGCAGCCAGAGGTCGTCTGAGTTCAGGATGGCGATGCAGGGCGCACTCGTGTGTGCAATCCCCTCGTTCAGGGAGGCGTAGGTGCCGCGGTTCGTTTCGTGCTGAATCACTTTCACGCGGTCGGCATAGCGCTGCAGGATGGCGGGCGATTCGTCCCGGCTGGCATCGTCGATGGTGACCACCTCGATGTCCTTGAGGGTCTGCGCCAGCACGCTCTCTATCGCCTGCGACAGGTAACGGGCGTGGTTGTAGCTGGTCAGCACCACGCTCACGAGGGGCATCGTCACCAGTCCCCAATCAGCGCAGCAAGCACCGCCTTTTGCGCGTGCAGGCGGTTCTCCGCCTGGTCAAACACCACCGACTGCGCTCCGTCCATCACCTCATCGGTAATCTCCTCGCCGCGGTGCGCGGGCAGGCAGTGCATCACAATCGCGCCCGACTTCGCCGCCTTCAGCAAGTCGACGTTCACCTGATACGGCATGAACACCTGCTTACGCTGTTCCGCCTCGTGTTCCTGTCCCATGCTCGCCCACACGTCGGTGTAAATGGCATCGGCGGTGCGTACCGCTTCCTTCGGGTCACGCATGACCGTGATTAGCGCGCCGGTGGCAGAGGCGATTTCCCGCGCTAGATTCAGGATGCGCTCGTTCGGCTCATATCCTCCGGGGCAGGCGATGGTGAAATGTGTGCCCAGCTTCGCCGCCAGCAGCATCAGGCTGTGCGCTACGTTGTTGCCATCGCCCACGAACACCAGATGCTTGCCCTTCGGCTCGCCCTTATGCTCGATGAGCGTCTGGAAGTCGGCTAACGCCTGACACGGATGTTCAAGGTCACTGAGGGCGTTAATGACGGGAATCTTCGCGTTCTCTGCCAGCTCTACCAGCGTCTGGTGCGCAAACACACGCGCCATGATGACCTGACACCACCGCTCCAGATTGCGCGCCACATCCGCCACGCTCTCGCGCTTGCCCAGTCCGATTTCATTGGGCGAGAGATAGATGGCGTGCCCGCCAAGCTGTACCATCGCCGCCTCGAAGGTGAACCGCGTGCGCAGGGAAGGCTTTTCGAAAATCATCGCCAGCAGATGCGGACGCTTCCAGCGAACCACTTCTCCACCTGCGCGAGTGGTCTGCTTCATCTCCGCCGCCAGCTGCAAAAGGGCGATGCACTCTTCGGAGGTGAGGTCGTTGATGCCCAGCAGGTCGCGTCCCTGCAAGCCGCGCAGCACGTCCGTCCGCGACACGGTCACCCGCGAAGAGGGTAAAGCCTCTCCCTGTCGCAGTGCCTGGACGGCGATTCGCGTGCGCTCGAGGTCTATTCCTTTTGCTTTCAGTATCTGACCCGCGAGTCCCTCCGCTTCGCGGATGAGCCCCAGCAACAGGTGCTCCGTACCGACATAGTCATCGTTGAAGTGACGCGCTTCTTCGTAGGCAAGGTCAATCACGCGCTTGGCGCGAGGGGTGAGCTGCGTCTCCTGCCACACCTTGCCCGGCCCTTGCGAAACTCGCCTTTCCACCTCGAAGCGCAACTGCTGGGGGATGACACCCAGCTGCTGCAGAACGCGCGCTGCCGCTGACTCCGAATCGCGTGTCAACGCAAGCAGCAGGTGTTCGGTGCTCACAAAGCTCTCACCCAGACGCGCCGCCTCTTCCTGCGCGTAAAAGATGGCTCGGCGCGCATCGTCACTGAATCGAGCCCACATCGGCATACTCGTTCACCTCTCCCGTTTGGGATAGTTTATTGTATCCTGCTCATTTCCCCTTTTCCACCTCATAATGCACCCAGCGCGGCGCGAGCTTGAGCTGGATCAGCGTCAACGCGAGGATAATGATGAAGATAATCCACGCCAGCGCAGAGGCGTAGCCCATCTTGAAGTAGGTGAAAGCGTTGTTGAACAGATACATCACGGGAACCAGCAGGCTGTCGCCGGGGCCTGTGCTGCTTGTTCCTGCTCCCACGCCACCCAGGATGTAGATGCGGTCAAACTCCTGCAGGGCGTGAATCGTGCCCATGATGAGGTTGAAGAAGATGTAAGGCGAAAGCATGGGCAGAGTCACATGACGGAACTTCGCCCATCCGCTCGCGCCGTCCAGCTCAGCGGCTTCGTACAGGTGTGACGGGATACCCTGCAAGCCCGCCAGCCACAGGATCATCCCCCCGCCTGCACCCCACAGCCCCATCAAGATTAAGCCCGGCTTGCTCCACTCTGGCACGCCGAACCAGCCCGGCGGCGCCCAGCCAAACCACTGCCCCAACGTGGCTTTCCATGCGGCGTTCACCAGCCCCCTGTTCGGGTCGCCGTTCAGCACCCATGCCCACAGCACTGCTGACGCCACTACGGGAACAATGGAGGGCATGTAATAGGCGGTGCGATAGCCGCTCATGCCACGCACCTGCGTGTTCAGCAGCATGGCGATGGCTAAGCCCGTCGTCATCCCCAGCGGGATGCCGAAGAACGCCAGATACCCCGCGTTGTAGAAGGCTTTGCTGAGGAAGCCGAAATCCACCGTCAGCAGTTCTTTGTAGTTCAGTAAGCCGACATACCGCGGCGGATGCAGCACGTCGTAATCACAGAAACTGAACACAATAGACGCGAGAATAGGTCCCGCCGTAAACAGGAAGAAACCGACAATCCACGGCGAAGCGAACAGGTATCCCGCAACGGCTTCCGGTCGCCCCAGCTTGCCCACCGGGTCTGACCGTTTCGCCAGCAGCGCGACCACTGCCACAAACGCCAACAGCCCTAGCGCAATCAACGCCATCGGCAAGCGGATGTCCAGGATAGGATACTTCTCGCGCGTGAACACTTTATCCAGCTCGCGCTGTACCGTCAAAGCCCCCGCATCCAGAGCCTGTTTGGGGGTCATCTCGTGCAGGATTGCCATATCGAAGGCGCGCACGTGCTCGTCCCACAGCCTCTGCCCCACGAAAGTCACCGGACGGAACCGGGAGACCTGCATCAGGTCGATGAACATCCGCAACGGCTCGCGGAACTTGGCAGACTTCGGGGCAAACTCTTTGAACACCGCTTCGTTGACCTTCACATTCGCGGACAATCCGGGTACAAAGGGGCGTCCCTTGCTTTCGTTCCATGCCTTTTGCGCCCGGGCGGAAATGAGATTGCTTTCCACCCCCGACATCCACTTGATGAACAACCATGCCTCTTCCACGTGTTTGGCTCCACGCGGGATGGCGAACGAGAAGCCGCCGGACCAGGTGATGAACTTGGGCTGTCCTTCAAAAGGCGGTTCACCCCGCAGGCGGGCAGCGGGGACGGGTGCAGGCGCGACTCCAAAATCGAGGTCGGGCTTGTAGCGGGCGATATTGTTCAGCACCCAGTTGCCATCTATTTTCATGGCTACCTTGCCGATAAAGAACGGGTCCATCTCTTGTGTCTGGAAACCGGAGGCGAAAGCGTTGATGTTTTTTGCGCCGCCCAGCTCGTCGTACACCTTCACCAGCCATTCCAGTGCCTGGACGGTGCGCGGATTGTTCAGGGTGCAGGTGCGCCCATCGCGAGACATGAACTCGCCGCCGTTCTGCCACGAGTACAGATACAGCCATGAGTTGCCGTAGTTAGGAATGAAGCCGATGCGCTGATAAGTGCCGTCCGGGTTGCGCTTGGTCAGCTTTTTGGCGTACTCCAGCAGCTCGTCCCACGTTTGGGGCGGACGGTTGGGGTCTAAACCTGCCTCACGGAAGAGTTGTTTATTGTAGTAAAGCGCACGGTCATCGGTACCGGCGGGGATGGCGTATACCTTGCCCTTGTAACACGCCTCCTGCCAGCAGGCGTTGTAGAACTCTTCGGGGCGGATGCCATCGGGTTGGTTGCGGTCGCGCGCGATAAGGTCATCCAGCGGGCGGAAGGCATCGCGCGACGCCCAATCGCCGATAGTGAAGCGGTCCTGAAAGATCACATCGGGTGCCACGTTTCCCACAATGGCGGTCATCAGCTTCTGGGGATTCATGCGTCCCGCCCCCATCGACAGCAGGCTGACCTCGATATGTGGGTAGCGGCGTTCGAACTCTTCTACCTGCGCTCGCAGCCCTGCGCTTTCCTCTCCCAGCTGTAGCCCCCACACCACCAGTTTGACCCTCTGCGGTGAATCGGGGGCGCGCTTTGCCAGCGTCAACGAGGCAACAATGATCCCCAGCAAGATGAGAAAAAGCACAGCCCACAGCAGGGCGTTTCGCAAACTCTCCCGCATCATTCGTTCGCCTCTCTCCTCCTGACTCTTCTATTGTAACAGGTCGGTGGCGTACAGGCAACACCGCCTGAGGCAATTGCGGCAGATATTGCGGCTGTGCTTTCATCTGAGGTAACATTTTCCGTGAGTAAACACGAGGGAGGTTGTCATGCGTAAACTCTTTTACCTCGGTCTGTTCCTGCTGACCGTAGCTGTTCAAGCACAGGACAGCGGTTGTCCCGCTTGAACGGTGATACAGTCACACCAGCGCGGGTCGCTGGATGTTGGGTATCGCGAGTTCACCGTTCCTGTGGGGCAGGTCGCGCTGTTCGGTATGGTGTCGGGTAACTCGGAGGAGAACCGCGCCAAGCTGTGGTTACGCACTGGCGTGACGCCGAGGCTGGACATCGGCGCGGGCTACAGCGGGTGGGCAACCGTTTCTCACTCATCACAACGTGGCATCCGCTCAGCAGTCGCGAAGGATTGCCGTTCGACGTGCTGATGGGCTACGGTTTCTCTTCGTCCAACGTGCGCGAACAGGAAGGCTTTTACACTTTTGTGGTAAAGTCCTTCGGAGACCTGTCTCTGGTTACCGGCTTCGAGCGTCTGCGCAACGGTCGCAACATCGGCGTGCTGGCAGGCTCGTGGATTCTGTCGCCCGATACGGGGCTGATGTTCTACCTGCACACCGGCAGTATGCCCGGTGAGCCGACGCTGTATAACCTCGCGCTGATTCGGCGCGTAGGTGACTGGCAGGTCGGTTTGTGGTGGTTCCATCCGAGCAGGGAAAGCACTGTGGGGCTTTCCTTCACCAGGCAGTTCCGGTTGTCGGGCAGATAGCGGAACCAGCAAAAAACACATGGAGGGCAAACCTCCCACCGAGCCGTACACCCCGCCCGCGGGAGGGTTGGGTGGGGGCGGCTCACCCGGAGGTTCGCCCTCCAGATATGTTACAGGACGCGGAGATCGGCTCTCTCTTCCTGTTCCTACCTTCGCCTCAGTAGCCACGCGAGGCTTGCGATAGCCGAAAGCATGGACAACGCAGTACCCAGATTGAACTGGTCACGGGGACGCTCTGCCACCACAATCTGGTCATTCGGCTCGAGATAGGGGTCGTCGGCTTTGCCTTCCTCAATCTCGCCGAAATTGACCTTCAGGGTCTGCCTTTTGCCCGACCCAGGTACCGCCCGAAGGATTTTGATGTCCCACTTGCGGGCGAACGGGCTGAACCCCCCTGCCTGTCCGATGGCTTCGCTCAGGCGCATTCGCCCCACCAGCGGCACTGGACCCGGACGGTTCACCCCGCCGAATACGGAAACGGTCACCGCCTCCTGAACGGTGGGCACCAGAATGCGGTCGCCATTTTTCAGCACCACCTGCTTGGCGGGGTCCTGCGACATGGCGTCGTTGTAGTTGACAGGGATTTCTTCCGTCTGCCCCTCGTGGCGGATGGTGATACGGGTGTTGTCGGCGTTTGGCTGCAGCCCGCCTGCTTGCAAAATCGCCTCGCGGAAAGTGCTTCCCTCCTGCAGGGTAAGCGCCCCCGGACGCGCTACCGCTCCCGTGACGAAAACGCTCATCATCTGCTTGGCGGGCACGAGAACCACGTCGTCGGGCATAATCTCCACGTTGGCAGTGGGGTCACCAAACTTGATGAACCGCTCCAAATCCAGCGTCATTTCCGCCGGGGCAGGTTGCTTGCGGGTGAGTTTGATTCGAGCCAGGTCCGCGTTCTGTTCCGGCTCGGCGGACTGGATGACCTCAATCAAGCGGGTGGGCATGTTCTCACGCAGCGGTATTTTCCCGCCCTTACGCACCGCGCCGGTTACGGTCACGTAGCGCGGGAACCGCTCCAGGATGACCACGGTCACCACGGGGTCGACGTAGTACTTCTTGAGCATCTCGGTAAGCTTTTTGGTCAACCCCTCTTCGGTCTCCCCGGCGACCTTGATCGAACCCAGCAGAGGCATCTTGATGTAGCCGTTATCGTCTACCTTGTACTGCCCGCTGAGGTCCTTATCGCCCACGAGGGTAATGCCCAGCGTATCCCCCGCGCCGATGCGAACAGGCTCATTCTGCGCCAGCACCGATGGAATGGCGAGAATCGCCATGAACAGAGTGAAAAGAATCGTCACGCGCTTCATAGGCGGCGGAACCCCCTTCTTGTGGCTTGAAAATCTGCGCACAGACGTATTGTACCTCTCTTTGCTGTACGATGTTGCCCTCGACACTCGCGAAATCGCGGGTCTCTCCAATATTATCGGTTAAACGCACGCCGGTGCGTAGTGGTTCATCGTTCTACGGCTCGTACACCGCCCCCATGAACAGCACCATACCGGTGCGGGTATCGCGGATGGCGAAGAAGAACGGTCGGTCCACCACCATCTTAAAGGGTGGGCGAGGCTGTTGCACGGAGGTGATGCCCACCTGCACGGAGGTGACCGCAGCCGCTTCCGTGCCCTCTTCGTTCACCTCCACGATTGCTTTGTGATGTACCTTCTCGAGGAACAGGTCTCGCTCGTCACGCATGTTGGTGAAGTCCGCACGGTCGGGTTCGAAAGCCACCGCCATTCCCAGTGCTTTCAGGGCGTCGTTTAGCGTTTTCTCGTATTCCATTCCGAAGCGGGGCAGCTGCAGGTCGCCTTCTGTGGGAACCAGCCGCGATGTCCACGTCTTCCATCTTTCCGCGCTCAGTGATTCCAGCCATTCGTTCAGGCTCGTGCCTTCGTCGGGCAGGACAATTACCATACTGATGCGCCCCTCCCCGTACGGCAGGCTTACCATCTGGAAGTTCTCTCCCTTCAGGTAGGGGAACTTGCCCGTTTGTGCCATCATCGGCACGCGCTTTTGTTCGCCGTTTGCCAGATGGAAGGGCTTCTCCTGTGTCAGGGATTTGTCGAACGGCTTCTGCCACTTGCCGTGGAAGTAGATGGCGTTCATGAGGAACATCACCGTTCTCGGCGAGATATTATCCACTATCTTCTTGATTTTGCCTTTCGTGCTGGCGTCCACCCAGCGGTTGATGGTCTGAGGCGCCTCGGGGTCGGCGAAGTCCAACACGCTGACCTGTGCCCCGAAGTACCGGCGGTTGGTCTCCAGAAACTGCTGCTTGAAGGCGATGCCCTGCCGCGCCCACAGCGAGTTCGCAATGGTCAGATCCACTTTGGGGTCTGCGTGTTGCAGGTTCTGGCGCAGGTCTGAAGCCGCCTGATTCAGCTCCTCTTTGCTCATATTCCCCAGAGACATCGCCTTCGCCATTGCTTGCTCGGTTTCGCCTGCTGCGCCGTTGTAGGTCATGGCAAGGGCGAGAGTAATGCTCGCCGGCGAAAGAAACAGATTCTTCCCACTGTCCGCTTTGCGCAGCTGGTGAAGCAGCGCAAAACCAAACTGGTTGTTCGCGTCTATCAACCTTGGGTCCACCTTTCTGGTCGTTTCGGTTGATTTATTGTCGGTGCTGGGTTGCGGTGAGGGTTCGTTACCCACGCCGGTGGTTGCCACGTTGCCACACCCCGCCAGCAGCAGGACAAGCAAGGGCAGAAGGTACAGGCGAGCCATAAACAGGCACCTCCTTCGGATATGCTCAGCTGTTAGACGCGGTAGACGGAGCTTTTGTTATCCCTTCGGGCGCATCTGCGGGAAGAAGATGACGTCCTGAATAGAATCCGCGCCGAGGATGACCATCGCCATCCGGTCCATGCCGATGCCCAGTCCGCCGGTCGGCGGCATGCCGTACTCCAGCGCAGTGACAAAATCCTCATCGTAGGGATGCGCCTCTTCGTCGCCTGCGGCGCGCATACGCATCTGCGCCTCGAATCGCTCGCGCTGGTCGTCAGGGTCGTTTAACTCCGAGAAGGCGTTGGCGACCTCCTGGCACGCGACGTATCCTTCAAAACGGCGGGTGAAGCGCGGGTCCTGGGGATGCTTCTTCGCCAGCGGAGAGGTCTCTATCGGGTAGTCGGTCACGAAGGTAGGCTCTATCAGGTTGGGCTGTACGAACCGCTCCAGCAGTTTCTCGATGATGCCTCCAACGGTATGCTCGTTCTCGGTGGGCAAGCCTTTGCGCTCCATAGCCGCCTTCGCGCTCTCCAGGGTGGCGAACTCCTCCGGCTTGACGCCGGCGTAGTACTCAATCAGGTCGAGCAGGCGTCCGCGTTTCCATGGGGGGGTCATGTCTACCTTCTGACCGTTGTATTCGATGTATGGCTCGCCGCGCACCTCCAGGCAGACATGGTAGAACAGCCGCTCTACCAGCTGCATGATGTCTTCCAGGTTGGCGTATGCCTGATAGAGTTCCAACAGGGTGTATTCGGGGTTATGGCGGCGGTCCATGCCCTCGTTGCGGAACACACGCCCGATTTCGTACACCTTCTCGATGTTGCCCACGATGAGGCGCTTGAGGTACAGCTCCAGTGAGATGCGCAGATGGAAATCGACGTCCAGCGCATTGTGGTGGGTGATGAACGGACGCGCCGCGGCGCCTCCTGCCAGCGGTTGCAGCACGGGCGTTTCTACTTCCAGAAAGCCCTCTTTATCCAGAAACCGGCGCGTCGCCTGCACGATGCGGCACCGGTCTAACAGTATCTGGCGCGACTCGCGGTTCACTAGAAGGTCCAGGTAGCGTCGGCGGTAGCGCAACTCCACATCCTGCAAGCCGTACCAGTGCTGTTCACCCTTCTCCTTGCCGTAGGGGATGGGGCGCAGGGCTTTGGAGAGGATGGTGAACTCGCGCACGTGCACGGTAATCTCGCCCGTTTTGGTGCGGAACACCTCGCCCTGCACGCCGAGGAAGTCGCCCAGGTCCAGCAGTTTGAGCAGACCGTAACGTTGCTCGCCCAGGTCATCGGCGCGGAGATAGATTTGAATCTTATCGGAGCCATCCTGCAGGTGCATAAAAGAGGCTTTGCCCATGAGGCGCATCGCCACGATACGCCCCGCAATGCGCACCGTTTTGCCTTCCAGCTCCTCGTAATGGTTCAGAATGTCGGCGGCGAGATGGGTACGCTCGTATCGCTCCTCGCGGTAGGGGTCTATACCCATTTCGCGCAGCGCCTGCAGCTTCTCTCGCCGCCTCAATACCTGATCGTTCTCTTCGTGCGTCAGTTCCATCCGTCTCGTCTATTTGTGGATTTGCAGGATCTGGTATCGTACCTTGCCCGCCGGTATATTCGCCTCGACCACTTCGCCTACCCTGTGCCCTAACAGCGCTTCACCGATGGGCGATTCGTGGGAGATACGGTCCTCATCAGGGTCCGCTTCGAAGGGGCTGACCATGCGGAACTCCCATTCTTCCCCCGTATCGATATCGCGCACGCGAACGTATGAACCGATGCTCACGTGCTCGGTCGAGATATCCTCGTCTTTGAGGATGACCGCCTGGCTCAGGATTTGACGCAGCTCCAGTATCCGCCCCTCGATGAGCGCTTGCTCGCTTTTGGCATCCTCATATTCAGCATTTTCCGTCAGCTCGCCAAAATCCTTCGCTTCGCGGATGCGGTCTGCCACCGCTTTGCGCTCCACCTTGCTCAGGTGCTCCAGCTCTTTCTCGATGCGTGCGTAACCCTCAGCGGTCAGCACGATCTCCTGTCCGTTCAAGGTGACTGCTTTCATCGGTGTTTGATGCTCCTTGTTCAGCCTCTCATGCCGTCTCCGGCACGGGGCTCATGGTGATAAGATATACGTAAAAACGGACGCGCATTGCGCCCGCGTCGGGAAAGGTATGTTCGGGTATATCTCTGTTTCCCCCTGTTATTGTGCCATATTATACCCGTATTCCTGCTTGTTTCACAGGCTACGCGGCAAGTTATCTTGACGAGGGTGCCGAGGCAAAAGTTCCCGGCTGCTGCACTCGCGGCCGTACATCCCCTCGCGCACAACGGAATCCACCTCTTTTGCAACGAAATCTGGAATAGGAGAAGGAAGCCGCTATGTTTCGCAGGATACAACACGGGTTCCATATCGCCAGGAAGGCGTATCGCGGATGGCGCGAGCACGATGCCCCTTTACTCGCCGCCGCCATCGCGTTTTATGCGATGCTGTCGCTGTCGCCGTTACTGGTGGTGGCGGTAGCGGTGACCGCACTGGTGATCGAGCCTGAGGTAGCGTCGCAGTACCTGATTAACGTGGTAGGGCAGGCTGTCAACGAGGAGATCGCACGCTTCGCCCAAGAGGTCCTGCGCAATGCCCAGCGTCCTGCCAGCACCTTTTCCGCTGCTGGTATCAGCCTGTTGTTGATGCTGTTCGGGGCGGCGCGGCTCTTCCGGCAGCTCAAGGCAGCGGTAAACATCGTATGGGGTACGCGCGACCATGCTCAAGGATTGCGCGCGACCGTGCGCGAGCATCTGCTGGCGGTGCTGATGGTGCTGCTCGCGGCAACGGCGTTGGTGGCGTGGTTGGGCGTCGATGTCGTGCTTTCCGCGCTCTCCGCGCGGTGGAGGACGGTGTCGGAAGGATGGCAGTGGCTGAACTTTGCGGCGGGATGGGCGCTGCTTACCCTGCTTTTCGCGACCGCCTACCGCCTTCTGCCCGATGTGCAGGTCCGCTGGCAGGACGTGTGGGCGGGGGCAGCCGTCGGCGCGTTTCTGTTCGCGCTGTGCAAGCTACTAGTGGGCGTTTACTTGGGGTTGACAGGTGTCCAATCGGCATACGGTGCGGCGAGCGCGGCGGTGGTGCTTCTACTGTGGGCATACTTCTCCACGCAGGCTTTCCTGTTCGGAGCGGAGTGGGCAAAAGTGGTATGGGAGGAAAGACGTCAACCCGCCTGACCAGTTTCGCTCCCGACCGCTTCTTGGCTCCTGCGGCTACGCATGCCCGCTGACACGCATCGCGCAAAGCAGGATGGTAGAAACAACTCCTTACAGCAAGCAGGTGACGCAGGAATAACCGGCGAATCAACGGCGGGGAAGACGATGTACACTCGCGTTCGCTGTCAGGCAACCTGTCTGCTTCTCTTTCTACTACTTGCCGGTTGCGCCCGCTTCCCCGAAACGGGAAAGGCTGTCAGCAAGCGGCTGGTGGTGCAGTTTCGCGTCGCAGGGCAAATCCGTCCCGATTATCATTACTTCATCCTTATCGACAACGATGGCGATTTTCTGGGCGTCAGCGGTCCGGTGCCGCCGGTTGCGCCTCCATGGGGCGGTAACGGTTTTGCTACCGGTTCCTTTCAGTTCTATGTAGAGCATTACGGTGCACTGCCGTTTAACGGGTTTATGCTTTACAAGGTCCTGGACCCCGACCGCCTGCAGGTGTTTCAGCCGCTCGGACCGCCGCTGGAAGCCACCGTCAGCGCAGACGGCAAGAGTCTGCGCATGGTGATCGATTTCGGTAGCATCGCCAGGGACGGGCAAGAGCCTGCCGATATCCGGGTTCTTCAAATCAACATCATCGCCACCGATCGCACCCCCAAAGACCCTACGGACACCTCCTTGAAGATGTGGGATGCTCTGGGCGATTCGCGCCAGTTCCCGAACAGCTACCTCACCATCCAGACCGACACCGACCGCATAGTCCGCAACAGCGACATCAATCTGGAACCTGCAGGGGATGTGGTCAACGGCAACGACCCCGATTTAGACATTGTGGACTGGCAGATAGAGGTAAGGTCATAAACGAAAACCCCTCTCCCGTCGCGTGGGAGAGGGGCGAAGGGTGAGGGCAGCTATAACTTCTGCTTCCCGCTTTCCGTCAGGCTATAGTGCCCTTCCTTCTCTTCGACCAGACCCGCCTGTGCCATTTCGCGCAGACCGCTACGCACCCGGAAGAGGGGAAGCCCTGTGACATGCACAATCTCCTCTGGCGTTGCAGACTCGCTGAGGGCTTCCAGTATCTTCCGTGCTGATGCGGTCAGCGTGCCGTCTGCGCTGATACATGCCATCGCCTACAGCTCCTTCTTGCACAGGTACCAGTCAGTGCACTCATATCCCGCTTTGACGCGCTCTTCCGCCTCCTCCAGCGTCCTGGGCGCAGGCACGATGACCTTATCGCCCGGCTTCCAGTTGGCAGGAGTGGCGACCTTGTACTTGTCGGTGGTCTGCAAAGCGTCGACCAGTCGCAGAACCTCGTGCATGTTGCGCCCTGTGGTCAACGGGTAGTAAATCATCGCCCGCAGGATGCCGTCGGGGTCGATGACAAACACACAGCGCGAGGTCTCGGTCTTGCTCTCGCCGGGCATAATCATCCCGTAGAGCGTGGCGACCTCTTTGTTCAGGTCGGCGATAATCGGGAAGGGGATTTCTACGCCTGTCTTCTCCTTGATATTGCGCACCCATGCGATGTGTGAGTACACACTGTCGATGCTCAAGCCCAGCAAGTCCACCCCGCGCTTCTGCAGCTCCGGATAGATTTCCGCAAAGGCGATAAACTCCGTGGTGCAAACAGGGGTGAAGTCCGCCGGGTGTGAGAACAGGATGAGCCAGCGTCCACGGTAGTCGGACAATCGGATGACCCCATGCGTGGTCACGGCTTCAAAATCAGGGGCAGGCTCGTTCAAGCGGGGCAAGCCAACAGGCTTCACGACTTCCGTCACCTCGGTCGACATCGCACACCTCCTCCGTCGGATAGTCTACGGAACCACGAAACCCGCAACGATGCGGTGGTTCTATCCCTAAGAATACCCCAAAACGATGCCAATTTGCAAACGCCTAACGCTTGCGCTGCTGTCGGCTCTTCAGGAACTCCTCTTCCGCCTTTTCGAGGTCTTTCAGCGTTTTGCGTTTGGGCACCTCACTGGGAGAGGTAACGGATGCCTGCGCTTTCTGCTGGGGAGGAGTCTGCTCTTTTGCCGAAGAGGCACGCGCCTTCGGCTCAGAGGCCGCGGTGTCGGCGGCAGACCTGGAGGCAGCGCGGATCGCCGCGGGTTTGCTCTCCGGCTCGGCGGTTTTGGCGGTAGATGTCGCGCGGGTGCGTTTGCCCTCGGGTTGCAGGTCCTCCACACGCACCAGCAGCACGTAATTCAGGTGAAACTCGCGTTCTTCGGGCGTCAGGCGGGAACGTGCCTCTTCCGAGAGGCTCTCAATCCATCGGTTCTTCATGCGCTCCTGCGCCTCGGTGTGGCGGGTCAGCACCACCTCCGGCAGGCTATCCAGGTCCACCTGAACCGCGGCGCGCCCGTCGCTGTACAGGCGGTAGATAGTGCCTCGCAAGCCACCCATGTAGGGGTAGTAAGCGCGTTCTTTAGTGTCTTCGTTCGTCTGTTCGCGTGATACAATCTGCACGCGGTCGCCCTCTTTGAAGTCCGCCATTTTTCACCTTCCCCATTACCGCGCTGCCGCCAGCGCGGAGTGCACGATAGATTCGAAAATCTTCAGCCCGTCTTCAGAGCCTAAAATCGCCTCGCAGGCACGCTCCGGATGGGGCATCATGCCCATCACGTTGAAACGCTCGTTAGCGATGCCCGCGATGTTCGCCAGCGAACCGTTGGGGTTGCTCTCCTTTGTCAATGCGCCACTGCTATCGCAATAGCGGAAGAGTATCTGGTTGTTTGCCTGCAGCTCCTGCAGGGTCTCACGGTCGCACACATAGCGTCCTTCCCCGTGCGCGATGGGGATGCGCAGTACTTCACCTGCCCGACACCGGTTGGTAAATGGGGTATCGGCGTTCTCCACACGCAGGTAGACATGTTTGCAGACAAAGCGCAACCCTTCGTTGCGCACCAGCGCACCCGGCAGCAGGTGCGCCTCACACAAAATCTGGAAACCGTTGCAGATGCCGATAACCAGTCCCCCCTGCCGGGCAAACTCTTCCACCGCCTGCATCACTGGCGAGAAGCGGGCAATCGCGCCGCACCGCAGATAGTCGCCGTACGAGAATCCGCCCGGCAGGATGACACAGTCCACGCCGTGCAGGTCGTTATCCTGATGCCAGATATATTCCACCGGCTGTTGCAGTACGTCGCGGATGGCGTAGTAGGCGTCGGCATCGCAGTTCGAGCCGGGGAACACCACCACCCCGAACCTCATTCCAGCACCTCGATCTCATACAGCTCGGTGACCGGGTTCGCCAGCAGGCGGTCGCACATCTCTTTCACCTGTGCCTCCACCGGCTGTCCTTCGTCGGTAATATCCAGCTCGATCACCTTGCCGATACGCACCTGATTCACGTTTTGATAGCCCAGGGCGTGCAGCGCATCCTGCACCGTCCTGCCCTGGGCGTCCAGCAAGGTGGGTTTCAGTGTGACGAGTACGCGCACTCTGGGCATGAGAGAAGACCTCCGTTTTCTAATTCTACCCCAGAGCGCGTCTTTCCTGCGCCCACTATCCTTCCGTTGCCATCAGCGAAGTCAGCGTCTGCACCAGCTCGGGCACAGAAGGTACTTTGCCCTGCAGCACCAGCTTGCCGTCCACCACCAGCGCAGGCGTGCTCATCGCCCGCACCTCTTGCATCCGCTTGATGGAGTGCTGCAGGTTGGTGACGTGCTCCACCTCCGCCTCAATGCCAAGTTGTTTGACTGCCTCCTTTGCGTGCTTCTCCAGCGTATGGCATCGCGGGCAACCCGAGCCCAGTACCTCTATCTTCATGTCGTCACCTCCTTGTTGTGTAGAAGTTTATCGCCATACCAGATTGCCCGCCGCCCAGCCGACGAGCGTGCCCAGCAGGATCAGCGTGACCACATATACCGCTGACTTGCGTGCGCCAAACACCCGCGCGATGGCGATCCAGTTGGGCAGGCTCAGCCCCGGTCCCGTCAGCAACAACGCAAGAGCGGGCCCCTTGCCCATGCCCAGCTGCATCAGCTTATGCACGAAAGGCGCCTCGGTCATGGTGGCGAAGTAGCTGATGGCACCCACCAGCGTCGCGATGAACGACGCCCGCAGGCTGTTTCCGCCCACCAGTCGCTCTACCAGCGATTGCGGCAACAGCGCGCCGATGACCCCCACGATGAACACGCCTACCAGCAACAGCGGCAGGATGATGCGTACGAACCACCACGTCTCGCCCAGCCAGTGGCGGATTTCCTCCGCGGTTTTGGTGCGCCAGGCATACAACGCGACGATGACCATGCCCACCGCCCAGACCACCACCTTCTGCCAGTAGGGGCCGGTGCGGATGACGTAGTTGGGCGCGAGCAGATCGATCACGATGAGCAGCAACAGCACGATGTCGTGCCATCGCACGCGCGCGGTCGGGTCTGTGGCTGTGCCTTCATTCGCTGCCTGCACCTCTGCCAGCCGCTGCATCTCCTCGTGGCGGAAGGCGAAGGTCATCACGCTACCAACCACTAACGCCATCAGGAACGCGCTGATAATGCGCACCACCGCCATGTCCCAGCCGATAATCGCGCCCGTGTAGGTCAGCGCCAGCACGTTGGTGGCTGGAGCCACCCACAGGATGATAAACGCGGCACCGACGCTCGCCCCAGCGAAGTACACACCTGCCGAGACCGGGATGACGGTGCAGGAACACGCCGCCACGAAAAAGCTGGCAAACGCCGCGCTGAGGTAGGTAACGATTCGGTGCGTGGCGATGCCCAGATAGCGCAGCACCGCCTCCTTCGGCACGAACGCTACCATCCCTCCAGCCAGCAGGAACGCTGGAATCAGGCAGGTCAGGATGTGGTAAACCACGTAGTCCTGCAAAGCCAACAAACCGCCCTTTAGCGCTTCTATAATCATGTCTCACCTCCCTTGCGAAAGTGGATCGTCTGCCGCGGTATCACTCTGCCTGCGCGACCTGTTGTACCGCCTCTTTCAACCGGGCAATAACCCCCTCGTTATTGGTGTTGCGGATGTCCACCGGAATGAAGCGACGCTCATCGAAGCCGGTCTCCCGCAGCAGCTTTTTGAACAGCTTGACCTGCGCTTCAGGTGCGCACGCGCCAACTACCACGTAGGTCTCATCGTTGGCGTTCCGAAGCACATCCCGAAGCACCGCGTTGCCGCCCTGTCCACACAGCTGCGCGTTTAACACGGCATACGTGGCGTCCAGGTCGGACTCGATATCAAACAGCAGGGTATCCATATCCGTCTCCTTAAAGGAGGGACACAGCCCCTTACAGTTGCAGAGCACTACCTTGACTTCCATCGTTCTTTCCTCCTCAGTGTATCAGGGTGTAGATTTTGTAAAGGGTCATCACCACAATGAGCACCCCAAACAGCTGCTTCAGCCGCTGGTTGGGCACATATGCGCTGGTGACTTTTGCTCCCAGGTACGAGAAAACGATACCGACCACGATGCACCACACGGTGATCCGCATGTCCCACTGCGCGGTAGAGAGATGCGGTATCAGCGCAGAGAACGAAGGCGGCGTTACCGCGAAGGCATTGATGCCTGCCGCCATCTTCGGCTCGAAGCCCACCAGTATCAGCGTGGGCATCAGCAGGAAGCCAGGTCCTACCCCCAGCAGACCGCTCAGGATAGAAATGGGCACTGCCAGTACCAGCGCCAGCGGGAAGTTGGGCACCTGTGTGCCTTCTCCTTTTACCGGCTTGAACAGGCGGTACGCGAGATAGGCGACCGCGAAGAAGTAGATAATCCAGATGGTTTTCTGGGGGGTAAGCTGTGCCAGTACCGCGCCAATGGGTGCACTGATGGTGGTGACCACTGCCAGAGTGAACGCCTTCTTCCAGTCGATGTATCCCGAACGGGCGAAGCCGAGGGTCGCGAACAGTGCAGTTACCCCGTTCAGCGTCAGGCTGAGCGGCTGCACTTCGTGCACCAGGCTGTTCATAAACAACCCCAGGAACGGGATGGCGGCGAAAGCCACCCCCAGTCCCAGCATCCCCGACACAAAAGAGAGGACGCTCAAGCCCACCACAATCATCACATCACGCGACATGGTTACCTCCGGTTGCACCGCTACTTACCACCAGCGGAAGATAGCAGACCCCGAAAGATAGATGCCCAATCCTGTCAGCAGCACACCTGTGCCTACGCGAAACGCTTTCTCCATCTGCGATAGTCGGTTCAGCCATGCTCCTACGGCGTTCGCGCCTCTCGCCAGTGCGAAGGCAATGGCAACGACCGGTACCGCTGTGCCGATACCGTAAATCAGCGGGTAAGGTAGGTAAAAACCGCTTTTCACACAGAGTGGGACCAGCGCACCGAAGTACAGCGCTGCGGATACCGGACAGAACGATAGCGCAAACACAAACCCCAGCGCCAGCGCCGCGAACCATCCCCAGCGCTGCGCGCGTTCTGCCGTCCACAAACCCAGCCGATTCGTCGGAACGGGCAGGGGAACCAGATCCAGTAATATCGCCCCGACGACTACGAGCAAGGGACCCAGCAGCTGGTGCAGGTGATGCTGTAAGAAGTAGGAGGTTGCCGGAATCGCCAGCAGCCCCGAAACCACAGCGACGGCAATCAGCAAATAGGCAAGGGCGCGCCCCAGCGTGTAAAGCAGTCCGGATACGACCACTGCACCGGGACGCGCTACCTCGCGCGACACAAACCCCAGTGCAGCCAGATTCGTTGCCAAAGGGCAGGGACTGATAGAGGTCAACAGCCCCAGCCAAAAGGAAGCAACCAGCGGTATGGACTGCCAATCACCCATTTTGGCTACTCGCTCCGACAAAGGATGCTATCTCCTGCGCGATGTAGTCCCGCAAACCCTCTAGCGAGGTCTGTTGCCATATCCCTTCGAGGTTCTTATGGCGTACCTCTTTACCGTCCCTGTACTCTACCAGTACCAGTGACTTTGAATAGAGCTTGTAGTCTTCGATGTAGTGGCGGTTTTGTGGGTTCTCCACATCCACAGGGCAAAATTGCAGCAGACCTTTATCCACCAGGTTCTTGAACTGCTCGTCGACCACCTGGCGTGCGGTTTTCTCTATGGTAAGACAGGATGCGCAGCGGAAGGTGGCATGGAAGTAGTAGAGCACCACGTGCCTGCCCTGAGCAGGTATCTGCGGGCTGGCAGCCTGTGCGCTGGCGGTAGAGGTCAGCTCTTCATGCTCGGGGGAAACGGACATGTTCTGGTCGCTGATTGCGCGGAGAAGGGCGAGTGCAGCAAATAACAGCAATGCCGCGCCGATGAGCTTTTTCGTGTTCATGCCTCTGCCTCTCTTTATCGCGATACCATCATATCGCTATATGACGATGTAATTGTATCACAAAAATTGGAAAATATCAAGGTTTTGCAGTATAATTGGGTTGGGATGAGCGAAATGGACACTCTTTCATACATGGAAAAACTGCTCAAGGCTCTGGCGGACGCGAATCGCCTGCGCATTCTGGCGGCGGTGCAGGACGGCGCGCTGTGCGTGTGCCAGCTCATGGGCATTCTGGGGCTGAGCCAGTCCACTGTGAGCAAGCACCTGTCGGTGCTGAAGGAGGCAGGGCTGCTTGTTGAAGAGCCGCGCGGCAAACGCAGCTTCTACTCGCTACCGGCGCAGTATCCCTCGCCGTTCGTCTCTGCCGTGATGAATGCTGTTCTGCAGGAGCTGGAGGCACATCCCGATATCGCGGAAGACCGCCGCATTGCCGAGTTCCTGCGCGAGTTGCGCATCGAAACGGTGGAAGCCGCACGCAACGTCCGCAAGAAGCGCAAGATGTTACAGTTGTTATAGCACCTGCTCCCGCCCGATGGCGATTGCTTCCTGCAGCAAGTTTTCGTCTACTGGACGCTGCAATAAGTGGATATTACGTCGCAGGTTCTCCGCCCGCCGCGTGCCGACAAGCACCGCGCTGATGCCCGGATGGCGATGCAGGAAGTGCAGGGCAAGCGCGTGCAGTAGTTCCGCGTCGCCGTTGCACAGTTCCAGCAGCTTCCGCACCTTCGGGGGGCGTTGCTCAGGTGGCACGGTCAGCGCGCGTGAAGTAAGCCATCCTGCTGCCAGTCCACTGCGGATAAGCACGCCGATGCCTTTCTCGTGCGCGCGGGTAATGAGGTCGTGGGCACTCTGGTCCAGCAGGCTGTAGCCAATCTGCAGCACCTGAAAATCGCCCGATTCGATACACCTCTCCAGCACGTCCATGCCCGGCGATGCCCCCAGGAAGCGTATTTTGCCTGCCTCCTGTGCCTCGCGCATGGCACGCAGCGTTTCGCCTTCGTCCAGCACCTTTTGGGAATCGGGACCGAAGTGTATCTGCATCACGTCTATCACGTCGGTGCGCAACAGGCGCAGGCTGAGGTCTATCGAATCCCGAACCGCCTGATAGGAGAAGTCGTAGTAAGTACGGGGGTCATCGCTGTGCTCACCGCATTTGCTGCAGAGCACATATTCGGCACGGCGGTGCGAGATATATTTTCCGATGCGCGCCTCGCTCTCGTGATAAGCGCGGGCGGTATCGATCAGGTTAATGCCCATGTCCAGCACAGCGTTGAGCGTTTTGCCCGCCTCTTCCTCTGCGGGGCGGCGGCGTTGCTCCGCGTCGCCCAGACCCCAATCGCGCCCTATCTCCAGCGCGCCGAAGCCGATGAACGTCACCTGTAAGCCCGTGTTGCCCAGAGTGCGTTTCTCGATCATCTTGTTTTCCCTCCTCTATGATGCGGACGGCAGGATGCGTACCCGCCTGCCCTCGATGCGCAGCCGTCCCTGCGCGAACAGCTTCACCGCCTGTACGTACGCCTGATGCTCCTGCACCAGCACGCGCGCGGCAAGCGTCTCCCACGTATCCTCTTCTTCTACCGGCACGCATCGCTGTACGATAATCGGTCCCGTGTCGTAATGTTCGTCCACAAAATGCACGGTACAACCCGACACCTTCATGCCCGAATCCAGCACCGCCCTGTGCACATGCTCGCCATACATGCCCTTGCCGCCAAAGAGGGGCAACAGCGCGGGATGAATGTTCATCACCCTGCCTGCGTATGCCTGCACCACCGGGGTGGGCAGTAATCGCATGTATCCTGCGAGGCACACCAGGTCTGCCTTTGCCTCGCCCAAAGCGTGTAGCAATCGCTGTGCGTACTCCTCTTCGCTGAGGTTACGGGGGGAGATAACTCGCGTGGGGACACCCTTCTCGGAAGCACGCTGCAGGGCGGGGGCTTCGCGGCGTGTGCCGATGACCAGCACCACCTGCCCATCGATCTCGCCGCGCTGGCAGGCATCGATAATCGCCGCCATGTTGGAACCGCGCCCGTGCCCCGAAACGAGGATGGCAATGCGGATGGACATCAGTCACCCTCCCAGATGGCAATCGCAGTGGCAAAGGTCGGCTCGTGCGCGATGCTGACGTGCATCCGTCCACCACCGGCGCGCTCTGCCGCCTCGCCGTACAGGTTCACGTAAGGCTGTCCTGAGGGGTGGTTCAGTATCTCCATATCGCGCCAAGGCACCTTGTGCCCCAGCGCCTTGATGATGGCTTCTTTCGCGGCGAAGCGACCGGCAAGATGCAGAAGGAAGCTTTTTCTGCCCTGCTGGCAGTAGGCGTATTCGGCATCGGTGAGGATACGATGCGCGAAGCGTGGGTGCCGCTCGCACACTTCAGCAATGCGCTGAAGCGCCACGATGTCGGTACCCACGCCTTTAACCCGCCCGTTGATGTGCAGCATCGCTCACGGTTTACGCGGAGAGATGACGACGCGCCGTTCCGGCTCCTCGCCCTCGCTATAGGTATACACGTCGGGGTCGTTCATCAGCGTCTGATGGATGACGCGCCGCTCGATGGCGTTGAGCGGGTCAAGCACCGCTTCTTCGCCGCGCTCCTTCACCTGTTTTGCTACTTCCAGAGCCATCCGCCGCAGTTTCTCCGCCCGTTGTTTGCGGTAGTCGCCCACGTCCAGCAACACGCGGGTGGTCTTATCATAGCGCTTGTTGATGATGATGTTCAGAATATATTGCAGGGCGTCCAGCTGGGGTCCGGCGAACCGCTGTGCGTCCCGTCCAACCAGCTCCAGCTCCACATAGCAGTCGTAGCTATCACGCTTGATGGCTTTCACCGCCAGTCCGCTGGCGCGCAGCGCGGCGTTGACCACCGCCATCACTTTCCGTTCGGACTCTTCCGATGGAGCCTGTCTGAGTGCGGTTTTCAGTGTCGCCCGAACGCGCGCCGGCGTAAAGCCCAGCACCCCGAAAATCCCTCGGGAGCCTTCATCCAGGATTTCCCACTCGACCTGCTCTTCGGTCGCCTGAAGCATCTGTAAGGCTTTTTCCTTCGCTTCTTCGACGGTGCGCCCCGTCGCTTCCACGCTTTGCACAGGTGCGTTTTCGGTCATTGCCTGCACCATCCTCCTTTCCCTCCTTTTTACCTTCTGCGGCGCGGCTTGCGCGTGTGATGATTTTTGCCGGGGTTGCTGCTGGCTGCGGCGGGCGCCGGTTCAGGGGAAGCCACAACCGTTTCGGCAGACACGGCGGACTCCGGCTCGGGTTTCATATAGCGCAGCTGCTGGGCGGTCATCAGGATATTGGACACGAACCAGTACAGCACGAACGCCGACGGGAAGTGCCAGGTATACATCATGTACAGCATGAACACGGTCATGAACAGCGAGGTCATCTTCATCTGTTCCGCTTGCGCCGGGTCGCTCACCGGCGTCAGCCGCTGCGTGATGTACAGGCTGACGGCATACAGAAGCAGCAGCGGCAGGTCATGCTGTCCCAGGTTCGCGCCCACGATGCCCGGAAACCTCTCCGCCATCCACGGGTTAATCCACAGGAAGTAACCCTTACTGAACTGATATTCATACATGCGGATGGTGTAGTACAGGTAAATCAGGATGGGCATCTGTATCAGCATGGGCAGACAGCCAGCAGCAGGGTTTACCTTGTGCTGCTTGTACAGCTCCATAATCTTCTCGTTCAGCTCCTGCCCTTTATACCGCTCCCGCAGTCGCTTGACCTCTGGCTCCAGTTTCTTCATTTCACGGATGGAGCGAAACCATGCCAGGCGCAGGGGCGTGAGCAACGCCATCACAATCAGCGTGAACAGCACAATCGCCACCCAGTAGCTCAGCCAGGGCTGCCTGCCGGTCAGCGCGACCAGAATGTCCCAGAAGCGATAGGCGGGGTGGTTGCGGTTGCGCTCGTCGATGCGGCGCAGGATGGCTTCCAGCCGCTGTTTGCCCTCCCCTTTGGCAATTACCGTGTCGCGGAACTCGTTCTCCACCCGACGATATGCCTCGAGGGCTTTTTGTTCCAGCTTGCTGCGTTCTTTCTCGTCGGTGGTTTTCTGCATCCGCAGTTCGTAAAGCTCCCCGATGCGCAGGGTGGCTTCCGCGGCGATTTCACCGGTGCGGTACTGCTTGATGACCTCCTCATAGATTTTGAGGGCGTCATCGAAGCGGTCCATCTTGCGCATGTACATGGCAGCGAGGCGCAGTTTTGCCTCTGCTGCCAGCGGGCTGGAGCCCGCCTGTTGAATCGCCTGCTGGTAAAAGTTTTCAGCCTCGGAAAACTTTCCCTGCGCCTCGTTCTGTTGTGCCTGTAGAAGCACGACGTCGGGTGATGGTTGCGAGGTTTGTGCCAGAACCGGCACCGCGAGCCACGACAGCAGAAGTAGTAGTGCAAGCGATAACGTTCTCAACGGAACTGACCTCTCCTGTAAGAACTATTTTTCACCGGAAGCCTCCAGTTGCGAAAGACACCTCCGGCATGACGAAAGTTCGATTGCCTGTTTCAGCCTGCCCCCCCGTTATCTGCGCGTTCTGTGCTGGCGGGGAGGCACAGGGTCGTATCCGCCGGGCGAGAAAGGATGACACCGCAGGATACGCCGCACGCCCAGCCACAGCCCGCGTATCACACCGTGTTCGAGTATCGCCTGTGCGGTATATTCCGAACAGGTCGGGGTAAAGCGGCACACAGGCGGAGTGAAGCGCGACACACGTTGATACAGTCGAATAATGCCGACTAAAGCCCTTTGCCACCGTGTTGGGTGGGGCGCAGTCATGGCTCTACACTCTCTCTCCAGACCTTCGCGCTGCGGAACAGACTCTGCATCTCCCGCAGCAGCTGGTGATAGTCCGCTTCACCGGCGTTCTTGCGGGCAACGAACACCGCGTCGAAACCGTCTATCAGAACAGGCAGGCACTCCCGACACGCTGCGCGCAGACGCCTTTTAACCCGGTTGCGCACCACCGCTTTCCCGACCTTCTTGCCCACCACAAAGCCGAATCTGCGCCCGCCTGGCTGCGGGCGCACGTACAGCACTAAATGCGCCTGAGCGTACGCCTTGCCCTCACTATAGCACGCAAGAAAGTCCTTGCGTCGGCGAAGACGCTCACGGCGGGGAAGCACAGGCTTTCCTCGTTAAGAGTGTTCCGGACCGAAATGGCGGCAGGTATCCGATACCGTCAGCCGATGACGACCCTTCAAACGGCGCCGCTTCAGCACGTTGCGCCCGTCTTTCGTGCGCATGCGGGCACGAAAACCGTGCACCTTGCGCCGATGACGATTATTCGGTTGATAGGTACGTTTCATGCCTCTTGCGTTCCTCCGTCAACAGGGAATTATAACACAAACGCCTTCCCTCGCGCAAGCGCAGCCAGTACTCGCGGTTGCCCTCTTCGCCTGCCACCGGGCACTCGAAGGCATCGACCACCATCCATCCCTTTCCCCGACACCAGGCGACAAAATCCTGCAGGATTCGCTCACGTGCCTGTGCGGAACGCATCACGCCCTTCTTCGTGAGATGTGGTGCCTCAAACTGCGGTTTCAGCAACGCCCATACCTCGCCGTTCTCGTGCAGCCAGCGGAACAACCCGGGCAGCACCTCTTTCAGGGAGACAAAGGAAACATCCACGACAACCAGACTCACCCGCTCCGGCAG
>Ga0209162_1000886_pt1 | contig 31269 bp, 27 predicted proteins | sample YNPNPMetaG_FD_187121 | JGI IMG/M metagenome (GOLD analysis project Ga0209162, IMG submission 187121) | Anoxygenic and chlorotrophic microbial mat microbial communities from Yellowstone National Park, USA - YNP NP MetaG (SPAdes) (version 2) ...
CCGGGCGCAGATATCTGTCGGAGGTTTGTTGATACAACTTCCAACACGCCAGGTCCGGCGCCAACACCGTTGTGTCGGGGTAGCGCGCCATCCAGTCCGCCCAGTGCACAACCACGGTGGGCACCAAACGCAGTTCCGCACCGCGGGCAGCCGCTGGCCCGCTGACCGCTCGGAACTGCAACGGACACCAGAGACTTTCCGTACCCGCCTGCACCTGCCGATCGTACAACAGCAGACCGCAGTTGTAGACCAGACCGCTGTCGCCAAACTGGAGGACACCAGCGTCGGTAGTGCGGTCAAGTACGACCACGCTGTCACACAAGGGCGAGTACACCACCACTACGGGCACGCCGCCAACGATATCGTTGACCACCTCGTGGTAGTTCAGTAGGCGAAGGGGGTACGCACGCTCCTCGCCGTTCAGCGCCAGTCCAACCACGCGGTCGTTTCGCACCAGGAACTTGCCCTGGTGCGTCCTCCGCAGCCGGGCAGTCAGCGTCGCCACGTCGCCCGCCGTCAGGACGTTCGGGTTATTCAGCAAGGGCAGACTATCTGCCGCGCGGCCGCTGGCCCTGATTTGCTCACGTGGTATCAGGCACGTCGAGAGGTCGAAACCGTAGGACTCAACGTGGACGCCATCGCCCCGCACAGCGTGCCTGGTTGCTTCGAGCAGGCTGGTCAGCCGCCAGACGCCGACGGCTCCGCACAGTAGCCCGCTGGCCAGCAAGACCCACCCGCCGGCAGTCCAAGTCAGTAGCCGCCGCTGAGTGCCCACCCTTCGCCCCTCATCCGTTGGCAGCCGCCGACGCCCGATCAGGCACCTGCTCCATAGGGTGGTCCGGCGCAGCGATCGGGCTCGCGGCCTGCTGGGCGGTCGCCAACCGCAGCTGCCCGGTCCGACACCAACGCTGCGCCATCGTGCGGTCAATTACCATAAGACCAAGCAGCAAAGGAAGATAAATAATGCTGGCGACAAAAACCCGACGGGCAGCCGAAACACTCGGCCGGCGCTCCAGCTGGACACAAAGAACCACGAGCCCAGCACCCAGGGCCAAAGCCCCGCCAGCATACACGAATCCGACCTCCCCCGCCCATACGAGGGTCAGCGACATGACGACCAACAGTAGCGCGTACACCACAACCACGCACGCCGTGAGTGCTCCGCTCTGGTCGACGACCGGCAACAATCGGAACCCCCCACGGTTGTAGTCCACGCGATACATCCACGCCAGTGACAGGAAGTGCGGGATCTGCCACACGAGAAGAACGCCGGCTAGCCCCCAAGCGCCTGGGTCCAAGCGACCGTGCGCCCCGCTCCAACCAATCAAAGGCGGAAGCGCCCCCACTACGGCCCCCACCAGTGTGCTGGCCGCGGTCCGCGTCTTAAGTGGCGTGTATACAAGCACATACAGAAGTGTCGCCGCTGAAGCCAGAAGCCCGGCAACTGCATTCACGTACACCGCAAGCAGAGCTGATCCGAGTACGCCGGCACCCAACCCAAAACATACTGCATGCAGCGGTTCGAGCCGCCCGCTTGGCAGCGGCCGGCCTCGGGTGCGCAGCATGCGGCGATCACGCTCCCGTTCCAAGTGCTCGTTGAGAGCGTTTGCCCCCAGGGCGGCCAACGCCGTGCCAATGGATACCCAAAGCAGACGCCCCCAGTCGAGCGGCCCGCGGGCGGCGAGCACGAATCCGACAACCGCCGTCAGGACCACCAATGCGCTAAGCCGCGCCTTGCCCAGCTCCAGGAATGTGCCGAACTTCGGTGCGACCCGCAGTGCTCTCGCGTGCTCTGTCAAGACCGTCGTTCCTCCAGCCAACCCAGAATTGTAGTCGAAAGCGACGCTGGTTCCGCGCCTGACACGGCGCTATCATTCCACGCCACGAGTGCTTATCAGAGGTCCGTGAGCCAGAGCAGTACCGCGTTATTCGCCATTGGCGTGGCGGTTCCGTTATCACTTATCAGGATCGGTGGATCGGCGCATGACAACGCCGCGAATGGACCAAGAACGCTCCCCAAGTGGAAGTGTCGGCGACGTGCTGGCGGTGGGGTTTGGTACGTCTGCGACCATGTGGACCGTCGCATACGCCTTGCGTCTGGCGGAGCAGCACGTCACTTCGCCACGGGTGGTCTTGGCGCTTATATGCGCCGGAGCCGTGCTGCTCCTGGCGTGCCACGTCGTTGGCGGCTTTTTGCTCGGGCGGTACGCGCTGCGCGGCGTTGCAGGTGCAGCCGGGGCCGGTTTCCTCAGCGGCCTTATCAACCTGCTCGCGGTCGCCAGCGCATTCAGCGGCGACCGGCCCAATCAGGTGCGCCCCTCCGCTCCCCTGTGGATCGGCGGGACGCTTCTGCTGGCTACCGCGCTGACAGCTTTCGGGGCATGGCTCGGAGCCAGGCGGCGTCCTACCGGCCTGGAGCCACCCGACTGGTCGGGCGGACTGGCTCTCGTGGCCGCGTGTGCCGCGTTCATCCTGCTCGGTATTGGCGGATTCGTCACCGGTCTGGATGAAGGGCTGGCGGTGGTCGATTGGCCAAACACCGAAACGTATAACATGTTTCTGTATCCCCTTTCACGGATGACGGGCGGCGTTTTTCTGGAACACTCGCATCGGCTCTTCGGCTCTCTGGTCGGTTTGACCACGCTGGTCCTCGCGATTCAGGTACTCACCAACGACCGGCGCCGGCATGTCAAGCTGCTTGCGGTGGCCGCCCTCGTGTTCGTAATCGTCCAAGGCGTGCTCGGAGGACTGCGGGTGACCGGGCGTTTTACGCTCAGCGCTGACCCGGCTGACACGCGCCCAAGCGTCGTATTCGCCATTATCCACGGTGCGTTCGGGCAGGTCGTTTTCGGCACGCTCGTGGTACTCGCCGTGTTCCGGTCCCGTCCATGGCGCGAAACCAGGCGCGCCCACACCGCCCCCGGTGCTGGCACCGACCGCGCCCTGGCCATCCTGCTGACAACGCTCCTGCTCATTCAACTGGTTGCGGGCGCGTTGGTTCGCCATTTCAGTTGGGCTTTGTACAAACTGCGGTTCGAGCTGCCGGTGGTCCCGGACCACCTGATCGCCGCGGGACATCGGGCGCTTACCGTGCACGTCACGCTGGCTGTGCTCGTGACACTGGCTGCATCGGGAGCCGGGATCCGGGCGTGGGGCCTGTATCCGCACGTTCCGCCCCTACGCCGGCTGGGCACAACCCTCCTCGCACTCGTCGTGGTGCAACTGGGGCTGGGCATTGGCGCCTTGGTCGCTACGGGAAACGATGCGCCGAACAATCAACCCGGCCTGCTTGACGCGCTCGTGACGACGGCCCACCAGATGCTCGGCGCTGGGCTCTTAGCCTTGGCTCTCCTACTGCTCCTCTGGGAGCATCGTTTGCTGGCGGCCCCGGTCGCCGGTTCCGCTGTTGCCTCCGCCGGCCCGGCGCGCTAGTGGCGCGGCCAACCCCTACATTGAACCCCACTTGTCCTACACGGCCGGGCCCCCATCGGCCCCTAGTCTTTCGCCCGGCTCCATGCTACGCAACGCGCTCTGGCTGTCGACGTTTCTGTCTTTCCCGCCGCACCGGAAAAGCCACCCACGGCGCATCGCACCCGCTGGCCTCCACCACGACGGTCGCTCCGCGGACTGGCCAAGCCGCAAGCGCGCCATTGACGCATGGGTGCACGGCCACAGCCCCGCCAGGCTCACCTCACTCTGGGCTCGCCATTAGGTGGGGACACCCATTTAGGGGTCCCATCGGCGGGAGCCAAGATATGTCGGCGGTTTTTGCACGCTGATATTTGGCATGCGGCGCCGAATCGCGTATATTTGGAGATGAAGGCCAACATCTCTCGGACCCCCAAATAGGGGTCGCGAATGCCAGGGCAGACGCTGACGTCCGAACCGTCCTTACCCACTCAGGGGGCTAACGCGACGTTACCAAAAGTGACCCTTCGCGATGTGCGCGCCGCCTTTCGGCTGGTCTCTGAGATCCGGGAGCTTGGCGCCGCTCCCACGCATTGGCGCGCGCACTTGGCCTCTCGCCTGCTCCGTCTCATCAACGCCGACACGTGTCTGGCAGCGGAGGCCGTACTGTGCCGAAACCGCGCAGGACCGCGCTGGCTCGGGACCGTGGTCGCGGGGCTTACGGACCCACGGCTGGTGGCGATCTACCAGGCGCTCATACAACACGGTGCCTTCGGGTTTGAGCTTGACCTGACCGGACTCGCAAACCGCGCGAACACGACGATCTGCACAACGCGCCAGCAGATGGCAGCCGGGCGCCCCTGGGGACAACGGAGCGATTACGACCCCTGGCGCACACTCGATTGCGAGTACTTCATCTGCTCCAACCAGTACGTACCCGCATGGAAGTGCGTCCACATCATTGTCCTGACGCGCTCCAGCCGGCGGCGCGCATTCGATCAACGCGAGGTGCGGCTCGTGGCGCTGCTCCACGCGGAATTGGGGCGTCTCCTCCGCCGACCCCGGCGCGACCCGGACGTGGGGCTCGCGCCACAATTGCGGCGCACCTTGGAATGCCTGGCGGCTGGACTCTCGGAACGAGAAGTCGCCGCCCGGCTCGGGATGAGCCCGCACACGGTGCACGATCACGTAAAGCGCTTGTACCGACGCTTTCAGGCGCACAGTCGCGCGCAGTTGCTGGCCCACTTGACGTGGGGCCCGTCACCGCGCACGCCCGCGCTGTGCGTAGCTCAGCTCAGCAGCGATGGCGACTGCCGATTCGATTCGGTCGAGCTGGCGGAAGCCACGCTCGGCCGCGAACCACGGGGCGTGGGCCGCGGCCGAGGAACGGTTCCGGCGATGGACGCGGGACTGGTCCAGTAGCACGTATGCGTTGCCGGCGGACGGCCGGGAGGTGCTCAGTATGTCGGTCGCGACATCGTACGAGTTCTTGGATAAGGTGATCCGGGCGACGCCCGATGGCAAACAGATCCGTAAGTGCCTGCAATGCGGAGCGTGCAGCGGCGTTTGTCCGTACGGATTCGCGATGGACTACCCTCCGCGGTCGCTGATCGCCGCCTTGCGGGCCGACGATTGGCACGGTGTGCTGGAGAGCGACACGATCTGGCTATGCGTGTCCTGTTTCGCGTGCGCCAGTGTGTGTCCGAGCCGCATACCGCTGACGCGGGGCCTGCTGGCCACGCTGAAGACCGAAATGCTGGTGGGCGGGAGCATTCCGGCGGAGCTGCAAACCGCGCTGGGAAACTCGCGCCGGTATGGCAATGCGCTCGGCGAATCGCCCAAGAAGCGTGCCGACTGGGCCAAGGATTTCACCGTACCCGTGCCGGTCATGGCCACGCATAAGGAGCCGGTGGAAGTACTGTGGTTCGTCGGCGACTACGGCTCGTATCACCCACGTGTGCAGCAGGTGACGCGCGCGCTGGCAAAGGTCCTGTACGTCCTGGATGTAGACTTCGGAATCCTCGGACCGGAGGAGAACAGCGACGGCGACACGCAGGCTTTCACCGGCGAATGGGGCCTGTTCGAGTTGCTCGCTCGCAAGAACATCGCCGCGATGAACAAGTATACGTTCAGCGAAATTGTCACTGCCGATCCGCATGCCTATAACGCGCTGAAGCATGAGTATCCACGGCTCGGGTTCGTCCGGCCCGTGAAGCACCACACTCAGTATCTGGTAGAACACTTCGACCGGATCAAACCCCTCTTACAAAACCGCGGCGCGCAGCGGGTGACATATCATGACCCGTGTTACCTGGGCCGGGCCAACGACAACAACATCTACGAAGAGCCCCGCCAGCTCCTGCGGGCCATCCCGGGTGTCGAATTCGTCGAAATGTCGCATAACCGGGCTCTGAGTATCTGTTGCGGCGGCGGCGGCGGTGGGATGTGGCTGGACGGATTCTCCTGGGAAAAAGCCCACACCCGAACAACGGAGTGGCGGGTCAAGGAAGCGTTGGCCGTGGGGGCCGACGTGCTGGCGGTCGCCTGTCCCTACGAAACTCCCCGCTTTGAGGACGCCGTCAAGAGCACCGGAAATGAGGGCAAATTGGCAGTGAAGGACGTGGTGGAGCTGCTCGCAGAGTCGATGTTCGGATAGGCCCTGCGGTCCGGCGGCGACGCCGTATGCAAGGAGCGTCGGGAATGGACATTGTGGTCTTGATGAAGTTCGTACCGGACCTGGTGGAAGACCTGGAAATCGACGCTGCGACCGGCCTGCTCGACCGCACCTTCCTGCGGCTCATACCTAACGAGCTGGACGAGCACGCGCTCGAAGAGGCCCTGCTGCTCAAGGAACGCTGCGGCGGCGTGGTCACCGTCCTGACGCTGGACTTTGGCGACGTCGACGAGGCCTTGTTCACGGCGATCGCCAAGGGTGCTGACCGGGCCATTAAGCTCACGGGCGAGGGCTTCGACCAGGGACCGAGCAACCAGCGCATCGCCGGGGCCTTTTCTCAGGCACTCGGCGACCTGCGTTTCGACCTCATCCTGACCGGCACCCAAGCGGTCGACGACCTCGATGGCTTTGTCGGTGCTCTGGTTGCGGACCGACTGGGGCTGCCCTACGTGGGGTACGTAACCAAAGTAACTCCAGCCGATGCGGGGTTGGTCGTTCAAAAAGAGTACCCCGGCGGGCTGAACGCGGAACTCGCGGTGACCGGGCCGGCCGTTCTCGGCATCCAGGCGGCTGAAAAGCCGCCGCGCTACGTTGTGACGAGCAAGGTGATGGAGGCGATGAGGACGCGCAAGATCGAGGAGATAGCCATCGGCGAGGTGACCACCGAGGTTGAGGTTCCAGTGTCCGCGATGGCCCTGCCCGAATCAGGCAGCCATGCAGAGATGCTCGAGGGCGACGCGCAGCAGGTGGCAGAAAAAATCGTCACCCTGTTGCGGGAGCGAGGTATCGTGGCCTGACGCAGTAAGCAGACGCGGACCAATCGCCCGCGCGAGGACAAGCCATGTGTGGTGAAGTGTGCGTTGTGGTAGAAACGCTGCGCGGCAAAGTCACTGACATCACCTTTGTCATGCTTGCCGGTGGCCGCAGGCTGGCCGACGGACTCCAAACCAAGCTGACGGCACTGCTGCTTGGTCAGGACGTGCAGAAATACACCAGAGAACTCGGCGCGGCCGATCGCGTGGTGTGCATCGAGCATGACTGCCTGGCGGAATTCAATCCGGAGGCGTACCTCCGCGTGGCGACAGCGGTGTTCGAACAGCACAAGCCGCGCGTCGTCCTCCTGGGACACACCGCGACAGGAACCGATTTAGCGTGCGGCCTGGCTCGCCGGCTACGAGCTCCCATCGTTACCGGTTGCCGCACGTTCTCTGTGGACAATGGGACGGCGCACTATTCAGCGCTAATCTGCGGCGGCAAGCTCATTGCCACGGGTCCACTGCCGGAACCTACCTGCCTCGCAACTATGATGTCGGGCGGATACAAGGCGGACGAGGGCCGCGGCACCCGGACTCCGGCTGTTGAAACCTTGTCGCCGCCGACAGCGCTGGACCCGTTGCGCACGAACTTCAAGCAGTATATCGAGCCGCCGACCGGTGACGTTGACATCGCCAAAGAGGCCATTCTGGTGTCTGTGGGGCGTGGCATACAGAATAAGGATAACATTGCACTGGCCGAGGAGTTGGCCGCAGCCTTGGGCGGCGCGGTATCGGGCTCGCGGCCCGTCATCGACCAGGAATGGCTGCCAACGACCCGACTGGTCGGCAAGTCGGGCAAGCAAGTCAAGCCCAAGCTTTATCTCGCACTGGGCATCAGCGGCGCCCCCGAACACGCGGAGGGCATGCGGGAAGCCGAACTGATTGTCGCCATCAACCGGGATCCCAAAGCCCCGATCTATGGTTTCGCCCACTATGGCGCTGCCGTGGACGTGCTGGAGCTTGTCCCGAAATTGACGGCAGCGCTGCGAAAAGCCTGATTCGCAGGTTGGACAATGATCGAGCGGATCAACTTCTGGGGCTTGCACGGCGGGTGGCGTACAGTGGCCGTCATTGTCACGTATGGCGTGCTGCCGTTGTGCGCACTGGTCATGTTGGTCCGCCTCTACTTACGCATTCGCCTATGGTGGCGGGTGGGACGTCCGGAGCCGCGCTGGGATCAGCCGCCCACGCGCGTGAAGCGGTTGCTCAAGTATGCGTTGGCTCAGGTCAAAGTGTGGCGGCAACTGTACCCCGGGCTCATGCATTTTGGCCTCGCCTGGGGGTTTTTCGTGTTCTTTATAGGCACGGCCCTGGCCACGATCGACGCGGATATTGTCAAGTTTCTGCGCGGCCGGCTGTATTTGGGTTACAAGCTGGTTTTGGACGCCTTCACAGTATTTTTTCTGGCGGCCGCCTTTCTGGCCGGATACCGGCGGTTCGTCCAGCGTCCGGAGCGGCTGACGCTGACGGCACCGTTCGCTTTGACATTGGTCTTGATCTTCGTGATTGTTCTGAGCGGCTTGATGACGGAGTCACTACGGCTGGCTTCCGTCGCGCGGCAACCAGAGCTTCAACCGGGTTGGCAACCGGAGCTGGCCTGGTGGACTCCGGCCGGGTGGGCGCTCGCGCAGGTATGGCTGGGCCTGGGACTGTCCGTCCCAGTTATGATCCAAGTTCACCTGGCTATGTGGCTGTTGCACGCCGGCCTTGTGGCGCTTCTGATACTTACCCTGCCGGCCGGTTCGCTGGTCCACGTCCTCACCGCGCCGCTGAACGTTTTCTTTTCGAGGCTGGATTCTCCGCCCGGGCGGCTGGCACCGGCCTTTCAACGCGATGGCACGCCGGGCGTCGCCACGCTGCGCGACTTCACGTGGACGCAGCTCATGGCGGGAGATGCCTGCACCGAGTGTGGACGCTGCCAGGACGCCTGTCCGGCACACGGAAGTGGGCTGCCGCTGTCGCCCAAGGAGCTGATCTTGGCTGTTCGCAACGAACTCGCCTCCCATGGGCCTGAGCTGCTGAAGCTCCGCAGCCAAGGTGCAGCGCAATTGCCGCCGTTTGCGAGTGTGGCGGTCGAGGACGCGGCGGCCTGGGCCTGCACAACCTGTCGGGCCTGCGCTGCGGAGTGTCCTGTTCTGATCGAGCACGTCGATACCATCGTGGACCTCCGTCGATACCTCCTCGCCCAGCAGCGAGCTGACAACCAGTTGACCACCGCGCTAGGCAACCTGAGGCGGTACGGCAACTCGTTCGGAAAGTCGGACAAGCAGCGGGCCAAATGGACGACCGGCCTCGACTTCAAAATCAAAGACGCACGTAGAGAGCCCGTGCACACCCTGTGGTTCGTCGGCGACTACGCGTCATACAGTCCGGCGCTGGCCGAGGTAACGCAAGCCGCAGCGCGCCTGTTCCGCGCGGCCGACCTGGACTTCGGCCTGCTGTACGACGCAGAGCGCAACGCCGGTAACGATGTCCGACGGGCCGGCGAGGAAGGGCTCTTCGAGCTACTCGCGCAGAAGAACTTGACAGCGCTCCAGAAATGCCAGTTTGAGCAGATCGTTACAACAGATCCCCATAGCTATAACACCTTGAAGAATGAGTACGTCTGGACCAACGGCACCGCTGCCTTCCTGGGCGACCGATTCCGCATTCTGCACGCAGCGGAGCTTTTCGACGAACTGCTTCGCGCCGGCCGGCTGACGCCGCAACAGCCAACGCACTGCGTGGTGACCTACCACGACCCGTGCTACCTGGGGCGTTACAACAACGTCTATGACGCTCCGCGCCGGGTACTGCGCGCGCTGGGCTGCCGACTCGTCGAAATGCCGCGCCACCGCGACCGGGCGCTGTGCTGCGGCGCGGGTGGCGGCCGGATCTGGATGGAAGAGGGACAGGTTCGCGAGCGGCCCGCGGAGAATCGGGTCCGCGAGGCGGCCGCCCTGCCCGACGTCCAGTACTTCGTGGTGGCCTGTCCCAAGGACCTGACCATGTACCGCGATGCGGTAAAAACTGCGGGGCTGGAGAATCGCCTGATCGTCAAAGACCTCGTCGAGCTGGTTGCGGAGACCTGCCTGCCGGCTACCGCGGGAGTGACCGCTCCCGCCACGGCCGCGGGCCAGCAGGCGCCGCCGGGACAAACGGTGGCGGCACAATAGGAGGCCGACTCATGGCCGAACGGATTGGTGTCTATATCTGTCATTGTGGCAGCAATATCGCGGGTACAGTCGACGTAGGAGAGGTGACGCGCTGGGCCGGCACGCTGGACGATGTCGTGGTCGCGCGCGAATACAAATTCATGTGTTCGTCGCTCGGCCAGGCGCTTATTCAGGACGACATCCGGAAGGAGGGCCTCACACGCGTCGTCGTGGCCGCGTGCTCGCCGCACTTGCACGAACGCACGTTCCGAAACGCGTGTGCCAACGCGGGGCTCAATCCATACCTGGTTCAGATCGCCAACATCCGTGAGCATGCGTCTTGGGTCACCACCGACCGGCAGGCGGCCACGAACAAGGTCAAGGCCCTGGTGGCCGGGGCCGTCGCACGGGTTCGTTACCATCGGCCGCTGGAACCGATGTCGGTCACTGTGAATCCACACACACTGGTATTGGGAGGCGGAATTGCGGGTATCCAGGCGGCGCTGGAGTTGGCCGATGCGGGCTATCCGGTCTACCTGGTAGAGCGGGAGCCAAGCATTGGCGGTCACATGGCCCAGTATGACAAAACGTTCCCGACGCTGGATTGCGCCGCCTGCATTCTGACACCTCGCATGTCCGAGGTAGGCCAGCACGAGAATATCCGGCTGCTGACGTATTCTGAGCTCGAACAGGTGTCCGGATCGATCGGCAACTTCCGTGTGCGCATCCGACGCCGGGCGCGCCATGTCCGCGAGGACAAATGCACAGGGTGTGGCCTTTGTATTGAGAAGTGCCCACGGAAGGTGGTCGACGAGGTGTTTGAGGCCGGCATGGGGTATCGCAAGGCCATCTATACGCCCTTCCCGCAGGCGGTTCCCAAGATTCCGGTGATTGACGCACGATCCTGTATCTGGTTTGAGCGGCAGCGCTGCCGGGCGTGCGAGAAACTGTGCCCGACCGGCGCCATCGACTTCGACCAGCAGGACGAATTTCTCGACGTGGAGGTCGGCAACATCATTGTCGCGACGGGGTGGGAGCTGTTCGACTGCCGGCGGATCCCGCAGTACGGGTACGGCCGTCTGGCGAACGTGTTTACCAGTCTGGAGTTTGAGCGCATGTGCAACGCCTCCGGCCCGACCGGCGGGCGCATTGTACTGCGCGACGGCGTAACGGAGCCGAAATCCGTGTGCATCGTCCATTGCGTCGGCAGCCGGGATCAGCGCTTCAACACCTACTGTTCCAGCATCTGCTGCATGCTATCGCTTAAATTCGGCCACCTGGTAATGGAAAAAACAGGCGCCAAGGTATACGCCTGCTACATCGACATGCGGCCGAACAAGAAGGATTATGAGGAGTTTTATCAACGGCTGCTCGACGAGGGCATGCTGTTCGTCCGCGGCAAGGTCGCCGAAATCACCGACGTCGCGCGCACACCGCAGGAGGAAGGAAAACTCATCGTCCAGGTCGAAGACACCCTGCTCGGTAAGCAGCGCCGCATACCCGTCGATATGGTCATTCTCATGGGAGCGATCGAGCCGCGCCGCGACGCCCGCGAGACCGGCCTGAAGGTTGGCATTTCGTGCAGTATGGCCGGGTGGTTCATCGAGCGGCACGCCAAGCTCGACCCGGTCGCAACGATGACCGAGGGGGTCTTTATCGCGGGGGCGTGCCATGGCCCCAAGGACATTCCGGACTCGGTCGCGCAGGGCGCGGCCGCCGCGGCACGCGCCCAGGGCATGATCAGCAAAGGCACCGTCAAGATCGAGCCGGTCGTGGCGTCGATCAACGAGGATAAATGCAGCGGATGCAGGATCTGCAACAACCTGTGTCCGTTCAACGCCATCGACTATCTGGAGGAAAAGACCGTCAGCCAGGTCAATCCGGCACTGTGCAAAGGTTGCGGCACATGCGTCGCCGCCTGTCCGGCCGGCGCCATCACGGGCGCGCATTTCGACCGCGACCAGGTTGAAGCGGAAATAGCAGGCCTGCTGTGGGACGCCCACGGCGACGGGCGGCCGCCAACCGCCGTGCGGGAACCGGAGCTGGAGCCAGCGCTACCGCAGGAGTGACAGGATGCAGCGCGAGATTTTCGAACCGAAGATCGTGGGCTTTTTCTGCAACTGGTGTTCCTACCGAGCGGCCGACGCCGCCGGCACGGCCCGCATCCGTCATGCCCCGAACGTGCGTGTCGTGCGGCTTATGTGCAGCGGTCGCGTCGACCCGGCCTTCGTTCTCAAAGCCCTGGCCCTGGGCGCGGATGGCGTGCTCATTGCCGGCTGCCATCCCGGCGAGTGCCACTATCTGGAACAGAATTACAAGACCATGCGCCGATTTGCGCTGCTCAAGCACACGCTCCAGGCCCTCGGGATCAGCGAGCGGCGCGTACGGCTGGTATGGGCGTCGGCGGCGGAGGCGGCGCGGCTCGCTGAGGCGATCAATGAGATGGTCGAGGACATCCGCACCCTCGGCCCCCTGAATTGGCCAGCGAACTGGACCGACGACCGCGGGCATCTCGATGAGGTCGAAAAGATTTTGCTCGAGCATCAGCAGGCGATGGAGATCGGGCGATGAGCAGCAAAGGCAAACTGGCCATCTACTGGGCGGCGTCCTGCGGCGGCTGCGAGATCTCGATTCTCGCTCTAAACGAAAAGATTTTGGACGTGGCCAACGCCTTCGACATTGTCTTTTGCCCATGCATCATGGATACCAAGGTGCGCGACGTGGAGCGCTGGCCCGATCAGTATGTGGACGTATGTCTCTTCAACGGCGGCATCCGCACCAGCGAGCAGGAGTACATGGCGCAGCTGCTTCGAGCCAAGTCGAAGGTCCTGGTGGCGTTCGGGTCCTGCGCCATGGAAGGCTGCATTCCCGGTCTGGCAAACCTCACCAAGCGGCAGGAGATTTTTGAAACAGTTTACTGCGAAAGCCCATCCACCGACAATCGCGGCCGTGTGCTCCCGCTGCCGGAGGTCCAGTGCGACGGCCACCATTTGTCCCTGCCAGTCTTTTACGACATGGTGCGCACGCTGGACCAAGCCGTGAAGGTCGATTACGCGCTTCCGGGCTGCCCGCCCGAGGCACCGCGCATTTGGGACGCTGTCGTGGCCATCCTGGAAGGCAAGCTACCCGCGCCGGGTTCCGTACTCGGCGCCACCACCACCTGCTGCGATGAGTGTCCGCGCACCCGTACCGAGAAGAAAATCAAGGAGTTCAAGCGGCTTTGGCAGGTGGTACCTGATCCGAACACCTGTCTCCTGGAACAGGGCCTGATCTGCTGTGGACCGGCCACCCGGGCCGGATGCGGTGCACGCTGTCCCCAGGTGAACTCGCCTTGCATCGGCTGCTACGGCCCGAATGCCGGCGTGGAAGATTTCGGAGCCCGGCTGATGGCGGCGCTGGCGTCCGTTATCGACTCGCAGGACCCCGAGGAGATCGACCGGATCATCCGCGAGGGCATTCCGGACCCCGTGGGCACGTTCTATCGCTTCAGCCTGGCCGGCGGCCTGTTGCGACGCGCCGCTCTTGTGCCCGATGCCGAACGTCATGAGCTGCCCTTGCCCAGTCCGATTGCACAGGCCTGAAGAGGTGCGCGATGGCCAGAAAGGAGCAGTCGCCAATGACTACGCAGCGCATCAGCATCGACCCCATTACCCGGCTCGAGGGCCACGGCAAAATCGACATTTTTCTGACGCCTAAGGGCGACGTGGCTGAAGCCTACCTTCAGGTTCCCGAGCTTCGCGGCTTCGAGCGTTTCTGCGTGGGTCGTCTGGCTGAGGACATGCCCAATCTGACCGCCCGCATCTGCGGCGTGTGTCCGGAAGCGCACCACATTGCATCGGCCAAGGCACTCGATGCGCTGTTTCACGTCGATCCCCCGCCGACCGCCAAGAAGCTGCGCGAGATGTTCTACTGCATCTTTTTCGCCACCGACCACACCACCCACTTTTACGCGTTGGGCGGTCCGGACTTTATTCTGGGTCCCGATGCTCCACCCGAACAGCGGAATATTCTGGGCGTCATCCAGAAAGTCGGAATGGACATCGCCGGACGCGTGCTCAAGATGCGGCGCGACGGCCACAATCTGATCGAGATGATCGGCGGCCGCAAGGTACATCCCAACTGGGCGCTGCCCGGCGGGGTGAGTCGCGGCATCAACGAGGAACAGCGCAAGGAAATTGAGGCGCTGGGTCGCGACGCCATCGAGTTTGCGCAGTTTTCCCTCAATCTCTTTCACGAGCAGGTGCTGGGCAACCGCGCATACCTGCAATTGATCACGAGCGAGGCCTACACGCACCGCACCTACAACATGGGCACCGTGGACGGGAACAATCACGTCAATTTCTACGATGGGCTTATCCGCGTTGTGGGACCGGACGGGCGTGAGCACGCCAAGTACCCCGCCCGCGACTACCGCGAATACGTCGCCGAGCATGTCGAACCGTGGTCCTATCTTAAATTCCCGTTCCTAAAGAAGATTGGCTGGAAGGGTTTCGTGGACGGCGAGGATTCCGGACTTTACAAGGCGACCCCCCTCTCGCGTCTTAACGCCGCCGATGGCATGGCGACTCCCCTGGCACAGAAAGAATATGAGCGCATGTACGACGCGTTGGGCGGCAAGCCGGTGCACCATACCCTGGCCACCCATTGGGCCAGGCTTATCGAGCTCCTGTATGCCACCGAACGCTGGGTAGAACTGGCCACGGATCCGGAGATCACAGGCACCGAGTATCGCGTGTTGCCCACGGCCACGCCAGATGAAGGAGTCGGTTGCGTCGAAGCGCCGCGCGGCACGCTGACGCATCACTACTGGTCGGACGAACGCGGTGTCATGACGCGCGTCAATCTGATCGTTGGTACAACGAACAATTATGCCCCGATCAACCTGTCCATCAAGGAGGCCGCGCGGGCACTGATTCGCCGCGGCACGGCGGTGAGTGAAGGTCTTCTGAACCGTATCGAAATGGCCTTTCGCGCCTACGACCCATGTCTCGGTTGCGCCACGCACTATTTGCCCGGGCAGATGCCGCTGACGGTGGTGCTACGAGCCCCGGATGGGCGCGTGCTGAAAACGATTGGCCGTTGAGCAGCACGATGAGCCGTACACACAGGCGTACGCTATGTGGCTAGAAACACACACTGACGCAAATGTGGGATGCCCCGCGCTGGGAACCGTCGGCGGTCAGCATCTGCGGACACTGGTACTCGGGCTGGGAAATCCGCTTCTGACGGACGATGCGGTGGGCCTGCACGTCGTGCAGCGACTCGCCCCAGCGCTGGCCGACCGGCCCGACGTCGAGGTCGCCGAGGACTACTGGGGTGGCCTCCGTCTGATGGAACGCCTTGTAGGCTTCGACCACGCCATCATTGTGGACGCGCAGCGGACTGGCGCTTCCCCTGGCAGCATAAGCGTGTTCGCGGCTGATGCGGGCGCTGCGCGGCACGTGCATTCGTCGCACGACGTAGGTCTGCCAATGGCCCTGGAGTTCGGGCGGCACGCCGGCGCCCGCCTGCCGGCCCCTGGGCACATTCTTATCGTCGCCATCGAAGGCGCGGACGTGGAGACGTTTGGCACCCAGTGTACGCCGGCTGTCGCCGCGGCCGTACCGCGCGCTGCGGAGCAAGTGCTGTCACTGCTGACCCGGTGGAGGTGAGGTCATGGTGTCGATCGAAGTCCTGCGTGCTTTGCCGTATTTCGCAGGCGTCAGCACGGAAAGCCTCCGGGCAGTCGCGGCCATCGCAGAAGAGCGAACGCTCACCCCCGGCAAACCACTGTTCCGGGAGGGGGACGTGGCTCAGGCTCTGTTCATCCTTCGCGCCGGCCAGGTGGACATTATCTATCAGCAGAACGTCGATGAGGGGCGCGTGGTCGACACGGTCGTCGCCGGCGACCTCATCGGCTGGTCCGCCCTGGTGGAGCCGTATCGGTGTACCGCTACGGCCGTACCGCGCGAAAGTGGTCAGGCTGTCCAGATCGCGGGCCCGGCTATTCGCGCCCTGTGCGAGCGTGACCACACGCTTGGGTACCATCTGCTCAAGCAACTGGCCGTTACGCTGAGTCACCGGCTCCAGGGTGCGCTCGTCCAGCTCGCGGCGGGAATGTAGCGATTACCTAATTCTTGTTTGTGGAACAATCCACACGCCCCTAATGGCCTAGCCGTTTTCTTCGTGTCGTCGGGTACTGATGGTATGTATCGCGACCCCAACCGCGCGCTTCCGTGCCCCGCACAGCATGGTAGCTGCCGATCCGGGTCGATTCCCGTAAATGGCCGATCCGCTTCGCTGACAATTTCGTCGCCCCGGCGGTAGGTAGTGCCCGGTACCCCCTCCCAGCCTTTGCCGGCGGCGATCCGCTCCAGCAGTTCCCGTAAAGTGTGTTCGCCCGGACCACGGACCACCACATCGACCAACGGGTCGCGAGCTGTCTGCTCCGGTAACAACGACGCATGCCAGCCACCCCAAATCAGTGGCAGGCCGGGGTTGACGCTGCGCATTGCCTCCGCGGCCGCCAGTGCACCCTGGAGCTGATACTCGCTCATGGCGGTGATGCCCATCGCCAGCGTATCGGCAGCAAGCGCCCGCAAGTGGCCCAGGGGATCGTCCTCAAGCTGTTCGTCTACAATTTGCACATATTAAACGTCGGGGTCCAGCGCTGCGGCCAGGAACAGAAGAGCCAGCGGCGCAATCGGTTTCATCGGCCCACCGCGCGCCTCATAGGGCGGCTGGTATAGGACAACGCGGTATCTAGCAGGCCGCGTAACTGGTCACTCCTCGCGACCGCGCGCACCCGAGCGGCGATGCACCGTCTGCCACCATTCGTGCCGCTCTTCGGCCGTCTCGCGCACCGAGCGCTGCCAGTGGACGAGCTCATAGCCCGGGATCCGGCACTCGGATAGCTTGTGGCTGCGATACACGCAGTTATGCAAGACATGGCCAGGACGGCATAGCCGCACCCACCCGGGCCGGCCGGGCACTGGGGTGTTGTCGGGCCAGTGAAAGCAGGAGCTGGATGGGGCACGCCAGTCGGCGATCACAATATCCGGCTCCCAGCCCGCGACGATGTCCGCCACCCGTGGCTGCAACATCATGATACCCCAGCACACCACCAGTGCCGGTCGCACAGCCGGCCGATACTCTTCCACGGCAACTTGAAGAACCTCGACGCCATTCTCGCGGGCCGCGGCGCACATTTCCGGATCGTTGTCTATGCCGACGGCCCGGTATCCGATTTCGTTGAGCAGCCGTACATGCCGCCCCGGGCCGCACCCGACATCGACGGCTGGCGGATTGTCCTGGTGTAAATCGCGCCGTGGCCTGGCAAATCGGAACAGCAGCCCTACCAGATCACTATCCGGGTACTTCAGTCCGCGCCAGGCAGCCGGGTTTTCCACAGCAAGGGTCCTCCGTCCATGGTTCGAGATTGAGATAGCGCTCCATGTCCTTCGCGTCGATCCGCGGCATGGCGAAACTCACACCATCCCACTCGCCCAGCGCTTCGAGGGTCCCCTCGAAGCCGGCAGCCTGCAACGCCGGCGCGATCTGCTCGATGGTCGCACCGAACTGGGGTCGCATAGGCAACACCAGATAACGGGTGGGGTTAAGTCCACGCCGACGCAGTTCCTCGCGGCACGGCAGAACTTCCTCGCGCACGTAGGCTTCCGGATCACCACCGAAAGCTCTGTGGCTGACCGTGTGCACACCGAATTCGGCGTACCGAAAGCTGCGGTACTCCTCCGGGCGCGCGAAGCGCGCCGACAGAAGCCGCAGCTCCTCTTCGTCGGGCTCGCCCAGAAGCTCACGAGCCCGGGCGTCGTCGAACACGAGATTGCAGGCCCCCTTCAGGTAGCGCCGCCGCGGGTCCTTTTCATAGCCGTAAATCCGGTCGATGTAGGCCCGCTGCTCGGCCGTGAGGTCGGGAATCGGCAACTCACGCCCCGGCAAGGCCAGTAGGATTTGGAGGCGGTGGGCAACGGGATAGATCGGCGGGTCCAGCCATGGACCGGTAATCAGGGCCGTGTGGGTCGGAATGCCCTGTTTTTCGCACCAGGGCAAGACGTTGCGGGCCCAGTCCACCGTACCATCGTCGCCGGTAATGTAGAGCGTGTTCGCGGAAACCGGCTGACGAGCCTCCGAAAGGCGCCCGAAACGCCAACCGTGCGCCAGGGCCTGTCGAACCTGGTGCTGAAAGCGAGCCAGCGGGATCGGGAAACTCCCCAGGACGGCGGGAACTTGCGGCGTCCCAACGGAGTGGTACATGAGAACGACCTTGCGGTACCGCACAAGCGCACCTCCGGCGTGGGAAAGCATCGCGCATGTCACGCTTTGTATAAGCTTTCGGACGTGGCAACCGCCCTCTTGAGCTCGGCGCCGGCGTCAATTGCGCCAAGCCCGTCGAGTCAAAGAGGTGAAAACGACCGGCCTCCACCCCGCGTTGCCCTACCGGCAGCGAACCAGCCCCCCTACAGCGACCGCGGGCCCAGCGTCGCAACGCACAAACGGTCGACCGGCAAACTCCGCGCGTAGCTCCGCACCTGCTCCGGCGTCACCGCACGCAGCGCCGTGAGCTTCGCTTCCCGGCCCACCGGCCGCCCGAAGTGGAACAGATCGTCGCTCAGGTCACCAGCTCGCGCGCGGGTAAGGTCGTCCTCCGTCTCGTACTGGGCGATCAGACCATCTCGCGCCCGGACGACTTCCGTTTCCGTGAGGTCCTCCCCGACCCGCCGCAACTCACGCAGCAGCGTTTCGTACGTCCGCTCGCAGCGCTGTGGGGTGGTACTGGCCCCGAGGTGAATGACGCCCTTGCCGCGTGGCTGTTCGTGCCACGCACCAACCCAGTAGACCAGCCCCTCCTTTTCCCGGACCTCGGTAAACAGCCGCCCGCTCATGCCCCCCGAGAGCACACCGAGCAGCACCTGTTCGACGGCAAAGTCCGGGTGCGTTCGCGGCAGGCCCGGGAGCGTGATCGCGATGTACTGCTGTTCCAGCTCCTTCGCCCGGTGCGCACGCCCCGGCGTAAACTCGAAGGCCGCCGCCTCGCGGCCTGCCCGTTCGCGCGCGCCCAAGGCGGCGAAGCCACGCTCAACGCTGGCCATGACCCGCTGCGGGTCAACCGGTCCGGCGACGGCCACCTGGAGTCGGCCAGCATGGTACGTGCGCTGCCAGTGGCTGCGGATCACGGCAGGCGTGAGGCGCGCCAGAGACTCCGGCGTCCCCCCGGGGTGGCGCCCGAGCACCGGTCCGAGCGTAAGACGCTGAATCAGCATTCGCAGCAGGTCGTGCGGCTCGTCCTCCAGGTGGTGCAGCTCCTGCTGCGCCAGCTCGACCGCGACCTGACATGCGTCGGGCGGGAATGCCGGCCGACACAACATCTCGGCCACCAGGTCGATCACGGCTGGCACAAATTCTGGCAGGCACAGCACGCGCAACACCATAGATTGCCGACCGGTCGCAGTTGCCCATTGGGCGCCAAGCTGGTCGAAAGCATCGGCTAGCTCCTGGCCACTATAGCGTTCTGTGCCCTTTGACAGAGTGCGTTCAACGATCTGTCCGACACCTGTGAGCTCCTCCGGCTCATCTATCAGCCCCGTGAGCATGCGGAAGACCAACGCGACCGTTTGGCGTTCAGGCAAAACCTGAGCGGCGAGCTCCACGCCACACGGCAGGAACGTGTGAATTACCGTCTCACCAGCCTTGGTCGCGGCGTGCCGGAAGTGGGCCGGCTCTTGCGGCGCATCAGGCCGCTGGCCGGAGTCCCGCGTGCCACTCCGCCGCTGGGCGATCGTCGCTGCTGGAGGTGTTGACTTTCGTCGCCGCCGCAGCTCCATCAGTGCTCCACCGGTCGGCCGAGGAGCGGGGTCAGTTCGGCCAACTTCTGCTGGAGGAGATGCCCGTTCACGGCCTCCACGTTGAGGCGCAACAGCGGCTCGGTATTGGATGGCCGGACGTTGAACCACCAGTCACGGTACTGGACGGTTACGCCGTCGAGCTGGTCGATCTCGGCGTCCCGGTAGCGGTCGCACAGCCGCTTGAGCGTGCCTTCTTTGTCGTCGTTCTCGAAATTGCGTTCTCCGCTGCTGACATACACCTGCAACGGATCAATAAGCTGAGAGAGGGACTTCTGACTGCGCGTGAGCGCGTTAACCACAGCGATGAAGGCCAGCAGTCCGGAATCGCAAAAGTAGAAATCGCGGAAATAGAAGTGGCCGCTCAGCTCCCCGCCGAAGATCGCGTTGGACTCCGCCATCGCCCGTTTCATGAAGACGTGTCCGACCCGCTCGCGACGCGGCCGGCCACCGGCCTTTTGAATGACTTCCGGAACGATCCGGCTGGAGCGAAGATCGTACACGACGGTCGCGCCCGGCCGCTCGCGCAGATACTCCACAGCCAGCATGGCGGTGATCAGATCGGGCCGCACCAGCGCGGCGTTTTCATCCACGAACACGCACCGGTCGGCATCTCCGTCGAAGCACGCGCCGAAGTCGGCTTGGTACTCACGGACCGCTGCCTGCAAGGCCGCCAGGTTCGCGGGCACCAGCGGGTTCGGCGGATGCACGAACTCGCCGTCGTGTTCGAAGTTCAGCGGAATGATGGTCAGGTTCGGAACACCGTTGAACACGATGGGAAACCAGCGGCCGGCCATACCATTCGACGCGTCGATGACACACTTGAGCGGCCGCGGCTCGCGCAGGAACCGCAGCAGGAACTGCCGATAGGGTTCGGACAGGTCCATGGTGCGGATGGGCGCAGTCTGCGGGGTCGGGTGCCGCGAGACGGCCCGGGCGATGCGCTCAATCTCCTTGAGGCCGCTCTCGGCCCCGATCGGCTTGCCCTTCTGACCGCAGATCTTGAAGCCGTTGTAGTTCGAAGGATTGTGACTGGCCGTCGTCTGCACCCCGCCGCAGCAGGGCATGTAGTTGGTGGCAAAGTAAATCTGCGGCGTATCAATCATGCCGATATCGACCACGGGGGTGCCGACGGCGGCCGCTCCCTCGATGAATGCGCGCGACAAGGCGGGGCTATGCTTGCGCATGTCGCGCCCGACCACCAGCGTGTTCATATGGGAGTCGCTGCGGTCGTACCCGGTCAGGCAGGTGCGCAGAAACTGGGCCGTGGCGTTTCCGATGCGCCAGGCCACATCCTCGTTCAGCGGATCGGGCACGGTGGCCCGCACGTCGTACGCCTTGAACACCTTATGGATCATGTCGCGTTTTTCCGATTCGAGAACAGCCAGAGGGACATTGCGGGCCCGGATGGCATCGGCCCCGAAGAAGGCCGGCTGCCCGCGCTCGTCATCATTGAACTGGCAGCCCGGGCACTTGCGGAAGTTCGCACGGCGCCGGCCGATACAGATCGCCTCCGAAATGCGGATGTGCTCTTCGCCGGGGCAGTAGCGCTGATCGTTCGCCTCGGGTGCCACAAGACGCTCCTCGTCACCCGCCAACATGCTAGCCGACCACGCTGCGATCGGCTACCCTCTTGGTGTATCGGCCGACGCCCCGACGGCAGGATTCCTTGCCGGTCGGGGGTCTGGGCGAGCGCGAGAGAAATGTGGTCGCTATGCCGGCGGAGTTCGGCATCCTGTATTCGTTGTGGGACTTTGCCGCCGACGAAGGCCGCTTGCTGGAACAGGCCGCGGGCGAGGTCGGCATTGAGCACGTCACGGTCCCCGTCGTAACCGGCGCACAGACGTGCTTCCGGACCGTTAGCGCCTCCGAACTGCCACACTTTCAGACGGAGGGCGGCTGGCATTATCGCACGAGCACCCAAGCGTACTCCGGCATCGCGCTGTCGCCGTACAAAGCGCGTTGGACGAGCGGAGCGGATCTGCTGGCCCAGCTTCGTACCCAGGCCGCTGCGCTCGGCGTGCGGCTCATGCTCCGCGTAGACATACGCTCCGTCCGGCCTCTGGTCGATCAGGAAAGGCACCTGTGCCAACGCAACGCCTGGGGACAGGAGGTCCCCTCCGCCGGCGGCTGTCCATGCAACCCCGACTTGCGCGAGCTGCTGCGCGCTACCCTGGCCGACCTGACCCGCTATGAACCCGTCGGCTTCGAACTCCTCGACTGGGCCCCCGACATCGCCAGCGACCGGGCGGCGGCCCGCCCGTTGAACTGGAATCGGGAGGTCCGTCGGCTGCTGGACATCTGTTTCTGTGCTTCCTGTCGGCAGATCGCCGCGCGGGCTGGCCTGGATGCCGACCAGGTGGCCCGTACCGTACGCGTTACGGTTCATCACCTGCTTACCAAACCACAAGAGACTCCAGCGCCGGAGGAGGACCCGCTGGTAACCGCATACGTCGCGGCCCGGGCCGCAGACTGCTCCCAGTGGCTCCAGCGCCTGGCGGAGACGGACGGCGAGCGCTTGCGATTGTTGGTACACCCGCTCGGTGAGCCTGCGCTGGGGCATTGCCCGCCCTGGGTCCGCATGACCCAACTCTTGCCGGGGCACGCCAGGTCCATGAACGGCCCGGCCGGGACCGCGTGTCTTCAAACCCTGACGGAGACGCCGGCGTTGGCTTTGCCTGTTTGGCGACCCACATTCGCGGACGCCGCCGAGCTCGTCCGTCTGGTCTCCGAGGCGGCCCGCGCGGGCGTCAGCCTGTTCGACTTTGAGGGTCTCAGCGAAGCGGCCCCCGAGGCCGTGGTTTGGCTGAAACAGGCGGTCCGCTACGCTCGGCGAAGCTGACTGATCCGGCCCCCGAGCCGGCGCCGGTTGCGGCCGCTGCACCGCGGACACCGCCAGCCGCAAGGGCAGGACAATGAATATGACGCACCGCCTTCGAACCGTTCTCGGGATGGCCGCAGGGCTCTTATGCGCGTGGTGCGCGTGTGAGCGGGACACTTCATTGCCGGCGGGGCCGCCCACGCAGCCAGCCCGCGACCTGGTTCCGCTGCCGCCGCACAAGCCGGAGTACTCGTTCGCCCCCGGCTTGGCCGAGAGCCACCCGGACGTCATTGCATTCATGCGACATTTCCTGGAAACCTGCCTGGCCGGCGATTACGGCGGCTACCGGCGGCTCGTCGCGCGGGGGACGGAACCGGAGAGTCGGGCGCGGTTCGAGCGCATCCTGCACGGCCTGCGGCGACTGCGCGTGGACGAGATTACCCCGATCGAGCTGCCGGACCTGGCGCAGCCCTGCTATCTGGTCGTGAGCACGGCTGAGCTCGTGCGCGACCCTAAGGAAGCCGTGCCGCGGACGCCGGAGACACGGCGGGTCGCGATCCTGGTCATACGAGAGGAGAACGAGTGGCGGCTGGCACCGGCTCCACCTGCACTCCAGCCGACCAGCACCTCTGCTGCGTCGCAGCCGGACAGCCCCCCCAGCGGACCTGACTACCCATGGGACGAGGGAAGCGACTACTAGCGCGATTCGTGGGCCGCCTTGCGGGCGGCGCCACGCGCAACCGCGGTCGGACCATCGCGTTGGCCGCAATTATCAGCGCAGGTATCGTGACGGCCGCTACGCAGTACTCCGAACCGAGCAGCGACCGAGCGGAGTCCGAGCTTCCTTCGACCGTACAGGCGGCCCTGGCGCAAACGGTGGATTTCGCGTTCAACTACGATCAGCCCGGCTTCTACGCGGTCGTAGAAGCGGTGCGAAACAGCTCGCGTTCGCCCGGGTACGCGCAGGAGCCGATTGTCGTAAACGACTGGCAGGACCTCCTGCACCGACCGAGTGAGTTCCGCGGCCGGCCGGTCACGCTCGAGGGGTGCGTGGGGCGGAACAAAGATCCGTACCATCTGCCGGCTCACCCGGAGCTTGGCCAGCTCTGGCAGCTCGAATTGTGGCGCCCGGAACAGCCGATCTCCTGTACGGCGATCCTGACCGGCAGCGCCGCGGACGTGCCCGTCGGGGCATGGATACGCATCACGGGCTACTTTGTGATGGTGCACCAGTTCTACGGGCGGTCCAATCGGGTGCAACAGGCCGCGCTGGTCGTGGCCCCGGGGCCGACCCTGATCACGCGCCCGCTCCCACCAGCGCCGACGGCCGGCTTCGACTGGCGCTGGATGCTGGGAGCCATTCTGGCCGGGATCGTCCTGGTGATCGCAATCCTGGGTTGGTCCGCGCGTACGCGGCCCCACGACCTGCACCGTCTGCATGCAAAGCGGCCCGCGCCAGTCAACCTTGCGGACGACCTGCAAAAATGGGCTGCCGGCTCGGATCCCGATACGTCCCCCGAGCAGACGGATGATCATTGACATCCACTGTCATTACACGCTCACCCGCCACGTCGCGGACCTGCCGCAGCGCTTCAGCTTCGAACCGCCGCCGCGCGGGCGTCCGTCGGCACCGGACGGCTGCCTGCGCCCCGGAGACTTCGACTCCTGCGTGTCGCCGCGCGCCCTGCGCCGATTGTCCTGGCAGCTCGTGCGTCGCGCGCTCGGTTTGCCGGGTCCGTCAGCCGGCCCTTGCGGCGACAACCCCGGCAGCAGCGAGAAGACCTCGTTGCTGGACCGCGCCCTGATGCGGCATTACGAACAACATCTGTGGGGCACCGGGCTCGTCGAGCGCTTCGTGCTGTTGGCCTTTGACGCGGTGTACGACGACGACGGTACGTGCCCGCCGCTGCCTGACCGTACTGATCGCCTCGGCAGCGACATCTATACGTCCAACAGCTTTGTACGTGCGCTGTGTCAGCGACACCCCGACCGGTTTCTGTTCGGGGCGTCCGTCCACCCGTACCGGCCGAACGCCCTGGAATGCGTCGAGGAAGTCTTCGCCGCCGGCGCCTGTTTGCTCAAGTGGATTCCGCTCCACCACAACATCAATCTGACAGACCCGCGAGCCGTCGCGGTGCTGCGTAAATGCGCGGCCCTCGGGCTGCCGCTTCTGGTGCATTGCGGGCCGGAGTTCTCGCTCGCGACGCAGCGACCGCAGTATGAAAGCATCCGTCCACTGCTGGAGGTACTGCGCCGACTGCGGCGTGAAGCGGCCATGCCCTGTGTCATCGTCGCGCACGCCGCCACGCCGCTATGGCTGCTCGGCAACGCGGATTCCCATCACGCCCTGCTGGAGGCATTGCGCGGCGAGTTCGCGGACGCGCCCTTGTACGCCGACCTGGCGGCACTCACCGCTTGGACCAAAGTGCCGTTTCTGTGTCGCTTGCGGCGGCGGCCCGAACTGCACGCCAGATTGCTGTTCGGGTCGGATTTTCCCGTCCCCACCGACGCACGCCTGCTTCGCCGCGAGCTGGGGCGCTCCTACCGGCAGATCGCGGCGATTCGCTCCTGGCCACAACGGGCCGCGGCCGCGTGTCGTCAACTGGGGTTCAACGAGATCGTCTTCCACCGCGCGGCCGAGCTGTTGCCGCATGTGCCGCGACCGAACTGAACGGCCGCACGCACTGTATACCGATTCACGACTCGAGGGCGCGCCACCTCAGCCCGGATGTCCGTGCGGGGTGGCCCCGCCCTTTGCGTGGCGGGCTCTGATTGAGCGCAACGTCACTTTGCGAACTCCGATTCAGGACGTGCCCACACGGCCGACCGCGCTTCGCGAGCGGCGCGTGACGCCGCAAGCCGACGCGACTGGAAGTCAGCCGTACAGGCAGCGACACGACCTCTGGCACGCCGCTTATTCCAGCGTTGTGCGAAGGATCTCTTCCGCCCGCTTTTGCCGCGCCGCCTCCAGTTTCTGACGCAGCTCCGGCCGCTCGTTGGCGAGAATGCTGATTGCCAAGTAGGCGGCGTTGACCGCCCCCGCTTTGCCGATCGCCAAGGTCCCAACGGGGATGCCCGGCGGCATCTGCACCGTGGCGAGCAGCGCGTCCAGGCCATTCAGCTCAGAGGCCACCAGCGGAACCCCCAGGACCGGGCGCGTAGTGTTCGCTGCCACCGCGCCAGCCAGGTGCGCGGCCATGCCCGCGGCAGCAATGAACACGCGGGTGCCCGCAGCGTCGCATTGGCGGACATATTCGGCGGTCTGCGCCGGCGTGCGATGCGCCGATAATACCCGGGCGGCGCACGACACCCCGAAATCTTGCAGGGTCGCAATGGTGGCCCGCATCACGTCCCAATCTCGTTCGCTGCCCATCAACACGACTACATCTGGTGCGACATTCATAACGGGTCTCCGTGTCCGCGTACCGCTGCCGGCCGTCGCTCGCTATAATACCCTCGCTTTGCCCGCGCCGCGGGTTGCTTGCAAGGACGGTGAGATGCAGGCAGCGCGTCCCCAGGTTTCGGTTGTCGTGCCGGTCTACCAGGAAGAGGCCAGCGTCCCGACCGTCATCCCACACATCCTGCAAACGCTCGCCGGCCAGCGACGCACCTTCGAGCTGATCGTGGTCAACGATGGCAGTCGCGACCGCACCGGCCAACTGCTGGACGAACTGGCAGCCCGCGAACCGCGGCTCCGCGTGATCCATCTGGCCCGCAACTATGGACAGACCGCCGCCCTCATGGCCGGCTTTTGGGCCGCCAGGGCCCCCATCATCGTCCCGCTGGATGGCGACGGACAGAACCCCCCGGAGGAAATCGAACGCCTCTGCGACATCCTTGAAGAGGGCGGGTATGACGTCGTCAGCGGCTGGCGAAAAAACCGCCAGGACTCCTGGTTGCGGACGCAGGTCTCCCGTGCCGCGAACTGGCTCATCGGACACGTCACCGGCGTTCGTCTGCACGACTACGGTTGCACGCTCAAGGCGTATCGCGCCAACGTGATCCGCGACTCGCGTCTGTACGGCGAGATGCACCGCTTCATTCCGGTCTTCACGTCGATGCACGGCGCGCGGATCTGCGAGGTCGTCGTTCACCACAACCCCCGACGGGCCGGGCAGAGCAAGTACGGCTACGGGCGGATTTTCAAGGTCGCCGTGGATCTCATCCTGGTGCGCATGCTCCAGAAATACCGCACCAAGCCCATGCACTTTTTCGGGAAGATCACGCAGTGGTCGTGGCTGGCGGCCCTCCTGTGCTTCATCTTCGGCATTGGGCGGGCCATCTATGCCCAGGACGCCTGGAAAGCCTTCTGGGGCAAGGCTCCCCTTGTCGGCGTGATCTTCTTCCTGCTCGGTGTCTTCGCCATCATGCTCGGCCTGGTCGCAGAGCTGGCGATGCGGGCGGCGTTCGAGCACAACGCCGGCCGCTACTGGGAGGAAGCCCGCCGGGTGAACTTCGGCCCCGGAGGAGCGGAGTGGTCGCCCCACACCGCGCGCGCCGCCGATCTGGTCAGCCCGACGATCGAAGATCCCGTCCGGCCGCGGTAGGATGGAGCGCGCCGACCCGATTCCAGCACGCTGAGACAACACCGAACAGGCTGCGAGTCATTTGCCGGACCGTGCTGTCCTTGGAGACGCTAGGTCGGGATTCGCAAACTGGCGGCTCACGCGATCGGACTTGCCACGCGAGTGGCGAGCGGCCCCGCACCCGTGGGCCCGGTCTAGATAGCGCGCCGCCGAATCATCAATCGTCGTATGGGCGGGATCAATAACCGACGTACGCGCGCCCCAGCGCATCCTGACCACTGAGATTGGCGATGATCTGCCCGGTCTCGAAACTATAGACCCATCCGATGCCATCTTCCTCTACAGGCGTCAGGCACCCCGCGCCGCTCTGCATGAAAACCCCCGCCGGACACCCTGGCAGCAGCGGATTGCCGGGTACTCCGTCCCGCAGATACGGCCCGAAACAGTGCACATCGTCGCGCGCAAGCGACACGCGCCCCGCACGGTCCGTAAACCCTGTAAGTTGGGCCACAAACGCCTCCGGCGTGCCAGCCCCATGCTGGCCGTCTTCCGTGCTTGCCGGATACGCCCCGTGATCCTGGTAGTATCGGTCGATCGCGCATCGCAACACGCGCAGGTGCGCACGCAGGAGCGCGGAGTTGTCAGGCGGTCCAGCAGCCCGCGACAGGCGCGGAATCATCAATGCCGCGAGCAGCCCGAGAACAAGCAGCGCGAGAATGACTTCGATCAGAGTCAGGCCGGTCCGACGACGCATGAACTGGTCTCCAGTCGGTTGCCAGCCGTCGCCGGCATCGTGTCGCGGGCGCGAGGGCCCGTCGTTGTGTCCGACCTGCCCGCACCCGCGTCCTCCGCTACGATCTGCGCCAGGAGCCGGGTCAGATAGGGATCTGTCACGCGGCCGGCATCCGACTCCAGCTGCCGCAATGCCTGGTGGCCGTTACAACCCGCGCGGTACGGTCGCGTCGTGGTCAGCGCGTCGAAGATGTCCGCCACGTGAATGATCCGGGCTTCGAGGGGGATGTCGTCGCCCCGTCGTCCCTCCGGGTAGCCCGATCCGTCGTAGTTCTCATGGTGATACAGGACGGCGTTCAGGACCGGCGCGAATTGAGCCACCGGACAAAGCATGTCGTGCCCGATCCGCGGGTGATTGCGTACCTCCCGAAACTCCGCTTCCGTGAGCGGTCCCGGCTTGTTGAGGATCCGCTCCGAAATGCCAATCTTCCCCACATCGTGCAACAGACCGGCCCATTCAAGTACGACCAACTGCGCTTGGGGCAGCCCCAGCGCCTCCCCCAATCGGCGCGCCAACCGTCCTACACGTTCGGAATGATCCGACGTGTAATTGTCCTTGGCGTCAATCGCGTTTACCAGCGCGTAAACCGTCTCCAGCGTTACGCGTTGCAGGTGTCGGCGCGTTGCCGCCGCGTGCAGAAGCTGCGTCCCGTAGAGCAAGAGCGACTCGGCCGCCAGCAGATCCCCGGTGTCGAAGGGCGGATCGTTCGCGCTGCGGAGTGCCACCACTACCCCCGTCTCGTCGCCGCCACCCGAAAGCACGCCCAACAAGGCCTGCCCGCCACCCAACAGCTCCAGGTCCGAAACCACCAGAGCCCGCCCTGCGACGCGTACGGCGTCCACCGTTGGGCCGAGGGCCGCCCGCACACGCTGCGCGTCGTAGACCGCCTGCCGCGTGCCGTCGGCGTCCAGCGCGACTTGGCGTATGCAGCCAGCGCGGTCCAGGAAAACGCCTCGCGCCCGCAACATCGCTCCGAAGTCTTGTAACAGGATTCGTTCCAGGTCGTCGGGATCGTTCGCCTTCGGCAACCGCTCGCCAATCGTCATCACGTGGTCAAGCTGCTGACAGCAACGCGTCAACTGGCGTTCCAGCGCTTGTTTCCTACGCGCCAGATCCGCCAGGCGAGCGTCCAGCGCCGCGTCCGCAGGCGGTTCTACGCCCACGTCGCAGGACACAAACTGGTTGCCGGGCAGCGCGACACGCATTTACAGACTCCACACACCGGCGCGACGCTTCCTGCCCCTGCCACGAGTAGCCGGCTCTCTTCAGTTTCAGTATCGCTCCGCCGGGGCGAACTATTCGCGTACACGCGCGCGCCGGCCCTCTCGCCCCAACGCTTCCGCGAATCTGGGACTTTTCCCCGTCCACCCGTCGGATAACGGCACCCGTGTTTTCGGACAGCGCTTTCGGCCATCGACGCAGACCGCGAAGGCCCGCTATACGACCATTCACGCTTTGAGGGCGCGCTGCACGCCGCACGCCAGTGCGGGGCCCTCCCGCCACTCGCGTGGCGGGTTCTGATCGAGCGCGCCGCCAATTTGCGAATTCCGGTTCTTAGGCTGACTCCCCCAACGTGGCACGGAACCACTGAATCGTGCGCGCGAACCCCTCCGAGCGGCCCACGCGCGGCTCCCAACCCAGCAACGTTCGCGCCCGCGTAATATCCGGTCGCCGCACGCGCGGATCGTCGGGCGGTCGAGGAACGTGAACGATGGGACTGCGACTGCCGGTCAGGCGAACGACCTCCTGCGCCGCCTCAAGAACGGTCGTCTCTTCCGGATTGCCGAGATTCACCGGCTGCGCGACGTCGCTCTCCATCAGGCGGACCAGGCCATCAACCAGGTCGCTGACATAGCAGAAGCTGCGGGTCTGCCGGCCGTCGCCGTGCACCGTCACCGGTTGACCGCGCAGCGCCTGATCGATGAACGTCGGCAGCGCGCGGCCGTCGTCCCGGCGCATGTTCGGTCCGTAGGTATTGAAGATGCGCGGAATACGAACCGCCACGCCATATTGCCGGTGGTACGCGATCAGCAGCGCTTCCGCAAAACGCTTGCCCTCGTCGTAGCAGGATCGCGGACCGATGGGATTGACGTGCCCCCAGTAGTCTTCGCGCTGCGGGTGCTCGAGCGGGTCGCCATAGACCTCGCTCGTGCTGGCGTGCAGCAGCCGGGCACCGGACCGGCGGGCCAGCTCCAACAGCTCCCACACTCCCCGCGAACAGACCGCCAGAATCTCCAGCCGGCGCGGTCCGAAATCGACCGGCGATGCCGGGCACGCGAGATCGTAAATGCGGTCCAGCGAGCCGGCCAACTCCAGCGTTTGCGTAATGTCATGCTCGATCAGTCGGAACCGCGCCTGGGCTTGCAGGGCACGCGCATTGGCGCGCGTCCCCGTACAAAAGTTGTCGACGCCAATGACTTCATGACCATCCGCCAAGAGCCGCTCGGTCAGGTGATAGCCGATAAAACCGGCACAACCAGCTACGAGAATGCGCACGGACGAACTCCTATCGTGGCCGCCTTGATCCGGACTCGCGGCGCATCAACCTCCGAGGCGACATACCGCCGTCGCGCTCGTGACGCCCGCCGGACAGCCGTGTTGCTCGGCGCGGCGCGCCCCGGGCACCGCGGCAGCTCGCCACACGGCGCAGCGCACCGCCCCTTTCGCCCTTCTGCCCGCGGGCGCAGAGCGTTACGGACCCGGCGTCCGGCTCAAACCGGCCCCGATTATATGGGCCGGGCATGGCACTCGCGACGGCCACGTCTATCAGCCGCACGCGCCAGACACCACCCCGCCGAACTGCGCTCGGCCGCCTCAGCCAGCGCGACCATATCGGACAAGCCAAGCCGGTATTCGCAAACCGCCCGCGCTCGAACACAAGCCATAGCACGAGTGGCGGGTCGGCCTTGTACTGGCGTTCCGAGTTCCAACCACATGTTCTCGAGGGTCGGTCGTGACATATTGGCGACTTGTCTCTCGTGCGGCTGATTTCTGCGCCATCCACTGGCCGCGTTACCCCAAAAGGCAACTTCTCGCCTGCATTCCCGACGTCGTGTCTGATGGAAGCCGGGCTGGCTTTGTACCAGCGAGCACGCCCGGGGCCTACGCTGACGCAGCGGTTTCCTCGCCATCCCACCGTTGACCTGCGCCAAATTGTCCCACCTGCGCGAAAATGTCCCAGTTCGCGAGTGACCGCCAAATTTGTGGTACGATGATAGCCGCTGTGGCCGTGACCCGCGCGCGGGTCCCACAGCGAGCA